>Ga0209270_1003337_pt1 | contig 14091 bp, 13 predicted proteins | sample MTBAKSrepl1MetaG_FD_187456 | JGI IMG/M metagenome (GOLD analysis project Ga0209270, IMG submission 187456) | Enrichment culture microbial communities from Arthur Kill intertidal strait, New Jersey, USA, that are MTBE-degrading - MTBE-AKS1... | ecosystem: Environmental > Aquatic > Marine >...
TCGCTTTCAAGCCCCCCTGCGTCCAAGGTCAGACCGAGAGTGCGCCATCGTTGTGCCACGCCCTCTTGCGTGCTTCATAACTAACTGAAATGGAAGAGGTTTCAAATTCAAGCTGTAGAAGATGGGTCAAGGGTCAGTGGATAACCCGCTCGTTGCGGCCGACTCGTGATTGCTACAGCGATGACGGTGCCGGGCCTGTCGTTGAAAATATTGCGGCTCAAAATCAGAACAGGGCGGGTGCCGCCCTGCTCGCTGCCAATCACAGGATTTAAATCAGCCCGATGGATATCTCCCCCTCAATATTCCGGCCATCCATCCTTCTCCAGTAAAAATCCTTCCCCCGCCATATTGTGTCCATAATCCGAATCAAGCTTCGCGCATTCACGTGCCAAGCGGGTCCTTTCAAGACGTCCCAGCTTATCGGAGACGGCTTCCAGTCCGGGGGAGTTGCAGCATGAGTGCTGTGCCGAACCCTGTGATCAGTTACATCGATAGTGATTGCGATTTTCGAAACGGCCATGATCATCACCCATGGTATGATGATACATCATACCATGATCTTGTTCAACTCCCGATATCGCCGGATATCGGGGACATCCTAATGTTTGCCTTTTTTTTCGGACACGTCTGACCCCCTGGACGGACACGCATGGTGGACGGCAGTACAAAGCGGCACGGCCGGGAAGCCAACCCGCAACATCCGGTAGCCTCGCCTCAAACCAAGTCCCGGACTCCCTCTTCTGATCAGCGGCACATGTAGCCGGCGCCGAATTCCAGGGCAGCGCCTGAAAACTGGTAGTGATCAAGGGGAAAACCGCCGGACCGGGACAGCCTGAGATATGCATCGACAGTGACCTCGGCTGCAAATGATTCCCGGGCCCCGGAGACAAAACCGTTTTCAGTCGGCACCGAGACCTCAAAAAAACTTTCCGGCGGGCCCTCTGCCGTGATCACCAGCTTGCGCACCAAATCCTCGGCAACCATCGAAAATCTGCCTGCGCAGGAATCGATGGTAGTTGTGTAGCGGGTCCCTGCGAGGGTGGGTCTGAACTCCCAGCGGACGCGGGGCGAATGAAAGGCGACCAGCCACGTGGTAATCGAGGTGCCGTCAAGGGCGAGTTCACCGCCTGAGAGGGCGAACCGCCGGGTATTGTCGCTGCTGATCCCCTCGGCCCAGACCCAGGCCGGAGGGAACAGCGTCCCCCAGTTTGATTCCTGGTGCGCAAAACCAAAACCGCTCACCGGCATCGCGCCCTCGTCCGACAGGGCGTAGGTATACGTGGTCTCCGAACCGAGCGAGTAAACAAACCAGTGGAGGGGGACAAAGGCCAGGAATTCAACGAATCCTTCGGGGCCCATCCACGGGACGGCGGTGTTGTACGGCACTCGCGGCCCCAGCACGGCGGACACCTCCACCTGACCGGCAATGGAGATGTCGATGCACTCATCCGTGACGACGCCGTGTTCGTCGGAGTACCACAAGAACTCTTCCCATGCCGGTGAGTATGGATCATCGAGCACAAGGCCGCGGTTGCTCCAGGAGACGGTGCGGGCCGGGAAGGCCTCGTAGACCTTCGTCCGCCCATGTCCGCCGACGATCACCGCCAGATACCCCGGCAAATACCCGTCAGAATGTTCCATGCCCGGCAGATACTGAGCGGCGGCGACGACCGCAACGGAACCGCCGTCTTCGCCGGTGATCCTGGTGTACCATCCTTGAAACCGCGGGCCTTCGCCATCGGAGAACCAGGCCGCAAGATCGTCTGATCCGGGCGGAACGTCCCGCTTGCAGCGAAGTTCCCGCGCAGTCCGGCCCCGGATCCGGTCTTGCAGGTACTCATCGGTGACATCCTGCGGGTTTTGAGTCATACTTGCCGCCGCCGGAAATTCCAGAGGTGCGCTGCCGGCAGGCCCGCCGGCGGGCGGAATAGCTCCTGAGGCAGTTTTGTTCGCCGCCGCCGTAGCGGTACCGAACAGGATGATGAGAAGGCCGGCGACAATGGCGACATGACATTTCTCAGTACCCTGTCTCGTGATCATCCTTATTCCCTACCACTCCAAAATCCAGCGAGCGAGATAAATCGCAGGACTTCGATCATGAGCACACTCATAGAGTGGCCTTTCGACCCACTGATTCAGGCTCATCCCATATTCCCCGGCACACAGCAGAGACAATGCCGGCGCGCAGATCCGGGGAAATCCTGAGTCGAATTTTCCGCAGAATTTTTTGTTGGGAGTAATCCCCCGTTCCTTTCATGAGAAGGCTTCCAGTCCGGGGAGTTGCAGCATGAGTGCTGTGGGGAACCCTGTAATCAGTTACGCACGCGAAGGCGCAACCGCAGGCCGCGTAGCGGAACGTCTGCTGCAACCGGTCAGGGAGCATCGAACCCCCCGGGTCTACACTGTTCATTTGCGAAGCTTTCAAGGGCCTCAGCCGCCTTGGTGCGGAGTCCCCCTGGGTATTCTGTTCTCTCATCCAAGGGTGACCGGTACTCCCGAGCCAGGGAACGTGCCAGAGTTCGACTCATCCCCCAGTCAATTGAAAGCGAGTCCTCTGAAACCAGCCGGTATACCCACGCCGTCATGGCGTACTCCCCCATCGACGCCCCGTCATGAAGTGGGAAGCTGGCCCAGAGTAGAAATTCAGCGCTTCCGTCCCCGTCGCAATCATCGAGCCAGGGCAGCGGACCCTTGCTATAGCGTTGCAGGATGCGCCAGCCAAGCGTGCTGGCCGACAGGCAGATACCACGGGCGGGTCTCAAGAGATGGCCCGATGACACCCCGACCGTGACTGTCCAGAAGCGCCCGCTGCCCTGAGGGCCCTCCGCATGCACGAAGAGGTCCAGTTCTCCCGATTTTCCCTGGGCCCACCCCTCTGACGGGACAGCCTCGCATGAACCACTCGAGTCCCCGCCCGGCAACCAGGCAAATCCAGCATCAGGAAGCTCCATCGAAAGAACGGGAGGTTGCATCAGGCAGGGAGGTGCCGGCGGATCGCTGGAAAGGGAGGGCACCGCCGCCAGCCACCAGAACAGTACCACTATAAAAATCAGGCGCATCACATGAGTCTCCTTCATCGGTCAACGCCTGCAACCACCCGGGAGGAATAACGCGGTATCCATTGCCGACTCATCCAAAAATCACACCCCTCACATTCACACCAATGATCCACAGGGGCGCATCAACACAACCGGCCGATACGGACCGAAATCGCCACATAGACCGGACACCTGGAAGGCGTACGGGAAATCCATCAGCGTGATCGGGGCGGCGGTGTCCGGAGCGGGAGGAAACTCTGGAATACATCGGCAACACCCCCGTTTTCACAAGGATGAATAAGAGCGGGTCTGGTGATGAAAGGTTCTGTATTGCTTTCCGCCAACGCCTCCGTACAATGCCCCCATGTTCATTTTCCGCCTCATCGCCAAAGGGCTCGCCCCGCTCACCCTGATTGGCGCCATCCTCGCCTATTGGATGCCGGAGACCTTTTTGGTCTTCGGCGGTATTTTTAAGTGGCTGTTTGCTGCCACCATGTTCGCCCTCGGCGTGGTACTGGAGCCCGACGAACTGACAGATACCTTAAAACACCCGCAGCGTATCGGCTTGGGTGTTCTCACCCAGTTTTTACTGATGCCCACCCTTGCCTTTCTCCTGGTCAAGCTGACCCATCTGCCTCCTGCCCTGGCACTGGGTTTTATCATCGTCGGTTCGGCGCCTGGGGCCATGGCCAGTAACGTGATCGTCTATCTGGCCGGCGGGGCGGTGGCCTTTTCCATCGCCATGACCACGGTGGCCACATTCCTCTCGCCGCTGATAACGCCAAGCCTGGTGGAAGTGCTGGGTGGCCATCTGCTGCCCATCCCGTTCTGGAAAATGATGCAGACGATCTTGCTCACCGTCGTGTTGCCGCTGACTCTGGGCATGCTGTTGCGCCGCCGACTGACGCAAGGCCTCGCTATGGCCAAAGAGATCGCCCCGGCCATGGCGGCCCTTGCCATTATCATCATCTGCTCTTATGCCGTAGCGGCCAATCAGGGCCGTATCCGTCAAGTCGGGCTGGAAATCTTCTTGCTGGTGGTACTTCTCAATGCCTTGGGGTATCTCGGCGGCTGGTTTCTTGCCCGCTGGTACGGCTTTGATCTGCGCCATCGCCTCACCCTGGCCATCGAGATCGGCATGCAAAACGCCGGTATGGGCGTGGTGCTGGCTCTGGCCCATTTCAAGGACACCCCGGAAACCGCCCTGCCCGGTGCCCTGTTCGCCGTGTGGTGCATTTTAACGGCAGCGGGAGCAACAGCGTTTTTCCGCTACCGGGAAGACACCCCCCAACCCCGGCTGTAGCTCCATAAATACCCCAACGTATCTTTTGCCCTTCCTCAATGCAGCACCAGATCAAAACTCCTGCAAATTCAAGTGGTTGTAGACGCCATCCCACGGTTGGCACGTACCTGATCACGAGGTCCGGCGCAGCCCCAATGCTGCAAATTCCCGGACTGGAAGCCTTCACAGGGTGCACTGAAGGGGAAGATACGCCATTGTGCCGGGGCCCGGATGGACGCTCATGGTCGCTGCCCGCATCCGGGACAATCAGGGCATTCACCCTTGTGGGCGGTTCACTGGAGAGCGACGGCATCCGGCGCCTCCGCCCTCCTATCCTCCGAGGATCTCATTGAAACCCTCCAAGGCCTGCGCCAGCTGTTCCTCGGTGGCTCGACCGATACGCTGCCCAATCCGCTCCACGGCCAAGGTCCGCACCTGGCTTATCTTGACCCATGACGGCCTGGGCAGCTGATCCTCATCGAGCTGCAGCGTGAGAGGGAATCCGGCTCGCTGGGGCTGATTCGTGATGGCAAGGGCAATGACCGTCCCGGAGCGTCGGTTGAATACATCCTGACTCAGAATGAGCACCGGACGAAGGCCGGCCCGCTCCCGTCCGCGGGTGGGATTCAGGTCGGCCCAGCGGATCTCGCCTCTCAGTGGTCCGGCCATTCGGACAACTCCTCCGAAATGCTTTCCTCTGCCAGGGCCCTTTCGAACTCCGGGTCGAGTTTGGCGCATTCCGTGGCCAGCCGGCCGAGTTCCATACGTTCGAGCTTCTCGGTGATAGCCTGTTCGATGGCCTGACTCCGATTGGCGAAGATCGCCGCCCTGACGAGTCGGTCGAGTCGCGCGAGCACTGCTTTGTCGATGGTGATGGCAACCTTGGACCTCGGCATGGGGAACCTCCTGGTATGACGATACATCATACCGTTGCGTTCGGTCAAGATTCCCGCGGATTGCCCACCGTTTCCGCATCGCTGTTGGGTTCAGAGAGGATACCGTGCATTCTCCCTGGTGTCCCTCTTCTTTGCGCGCCCGGCGAAAAGGGAGGAAAAGAAAGCGCCCACCGCAACGGTACCTTATGATCACGAGGTCCGGAACGGCCCCGATGCCGCAACCCCCTGAAATGAAAACCGTCACAGGGTGCTGCAGATGAAAGGCGGCGGGCACGCAGACGTACTCCCTGTACTTCAAGTGCCCGCCAACAAAGCAGATGCGGTACCCTGTGAAGACTCACGTCTGCACTGGCCGCACCGTCCGCTCCCAGACGCCGTTGCCGAGAAGGCCCAATAGAAAAAACCTCTTGCCCACCTTCGAAAGATCACCGTCGCCGTTGATACCTTCACCAAAGAAATTGTGGACTTCGACCAAATGCAATACAATTTTTGCACAGTCGAGGCAATCCAGCGGCTCGAATGCTGTGGGCGGCGCAACTGCGGGAAGGACTGCCCTCCCGAGATGGGTCGGCTTCGGTGCGCAACAGGCCTGGAGGAAGGGAGGCTTCAGAATGGACATGAAAAGGACGTTTCTAATCTGTACTGTCTGTCACGCGGCGTTCCTCTTCGCACAGAGTGCCCCGGTCTCCGGAGCCTGCTCGGACGACACCCATTTCTGGGCAGACCATGGAGTCCACTGCTGGGATGACTTCGCGGAACTGACGGGCTATCTCAATAACCCGGACAGGCGCAGCCCCGTCTTCCGGATCGTCCAGCCGCGAAACGGCAGAGACACGGCAATCGCGAGCCACAACCAGTTTTTCAACGCCTGCTTCTTCTTTTCGGTGGCGCCCATCTTGGAACATCTGGGCTATTCCAGGTTCGAGCGGTTCGCCAGGTACACCTACGACATGGACTATCTCACCAGCGGTGGCCTGATGACCTACAGCAATTTTGATGCAGGGTACTTCGGTTCACCTGAGCACCTCATCGCGGCGTATGTGCACCACGACACCCTCGGGCGCGGCGTTGCCCGGGCTGCGGGAGTGGAGATCTATCCCTGCGGTTTCTTCCTCGATGACGATTGTGACGACCTGGACGGGTCTCCCAGGGCGAACCTCAACCAGAGCCAATACTCCTGCAAGCGGTACTTTGACCCCGCCGACTGCAACCCGTACGCCATCTTTGCCGACGGCACCGAGTACGGTTTCTGTTCCGATATCAGTCAGGTCCCCTCAACCCATGAGTCCGTTGATACCTTTGATTGGTGGCTGAATACCGCGCAATGCGGCTGCGGATCCGCCGAATGCCCCTGCGAACCGGATGCCTCCTGCGGGGCATTCTGGTTCCTGAACCAGGTCCTTGTTTCTGAGGCGCGGATCGGCGGCTGCAACGATGCCCTGAATTTCAGCCCGGCCGGCAGTGATGAAGAACGGTATCTCAGGAAGGTCATCAGGGCATTTGTCGATCACAACATTCCGCTCCTCGCGGGCGTGGACGACGGAGGGCACTTCATGACCCTCATAGGCTACGCGGACCTGGATGAAGCCGGCCTTCCGTGCACAGCCATCCTCGCCGATCCCATTTACCGCGCGTACTGGACGGCGGATCTCACGGCCTGGGGCCTGACGGACAGGGATGACGAACGGTGGGCGCTGGTGGGGATCACCCCCTGGGCGCAGCATCTGGACGGCGGTTGCGAGGAGGGCGGCTGGGCGAAGGCTCTTGACGAAGATCAGGCCTCGAGCCGGTCCCTCCGGGATAAATTCAGGCTATGCCGGACCGCGGACAACGACATGATGCGCTGCGTGGATCGTTACTACGGTGTCCAGCTCTCGTGTTACGACGAGGGCCTGGTTCGATCCCGTTATCACGCCTATGCGGAGGATCCGTTCATAGCGGTCCCCCGCAACACCAGCTGCGACATGGTGGCCTTGCGGTGGGCGGACGGCAAGACCCGGGTGGAATCGGCCACCATCAACCGTTACTGGTACAACCTTGAAAGCAAGAGTTGGGAGCGCATCACCAGCTGTACGCCGGACAGCAACACCGCGTACGGAGCGTCTTCCGGCCGGTCTGGAGGCCAGACCCTGGTGGTGTGGGACGAGGCATGGCCCGAAGACTACTGGCTCGCAGCCGAGGGCCTCCCCTCACCCACCACCAAGCGGAGAACCACCGTGGAATTGAGCCTGAGCGATGGCTCGCAGAAACGAGTTGAAATCGCCCCCCCAGGCACCTACGGTCTGACCGTTGATTGCGTCGACAACGGCCAAACTGTGGCGACCTATTTCGCCGAAGCGGATCATGACGTGTTCAAGACCCAACGTCCGGATATGGTTTCCAGGCAGTTTTTCGTGGAAGACCGCAACATCTCCTGCGACTCTGTGGCGGTGAAGGTAAGTCTTGGATACGGCAGTGCCGTGTCGCACGCCGAGATCGAACGGTGGTACTACGGTGCCGAAGGCAGGTGGCTCAAGGCAAATGCCTCCGCGCCGTGGGAATCGGATGGGAGTTATACCCTCATGGAGAATCTCACGGGCACAGTGAAAGGCTTTCTCTGGGCGGAAAGCTGGCCCGACGACCACTGGCTGGTTGCAGACGGCGTGGGCTCCGGCGCCGACAGCGGCTCCAGAAAGACTGTCATCCGGTTGTACAACCGGGGTGGAGAGATCGCCCGCGAGATCGAGATCGTCCCCATCGCCGAGGATGCCTGCCCTTGGAATCGGCCGCTCGCCGCCCCAAACGGCCGGCACCTTTACAGCTACAAGCCCCTGGGGGGCCCGACCATAAAGCATTTTGATCCCGAACGCTGCCGCCCTCTTGCGGTGGGCACGGTGGCCTACAGCCTTTCCTCCTCGAATGACTCCGACACCCTCAGTCTCAGACTGGGTTTCCCGCTGTTTGCATCGCGGATGGACATCTACGTGGGCTTCATGTCCGAGGCATTCCCCGGAATGTACCTCATAACCAACGACCATGAAGACCCCATCCACGACATTGGTTCCGGTCTTCACTGGGCCACCAACACGCTGGGGGACTTCGATCTCCCACTCCTGGCGGATATCGCCGAACCCGATCTTCCCGAAGGCCGCTATACCTTTGTGGTGGTGCTCGTCCCTGCAGGCTCTACCACCTTTGAGCATTACTACGCGTGGACCACCTATTTCGATATCAGGCGCGATTGCGCGCTGTAGGACAGCCTGAAGGTATTGCCGCCCGCCGGAAAACCGGCAGTTTCTCTTTGAAAACCAGCAGGGGGAACATGATGGTGTAGCTGTGCGCTGGTACCTGATCAACGAGTTCGGCGCGGCCCCCATGCTGCAACTCCCCGGACTGGACCGGTATCAGGTCGAATCAACCCTTATCGGTTCGCTGATTATTCCTCATTGATTTCATCACGAAGGTTCTGCGGCAGAGATCCTTCGAGTTCCGGATAGTCTTCTATTATCCTTAGTATATCAGCCAAATCCTTCTGCCTTTTACTCTTCCTCCGCTCTTTATCCAGGTAGGCCCACACTTTCCCTTGCAGAACGTCACCAAGTTTTGCAACCTTCATCTCGTACCCGAGTACGCCCCTGGTCTCGGCATTCAGAATAAATACCTGGTATCTTGGATCCGTTTGAAGTTGGATACGCAAGTCGGATCCTTTGAGTTTCAGATTAACGCTGTGCTGAAAGTCCTCAGCAGTAAAGCCTCGTTCTACTGCCTTCTTGCTGACTGTTTCAACATCCTCTACAGCAACCACGATGTCGAGGTCCAGACTCACTACAGGCTCAACGTACGCATTCACGGCGAGGCCACCGATCAGGCAGTACCCCGAGCCTGTCTCGCTAAGGACATCCAGGATCGTCTGGATGGCGTCCACCTTTCCGTTTGCCACAGACTGAATAAATTCCTTGCCAGTCATGTTCTTCATCCTTCATATTCATTGAGGCCCTGAGGGCAACGATCGAGATCGACAACGGCTCCCCTCTCCCCAAACCGGAGCCGGAAGCCGGAACCTTCCCCCCAATGACATGCGCGCACTGCGGAGGCACTCTCAAATACCTCTTCTTCATACTCCTCCCAGTGCGCATACCGGCAGCAGCCCTTATGCCTGGATAGGGAGTCCGGAAGGGGAATACACAACCTCGGGGCACCACCCGACCGGGCCTCTCCAAACACAAAGAGGCGGGCTCGACGTCCGTCCAGACCCGCGAAAACGGGGCGGCAAGGAGTCAAAAGGACCGGGAACGGCGTCCACAAAAGCCTCCGGCCACCGCCTCCCAGGCGCGTCGCAGGACCGCCCACAGGCCCCCTCCGTAGGTCGGCCGGGCAAAAACCGACACGCACAGCCGTAACTGATCACAGGGTTCGGCACAGCACCAATGCTGAAACTCCACAAACTGAAAACCTTCACAGGGTGCTGCAGATGCGAGGAGGTGGGCACGCAGACGTACTCCCTGTATTTCAAGCGCCCGCCTGACAACAAAGCAGATGCAGCGCCCTGTGAAGGCTTACGTACATCCTCCTCACTCCCGTCCTCTCAAAAGCACAATACCCCTCCTATTAAGAAGAAAACCACGGCCGAGACGATCACACGGGCTTCTTGAACAATGGATTGAAATCGACCTTTCAGGTCGAATCAATCCTTACCGGTTATACGGTCCCTCAGTTCTCAGGGGCCTGCCGGCAACTGAGCCGAGTGCCATACAGCCACGATCCAAACCGTCTTGCCTACCACGCGGTAGAAGAACCGATGGGGCCTAACGATCATCTCACGATGCGGTAGCTCCGGAAACTCTGGAATCGCGCGACCGGATTCCGGAAACTCTCGCAACCGACCGAGCGTCTCCTCCGCCTTGTCGCGAAACAGCCTTACTGCCGTTGGGCTGTCCTGCCGGATGTACTCCAACCCTTCCAAGAACTGGCGGCGGGCAGACGGCGTGAACTTGATCTTCAAGACTCTTCGTCCCCGAGCAGCGCGTCGGCCTCCTTCATCACGCTTTCCAGGGTATGCCCCTTGTCGCTGGCGATCTCACGCTCTCCAGCCGCGAGAAGCCTCAACAACTCGCGCTCACGTTGGACCTTTTCGTAGGCTTCAACGCTCTGCATGACGGCGACGGCTCGCCCACGTTGAGTCAAGACGAGCGGACCAGCGCTGGCCTGCAAACGCTTGAGGACCGCCGCAGCATCCTGACGGAAGTCGCTGACGGGAACGATGTCCGGGATCTTGGTCATTCTGGCACCTCCATACGTACTTCCTATTGTACGTCTGGCCGTACCTCCAGTCAACCCGTATAACGGACTTTTCACGCGCCCGGTTTTTGGGGTGGCGTGTAAAAATGGGTGGGCCGGTCAATATATGCAGGCATCAAGTATTGACAAGACTTCAGCAAGCAGTTCATCACCGCTATGCTCAATTCGTTTGGCGCGCCGTGTGCGGAAATCCACTGATCTAACTTGCTCTACCATGATAAAACCTGTGAGCTTGCTACTTTTGGGGATAGGAACGTGAAATGGAAAGCCACGTTCTGTGTTTGTAACCGGGCAGACAATAGCCAACCCAGTGCTTCGATTGAATAGATCCTTGCTGACGACAAAGGCGGGACGCCGTCCTTTTTGTTCGTGGCCTGATTGGGGATCAAAGGTTATCGCAATTATGTCCCCTTGTTTCGGGACATAGGCTGCCATTTACCAGACCTCCTTGCCAACCGATTCGCCCCAGTCCACTTCTTCAGTTTGATAATTTTTAGGAATGCGTGCAACAAGATCCTTAAGATTGTGCTTGCCACGGATCATTTTCGCAGGTGCTACGATCATAATCCCATCTTTTACGCTGATATCCACTTCATCACCGACATCAAGCTGAGCATCTGCGAGGAGATTCTTTGTAAGACGAAGTCCTTGACTATTTCCCCATTTCTGAATTTTCGCAAGCATTTGATCACCTCCAAAATATGGATAGCCTTAGTATAGCCATTATATCCGGAATGGTCAAAGGCTATTTGGGTCATTTTTTAGTCCGACGAATTGCCCACAGGGCGCGACTTTTGGCGCTCCTGTGCAGCAAATAGTGCAAGTAAGCCGCTTCGCGGCAGGCTTCCTTCTCGCCCGTTGGCAGTCCAGGCGTAGGCCCTTATGCCTGGATAGCGCATCCGGAAGGGGAATACACATCCTCGGGGCACCACCCGACCGGGCCTCTCAAAAGACAAAGATGTGGGCTCGACCTCCGTCCAGACCCACGAAAACCGGGCGGAAAGGCGTCAAAATGACCGGGAACGGCACGCACAAAAAGCCTCCCAGGCGCGTCGCGGGACCGCCAAGGCCCCCTCCGTAAGCCGGCCTGGTAAAAATCGATACCCCACCAACATCCTCTCTCCCGTCCCCCCAAAAGCAATACCCCTATAAGAAGAGAACCACGGCCGAGACGATCACTCGGGCTTCTTGAACAATGGACATTTTCGTTTCTGCCAGTGCTCGGGATCGCGCTTGGCATGGAAGACTGCAAGCACTGTGATGTGAGAAGAGCTTTCTATGAAGAAGATGGAATACGGGAAACGACGGAGGATAGCGCGACGAAGGGTACAGAAGAGGATTCCTGAGGATCGACTGGAAGACAGCATCAACAGATAGAAGGAACTGATCACCGAGACCCTGAACCCACTGATCGTACCAAGCGTAGGCGTCGGCCAACTCGCTGTCGGCCTCGGGCCGGACTATGAGATCATGCGGCACTGCCGGACCGAATGCGATCTCTCACGGTTGCCCATGAGGACCCTTCAGTCGGGTCCTTGTGATATGCCTCGAGACGGGCGTCTAGTTCTAGCTCCTGGGTTCGGGAAAGCGCAATTGCTTCAGGGGCACCGCGATGCTTCCCAGATATCTTCGACCAGGAGTATGGTAAGCCTTCACAGGGTATCGCATCTGCTGTGTTGGCGGCACTTGAAGTACAGGGAGTACGTCTGCGTGCCCGCCGTCTCGCATCTGCAGCACCCTGTGAAGACTTCCAGTCCGGGGGGAGTTGCAGCATTCGTGCTGTGCGAACCCTGTGAGCAGTTACGGAGTATGCGCTCCGACACGCTGAGTTTGAGTATCTCGGCCTTGCTAACGGTGCCCATGGCTCGCCCTCCTTCCATAGGCATTCTACTTTTCCCATTCCGATCTTTCAATTCCATCGAACAGTCGATTTAAGCCGGTTGCGGAGCAAGTCGGCTTGAGCGATTTGTTCGGCGTCAGGCGGTTTCCTTCACCCGCCGAAGCGCCAGTCGCGTCATCGGTGGCCCCACGATTTCGAACACTACGGTGGAAGCCAGTACGACCGACAACAACACTTCTGCTCGCTCGGGGAACTGCTGGGCGGCCATGAGCGCCATACCCACGGCGACGCCTGCCTGTGGCAACAATGCAACGCCCATCCAACGGCCCGTGCCCTCCGGCATCGCGCGCCACCATGCGCAGACAGAGGCGCCCAGCAGGCGGCCGGCGACCCGAGAGAAAACATATGTGGCGCCTAGCCACCCTACTGCCGCCAACGCTTCCAGTTCCAGCGCCGCTCCAGCGAGTAGGAAAAAGACGAGCATGAACGGCCACTGGATGTGCTCGATAGGGTGGAACGGCCGATCGTGGTGCTTGGCCAGATTGGCCACCACAGTGCCCATGACCACGGCGGCAAGCAGGAAAGACACCTCAAGCCAGCGGGCTGCACCCAGGCATAAAAAGACGAGCCCCAGCGCCTCGGCCAGGGTCGGGTCGCCGGGCGAAATGCGGCCGGTGGCGTAGGCAGCCGGGATGCCCAAGAGCACTCCAAGGAGCAATGCACCGCCGATATTCCGCGCCCCGTGGGTCAACGCGGTCATCCCGTCACCGCCATCAAGCATCGCCGCTGCAGCCAACAGCAGACTGAACGTGAGTGCCCCCCAGGCGTCGTCCACCGCCACCACGCCTAAGAGGGTCTCGGTGAACGGCCCCTCGGCGCCGCTTTCGCGCACAACATCGGTCGTAGCCGCCGGTGCTGTTGCGGTCGCCAAGCCGCACAGCAGTAACGAGAGACCGAGGTCGTCGGTCAGGAGCCAAGTCGCGGCGAACACCAACGCGGCGGTGACGCCGACGACCGCGAGTGACAAGGCTAGGACGTCAGTCCCGTGGCGTTTCAGAGTCATGCGGGTCAGGTGGCCCCCCAGCAGGAACCCGACCATGGTCAGGGCGACTTGGGAAACGACGGTAAACCATTCCGTTCCAGCTGGCTCTAGCCAACCCAGCAGTGACGGGCCGAGGGCCACGCCGGTAATGATTAACAGTGTCACCCGGGGAATCGGTGTGTGCCGGCCCAGCGATTCCGCTGCCAGGCCGACCAGGAAAATAAATCCCAAAAGGAGAAGCATCGAGGTCAGGGCGGTCATAGGTACTCCCGTGGCCAGATGGTTATATGACGATGCTGGCGCGGTGCCATCATCCTGCTCATCGTGCTGCCGCGGGCCAAGCTATCTTCGGCCCTGGTCGTCTTTGTGTAAGCCTTCACAGGGTACTGCATCTGCTGTGTTGGCGGGCACTTGAAGTACAGGGAGTACGTCTGCGTGCCTGCCGCCTTCTATCTGCAGCACCCTGTGAAGGCTTCCAGTCCGGGGAGTTGCAGCATTGGAGCTGTGCCAAACCCCGTGATCAGGTACGTCTTTGTTACCGCCGAATCGGGATAGGGGGGCGCCTCAAGTGAAAAGAGGGACGCTCCTTAAAAATTAATCAGCTTAATCTTTTAAATGAAAGTTGCCGGTCCGGGCCTCGATTTCGCCTCTGGCCACGGCGTAGCTTATCCCGGGCACAGTCATGGAAAAAGTTCGCGCCAGATGGGAAAGAGGCA
>Ga0209270_1003342_pt1 | contig 14081 bp, 10 predicted proteins | sample MTBAKSrepl1MetaG_FD_187456 | JGI IMG/M metagenome (GOLD analysis project Ga0209270, IMG submission 187456) | Enrichment culture microbial communities from Arthur Kill intertidal strait, New Jersey, USA, that are MTBE-degrading - MTBE-AKS1... | ecosystem: Environmental > Aquatic > Marine >...
GCAGATGAGTGTAATCCAACTCGTAGGGCAGAAAACTGAGGACCTTTTCCGGATGAAAGTCGCCAAAACCGAGCCGGTAAGGGGCCGCGCTGTAAAAGCCGACAAACAGCGGCAGGAAATGCTCGACGAACTTGATGACCAAGTCGCCTAATTGTTTTTCCTGTTCGGAAGTAAAGCCGGAGGAAGGATCGGCCAGGGCTTGACTGAGCCTTCGGCTGCCCAGACTGACATGGGTCCCGTTGTTGGCCAGGCTGATGTTCGAGGTCGAGGGCAGGATCACCAGGTTCCGGGTGATGATCCCGGCTTCCCGAAGCCGGGCCAGGGCGTTGAACTGGGCCCGGGAAAGCACCTGATGGCATAGATGCATATACTCATGCTTGTCCTCGCCCCGAGCCCACCCGGACAGGCATGGATTCATGAACAGTTCCCGGTAAAAACTGTCAGTGATGCCATGACTCAACTGTTTCTGTCGAACCGGCGGGTGAGGCGCGAAGTAGACCACCGCCTTTTGGCCGGAATCCAGAAGACCGAAACAACGTCCGGCATAAAGGATCAGTAGCTGGGTCAGAAGGAAGCGCCTCCCTGTTTCGGCGGCCACGGCCAGGCCCTGGCCGGCGGACGCGGTCGGCGGTGAAACGTAAAAGGAGTATGTCTCCGGCGAGGTATTGTCGCTTAAAAAGTGGTCGACCAAGGTCAGGCCGATCTTTTTGATCAAGGCCGGACCGTCCGCCTGGATGCCGACCACGTCGATCAGACTCAGCTTCAGCAGATAACTGACCGGAATACGTAGATAAGACTCATTGCCTTCCATGATGATAAAATGATCGACGTCCCCGCGCCGCCCCTTGGCCGGATCGTTTTTATCGGCCAGAAGGTCCCGTTCCAGGACTTGTCGGGCCAACGGACTGAGCAGTCGAACCGGCAGACGAACCCAACTGTTTTCCCAGACGCCGGCGGGGTTGTCCGCCAGCCAGCGTTCCAGGTCGGTGATGACCCGGCGCGGCAGTTCGCCTCGATGATGACGCCTCAACATGTTTCGGTAATAATTCGATTGTTCGATGGTCCGGGCCAGATCGATTTGGTTTCCGCTCCCTATGACAACGGCTTGTAGCTCGTTTTCCACCCCACAGGTGGTGTCGCCCGAGGCAAAGGGCAAAGTGGCGGCCATGGTTTTGAGAGATTTTAGATTGACGCCCAGTTTGCTCGGAACCCCGATCGGACCGGCCAAGGCCGGACTGAAGTTGATCGGGCAGGTGATCGACTTCACGGGTTTCCCCCTTCATCATCTGCGCCCGGGCAGAAAGGCTTGCTCAGGCTTTTAGAAAAAATACGATCCCTTGGATCAGGCCGGCACACTCTTCTCATGCCGCCGAGTCTAACGGGAAAAGATGGCGACCGGGTGACCGCCCGGTGAATTTTTAGGCCGAGTTTGCTGGAGTTGTGGTTTCGTCAGGGTGAACTGGAGGTGTCAACCACCGACGTCTTTATGAATAGGGATGAGTGAAAATCGAAGGTCTCCGGTTGAAAAACGAAGCGAGGACAGAAAAAAAACTGATTCAGACGTACCTGGGATCGATGACTTTAAACCCGGTCACCTCGTGCAAAAACCCAAGCCGGGGGTAATCGGCCGCGGCCTTGATCTCTCCGGCCGCCCACCCGGCCAGAGTCTCGGCCTGGCCCGCCTTGAGATCAGCCGCCTCGGCCACCGGTGTTCCAGGCCCTGCCCGGCCTTCCACGGATGAAGCCTGGTCTTCTTCCTCCAAGGCGGGCGGCTGCCCTTCTTCGTGTCGAACCAGGCGGCGGGAGTCCCGGGCCACCCAGCCCAATCGATTGTAGACCTCAGCCAAATCACGGATTTGCATAGCCTTTTCCTCTCAGACGTAATCGCCCCGGTTGAATTTGGCCGCCTCCACCGTGGCCAGGACCGCCGTCTGGTCAAGCAGGCCTTTCAGACCGTGGCCGGCGGGGAGTTCTTCACTGATTCCCGTCAGGGCCGCCGCCTGGTCCTCCAGGTCTTTGACTAAGGAAGATATCTGTTTAAGACTCCGGGTCGGATCGCTTAGGGCCTGAGCGTAGCGGTCCAGCAAGGCCAAGGTCTTTTCCACTTGGACCGCCGGTCCGCCGGAATTGATAGTGAAAATTTGACCGGCCCGGGACATCTTTTCCAAACCTGAAGCGGCCTGACCCGCAGAGGAAGCCGGACTTTCAGGCCAGGCGGCTTCCGCCTGGGCCAGGGTCCGGGCGAAGTCTCCTCCGCCCTTTTGTTGGGGGGAACTGGTCTGGGCAACGATCAAGGTTTGGGGCGGCAATTTTTCTGAAATTTTCACCGGCATCCTCCTCCAGGCGGCTTTAACTCGGATTGGCTAATTTCTAAGCAATCGGCATGCCAAGAAAAAAAGGGACGTGTTATTGTTAACTTAATTGATTTATTGGCAATTTATCATGGAAGCCGGAACGGCCGGCCGCTCCGGTCTGAAGTCCGGGTGGGCAATATTTTCCGCGCGGAACGAGGTTATGTCTTTGATGATATGATTTTATTAATAATATTAATTAGAAAAGAATCAGGCCCTCGGGATTTGAACCTGACGGAATATTGACGCCGCTTTCCTGGGTCGACGATGAGCACATGAATATCCGCCCAGGCATTTATCCTTTTTATTTGGCCGACCTATAGATGGTCCGGCCCCGAAAGGACTCGAGCCCCGGAGGTCCCTTAATTGTCGGCTGGGAAATCCTTTTCGTTGGCAATCAGGTTTTTCCCTCTTTCCTTGGCCAGACGCAGGGCTTGATCGGCTCTCTCGATCAAATCGGTCGGGGTTTCACCCAAGCGATACATGGCCGCTCCCCCGCTGATGGTGGCCTTGACCACGGCCCCCTTGACCGTGAAGGTGGTTTCCTCGATGGAAACCCGTAATCGGTTGGCCAGGTTGATTGCGCCGATCAGATCGGTTTGGGGGCAGATTACGGCAAACTCCTCCCCCCCGAAGCGGGCCGGAGTGTCGGAAAGACGGATCACGGCCTTGATGGCCTTGGCCGTGATGGCCAGGAGGCGGTCGCCGACCAGATGGCCGAAGGAGTCGTTGACCTTTTTAAAATCATCCAGGTCGAAAAGGATGAACGAAAGAGTGGTGTCGTAGCGCCTGGCCCGGCTTTCTTCTTCTATGATGCGGCAGTTAAGAGCCCGCCGGTTGGGCAGACCGGTCAGTTCGTCGGTGTTGGCCAATTCCTGGGCTCGAAGCAGGTCTTCCTGGAGTTGGCGCAGACTTTCTGAAGTTTCCTTCATCTGGCCGTGAAAGGTCTCATGAGCTTTGATGACCAGGCTGCTTTCCTCTAAAATCTTGCCGACCACATCCCTCAAGGTTTCCAAATCCTGCGCCTCTTCGATGACCGACAGATAGCGCCCCAGACTCTGGCTGAAAACGGTGGAATTGGAAATGGAGATGAGCAGTCCTTTAATAATCTCCAAGGCCATTTGCTGGACCTTTTCTTCGGTCCGGTTCAGAACCTTGAGACGATTCTCGGAAGCCTCGATGCTGAAAAAGCGATAGTAAAGACTGTTGGTCAGGTCCGGAGTGAATTCCAGGCCGTCCTTGAGCAGCCGATCCAGGGTCTCCCGCAACTCAGGCCAACTTCCGGAAAAATACTCATACCATAACCGGTAATTGGACGGAGTAATCGGGATAGCCTTCTGGCTCAGAAAAGGCAAAACTTGGCGGGCCACGGCATGAGATGTGGCCACTAAATTATTCATGCTGCCGGCGGCCTCATTCTGGGCACACCGCCCCCCCGAGTTAAATATTTCTCCTGGCATGGAACCCCCTTCCCCCAGGTAAAATCAATTTATCGTTTCAACCGCCGTACTAATACTCAATATCATCGACAAAGCCAAGAAATATTTATGGGCTGGACTTCAAATAATAACAGCCGCCCTGCCGCGGCCTCAACCCGAGGCGGCGGTTAATCCCGGCCAAGACCTGTCTGCCGAATCTTACGGCGATGTCTTTTCCCAAAGGTCTCCGATATCCTCAAGCGCGATGTTCTTACCCGGCATTAACCGGCATAACGGTCCTTGAGGCCTTTCTTATAGATTTTACCCGAGCCTGTTTTAGGCAATTCATCAATAAAATCGATGGATTTTGGAGACTTGAAATGGGCGAGCCGTTCCTTGCAAAAAGCAATCAATTCCTCTTCCCCGGCCCGGGTGCCGGGCTTCAAGACCACCACGGCCTTGACCGCCTCCCCCCATTTCGGATCGGGCGTCCCGATGACCGCGGCCTCCAGCACCGCCGGGTGCTCGTACAAGACGTGTTCAACCTCGGTGGAATAGACGTTTTCCCCGCCGGTGATGATCATGTCCTTTTTGCGGTCAACGATGTTGACGTATCCTTCCGGCTCGATCACGGCCAAGTCGCCGGTCTTGAGCCAACCGTCTTGAAAGGCCTGGGCCGTTTCCTCGGGCCGGTTCCAGTACCCTGGGGTGACCGAGTCGCCCCGAGCCCAGATTTCACCGACTTCCTGGTCGTTGGGCTCCACTTCCCGGCCGTCCTGGTCGACCACTTTCAGTTCCACGGTGATGAACTCCCGGCCGGTCCGGGCCTTATACCAGAAGCGTTTGTCCTCGGGCAAGTCCCGCATGTGGGTTTTAAGCAGACTGAGGGTCAAGTAGGGACTGGTTTCGGTCATGCCGTAGGTCTGAATATACTCGCAGCCGAAAGTGTCCATGATCTTCCGAACCACTTCCGGGGCGATGGGGGCCCCGCCGGACAAAATGCAGCGCAGACCGGGGTATTTCCGGTCGGCCGCGCCGGGTTGATTGACCAGCAGGTTAAGCATGGTCGGAATCATGTTGCTGATGGTCACGCCCTCCCGAACGATGGCCGTCAAGACCTGGGCCGGTTCAAACCTGGGGATGATCACGTGCCTGCCTCCGACCATGGTCAAGGCAAAGGTGGCCCAGGCGTCGGCCAAATGAAAGAGCGGGGCGACATGGGCCCAGACGTCGGCGTCGGTCAGATGGAGTTCGGCCACCGCGCCCAAGGCGTGGGCCACCACGTTGGTGTGGGTGAGCATCACTCCCTTGGGCCGGCCGGTGGTCCCGCTGGTGTAATAGAGATGGGCCACTTCGTCATTGCCCCGGGACCGCGCCAGAGGCCGGTCCGGAGCTTCCAGGAGGGCTGTTTCGTAAGTTAGTGAGGGACACTCCTTCAGGCGGCATGGTTCCGAGCCGGTCCAAATAATGGTTTCCACGGGATTCGCCCCGCTGGACAGGGCATCGGCTATGGGCGGTCCGAAATCCGTATGGGCGATCAAGACCCGGGCGCCTGAGTCTTGCAGGATGAAAGCGATCTCCTTGGGGGCCAGGCGAAAATTAATAGGATTGAGAATCAGGCCGGCATAGGCGGCGCCGTAATAAGTCTCGATAAAAACATGGGAATTGTAATCGATGATTCCGACCCGATCACCGGGATTAAGCCCCAAACCCAGAAGAGCTTGGGCCAGTTCCCGGGACCTTTGCCGGAACTCGGCATAACTTATCCGCCTTTTTCCATCAACAATCGCTTCTTTTCCCGGCCAAAGCCGGGCCGCCTTGTCCAAGGAAACGGTAATGTGCATTCTTCAACGATCCTTTTTATAGACAAAGTCCTGACGGCCGCTCTTATAGACCCGGACGGCCGTCCAGGTTTCATTCAAGACAAAGGCGGCGATGCAACGGGAGTTATTCGAGATATGGGCGGCGGTCTTGTGGCGCATGCCCAGACCCGGCTCCACTTCCGAATTGATGTCCGTTTCCACCAGGACGTCCAGGGCCGCGATCTGGCCGGCGCCCCGATCCACAATAACCGCGCCATCGCGGTTCGGATCGGCTAATTCATAAAGGAATTTGGAGAAATCATCGTCAGTGACGTACCGCGGCTCTTGCCCGACCAGGAAATTCTGGCCTTCCCGATAAGAGAATTCTTGTAAGTCTTGTCCATAATAATCGCCGAGCAGGATCAGCAGGCCGTGGGTATGTTCCGGCGGACTGCCCTTGGTCATGGCGACAAGGGATTCCAGAATAATCTCCTCATAATGAGCGATGCGTTTGTTTGCTTCCAGAATCTTGGTCAAATTGACCGGATTGTGACTGCTGGCCACTGTTTCAACCTCCCTCACCTCCGACCGACGCGGTCACGTCAGGTCGAAAATAAACAGCCCTGATACCTTGTCCTAATAAACCTCAAGCCCTCGCCTTAGACCTGGTTTGGGCTTGAGGCCTTGAAGAAATCCCAGGAGGGGCGAGTCGACGAGGCGACCTGAAGTATAACCCGAACCGGCCGGGTAAACAAGGCCTAACTTAGCGGCTTTATCCGGTTTTTTGCCGCCGGGTTCCTCGACTTCCGCCTCCCCTCGGGGATAAAAACCGTCTGAATCGGGACTCACGACCTGAATCGACCCGACCGCCGGACGAAAGCCTTTCCTTTCAGGCCGATCTGACCTATATTGACCAAAATCATCCTCTGCCGTGGAGGCCGAGCCTTGGAGTTTATTGCCGATTTTCATGTTCATTCCCGGTTTTCCCGAGCCACGGGCCGGGACCTCAATCTGCCCAACCTGGACTTTTGGGCCGGACGCAAAGGTTTGACCGTCATCGGAACCGGCGACGCCGTTCATCCTCGGTGGCTTGAAGAAATTGAAGACCAACTGATCGAGGCGGAACCGGGCTTGTACCAAGTCAAACCCGAGGCGGCCCTGAAAGAGGCCGGGGGCGCCAGATTCGTCCTGAGCACCGAGATCGCCAATATTTACAAAAAGGGCGGCCGCGTCCGCAAGGTTCACAATCTCGTCCTCCTGCCCGATCTGAAATCAGCCCGTCAATTGGCCCGTCGCCTGGGCCGGATCGGCAATATCCGCTCGGACGGGCGTCCCATCCTGGGTCTGGACGCCAAAAACCTTCTGGAAATATGCCTGGAAATATCGGAGAATATTTTTTTCATCCCGGCCCACATCTGGACGCCTTGGTTTTCCGTCCTCGGTTCAAAAAGCGGCTTCGACTCGGTGGAAGAATGTTTTGAAGACCTGACCGGTCACATCCACGCCTTGGAAACCGGGCTGTCATCTGACCCGGCCATGAACTGGCGGCTTTCAGCCTTGGACCGTTTCGTCTTGGTCTCCAATTCGGACGCCCATTCCCCGGCCAAGCTGGGCCGGGAAGCCAACCTTTTCCAGACCGACCTTTCTTATCCGTTTATGATCAAGGCCATGAAAGGGGAGGGCGGTTTCGGCGGCACCATCGAATTCTTTCCGGAAGAAGGCAAATACCATCTGGATGGTCACCGAAAATGCGGCCGGCGTCTGTCTCCCGAAGAGACCGAGAGCCTGGCCGGGCGGTGTCCGGTTTGCGGCCGGCCGGTCACGGTGGGCGTGATGAGCCGGGTGCTGGAGCTGGCCGACCGGTCCAACGGTTTCCGGCCGGCCGAGGCGGCTCCTTTCATCAGTCTGATACCCTTGGATGAGGTCCTGGCCGAAGTCTTCCAATGCGGACCGCAAAGCAAAAAGGTCCGGGAAGCGGCCCGGGAGCTTTGCCGGAAGCTGGGGCCGGAACTGTTTATTCTCCGCCAAGCACCCTTGGAGGAGATAGCCAGGATGGGGGGGGATCTTCTTTCGGAAGGAATAGGACGGATGCGTCAGGGCCGCGTCCACATCGAGGCGGGGTACGACGGGGAGTACGGCCGGGTCAGCCTTTTTGAACCCGGTGAACGGGCCAGATTGGCCGGCCAGAAGGAACTGTTTCAAACCTCGCTCCGGCCGAAAAAAAAGATCCCCCCGCCCAAACCGAAATCAAGTCCCGAACCCTCGATCTCTTCACGCCCGGTTCCTGACAAACTTGATGCCGCCTTACCTTTTTTAACGCCGGGCGACCCCCTGCTCGACGACCTCAATCCCGGTCAGAAGGAAGCCGTAACCCATGGTCACGGCCCCCTGGGCGTCGTGGCCGGCCCCGGCACCGGCAAGACTTTGGTCCTGACCAGGCGGGCGGCCTGGCTGGTCCGGGAAGGTCTGGCCGAGCCCGATGAAATTCTGGCCGTCACTTTCACCAGACAGGCGGCGGGTGAGATGGCGGCCCGGTTGACTGAATGTCTGCCCTTTCGCCCCCGGATCAAATCGTTGGCGGCCATGACTTTTCACGCCCTGGGGCTCAAGTTGATCAAGGAGGCGACCGGCCGGGACGTCAAGGTCCTGGCCGAAGAAGAACGCCTGGTTCTGGCCAAGCAGGCCGCTCAAGGCGCCCGGATGCGCCCCCCTGAACTGATCGCGCTCGTTTCTCGGGCCAAGCAGAATCTCGAAACCCCCGGCGATTTGACCGAACCCAAACTGGCGGCGGCCTTCACCCGTTACGAGGCGGCCAAGGATTCCTTGGGCGCGGTTGATTTTGACGACCTGGTGGGTTCAGCGGTCAAGTTATTGGAACACGATCCCGGTCTGGCCGAACGGATAAACCAAAACTGCCGCTGGCTCCTGATTGACGAATACCAGGATATCAATTTCGCTCAATACCGCCTGACTCGATTGCTTGCTCCCGGACCCACGCCCAACCTGACGGTCATCGGCGATCCGGATCAGGCCATCTACGGATTTCGGGGCGCCGACTCGGCTTATTTCCAGCGTTTTCGGGCGGATTTCCCTCAAGCCCGCCTGGTGGTTCTGACCCATAATTACCGCAGCACCAAGGCCATCCTTACGGCCTCGGGCCAAGTGATCGCCCACAATCGGGCCTGGTCGAGGTCGAGTCTGGAAACAAACCTGGAAGGACCGGCCAAGGTGACGACGGCCGTTCTGTCTACACCCAAGGCCGAAGCCGAGTTCGTGGCCTCGAGAATCGAAAAACTCCTGGGCGGCACCAGCCATTTCGCCCTCGACTCGGGACGGGCCGATTCAGGGAGCGCTTCGGCCCTGAGTCTCGGGGATATCGCCGTCCTCTACCGGCTGCACGCTCAAGCCGAACCCCTGGCCGAAGCCTTGAATAAAGCCGGGTTCCCCCTCCAACAGGCCGGGACCGAAGACCTGCGGGAAACAGACCGCCTGGATTTCTCGGCGGAAAAAATCAGCCTCCTGACCATGCATGCGGCCAAAGGCCTGGAATTCGACGTTGTATTTATTACCGGCCTCGAGGCGGGCCTCCTGCCGTACCAGCCCCCGAACAGACCCCCGGCCGATGCCGAGGAAGAACGGCGGCTTTTTTTCGTAGCCATGACCAGGGCCAAAAAGCATCTTTTTCTGACCAGGTCCAGAACCAGGACCCTTTTCGGGCGCCGCTTCAAACCAGGGCCTTCCCCCTTTCTCGGGGAAATCGCCCCGAATATGAAAAACCCTGATCGGCTGCCTGACCGACCCAAGAAGGCGAAGGTGATTCAGCTTGATTTATTCTGACCAAAACCCATTTCCCAAAGATAAAGTTTTACAACATCTCGATTTTAAAATAATGTTTCGAGCCGGGGAAGATGTCGGCTGAAAAAGCGGTGGCCAGCCTGAAAAAAGCCGGGGCGGACAGAGTCGGCCTGACCACCGCCGTTCAGACCGGTCCGGACGGGGCGGTCCTGACCGTGACCTTGAGCGGACGTTTGGAGGCGGTGTCCATGGCATCCTTATGGAGGCCGACCATAAGCGCCCTGGAAGAGGCCCGGCCGGCCTTAATCAAGGTGGACGCTTCGGAGGTGACTTACTGCGACGGCGCCGGCATCAGCCTGTTTTTTGAATTGCTCCGCCGCCAGGAAAAAAACGGCGGACGCCTGGAAATCATCGGGCTGGCCGAAGAATTCCAAAGGCTCCTTGACCTGTTCGACCCGGCCGAGTTCGAAGCCGGCGCGGCCAAACGGGCTCAACCTTCGAACATTCTGGCCGAAACCGGACGGACGGTCTACCTGGTTTGGCGAGACGCCGTCCAGTTCATCGCCTTCGTCGGTGAACTTTCCATAGCCCTGGCTCAGGCCGCCCGCCACCCGGGCAAAATCCGCTGGGCCGACACGCTGCGCATCTGCGAAAGCACCGGCGTCAACGCCCTGCCCATCATCGCCCTGATCAGCTTTCTGGTCGGCCTGATCATGGCCTTCCAGGCGGCCATACCCATGCGGCTTTTCGGCGCGGAAATTTACGTGGCCAACCTGATCGCCCTGTCCATGATTCGGGAGCTGGGCCCCTTGATGACGGCCATTGTTCTGACCGGCCGCTCCGGTTCGGCCTTTGCCGCCGAACTGGGGACCATGAAGGTCAACGAAGAGATCGACGCCCTGACCACCATGGGCCTTGACCCCATGGGCTTTCTGGTCGTCCCCCGGGTCATCGCCGGCCTGACCATGACCCCCCTTCTGACCGTCTTCGCCGATCTGGTCGGTGTCCTGGGCGGTTCCATCGTCCTGCTCTCCTTGGGCTATCCCATGGTCACCTACGTCAACCAAGTCTTAACTTCCGTGACCTACGTGGATTTTTTAGGCGGCCTGGCCAAATCTTTTGTTTTCGGCCTCATGATCGCCGGCGTCGGCTGCCTGCGCGGACTCCAGGCCGAAACCGGGGCCAGCGCCGTGGGCGAATCGACCACCCGGTCGGTGGTCACCGGCATTATTTTGATCGTCCTGATTGACGGAGCCTTTTCCGTGGTTTATTTCTACCTAGGTATCTAATCGGCCATGGAACCGGGACAGGAGGTCATCATCCGCGTGGAAAATTTGACCGCAGGCTATGAGGGGGCCACGGTCCTGGAAGACGTCTCTTTTGAGGTTCACCGCGGTGAAATTTTCGTCATTTTGGGCGGTTCAGGCTGCGGCAAAAGTACGCTCCTCAAACACATGATCGGTTTATACAAGCCTCTCTCCGGCCGGGTTCTCCTTGCCGGACAGGACATGGCCGGGGCTGAAGGCCGACAGCGTCTCGATCTTCTCAGCCGGATCGGGGTCATGTACCAGAGCGGGGCCTTGTTCGGGTCCATGACCTTGCTGGAAAACGTCCGCCTGCCTTTGCAGGAATTCACTAAATTGCCGGCCGAGGCCATGGACCTCATCGCCCAGATGAAGTTGACCCTGGTCGGCCTTCATGGCTTCGAAGACCACATGCCCGCGGAACTCAGCGGCGGCATGCGCAAGCGGGCGGCCATCGCCCGGGCCATGGCCCTTGATCCCGAGATACTTTTCATGGACGAACTGTCCGCCGGCCTGGACCCGGTCACTTCGGCCGAACTCGATCAGCTTGTTTTGAGCCTGGCCCGGAACTTGCGCATCACCTTTGTCATCGTCACCCACGAACTGCCCAGTATTTACGCCATCGCCGACCGGGCCGTCATGCTGGATAAAAGGGCCAAAGGCATCGTGGCCGAAGGCCGGCCCCGGGATTTGCGGGATCACAGCGACAATCCTTGGGTCCGGCAATTTTTCCACCGGGAATCGTCGGAGAGTCCGGCCGCCTTGCCGGCCGGTGAGCAAAAACCATGAACCGTGAAGTTGAACAAAACTGAAATGAGTTCCAAAGCCAATTATTTCAAAATAGGCCTTTTCGTCATCTGCGCCCTCGGTCTGGCCGTGGTCGGCGTGGTCGTTTTGGGGGCCGGCGCGCTTTTCCAGAAGAAAATCATGGTGGAAACCTATTTTGATGAATCGGTCCAGGGCCTGGACGTGGGGTCGCCGGTCAAGTTCCGGGGACTCCAGATCGGCAAGGTCGAGGAAATCAGCTTGGCCGCCAAGGAGTACCCCACCTCCTTCAAGTACATTTTAGTCCGCATGTCCCTGTTCCAGGATTACCTGGGATTTGAAACTTCAAACTTCGCCGGGGCCCTGCTGGAAAAAGAAATTTCCAAGGGACTCCGGGTCCGCTTGTCCTTCCAGGGCGTGACCGGTACGGCCTTTCTGGAAGCCGATTACCTCAACCCGCGGGTGAATCGGCCCTTGCCCTATACTTGGGAACCCCATCACCCTTACGTCCCTTCGGCCTCGAGCACGGTCACCCGGCTGAGTGAATCCCTCGAGAGGATCATGCGCAACCTCGAACAGATCAATTACCTGGGCATCTCCACCGGCATGCAGAAGACCTTCACCGCCATGACCAAGACCCTGGAGGCGACTAATATCGAAAACATCGGCCAGGAGGTCAACCAGCTCCTGGCCGAAATCAGGGAGACCAACCGCCGGCTCGGCGGCCTGCTGGCCGGCCTCGACCTGAAAAGCCCGCTGGCCGACTTTTCGGCCGCTTCGGCCGGGGTCAAACGCATCGTGGAAAATTCGGAACAGCCCCTCAGCCGGTTCCTGGTTGCCCTCCAGCAAACAACCGGGCAAATCAACGAACTGGCTGGCAAGGTAAACACTGTTTCCGGGGAAATCCCCCAAACCCTGGCCCAGCTCCAGGCCACCCTGCGTCGGCTCAACAGCCTGCTTCTGACTCAACAGCAGGATATGGAAGTGACTGCGGCCAATATCCGGCTGATTTCGGAAAACCTCAAGGAACTGACGGACGACGCCAAGAAATATCCCTCGCACCTCTTGTTCGGCGAGCCGCCGGCTCGATCCGAGCCAGGAAACCGAAAATGACCCGAAAGACTCTGCCCCGCTTAATCCTGGTTTTAGCCTTGCTCTCCTTGAGCTGGAGTTGCGCGGGCGTTCAGAAGAACTACCCGGAAAAACGGTACTTTGTTCTGAACGCCTCCCGGACGGCGGAACCTCCGGCCGACCAGGGCGAGGCCGTCCTGAGAATACGCGGGTTTCGCATTTCACCTCGATACGAAGGCCGGGGCCTGGTCTACCGGACCGACCGGTTGACGTTCGAGTCTGATTTTTACAACCAGTTTTTCATCTCCCCGGCCCAAATGATCGCCGAGGAAACCAGCCGGTGGCTGGCCGAAGCCAAGCTTTTCAACCATGTCCTGGACGCCCCCAGCCAGGCCCTGCCCGACCTGGTCCTTGAAGGGGCGGTCACCGCCCTGTACGGCGATTACAGCCGGGCCGGCGAACCCAAGGCCATAATGGAAATCCAGTTCTTCCTCATCCAGGAGGCTTCGACCCCCGGCCGGATCGTCTTACAGAAAAACTACCGGCGGGAAGTCCCTCTAAACGGCCCTTCGCCCCAGAATTTGGTCCAAGGCTGGAACCAGGCCCTGGATCAGATTCTGGCTGCCTTGGAAGCGGATTTAAAAGAAAAATTATAAGACCCCTTTTTGTAACCGTTCAATGAACGGGGGCCCTTTTCCCCTGGGTGGCTGCGATCCCTGCCGGCGGGATGGTCCGGTCGCCGAAGGCGCAAGGGGCCTGGAGCAACGCCTGTCTCAGACGGAAGGTCCGTCGGCCACCCTATCGGATTCCCCCGCTGGACTTTTTATCCGCCTCGGGCAGGAAGCGCCTTCCAGATAGATGGCCGGGCCTGAACTGCCGGCTTAGGACAAAAGTATTAGACTGGGGGAATCGGTCTGGTACTGGAGTATTAGAAAAAAGCCGAAAAAAAGAGAAAAACTCATACCAGGTTCGTATTGACCAGTCCCATGAACAGTGATTTAATTCTGAATTATTAGGCAGTTTGGCTAAAGATTAGAAAAGTTTGATTTACCAAAAAATTTGGGGAGAAATCGCCTTTTGCCGATAATGCCCAAGCCTTTCGGTCCCAATCGCAGCTTTCAACAGGCAAGACGCAGGGTCGGAAGTATTAACGTGCGTAAATAGCGGCCCTGGCCGCATAATTCAGTTTCATACGATTGCATTTTCCAACGATACTCTAGGGGGTTGCTGAAATGAAAAAGTTCATCGCTCTGATTGTCTGCCTGCTGGGGGCCATCGGTTTGGCCGCGACACCGGCGTCGGCCTTTATCTTTGACAACTACCAGGCCGAAACCGTGGCCGCGATAGATTATTTCACTACTGACTCCGACTACACCACGGACCCGAACACATATATCAGCGCGGCTATCGGGAGTGGGAACTACGCTTCCTATTCATGGGTTCAGGGCTGGACCATAGGCGGTTTGGCCTTGGCCGACGGCGTGAGCAATCGCCACGCCCAGTCCGAGTCATGGTTCAGGCAGGCCTTCCTGGTCACCGCGCCCGGTCAAGCCACGGTCAGCTTTGCCTTTAACG
>Ga0209270_1003343_pt1 | contig 14074 bp, 16 predicted proteins | sample MTBAKSrepl1MetaG_FD_187456 | JGI IMG/M metagenome (GOLD analysis project Ga0209270, IMG submission 187456) | Enrichment culture microbial communities from Arthur Kill intertidal strait, New Jersey, USA, that are MTBE-degrading - MTBE-AKS1... | ecosystem: Environmental > Aquatic > Marine >...
GTCTTTGGGCGTGTAGATCTCCTTGACCTCGTACCCGGACCAGGTCCGGGTGCTGGCCGGCTTCTCGTAATAGGACTGAAGGTAAGCATCCCAGTTGTGTTCTTCCTTGTCCTTCTCCTTGACCGCGACTCTCTTGTCCATGCTCATGGTCCCTCTCCTGACAACCCGACCCTGTGGCTCGGTTTATTGTTTTCCCATTGGTGGTAATAATGTTTTTCTAGACATAAAGGTATTCTTAAGCTACTAGTTCTAGTTACGAATGGCAAGCCCATTCAAAAAATCTGGTTATAGAAAGGCCGATAGGTCAAGCCGTGAATGGGTAAATCTTTTTTTGCTGGAACCCGCAGCGTTAGTTGAAAGGCAACGACGATCAGGTGATTGTATGTTCCGAACCATCGAATGGCAAGACGACCATGTCCGGATGATCGACCAGAGGAAACTTCCCGGCAAGATCGCGTGGTACACCTGCAGGACCTCCATGGACGTGGTCAAAGCGATCGAGACCATGGTCATCCGGGGAGCGCCGGCCATCGGCGTGGCTGCAGCCATGGGGCTGGCCCTGGGCGCCCAATCCATCGAGACAAAGGCCGCCTTCCGCAAGCGGTTCCGGGCCATGTCCGAGCGAATGCTCAAGGCCCGTCCAACGGCGGTGAACCTGCGATGGGCCGTGGAAAGAATGGGCGCGGTCGCGGACAGGATGGCGGCGATGCCCCTGGAAGGGATCAAGAAGGCGCTCAGGGACGAGTCGCAGAAGATTCTCGACGAGGACATCGAGGTCAACAGGAAGATCGGGAAATACGGGCAGGTCGTTGTTCCTGGGGAGGCGACCATTCTCACCCACTGCAATGCAGGATCCCTGGCCACGGGTGGGTACGGGACGGCGCTTGGCGTCATCCGGGCGGCCCATGAAAAAGGAAAGAGGGTTCAGGTTATTGCGGACGAAACCAGGCCCTGGCTTCAGGGCTTGCGGCTGACGGCCTTTGAACTGATGCTGGATGGCATTCCCGTGACGGTGATCGCCGACAGCGCCGCGGGATCCCTGATGAGGCAAAAAAAGGTGGACCTCGTCATCACCGGTGCGGACAGGGTTGCGGCCAACGGCGATGTGGCCAACAAGATCGGAACCTACCAGGTCGCGGTTCTTGCCAGGGAGAACGGGATCCCCTTTTACGTCGCCGCCCCTCTGTCGACGATCGACGTGACGATCAAGTCCGGAGAATTGATTCCTGTCGAGGAGAGGAAGGAAAGTGAAATCTGCTGCTTCGGCAGACGGCTGATCGGTCCGAAAGGTGTAAAAGCCTTCAATCCGGCCTTTGATGTCACGCCGAGCAAGTATGTGACCGCCATCATCACGGAAAAAGGGCTCGTGAAACCGCCTTACAGGGCTGGGATCAAGCGGATCTTGACGGTTTCGTAAAAAGTCCAAAAACGCATTTTTCTGTGATTCCCCGGCTTGACCGGGGAATCCAGGAAAGAGAAAGCGCTTCTCTTTTTCCAAAGCCATCAGAGATTTCGTCTTGACCTCATAAAAGAATTGACATATATTCCTTTGTTTTTTATATAAGGACGATTCAAATCGTCCCCGAAACGGGGCAATCCTGGTGAACCTGGATTGAAAAAAAGGGGGTTGAGAAATTCAGCACGTAAACTAAAAGAAAGGGGGTGAGGAACATGTATTCCTTGCTTGACCTTGTGCTCATCGATCTCTACGAGTGCGACCACGAGACACTCCTTGACGCGGAGAAGATCAGGGAGGGGATGCTCACAGCAGCCAAAGTGATGGGTGCTGAAGTGGTCGCGCATTGTTTTCACACCTTTGAGCCGTGGGGTGTGAGTGGAACCGTAACGATCGCCGAATCCCATCTGGCCGTCCACACCTGGCCGGAGTACAATTTTGCGGCGGTCACCTTCGAAACCTGCGGACAGGGCATGGATCACAGAAAAGCTTATAAACACCTGGTTGAATTCTTCGGATCCAAGAAGCCGAAGATCACCCATCAGAAAAGGGGCTTTATGGATGCGGTCAAGGGAGTGCTGGCCTACAAGCAAGAGGTTGGTTGACTGAGCATCCGGGCTAATGATCATTTGCCCTCAGAGATTATCGGTTTTTACAAGATGAGCTCACCATCCGAGCCCACCCTACAAGTTTGCCTGCCTGCCGCCTGATTGTCCTTTCCCTGATTCCTAAGAAATCCCAGACACTTGAATCTGCGTTAGGTATTCATAGAACAAGCCGGCGTACAAAGGCACAGAGAATCTTGACTTAGTCATGAACTCAGTTTGTTTTGTCTTCATGAAATAGCATCGGAAAAAAAGCTTTGGGGGAGAGATTGGAACCATGTCCCAAGTGAATGTCCATGAAGCGAAAACGCACCTGTCTAAGTTGCTTTCAAGGTTGGCCGCCGGGGAAGAAATCATTTTTTCGAAAGCCGGCAAACCCGTCGCCCGCCTTGTTCCGTGGGAGCAAAATGTGAAGAAAAGGATCCCGGGGCTGGACAGAGGACTATGGACGGTTCCCGATGACTTTGATTCCCCCTTTGCCCAGCGAAATCATGGACGCGTTTGAATCATGAAAATCCATGCGCTCCATGTGTCCAAACTTCCTCACCACCATAAGGATCCTTTTGATCGCCTGATCATCTGCCAAGCCATGATCGAAAGTATTTCGATCATGACGATCGACCGTCAGTTCGAGCCCTACGATGTGAAGCTCCTCTGGGGGAATTGAGCAGGAGAGAGTGCATTCATCAATTCAATCGATGACACGTTCCGGAGCCCGGGACTTCCGGTCTGAAGGCTGGACGATTTCATCCCCTGCCGCAATTCATAGCGAATTGAAAATCCAAGAGAATCCCTACTATCCTGTTATTTACGCAGGGAACTGGAAAACTTGCAGGCGCGAACGGTTTCGAAGTGATTGCCTGCGCAATGCTCCTCTTTGCAGTCGTCTCTTTTTATTGAAAAATCAAACATAGGGCTTGATTTTTCAAGGTCAATCCTCTAGGCTATGATCATGAAATTTGTCGAAAGAAAAACGGATCAGGCCACATTGGCCAAGCTCATGTCTGCATTTCCCGTGACGGCGATTCTTGGCCCCAGGCAGTGCGGAAAAACAACGCTTGCTCGAACGCTTGCCGCCGATTCCTATTTCGATCTGGAAAATCCCCAGGATCTTGCCCGTCTGGAACAGCCTCAGCTTGCACTGGAAGACCTGACGGGACTCATCGTCATCGACGAGATCCAGAGGTTGCCCGACCTTTTTCCGCTCCTGCGGTATCTGGTGGATCAAGGAAAAAAGCGCAAGTTCGTCATCCTTGGAAGCGCCTCTCGGGATTTGATTCGTCAGAGTTCTGAATCCCTGGCCGGGAGGATCGCCTATCTTCAATTGGGAGGATTTCGCCTCAGCGATATTGATCCCGGGGCTATCAAGACCCTGTGGCAGCGAGGAGGATTGCCCCTATCTTTCCTGGCGGCGTCGGACGATGACAGCCTGCTCTGGCGGAACCAATATGTGACGACCTTCCTGGAACGGGATATCCCCCAGTTGGGGATCACAATCCCCGCCCGGACGCTTCGCCGCTTCTGGACCATGCTGAGCCATTACCACGGCCATGTCCTGAACAATGCGGAGTTGGGCCGTTCCTTCGGCGTCTCCGACATGACCGTCCGGAAATATTGTGATATTCTGGAAGGCACGTTCATGGTCCGGATCCTCCAGCCCTGGTTTGTCAACATCGGGAAACGTCTCGTGAAGCGGCCGAAATTGTACCTGCGCGACTCCGGGTTGTTCCACTCCTTGCTCTCCATTGAAACGCCGGAGCAACTCCACGCTTCGCCCCGGCTCGGAGCCTCCTGGGAGGGATTTGCCCTGGAATGCGTCTGCCGAACCTTGGGAAAGGAAGATGGGGATCTCTATTTCTGGAACACCCACGCCGGCGCGGAACTCGATCTTTTCTGGCAGGCGCGTGGACAAAACTGGGGGGTGGAATTCAAGTATGAAGACGCGCCGCGGCTGACCCGATCCATGAAAACGGCATTTGAAGACCTTGAATTGGAGCGGCTGTGGGTCGTCTATCCCGGGAAAGCGGCCTATTCTCTCACCGAAGAGATCCGGGTGATCCCCCTTGCCGACGTCCCCGACACCTGGAACTACGGATAACTGACCAGCCCGCCGTCACCAGATCATCGGCACCAAGACGGCAAGCTGTCAAAGTCATGGCGTAAACAACTTTTTTCTCGTGTAGCGGACTTAGGCTGCCGATGTCTGCGGCTCAGCTCGAAGTCCATCGCACATGATAACCAGTCTCCCACGTCAATGAGACTCAAGACTCAGGACCATGTGGCCTCACTGCTGTAGATCCTTCTTATCACAGGTTTCGTGACTATTGGGACACAGAGCGGGTATATGCAATCAGGGACAATACCGAAGCTGTCAGACTTATCCAAAGGTTTTCGATGGCAATGATATCTTCATCTTCCGGACGGATATCTTTGGAAATCAACAGGGTCGAGGTGACTGCTCCCGGTCCAACCCTCGATTGGAGACACTCCGACTTACTCCTCAAGCCCTGACGCCAAGTGCCCCTTGCGTTTGTTCTCTCACATTCCGTTTACCCGTTTGAAGGTCAATAATAACCACCCTTCTCTGTTGCTACCAAGTCGCTTTTGAGACTACTGTATGATGGAATTATTAGATTTTCTGTCTTACACCCTCCCTTGACACCCATCCTCCATTCCCCTATACTTCATCGACCGGAGGCTCGGGGTGACGGGATGATTGAGCACGATTTCGACGTACCATTCATAGCGGATCTGGCTTTGAGAGAGAAGCAGATCCAGCAGAACTATCGGCCCGTCATTTCCGTCCACAAATGGTTCGCGCGCCGCCCAGGTACGCTTTTTCGAGGCCTTCTCCTCTCGGAATTCTCCTCTCGCCCTTTACGGGAAGTCTTCTATCAGGCAAACGATCTGGCAGGGATACGGATCGCCGATCCATTTATGGGGGGAGGAATACCTCTCCTAGAGGCAAACCGGGTCGGCTGCAGTGTCATCGGGTACGACATTAACCCGATGTCCTATTGGATCGTCAAGCAGGAGATCGAGCAGATTGATCTGGACCAGTACAGCGTTGCGGCGGAAAAGCTCAGGAATGCACTGGACAACAAGATCGGCCGTCTTTATCGCACAACGTGTACTCAGTGAGGAGATAGAAGCGTCCCTGTCAAATATTTCCTTTGGGTCAAGGTTAAACGGTGTAGCCACTGCGGAAAGGAGATTTCCCTTTTTCCGGGATATCTCGTGGCTCAGGATCGCAGGCATCCTAAAAACGTCTTCCTCTGCTCCCTTTGCGGCAATCTGACCGAGACCGAGGATGGAAGGGAACCGGGGAATTGTTCATCATGCGGGAAGCCTCTATCCATTCAACCGGCAGCCAAGCGGAACCAATGTGTCTGCCCGACATGCCATAAGTCGAACTTCTATCCGGACGCGAAGGCCGGACCTCCCGTCCATCGACTCTTTGCCCTTGAATACCATTGCCCTCACTGCAGGCCCCTTCACAAGGGTCGTTTTTTCAAGAAACCTGACAAGGAAGACCTTGCGATTGTTGAGGAAGCCGGGGCGCTCTGGCGGCGGACGAGGCCAAAATTCTCTCCCGATGATCCCATTCCTCAAGGAGACGAATCGACCAGGCTTCACCGCTGGGGTTATAAGCGCTACAGTGACCTCTTCAACGCCAGGCAGTTGTTGGGTCTGGAGCTCAGTTGCCGATTCATCGCACAGGAAGGGAATAGGCGGATTCGTGATGCGCTCGCCACGAACCTCTCGGATCTCCTCCGCTACCAGAACATGCTCTGCCGTTATGACAAGATGGCCTTGAAGTCCCTTGATATTTTCTCCGTACACGGATTTCCCGTAGGACTGATCCAGTGTGAGTCCAACATCCTGGGATTAAGAAGTCCTCAAGGTGGAGGTATTGGGAGCGGTGGATGGCTCAACATTGTCGAGAAGTTCCAGAAGGCAAAGAGCTATTGCATCCAACCTTTTGAGACAGATCACCGGGGGAGGGTGAAGTGCATCATTCCAATCCGGGGGGAGTGGATCGGGGATAACGGAAACGAAGGGAATACGCGGAGGGTCGATCTATCCTGCGCCGATGCTACGGTTAAAAACCTGCCGGTAGGGAGTCTCGATGGAGTCTTTACGGACCCACCCTATTTTGGAAACGTGCAGTATGCAGAGCTCATGGACTTCTGCTACGCCTGGCTCCGAAGGCTGATTGGGGATTCAGTCCCCGCCTTTAGCGCCTCATCCACAAGAAATGTGAACGAACTTACCGCGAATGAAAACATGGGGAGGGATCTGGGTACTTTTACTGAGGGACTCTCCTCCATCTTCCGGCGGATGGCAAAGGCCCTTAAGCCGGGTTCTCCTCTCGTCTTTACTTATCACCACAACGCACTGAACGCCTACTATCCCGTTGCCGTAGCCATCCTGGATGCGGGTCTTACCTGCTCAGCATCATTGCCGTGCCCCGGAGAGATGGGTGCCTCAATTCATATAAACGGCACGAGATCCTCCATCGTCGATACAGTCTTCGTGTGCCGCTCTACCGGCAGATTCCCGCGTAAGTGGCTTCCTCAGGATCCGCAAGGTCTCGCTTCAATCGTGGAAGAAGACCTCCAAAACCTTGGGCTCGGAAAGGTGGGGCCGACATATGGGGACCTCCGGTGCATCATCCTCGGCCATCTTACCCGCCTCGCCATCTGGAATCTGAGAAAAGAATGGCACCCGGAAGCGGATACCGAAAAAAAGCTTTCAACTGTAAAGAATTGGATGGAGCAGTTCGGCGGACTCTCGGCTGTGGAAAAACACCTCGACTTAACCTCTTCGGGGATTCCCAGGACACGGTTTACGGGGGTTCAAGAACCGGCATCAACTTACCGAGCGCTGGACGACCAAATCTCATTTTGAACTTCGACCGGATGCTGTTATAGAACGTCCTTTTGAATTGGAACCGAAGGAATTGGCCGTAAGATTAGATGAGATGGTTGATGCCACCGTCGCCGATCTCACGTCTGAATTTCTGCTCATACCCGCCGGGCCCGGATTCATCAAGTACCCGGACTTCCGCGCAGCTTTCGAAATCCTGAAAAGAAACACTAAGGCATTTAGCGAACTTACAGAAAAGCGGGTATTCATGGCATTCCTTGAGGACAGCCGCGCATTCTGTGTGCTGAGATCCATCCTCGGCATGACTCCACCCGAGTGGGCAGAGCTTGTCCGCTCTGAATATTCTTCCATCAAAATTCCTCAAAATGCGGTTCGTTCACTGGACCGGAAATGCAGGGAGGATCTCGCTTATATTAAGCGCATGGAGGAACGATATCGGGCTCAGCTTGACAAATCAAAAGCCGACAAGGCCGTTGAACGGTCAGTCACCTTGCAGCGGATCGACGCGCTCATTAGGGTGGCCATTCACTTTATCGCGCAAGGGGCACCCCAAGCAGCCCACGGCTATATCCATCGTATGGACAGGTTCGACACCTCCCATGGGATTGAATCTCTTCGGTACGCCGCAACAGAGAACATCCCTTATGCGGTATTGCTCTACGAGCGGTATTTGTGGAGAGCTTTTGCAGCACACAGAGATGCCGTTTCAGAACTGGTGGGCGAGGTCATCGAAAATGCGATCGAGGACCTTCTCCGAAAACATGGGGTAACCTTCCGAAAGACAGGACGTGCCGAAAGGATTCCGGGTTTTGGTCAGGCCCCAGACTTTTGCATCCCTGACGAGGTAAAACCGGTCGTCGTAATTGAAGCGAAGATTACGAGTGACGACGGAACAGCCAGAGACAAGGTCGCACGAATCAAGGAGCTGGAGACCCAGCGGAATCAACATGTGGCGGAAGGCTGGATTCCTTACGAGGTGGTCGCCTGCATCGACGGCCGCGGATTCCGCGAAAGGCGCGAAGACATGCGACAACTCCTTCTGAGATTGCATGGCAAGGTCTTTACAATGGCATCCCTGTATCAGATCCTTAATCATACCCGTATCCGTGAGTTTGTGGCTGTCTATTGATTGGGACAGGGGGACAGGGGGACGTTGGTAAGAAAGTAACTTGACACCGGCGCCGGGTTATGAGATGCGAGGAAGCATGCCAAGGTTATCCCGTCTAGACGCACCCGGCGTCTTGCACCACATCATGATCAGGGGTACCGAGCGTCGCAAGATATTCCTGAACCGGAGGGATCACGAGGACTTTCTGGATCGTCTGGCAATCCTTCTGCCGGAAACGAAGACAGCGTGTTATGCGTGGGCTTTGTTGCAGAATCATGCCCATTTTCTATTTCGCACAGGAGCAGTGCCGTTAGCTCGCCTGATGAGGAGGCTTCTCACCGGGATGCGGTGGAAAGATGAGCCGCCCTTGTTCGTGAGAACAATTACGCCTTGATGAAATAACTTTCTTACTTTCTTACCAGCGTCCCCTCTTTTATAGCCGGTGATCAAGATGACCTCAACATCGGGGTGAATCCGTTTTGCGCGGTTGAGCACCTCCAGGCCGTCGAGATAGGGCATCTTGAAATCGCTGATGAGGAGGTCACAGGCGGTCTCTTCCAGTCTTTCCAGCGCTCTCAAAGGGTTGCTGAAGGTAGAAACATGATGCCCGAGTTTTTCCAGGATCCGACGCAGTTGCTTGAGAGCCACAGGTTCGTCGTCTATGACCATGATGCGACCCACAGGCTCAAGGCGGCCGTCTTGTCGATCAAGTTCCGGATTTCCTGTGTTGAAAGTCACGACGCAGTGTTTTGCCTCCCAAGGAATGACATCCCTCGTCTTGTTAACGACATGAGACTAAAGCTGGTGTGTCGCACACGGGCTTTTGTGCTGTGATTACGATGAGGATAAATGAAGAGCTTAGCCCTGTCAAGGAATGCGGCCGCCAAAAGGAACATCAGGCTTTTGCCTTGATTTGTCTCCCGCTTTTCCCTAATATGCCGAATTGAAAGTGGGCCGATCCGAGCCCACCGACGACATGGCGTTTTTCAGCGTATGGGCTGTATCGTCCGGAACCCTCTGCGCCTTGGACTTGCCATGACCAATGAACTCTACAAACTCCTTAGCGCGCTTTCTCGACGAACAAAGACCTTCGTGTGTCTTCTCCTAGCGTTGGCCATTGGCATTGGCTTCATCGATTTTTTCACCGGCTATGAGATGTCCTTTTCCATCTTCTACCTTGGCCCCATATCGCTTGCTTCATGGTGCCAGGGTGCGCCCTATGGACAAATGATGGCGATTTTCTCGGCACTCACTTGGCTCGCGGTCGATTATACCGCTGGGAACATCTATAGCCACCCTTTCATCGCCTTCTGGAATGGATTTGTTCGCCTAGGATTCTTTTCCATCATCGGGTATCTTCTGGCAAGCCTTCACAGGCGCTTGGAACGGGAGGAAGCGCTGGCAAGGATAGACCCTCTGACCGGAATGATGAATGCCCGTGCATTCAAGGAGCAGGCAGAGCGCTTTCTTGCCCTTGCAGCGCGGCATGTCCGCCCGACCGTGGTCGGGTACATCGACCTGGACGATTTCAAAACAGTGAACGATACCCAGGGTCATTCGGAGGGGGATCGGGTTCTCAAGACGGTCGCCGAAGCGCTTCGGGGCACGTTCCGACGCTCCGATTTGCTGGCGAGATTGGGGGGCGACGAATTCGCTGTCCTGCTTCCGGATGCTGATCTACCTACTGCCCGATCAGCTTTTTCAAAGTCTCACAAGCATGTCTTGGAGGTGATCGCTAGACACGGGTGGCCCGTCGGCATGAGCATCGGTGTCGCAGTTTTCGAACGGGCGCCTGCCACAGTCGACGATGCCATCCGTGTGGCTGACGCCCTGATGTATCGCGTCAAGGCAGAGGGCAAGAATAAAATCCTCTATGAAGTCAGCGACCATTTATCACCTGAACGAACGGATGCAACGCCCGGAAAGGTCGCAGGGGGTCAATAAAAAGTGCCCACGGATCATGCCGCTGCCATGAAGTCCCGTGATTTGAGGCTGGATTTTTTCGCGGCGTGGCGCTTCTCTGGAAACAGGGGGACGTTGGTAAGAAAGTAACTTGACACAGGCGCCGGGTTATGAGATGCCAGGAAGCATGCCAAGGTTATCCCGTCTAGTCGCACCCGGCGTCTTGCACCACATCATGATCAGGGGTACCGAGCGTCGCAAGATATTCCTGAACCGGAGGGATCACGAGGACTTTCTGGATCGTCTGGCAATCCTTCTGCCGGAAACGAAGACAGCGTGTTATGCGTGGGCTTTGTTGCAGAATCATGCCCATTTTCTATTTCGCATAGGAGCAGTGCCGTTAGCTTGCCTGATGAGGAGGCTTCTCACCGGGATGCGGTAGAAAGAGGAGCGCCCCTTGTTCGTGAGAATACTTACGCATTGATGAAATAGCTTTCTTACTTTCTTACCAGCTTCCCCTGTTCTTTCACAACTGGGAGCGAGGGCAACGGAAAGAGTGGTCTTCGAAATTTGCACAAGGATCACTTTCGCCAGAAGGGTGGCCTGAATTCAGGCGACACTTACAGGAGGAAAAGTACTTTAACCAGGTTCTTTATGGGATGATTAGGGCCTATGGTCTGTCGGATCATTTCACCCATGAAAGCATTATGAACTTGGAGCATGGCAGACTTCCGGCAGTATCTATAGGAATCGAGTTTTACGTTGCACTTCAATATGTCCTCGACTCCCAGCCACAGGGTCTCGGGAGACCTGACCGAGGGGATCTCCCTGATATGCAGCATGCATTCTATGCTGGCCTTTGTGATTACTTCGTTACAGACGACTCCAGAGTGCGGCATATATTGGCAAACCTGAGCAAGCCGGAATCACCAAAGGTGGTTGGGCATGAGGCATTTTTTGCTATGCTCGCTTAGCACAACCAGGAGTGAAAGAAGTTTAACATCGGGGTGAACCGGATGCGCGGAAAAACCGCCGCGCACCTGTTACCCCGGACGTTGGCAAGGAGAAGAAATGATCGGCAACTGGGAACTCTACGGAATGAGTCAAGCTGAGCTTTTCTATGTCTTAGCTGACGCACATCTTGAGGCAGCTATCGTCTTGGCCAATGCACTGCGCGACGGCGGCTATGCGCAGGTATTCTCCCACGCGAAGGTGATCATGTCCCTGCACCACCACGCGGTGGAGCTGTTTCTCAAGTATGCCCTGTCGAGAAGCGGACAGAACCCTCCAACACATCATCACATACGTGATCTCGCGTGGAGGTACTCCATAGCGTACTCCGATCCTGAACTCCACTTCGACCCGCCATTCGTGACCGCATTCATGGGCTTCACGCCGGCGCGAGTGCATGACGCGTTAACCGAGGAATACGATTCGAAGAACCGAAACAGAACCGACCAAGAAATGCGTTACCACACGGATCGAGAGGGCAACGTGTGGCCGGGCGCGCAAGGTGTGATCCCCGATACATACGCTCAAGACCTTGTTGAGTTCCGCGAGCAACTTGGATGCCTGCATGAACGGATTGAAAAACGAATTGCCAACCAACCCCTCCACGGTACCGCTCGGCGCCGTGCGGACGCGGCCCCGAGCGTCCCGTGAGGGCCAACGCTATGCGAAGAGATTAAGTGATGAGCCAAGCGATCAGTGTCCGCCTCAAATCCGCTCTTTATGATATGGCCTTTCTCGATATCAAAAGGGCCTCATCCGGCAACTCAAAAATCGGAGCTTTTATCCTCGCGAGCTGTTTCATTGAATATATGGCAGGTTTCGTTTGCGGGCGAAAAACAACGCAGAAGGATTATGAGTACTTTGTGCGTCATTATCTGCCACCCATGTATGACCCATCGAAACTATATAAAGACCTCAGATGCAAGCTCGTCCACAACTATTCCGAAGGTGGTTCCTACTGGCTCAAGGACAACCAAGCTCAACTACATGGGCAAACTGTCAATGGAAGAACCATCATTAATCTGGAGAACTTTGTTAACGATTTAGAAAACGCGTTCCACAAATTCATGAGACAAATCCAATCTGACCCATCAGCGAAGCAAAAAGCTATTGATAGATATAATTCTATCGGCCTTCTTTGTGCAGGGGGATTGGCACCTAGAAAGATATGAAATTCGCAGGGGAGCCGTAGAAAGCCAACAATGGTACTGGACTAGAATCGTTGCATAACCACTTGCTCCACCGGACCCGCTATCGCGTGCCGGTGAGCTTTACGTTAGAAATCGGAAAGGAATTTGAATATGAGCTCATTACAGAAAACGTTTATAGGTATTTCGTTGATACTCAACCTAATATCCATCGGTTGGATCATTTCAGTCGAATCTGGGCAGCGTTCTGTAAAACTAAAAACAGCGGAAATCTATGAGATTGTTGCCAATACAGTAAGGGCGGACAAAGCAATGCTTGGAGAAACCCAGGCTAACAAAATTGAGGCAGTTGACGAGAGCGGAGTATACGCAGTTATGAATCGAAGTCGTCTCACTAAGAGTGGTGCAATTGCGTTTCTTGGAGAGAGCGAAAAACAAGCTGTTTTAATTTCGGAAGGGGTCATTGCTTTGTTGCCAACATCACGAGAAAATGAAAAGAACATTTCTGACGCTATATCATCTTATCAATTAGTAGCGTCAACTTCAGTGAGTGGGGGAACAATTAAAATTCTGGGAAAAAATGGTGCTTCCTTGATTATAAACTCAGGCGATACACTATCCGATCCATTGGACATTCTTGGTGCGAATTTAACGTTAAGGTCTCCGACAAAATCTCTACATATTGACGCATCAGGAATTTTCAAAAAAGATAGATGATTTCTAACAACAGCTTTGAGAGTGACGTGGGTTCCGCTGTCGCTCCACCCACGCCCCTCAGCTGAAAGTTATGCAGGAGGAATTAGATGGACCATTCTGAAATAATAAGACGAATTCAGGTGCGAGAAAACATCGAATCGGAATGCAAAGCCTTAATTGAGGAGAAAATAAGCAGATATTTAGAAATTGAGCACTAAGGAATTATCGGCGGGCATTACTTTGCTGACGCTTCGTCAGAATGCATTTATCTATACCGTGACGGCTATTTCATCGGTGCCGTTATGATGAGCCATGCTATCAACAAGGCCATCATCAAATTCATAGCTGAAAGAAACAGAATTGAAAGGGACAAGCCCGATGGCACTACGAAAACCATTGCTGAGCTAATTGACGAATTCAGAGAAAAGGGCATCATCTCCAATGCCTGTGCGGACGCCTCAATGGCAATTTGGAGAAGTTTCCGCGCAGATATACACCATATGAACCCAACGGTAGCAAAAATAGACTTCCAGAAACTTGCACAACAGAATATGAAATGCCTGTCAGCCATTGAAAAAGAAATCTTCGAATTAAAAAATAGCATCCCAAGTCAGCCAAAATATTGAGATATCAACTCCGAAGGCAAAATTGCTGTTTTTCTAAGGTTAGAGTAGACCGCATAACAAACGGGTCGAGGCGAGCGGGAATAGCCTCGTGCCCTTTCGTTTCAGCCGGTTGCCCGCCGCTTCACCCTTGGCCGTTAAAGATTTGTCTTGCTAACCAATTGCCTATCAACCCTGAAAATTCGGGTCCCCCCTAAGGATTACGGTCCGGATTGTGATGCAGAGGGGGTATTGGGTTTACAACACGCATTCTTCACTTTTGGTACCTTATGGGCGCGATCGCGTTCTCACCCAAAAGTCGGGATATCTTGCCATGCCCTCAGGATATTGGCCCGCCTGAAAGCCTTTGATATGTCAAACAGATCCGTGGATGTCCCTAATGCAGATAGCAGAGGACTGGAGCGGTTCAGAAGATCGCTTCGAACTTCATGCTCCTCTTCTTGAGCTCTGACACAAGGCGTGCCTTGTATTCCTGGAAGAATCCATCTTCCATGGCCCATTCCAGTGTTATACACAGCGCATTAAGTAATTGCGCATAATTTGCGGACAACTTCGTTCCCTGATCTCCATTCGCTGAACTTGGATTCTACCGACTCGACAACATCATCAAGAGTCGGGAAGTATCGGTTGTGCAA
>Ga0209270_1003359_pt1 | contig 14022 bp, 16 predicted proteins | sample MTBAKSrepl1MetaG_FD_187456 | JGI IMG/M metagenome (GOLD analysis project Ga0209270, IMG submission 187456) | Enrichment culture microbial communities from Arthur Kill intertidal strait, New Jersey, USA, that are MTBE-degrading - MTBE-AKS1... | ecosystem: Environmental > Aquatic > Marine >...
GGTATTGGTTTTTCGGATCCATTCCCCTGAGTTCAACCTCCTTTTCAAAAGGGGCATCATCAAAAAAGGAGTAGTAGAGAGTGCCATCATCTTTTCTGACCACATGCCCTTCCGGAGAATCGTAAGCGATGTCATAAAGTCCCAGGTAATCGCCCGAACTGATCCCTTCTGAAAAATAGAGCTCCATCCATTTCCGGGCATGTTCCTCTCCTCCAAGTTCATCAACTTCCCACCGGAGGGAGGTGATTACACTCCCGGCAGCCACGCTTTGTGCAGGTTCACCCGCCAGCTTGTTGTAATTCATTTTATCCACATATCCGTCACCTAAAGGAGCTTTCCCCCCGCGCAGAGCTTTCATGAACCGGAAACGCCAGCGCACCTGTTCGTTTGTGGTGGGATCAGAAGCATCTTCCACATGATAATAAGGGTACTGGTAAACATCATGAACAGCAGCACATGCGCATTGAGAAACCCAGCCGTTATCCGGCTTTAATTCTATAATAGCGTCGAACATCTGTTCAAAGGCCTGGTAGTTGTTTTCCACACTTTCAGCATGGGGATTATGATGGTGGTTTTCAGCGAAACATGGCAAAGGATTCTGATCCTCCCAGTCGGTATATAAACCATCAATATTCCAGCGGCCGATTATCTTTTGCACCAGTGAGTCGCGTATATAACTGTGCGTGCCGCTGTATGACGGGCACAAAGTGTATTTTGACTGTTTGCTTTCATAGTATGAACCATCTGCATTTTTTACAAGCAGCGGTTCTATTACTTCGGTAATTGTATCTGCACCGAGAAGATCGAACCACAAGTACACCTTAAAAGACTGATTTTTATTTCTACCCCATTTGGGTGTGTGAGCCTCTTTTACAAAATCGATAAGTTCCTGTTCATTTTTAAATTTATCGGGATTGGGATTCCATGTTCCGAGGTAGTCCTGCCATCCGTCATCCAGCATGACCGCTTTGAAACCGTAACCGGCCAGTTCATCCATCTTTGCCAGAACCTGTTCTGCCGTAAAGTCACCTGAACCTGACAAGCTGTTCATTCCCCACGTTTTCCAGTAGGGTTCATAAGCCTGTTCAGGGTATTCTTTTATAAATCCTTTTCGTCCCTCCTGTTGGATAGCAATATCAAGCAGCTGACCGAATCGTCTTGCCGGATTGAAAAAGTCTCCTTTATGCACACAAACTGCACTTTTCCACGTTGTTACTGAATCGCCCGGGGCAATATTATCCGGGAATTGGCCATAGCTGTTTTCAGGTACTGTGATGAGGCCAATATCCACTTTTTTATCTTCCTGTACCTGTAATTTTAAATTAAGAAATCTTGGTATTCCTTCAACATGAAATACAGACATCCCCAGTTCAGTACCCCAGACATCAATGAACGGAATACCTGAATAATTACTTCCTGATCCGGGGACAAGAAAGTTTTCATCAGTAGTATCTGTCAGGGCCAGATTGGTCCAAGTCTCACCCCATCTTTTGTTCAGTGGCTGCAGATAGCGGAAGCTGTTGGAGTTTTCTCCGGAATTAGTCAGGCGGCGATCGAGCCGGTAATAATCATAACCAATCCGGTTGATATGCATTTCGGTATTGGTCAGGTTGGTGTATGTGCATTTGGAGATGGCAACATCGGGCAGACTTTCATACATCTCTACCGATAATGTCTTTGTGATCCCGGGAAGTTCGCCTGTAAGTATCAACCGTTTTCCTTTACCCAGATGAACGTCATCAACCTCTTCAACTTTATGGGATGTTTGTCTGAAATGAGAATAAGTTACACCATTTGCTTCAATGAAATGGGATGGTAATCCTGAAGTTCCATCATGACTGTCATCGTTAATGGATAATAACCTGTCATCTTCGCGGTAGCTGACTTTACAAAATAACTGCTCGTCAAACCGCAGTATGATTTTCTCATTCTCAAAATACAGATAAGTGTTTTCACTGGGCACTGTTAGTCGGCCCGATTGATGATCGGTACAACCTGTAAGGGTTACTATCAGAATGATCAAAAAACAGGTTAGAATTTCTGTTTTTCTAAGCAAAGCACTTCGGATTTCTATATGGTTTTTCACAATGAATTAGTTTTGATTATAAAGCCTTTCATCAAAATTATACTATTTTTTGTTTGTAAATGGAACAAACCTGTTAAATCCCGGCAATACGGCTATATAATTTTGAAAGATCCGGGAAAATAAACTGATGTACTGTAAAACCTGAAAACGCTGTTTCAGTAAAATGTTTTTTAGCTTCAGTTACTGCGTGAAATTAATCCCTCTGGTCTCTGTCAGTATTTTAAATGTTTCCAATTCAGCTTTTGACTGTCTGATCATCTTCCACCGCATTAAGGGAAGAAATACTTTCAGAAACAGTATTTTTCCTTTGTGGTTTTTTATATAAATTTATCGAATAAATATTAATTTAAGATAAGGAGATTATAAAAATGTTGCCGAAAATAATCGTTCACAATTCAGTAAGTGCAGACGGGTCACTCACAAATTTTGAGCCTGATATGAGACTGCATTATAAAATAGCAGGGAACTATAAACCGGATGTTCACCTTATAGGTTCCAACACCATAAAAACCGGCATTGAAATGTTCGGGGGCGAGGTACCCACTGAGGAAGAAAACGACTTTATAAAACAGAAAAGGGTAAAAAGTTTACCTCTCTGGGTAATAATTGATACTAAGGGAGATCTAAAGGGATTATTACATACTTGCCGGAGATTTGAATTTTGCAGGGATGTAATTGTTTTGGTATCGGAAAAAACACCGGAGACATATCTGGATCACCTAAGTGAACGAAATTACGACTACCTTATTACCGGTAAAGATACTGTTGATTTGACGACAGCCCTGAATCTTCTTTATGAAAAATATCATGTTAATACCATTCTTACAGATACCGGAAGAGTATTGGGAAATATTCTTATAAGTCAGGGTTTTGTTGAAGAGATCAGCTTATTGTTACATCCGGTTATTGTCGGGAACAGATCATATAACATGTTCAGTGATATGATGAGCAGTGTTCAAATGAAATTGAAAAAGTGTGAAGTGCTTGATAATGACTGCGTCTGGTTAGTTTACCGGGTAGTTAAGTGACTGAACCGGTTCTGTCTTTACCTGGAGACTCTGATTTTTAAAGAATATTTTCCGGTCATCCGGTGAAAGCCTCCTATATCACTGAGTAATTTTTTCCAGTCCCCGTCAATACTGAAATCAAACTGGAACCGGCATATACCATAAAATGGATGATCAATTGTTTATACATATTTTTTATTTTTATTCAGTGTCAGATACAATGTGAATTTAATACTATAAAATCTTATTATATTTACTGAATTATATTTTAATTGTTTTAAGCAGAATTAAATAAGGAGTTAGACATGAAAAGAAAAATTCTCCTGCAGTATATCTTGTTTCCGGTAATATTCATATCATTTTATGCCGGAGCGCAAGACAGATTTATACACGGATATGTTACCACTTATGACAGTATTCCGCTGATTGGTGCAGAAATTAAGGTAAGAAGCACCAAACAAACAGTATTAACCGATACACTTGGGAGATTCTCTATACCGGTAAATCAAAAAGACAGATTAAAAGTCAGCGCCATTGGATTTTTCCCCAGGCGTATAAAGCTTGATGGAAATATTAAAATTGCAGCCATCAACCTTAAGATGAAGCCAGGCAACAAAAAGGGCGAATTTTCAGCCGGATACTATCATGTCAGCTATGAAAATAATGTGAGCAACATTGAAAAACTTGATCAAAGCGGATTAGATTTTTCGCATTACAGAAATGTATATGAACTTATAGAAGGCCGTTTTTCCGGAGTCAGGGTTGTAAATGGAGAAATCATAATTCATGGTGAAGGTTCTTTAATGCTTAGTAATTCTGCATTGATTGTAGTTGACGGATTTCCTGTAGATGGAAACGAATTAAAATCAATACGTCCGGTTGATATAAACAACATTAATATTATTAAAGACGGCAGTGCGGCAATATATGGCGCCAGGGGTGCAAATAGTGTTGTTATTATAGAGACTAAACAAGGTAAAGAGTAGAATAAAAAATTAGTATTTAGTTAATTTGACCGGAGAAAGCAGTATAGAGCAGGTCTTGTTGTTATTTTGAGTCTGATTTTTTAGAAGTAATACATTAAACAGATTATACGAGTAAAATGCTATTTTTTGGTGGATTCTCAAGAAGTATTTTTTGATCTTCATGTGAATAGTTATAAAGTTCGGCTGGATTCAATATTTTTAAAATAGAGATCAACATTTAAACAATATTAGTGATGCTGTTTTCATTCAGGCTCATGATATTTTTGTTTTCCGGAATCGTGAACGAATAATAATCTTCTTATGGCAGTGGAAAAATTAAAACCTTCGGAAAAAGCAAATTTGATTAAAACAGTTGTTCTTCTTGTTACTACAGCTGTTGCGATTTTAATTTTTTCACTTACTGTTGGCCGCGAACTTTATTATGGTGAAAGAAATGAAAGTCTCATATCTTTTGTAATAATTAATTTTTCAGGGTACTTGTTTTTTCTGTTGATGCCTGTTGAGATGGCCTTTATTTACTACCTGCCTAACTTTCCGGATATAAAATTAATTGGAGCAGCGCTTGTTACGGCGTTTTTAGCACAACTGACAGATTATTTAATCGGACGTTCGTTTAGTTTGGATTTTCTGTGTAATTTAATTAGTAAAAAGAAAATTTTAAAAGGTGAAGTATATATTCAAAAATATGGGAATTTAACTATTTTTCTTTTTAATCTGCTACCACTTTCATCACCAATTATTGCACTTGTTGCAGGTATTCTGCGTTACCGTTTCAGAGATTTGATTTATTACAGTCTTGCCGGTTTGATTTTGAAATATGTGATTTTGAGTCTGATATTTTAAAAAAACGTCTGACTATGAAGAATTATCAAACAAAAATATTTTCAAAATTTGACATAGCAGATTATTTAGATAGTAACGAAATGATTGCAGAATATCTCAATGCAGTTTTGGAGGAAGATGATAATTCTGACGTTATTACAGCAATTGGTCATATTGCAAAAGCAATTGGAATGACAAAAATTGCAGAAGAAACAGGACTTAGCAGACCTATCCTTACTTTCCGAGTTATGACCGTCATATGAATATAACAGACTGGCAAACAGCCGGTTAGGCTAATTAAATCCTGCCCCCCTAAATAAATATTAATAAAATGTTAGTATTTCCCCTTTATTTTAGTGGGTTTTCGTCGTATTATTTATTAATATGCTCCCTAAAAGGAAGCAAGGGCTTAGTATCGGGGAGTACCTTTTGATAGCGTCAGTAAACCGGGGTTTGGAAGTGGCGAGTAAAGGCGGCATGTGGTCATGGTTTCAGGGCACGATATTATTAAATTATTTTGCGGGAATCAAAAAAGAACAATTAAGCTCGCAGCGTTTCCGGGATCAGATTCATATGATCCCGGAAGAAAAGATAACAACTGTTTGGATGGGGATATTAAATAATGTTCTTTTGCCAAACCATATTGATCTTTCGGGTATATCATATGATGAGACAAACTTCTATACTTTCATCAGCACATTTAATAAACGCTGTACCATAGCCCAACGAGGAAAAAACAAACAGGGCAGGTCAAATCTGCGTCAGGTCAATTATGCTTTGTTTTGTTCAAAGGAAAGTCACATACCGTTATATTTTGATGTTTACCAGGGAAACACCCATGACTCTGCCGAATTTAAAAAGATCCTCCCCGGTTTAAAAACGCTTTTAAGGAAAGAATCACACCTGCATCAAACATTACTATTATCTTTGACAAAGGGAATAATTCTCCTGAGATTATCAGTGAATTTGATCAATCATCCTTTCACTTCATCGGTGCATTAAAATTAAATGATCACAATGAGTTTGCATTAATATCCAACAGGGACAAGAGATTTGAAATAATGGATCATCCGCAGTTGGAAAGCATAAAGGCATTACGTTTAAAAAAGGTTGTGTACGGGAAAGAAAGGACGATAATTTTAACTTTCAATCAAAATCTCTATGATGATCAGCTCAAAACATTGATTAATGATATGGAAAGATGTCAGGAAAAGCTTTCGCTGTTAAGCCTGCGACTGAAAGAAAGAGCCGGTGGGCTGATAATCAGGGGCAAGAAACCGACAAGGGCATCTGTGGAAAGCAATGTAAAAGAGATATTGAAACGACAGTACATGAAACAACTGCTCAGAGTTGAATACCATGAAAAAAACACCATACCACTGATAAGTTATTCATTGGATGGGGAAGAATTTGCAAGGTTAGCCGATACATATCTTGGTAAAAAAATAATAGCTTTCACGTATTTTATAAACCAGGAAACTAAGTAAATCCAAAAAAATTCAAAGTATTGCATAATAAAAATATTTTTCATAAATTGATTAAGCTTTGGCATCGTTTTTTCTCCTGCTAAATTTAAAGAAGCAGTATGGATAAAATAAGTATTTATTATTTATGCTCTTTTACCATATACCATATATTACTAATTTGCAATACAATTAGAAGAGTTTTTGATTTATATTATAATTCGATAGAACTTTTATTGCAAATGACTTCAAAACTCTCATGGGAAAAATTATTAACTTGTGACTACGATTATCTCTAATATTTAATTTAAATTTTATCACATGAAAAAGTTTTTTTTGAACAGTTTAATGGCTATAGCCATTATCGTGCTAACATCAACCACGCTTAAGTATGATAGCCCGCTGCCTACTGATAGTTCCAAAGAACCTGAACACGACCAGGTGATATTTTATGAACATACCAATTTCGGGGGTAATTCTTTCTGGTGGTATTATGATCGGGATGCAGCCTATCTGACCTCTTATAACATGGGCAGTACCAGTAAATCATGGAACGACCAGATATCATCAATTAAAGTGGGTAAGAACGCTTGTGTCACCCTTTGGGAACACACCAATTTCGGAGGTATTAAAGTAAAGCTCAACGGTAACGGAACAGGCGTCAGAGAATACAAGACTATGCCAAGTGGTTGGAATGACAAAGTTTCATCACTTAAGATCAGGATGAAAGATTCTTGTGCAGATAAGTAGTGTTTATCTTAATCATATTCTTCCCATTAACAGAGTGATAATTTATGTTATTTTTCACTTATGTTCGTGTTGGAATATTAAAAAAAATATTATAGCATCTAAAAAATTTTATCAATGAAACAAGAGAAAAAAAACATGGAGGTACCTGGCTGTTTAAGAAGAGAGTTTCTCACGCGGTTACCTTTGGCAGCTGCTGCTCTGACATTATCAGCCTCTTTTGGTTTCCCTATAACGTCCGAGCAAACAAAGGGAACTATATATATTAAATTAGATCCTGAAATCCAGAGACTTTCGTCAACTGATTTAAATAATCTGAGGAATGGTACCTCAGGTTCCTTAACTTTGAAGCTTTCAGTGAGTAATGATAAACTTAACTGGAAAATACTTTCAGCAAGTATGACCGACAAAAATTTTCTTAATCATTTATCAGAGATTGTCAAAAACTCTTAACCAATGGAGATAGACAGCAGTAAACCGTTACTAAATCTCGATTCTTCTTTTTCATATACTTGCAAAATATGTAATAAATGCTGTCATAACAAAGGGATTCAGATAAATCCTTATGAAACTTTACGTTTATCAGAATGTTTACACATTAGTACAACCGAATTTAGGAAGAAGTATCTTGATAATAATTTTCTAAAACGTAAAGGTAAGTCTGGTGCATGTATTTTTTTGGATAACACCGGATGCAGGGTACATACGGATCGCCCTTTGGTTTGCAGGCTGTACCCGCTTGGAAGGATCAGGCTTGATAATGGTAAGGAATTTTTCACAGAATTAATTCCTCACCCTGAATCCAAAGGTGAATATGGTAATGGTTCTACTGTCCGTGAATATCTCAAGGAACAAGGAACAGTTCCATATGCAGAGGCAGAAAATTCATACAGGATATTGATACAAAAAATGATTTCAGCAGCCATTAATCTTTCACACAACAAATCGAGTGCAAGCAATAAAAATCTTACAGAGCTAACAAATCAGGAATGGATTCTTGATCCTGACCCTGTCATAAAACAATATTGTAAATGTAAGGGAATAAAATTTCCTTTAAAAACTTCAGATAAACTTAAGTTACACATTATTGCGCTCGAGTCGTGGATGGATGGTGAGTTGTCTTTATTTTAGCTTTAAAGGAAGTATAAACATTTGTATATCAGACATATTGGTTTTGCTTCTTGTTTGCCTTTTTTCAATGGTCTTTTAAAGTAAGCTTTCTCAAAAACGGACAATTAAGCTGTCTAATTCGTCCTGTATGCGTTACAACCAGGATACTTGTGGGATTAACAATTTGAAAGAATTCAGTGATATATCTAAGAGTTTGATGTTTAGACATATTTATTGTATCACAGATAACTATCGATTAGAAAGAACGGCCTGTTTCATGTCATGCTCGATCCATGGGAATTCGACAATTCATTAATTTCAGCTGAGAACTGAATGTAATGATTTAGTCTACAACAATTTACAAAAATTTATTCATAAAATCAATAGACGACGGCCGGCAATAAAACATGGTATTACTAATATAGAGTCTAATTCTACAAATAGGTGACCAGGAGTTTTTCTCAAATGATCTGAAAATAACGGATATAATACCCCTTACCCTGTATAATAAATATCTCCTTCAGATCAAGTGCCATCTTAACAGCCTCAACAGCATATTTCAGACCTTTGTGAAGAGGAGGTATGTTAACCTTACATATCACAGAGAACAGGGAATATAGTTTTTTCACCTGACCTGTGAGTAAAAAATAGGCCACTCTGTTGTAAATATAAATTTTTTGCTTTAACTTTCATAAAACAAATTAAGCATATGTTTTATTATCCATTATTAAAGTTTTAATGATGAAAACAAAATTTATCTTTATTCCAATTCTATTACTATTTTCAATAAGTTGTTTTATTGGAGACTTATCCTCAAATGCTATAACAAATAAAGGGTCTGACCAGGTTCCCCCGGTTGATTTTTTTTATTTTAATGGTTTTAATTTTGCTGTAACGAATGGTAAATACTTGTGTTCTGAAAATTTAGAAGGAAAAATTGGTGATGAATTGGGAGTAGGTTGGAGACTGGCAGACTGGGATAAGATCAAATCCATGAATAGTGATGAATGCAAACAATTCATTTCAACTTTGCGGTTAAAAAATGGGGAAGGTTTTCTAATACGTAAGGGCAGATCAAGATATTGGGGCACTACAGACCGCCATTACTTTATGGAAATTCATAACCATAACAAGCCTGGTTCATTTGCAGCACATGACAATATTGACGATTATAATATTTCGTTAGGGTCATGGAACAATATTACCATGCGTGCACTTGCCTATACCAAAGCACAGTGATAATAAACGAAGCTGGTAAAACCTTATTATATTACATTTATTAATTTAATTTTTATCATTATGAAAAATTTATTTTTAATTTTCAGTGTAGCCGCTTTATTCTTGTTTATAAGTGGTTCAACAGACAAGAATAGCTATAGCTCATATTCTGAGTTATCATCGGCGGATATGGTGGTTTTTCATGAACACACTAATTATGGTGGAAAACAAATCCGTTTTTATGGCGCTTCTGACATTGATATTCCAAAGTTTTCTGAGGCCACAAATAATAAAAATGCACACTATGATAGTGGTCAGGAATCATATAACTGGAATGACAAAATCTCCTCAATTATGATTGGCAAAAATAAATGTCTTACTGTTTGGAAAGATACAAATTATGGCGGCGGAGACCCATATACATTTAAACCTAGCGGATCTGACAAACATGTTTACAGACTTCCTTCCGGTTGGGGAGATAAAATCTCTTCAGCTAAGATAAGACCGGTGGACAATTGCGCTAAATGATTTTTTATAAAATAGTATAAATCATTTTGAGGGATAATGTTATAAATTTTTCGTTTATCATTAATAACCTAAACGAAGGAACAGATAATATATTCACACTTTTATCCAAAAATACCACACAAAATAAACTCTCCCATAAATTATAAAAACATCCTGAAGCTTTAGGGTCATTTTTACAGCATATTCCTCACCTTTCTGAAGAGGAGGTACATCCACTTTGCATATCACAAGAAACGGGCAATACAAGCTTTTCACATGGTCGATATGCATAACTACCAAAATACTGTTGGTGTCAACAATTTTAAAAAGCTCGGCAATATACTCCCGAGCTTCTTTTTCATTTTTCATTTTAAGCTTACGAACCAATGGTGTTTATTTTCTCCAATAGCCTGATATAAGCCATTCACAAACTGTTGACATCCTGCACCCCTGTCAAGAAATGAATCTATGTATGACATCTTATTTGCACCAGTAAACAGGTTAAACAGCTTCCACAGGTTGATATTTCTCTTATCATTACTGCAGATTGAATCATTAATATAGTAATCCTTCACTACCAGATTAATCCGTGAATCATATAAAGGAAACTGTGTTATGTGTGTGCATGATTAGTAAAGATATTGGAAAGTACAATTTTAACAGTCATTTATTCACTTGTAATAATGCGAACAATTTTTAAAAAACAGTTATCAAAAATAAAAAACTACATATGGAGAATAGTGAAAGAATAATTATATAGTTTTGGATTACTTACAACATAGTTGACAGTAATTTTTGAAATTCACTCTTATAAATATTGATTATGAAAATAAAAGATTTTGCCGTAAGATTTTTGATAACATTTGTTGTTGCATTAGGCGCAAACGTTTTGATAACTCTATGTTGGAATTACTTTATTAAAAGCAATGGGTGGATTATCGATTGGGAAACAAGTTTTAGAATTGCACTGTTACTTGCAATAGTAATTCCTGTAGCCCAAATTAAAAAATAATAATCGATTAGATGATTAAATATTGGCAGTCATGATTTAAGGATGAGGAAATGTAAACAGACATTGCAATGCAGGTTTTACAACAATTAATTAATGATGTCCACGATATGTCCACATATAAAGAGAGGAAAAGTAAAATCAGCTTATATATGAATCAAGAATACAACTCAGGTTATCATTGTTTGCATTGAATAATTCATATAATCTGAAAATACCTGATATAGTATCCTTTTCCATTAATTATAAAGACCTCTTTCAGGTCAAGTGCCATCTTAACAGCTTCCACATAGTAGAAATCTCCCGTAATAATATAAGGAGGAATATCGTCAAGTGCGATAACTCTGAACGGACAATCCAGCCTCATAATTCGCCCGTATTGATTCACCACTAAGATGCTGGTAGTGGAGACGATCTTGAATAATTCCAGAATGTATTTTCTGTTATGTTCGCTCATCTTGCATAGATATGAAAGTAATTTAGGGGCAGGATCAAAACACCTGCCCTCTTAATTAATTTATAAACCATGACATCCTGCTGTCGTGTTCCAAGGCCTGTAGCAGGGTTTCCGTGAAGGAATAAGCATTGACACTCCTGCCTAGGAATGAGTCAATATACGAGCTTTTATTAGCTCCAGTGAACAATCCAAATAGCTTCCAAAGATTAATATCACCATTTTTGTCTCTACAGAAACTACTGTCAGTGTAATAATCTCTTGCGATAGCGTTGAATTGTGAATCATTGAAGCTAAGTGCAGGAATTTCCTTTTTCTGAGCAGGAGGTAAGTATTGATATAATCTGGCTTTCCCTATAAGCTGTGCAAACTGATGCTCTGTCAGGGAATATCTGCCAAACTCACGCATGGTGTCCAATTGCATCCTCATGTTAAAATTGCCAACCAGGTCAAATACATTCTTTACCAGTTCCTCTAATCCTGATACACGTAATTCAAGTATTATACCGTCTGTTGATACCAAAAGGTTTGTGCACACCTTATTATTGAAGCCTATGAATACTTTAAACTTTTCAATACTCTTCTTTGAGAATAAGCTCTCGTGGTTAAGAGCACGGACACCACCTATAGTCATACTAAGCTCATTCCCATGTATTGTGTCAGATATTGAAGGCACCTCTATAATGAACATCATACGTTCCCAATATTGCGTTTTCTCCCATTCCTCAAGTTCGCTTACTTTCTTATTCAGTGCTGAAGGTATCCTTCCATTTATCTTATGTGATACACGTATATCAGGCTCCAGAATGGTTTCATTTTTGAAACACTGTTGTACTACAAAGTTCACAGAATCAATAAATTCAAAATGTGAAATGGTCTTTTCATTATCACGAAATACTGGTATAATGCATTCGTTTTTGAGATGTGAGAGAGTAACATCTTCTGTGTTTGCTTCTATGAAGGCTTTTGGTTTATCAGACTTCTGCTGTGCAGAACGGGGTTCTATTACCTCAGCTTCCACAATTTCATCTTCGTTTATATGTTCATGTTGTGGCTGTGTTTGTACATTTACAAGAATTTGAGGAGGTTTCTCTATTGGGAAAACCATACCTCTGTTAACGGGTCTCAGTTCCATTGTCGCCTATTTTAGTTTGATTAATAATGTTTGCATTTATCTCCTGCTTACGAGCAATAGCAAGGGATTCAATCTTACTTCTGTATTCGGGATACCTGTTATATATCTCCCTTAACTTCTCTACAGATGTCGCTGTTTGGATTTGTCTTATAACCTCATCAATACCAACACCAGCGTTACACCATTGAAGTATTCGTTTCCCATATTCAGGAGTGATAATACCCTCTGGTTTGTCCATGAAGAGCCCTGTGCGGTCTTTACTTGCAACAGCATTGTGTTTAATATCAAGATCAAATACAATGGTAAATTCGAAATCGATCCCGTCTCTCTGGATACCTTTCAACCCAACCTTTTCCGGTACCATCTTGCCGTTCTTATCTGTCAGAGTGTAATCAGTTTTTGTCCTGATAGTGCTGATGATATGACAACCAGACTCCAGTATTTTTTGCACAAATGCATTATGACGTGGGGTAATTTTTGACCAGTTTGCAAAAGAGTTCCCTGCCATGTTACCATGAAGGTCAAGAATACCGCCACTTCCATCCCATTCGTGCGTAATGCTGTCGATAATTATCACGTCCATTCCAGCTGTTTCACAGACCTCAATGGCTTTGATGTATCTCTCAGGCGTGAATGGTTTTGATAGCTGTAAGACGTTATATTCACCTAAATGAGCGTACAGATCGGCTGAATGATTCTCCGTATCAATTACAGCGATTTTAGAGTAGTCAGTTATTCCTGAAGCAAGTAAAAGGGCTGAATAAGTTTTGCCTGTTCCGCTTGCTCCCTGCAAAGCCATTTTTATCTTTGCCTGTTTTCTTTGTGCTTTTCTAATTTCCATTTTTGTATATATTTTTGATTATTAATTACATATAAAAAAAGAGCACCCAGTCAGGATGCCCTTTCTTTCCAGCTCTTTAAAATGCTGGTTCCATTTTGAGTTTCGTACTTGGCTTTTCATCAGCCAGTGCTACTTCAGGTTCGCCTTCAAACACAGCTTCTTCTAACGTTGCTCCTTCTGGAACATAGACCCAACGATGAGAAAGTTCCATGATTTCACCAGTGTCTTTGTTGGTCCACTGGTAAGATTCACAGCTCATTCGCTGAACTGAACCTGGTAATCTCTCACCAATGAAACCTTTAGCTGTCTCTTCATCAAATGTTGAAGAGATACTGCATTGTTTCACAGTGGCGTAGTAGTTTCCAGTCTTTTTAGATTGGATAAGACTCAGGCCTCCCTGTAATATCAGGGCAATAAACTCTCTGCCATCCGTAGCCTTCCTGATGGCATAATCTTTTACAATTACCATAATTTTTGAATTTTAAAATGTTAATAAATGAATTTTGAACCCGGGGATTACCCCAGGGCTGCTCGTGATGTGCGGGGGGTTGGAGTTTGAGTAACCTTAACTTACACAGGCATAGGAGATTTTAGAATGTGAAAATTTCGTATGAGTGTATATGAAAATTTTTTCCTG
>Ga0209270_1003360_pt1 | contig 14017 bp, 15 predicted proteins | sample MTBAKSrepl1MetaG_FD_187456 | JGI IMG/M metagenome (GOLD analysis project Ga0209270, IMG submission 187456) | Enrichment culture microbial communities from Arthur Kill intertidal strait, New Jersey, USA, that are MTBE-degrading - MTBE-AKS1... | ecosystem: Environmental > Aquatic > Marine >...
TTCGCCAACCCAGGGAACGGGCAATGGAGCTTCTTCGCATGGTCGGTTTGGAACACAGGGTCCGTTTTACGCCGGCTCAATTGTCCGGAGGAGAGCAGCAGCGCACGGCCACGGCCAGGGCTTTGATGAACGATCCCGATCTCCTCTTGGCGGATGAACCCACCGGTCAACTGGACAGCAAGACCTCCGCGGAAATCATGGCGCTCCTGGAGCACCTGTCGCAACGCGGCAAGACCGTCCTCGTGGTCACTCATGACCCGAATGTCGCCGCATACGCTTCGCGGGTTATTCGAATAGAGGACGGGATCATACAACCCGTTCAGCGCTTATGACCCGGTATCTGCTCCTGCTTTCCCAGGCGATGAAAGCGATGACGGCGTTCAAACTCCGGCTGGTTTTCTGCAGCCTGAGCGTGGCCTTGGGAATTGCAGCCGTCACTATTATCGTGGCCGCCACGGAGGGCGCTCACCATCGCGCCATAACTATGGTGGAACGATTCGGCCCCGATTCGGTGCTGATCCTGGGAGGCAGCGAAGAATCGCGGGCCGTGGGAAGACGGGAACACACACTTACCCTCGGGGACGCCGAAGTCATACGGGAAGCGTTCCCAACGGCGTATCTGGTGGTGGCCATGAGTTCCGTGGGGGATACGCCGGTGTCCTACCGTGCCCAAAAGCACCGCACGCGGATCATCGGCTCTACGCATGATTACAGTCGGGCATGGTCCTGGCCGGTGGAGCAGGGATCCGACATATCTCAGGCCGATGTGCAGGGTTCCCGCAATGTCGCTCTGGTGGGTCAACAACTGAGGAATACTTTGTTCAAAGACGAGGAACCTATCGGGAAATACCTCCTTGTGGGCCGCATTCCCGTGCAGGTCGTGGGAGTGCTTTCCGAGAGGGGGGCGTCGGGGGGAGGACACAACCTGGATGATCGCCTGATCATGCCGCTTTCCACCGTAATGAAGAAACTACTGAACGAACGAACCTATGTAAGCGCTATTCGGGTTAGATTCTTCCATACAAGGCATCTGGATCGCCAGGTGGAAGAACTGCGGAATTTTCTGAGACTGCGCCACAATCTTCCTGAGGGTCTTCCCGACGATTTCAGAATCATCTCTCCGGGCGAGATTATTCGGTTCCTTGTGGCGTTCACGGGATCGTTGGTCGTGTTCATCGGAGTGGCCGGCATCACGTGCCTTGTGGTGGCCGGGTTCGTTCTGGCAAATCTGTTTCTCCTATCGGTCAAGGAGCGGGTGGGGGAGATTGGGATCCGCCGCTCCGTGGGAGCCAGAAGGTTGGATATTCGCTTCCAGTTCTTGGGGGAAGCAGTATTCATTACTTCGGCGGGTGGAGTTCTTGGACTGGGACTGGGTGTGCTCCTGTCGTACGTCCTGTCCCACTGGATGGATTTCCCGGTTCATTTTTCATGGAAGGCTTTTGTTGTTGGAATGATCCTCTCCTGGATCGTAGGGGTGCTTTCCGGTTTGCAGCCGGCTAATAGAGCGGCCGTCCTCGCCCCCGTGGAGGCCATCCGTTCGTGAAACGGATTCTTCTGAACCTGCGCATTGGTGTGCGCTCGCTGCTGAGTTTCAAGCTTCGGAGCATCCTGGCGATCTTGGGAGTGTTCTTGGGGACACTTTCTCTGGTGGTTGTAACGAGTCTGTCTGCTTCATTGGCCGTTCAAACGGAGCAAGAAATCGAAAAACTCGGCCGAAATCTGCTGATTATCAGTAGTGGGCAGGTTCGAAAACACGCCCGAACGGTTCGATACATGAGTGAAGCCACGAACCTTACCGTGGCGGATGCCGAAGCCATCGCCGCGGGATCGACGCATGTAAAGATGGTGTCTCCTTCCAGTGGAAAGCTGTTCCCGGTGCGATACGGCGGCAAAGTGCTTCCTGCGATTCTGGTGACGGGCGTGATGCCCAATTACTCGCAGATACGCAGCTTTTATGTTCAGGAGGGGCGCTTCATCCATTGGGAGGATCATTCCAACCTGGCCAAAGTGGTCGTTCTGGGGGCTCGGGTGGCGGAGAACCTGTTCGGGTCTCAAAACGCCATCGGCCAAACGGTTTTGGTCCACAGGGTTCCCTGCCGGGTGATCGGAGTCATGGAACCCAAGGGATCGGACATCTCGGGAGCAGATCGGGACAGCCAGGTTTTTGTACCCTTGAATACATACCTCAGAAGCTTAGTGAACCAGACGCACGTGAACACCATTTTTGTGCAGACTTACGAACGCGAGTCCATGGCTCCGGCCGAGGCCGAGATCACGGGTTTGTTACGCCTGAGACACCGCATAACATCGGAGAAACAAGACGACTTTACGGTGATCAATATGAGGGACGTCACCGCTCTTCAATCTCAAGCCATGGATACCGTGAGCACCTTGGGCGCCGTTTCTTCCGCTGTTTCCTTCGTGATTGGAGGAATGGGCATTCTTTCCATCATGATTCTCATGGTGAGTGAACGGAGAATGGAGATTGGAATACGGCGCGCCATGGGATCGCGAAAACGGGATATCGTGTTTCAGTTCCTCACGGAATCTTCCTTCATCTCGCTCTTCGGGGGATTTGCCGGAGCGGTTATCGGTGTTCTTGGAGCCAGTGTAATTTTCGGATTATGGGGGTTGCCTTATGAGGTTTCGTATTCGGGTGTCCTGTTGGCTTTGGCGGCTTCCGTAGCCGTCGGGGTCTTGGGAGGAGTCTATCCTTCGAAGAAGGCGATTTCCATACAGCCCGTGCACATCCTCCGGGGAAGTTAACGGTGATGTCTGGACGAAAGAGCCGGGAGAACGGCCGGAAGCTTCTCTCTGAACCTTGTCGGCTGACGTCCGAGCCTGTTACCGAAGAGGATGCGGACTACTTGTGGTTGGGACTTTGATTCGGAGAGTAAACCCTTGAATATCGTATATTCGGTTATGCGGCCGTCACGTTTCGGAAGGCTGAATTGTCGTGGCTTCTTATCCCTACACGTTTAAGGCGTTCGTTCCGTGGGGTGAAGAAGCAGGACCCATGGATTGGACTCTAAGCTTCGGTCGGACGGCTCTGCTGGAGGTTGAGGTGGGTTTCGGTCTGGGTGAGTTCCTGCGTAAAACCGCTGGGAAGTGTCCCGATCGGGATTTTGTGGGAGTCGAGGTCAAGTGGAAGTCCGTTATGCATATGCTTCATTTGATCGAACGTTCCCGCATCCCCAATATCCGAATCATCCAGGGCGATGTCCGGTGCGCCTTCGAACGCCTTTTTCGACCCGGTTCCATCTTCAGGGTGCACGCTTTATTTCCAGTACCTTGGCCCAAGGAACGGAGGGCCAAACACAGGCTTTTCTCCCGATCCTTCCTGAAGCTTGTAAACAGTCGTCTGAAGGCGGGTGGGGAACTCATTATTGTGACGGATTGGGAGCCTTATGTTCACTGGATCCTGAACCGGATTCCGTCGGATCTTTTTCAGGTTCAAGTGGATCGAATACCACCCCGATTCAATACTCTGTTCGAACGCAGATGGTGCAGTCAGGGCAAGACTGTTTTCAGTCAAATGCGGCTCACCAAGTCCGGTCATTGCGAGCTTCCCTTACAGGAGGGGGTCATCTTGCCGCAGTATCGTGTTCAGGTCTTCAACTTTGAGGAGTTTCAGCCGGCGAACGATCGCACCGAGGGCTATCTCATAGAGTTCAAGGATTCCCTGTATGATCCCAAGCGTCGTGTGGCAATGACCCGGGCTGTGGTCGTCGAAGGGGGGTTGGTGCAGTCGCTCTGGATTGAGATCGCGGAGAAACAGGGAACCTGGCGCGTCCGGCGCGCCAATCACACCGGCATTGTCCCCTCTCCCGGGGTTCGGCGAGCCATCGAATTGGCCTATCATGCAGCATCAAGCATGGTTACCGACCCATAGCAGGCCGTTGGAAAACGCGATCTGCGTCGTTGGGCTTCATCCTTCGTCATTGCGGCGTACTGGTTGTACGCCTCAGGATTCGCCCGCCTTGCATCTCATCGTCTTTAACCGGCCTGCCCGCAAGACGGTTTATCAACGGGCTGATAGGAGCAGAAAACCGATAAGGCTCCGCTCGCCGTGCGGGAAAAAACCTTGCCGGATGACTGAGCAGGAGAAGAACTCGTCCGGAGCGCATTAATCCCTTTTGCGACGGTAAGGCGCTCTTTCGCCGGGCTTCAAGCTCGAGAGCGTTACGTTCACTTCCAGTCAATGCTGTCGGGGGGGACATAGCCGAACTGCGAGAAGTGACTGGCTCCGCCTACCTGACCCGACATCTCCATGCCCGCGTCGCTCATCAGGTAGAGGGCCAGCAAGGCGGATCTCATGGGAGGATTCAATTCGTTCCTTTGCTTGTATCCCTGGAAAATACGGATAGTCTCCTCATCCAGGGTTTTCGCAGGCGCATTGCGGATGTTGAGCTGCATATCCGTGTCCATAACCCCCGGATCCAGCCCGTATACCCGAATCCCGTATTGGGCCAGCTCCTGGGCAAGGTAAAGGGTCAGGGTGTTCAAGCCGCTCTTGGCGGTGCTGTATGCCGAGAAGTAAGAGAGTACGAAGCGGGCCAAGCCCGAAGTGATATTGATGATGCATCCGCCTTTTCCATCAATCATGGTGCTGAGTGCTTCACGGGAACAATAGAAAGCTCCGTTCAGATCCACTTCTATAGTACGTTTCCACGCTGTGGGATCCAATTGGAACACCGGACCGAGCGGTTCAACGATGGCGGCGTTGTTTACGAGTCCGTCCACGCGAGGCCAATGTCGATAAATCTCTGAAAACGCGGACTGGACCGACGTATAGTCACCCACATCCACCTGTACCCGGAAGGCTTTGCCTCCCAATTCATGGATTTCTTCCTGGGCACGTTCGAGCGTAGGTTCACTACGGGCAAGCAATGCGACCTGGGCGCCCGCTCGCGCAAAAGTCATGGCCAAAGCCCTACCCAAACCACGGCTTGCACCCGTCACTACGATCCGTTTTCCATCGAGTTTTTTCGAGATCTCCGGCACGTTCGAACACCTGTTCCTACGATAAGGTCATCTATCAGGCCGTTGAAAAAGCCGATCTGCGGTCACGCCAACGGCGTGACGCTTTATCTTCCGTCATTGCGGCGTACAGTATGTACATCTCATTCCTCAGGATTTGCGCGCCTTGCATCTCATCGTTTTTCACCAGTTTGCCCGAAATGGTGTTTGTTGATAATATACCATACTCGAGACTGAAACAGCAAGGCCGGGCTAAGTTCAACTTGTGGATCGGACCTCAGATAATCAATCCTGCTGCTTTGGATCCGTTCCTGAGGTGTTATCTGAAGATTCCTGTAGCTGCGCGTTGTTTTGTGCTTTGAGTACATAAGGCAGTGCCAAGTCAAGTAAACTCTTTAACAAAGATGTGATGGGGATTGCGAATAGCACCCCCCAGAATCCCCACAAAGCTCCTAACACTAGTATAGCAAATATTATGGCTGCTGGATGAATTCTAACGGAGCTACCCAGTATAATAGGGGCCAATATATTTCCATCAAAGAGCTGTAGTATACCATACGCGACACCAACCTTAATCATGCCAATGTCGAAGCCCCACTGTACATATGCAAGAAGTAATACTGGTATAGTAACTACCGCAACGCCAACATAAGGAACTATTGTGGATAATCCGGTCAATATACCCATAAGTACTGCATACTTAAAATCAAGCAGACGGAATACCGTACCGGTAACCACCGTCATGATCAATATTTCAAGAGACTTTCCTCGAATGAAGTTCCCTATCTGTCGGTCCACATCATAGAGAACTTGGAACAGCAGTTCGTTGTTCTTAGGTATGAATTGTATAAGCCACTTAAGGATAAGTTCCTTGTCTTTTAGGAAGAAGAATACAAGGAAAGGTACTAAGATTGTATAAAGAATAAGACCTAGCAAGTCCGGGATATACATAAGTGTCTGGCCAGCTATCCTCCCAACAAACAATTCAAGTTTTTCGGCTAGTCTTGGGATCAATCTCTGAATGTATTGCGATTCTATCCCAGCTACGTAGTGATCCTGAAAATGTGCAATCAAAGCCTGAAGCTCGGATACAATCTTGGGCACTTCCGTGACCAATTGTGTGAGTTGTTTGGTAAGAATAGGCATCAACCAGACAATGATGGATAAGAAGAAAAGGAGGAATACGGTGAAGACTAGTACAGCCGCAATGATTCTTGGAAGATGACGGCGCTCAAGCGGTCTGACGAGGCCGTCCAAGAGGTAGGCAAGAATCGTGGCTGCAAAGAAAGGCGCAAGCGCATGACCCAGGAACAAGATCACTATGAGTAAAAGGAGTAGTACGCTCAGGAGGAGGGCCACTTGGGCATCCAGCCAGGCCCATCGTCTCTTGGATTTGGATGAGAAAGACATCAAATTCCCTTGGATCGGGAGCCGGTTGCCGCCCATTGAAAACAGGGCGGTTCCTTGAAAAAGCGCAAAACACGAGGCGCTCGAATCCAGAAGGATTTCGCCACGGATCTCGCTGTGTGGCGGCCTGCTGGTCGTATGGGAGCATGTACCTTAAGATAAGAAACATTTCAAGCAAACCCAGGCGATGGGGTCCGATTCGGCGGCGGGGTGCACTCGAAAGAAGATGGAGAAGCAGAGCCCCCATCCGGCGGTTACCCGAATGGATTTACCGGGGGGTATCGACGGATAAGGAGTACATCGTCCGAGAAGAGCGGGTTCAGCGGTTGTACCCGTTCAGAGGGTAGCTATAAGTTATGGTTATCGACTGACCCATGAGAGGTCGAGGTGCTGTTCTTTGAAATGAGAATCGATGGCGTCGACGAGTTTGGGGAAGGTGGATATAGAGCGTAGCCTGCACGTTTGTCGCAGGGAGAGTATGCGCTCGACCCAACGGTTTCCCTTGTCGCTCTGGGTTCCGTTGCACCGCTTACGCCAGAGCACGCCGAAGCGTATGGCGCGTTCCGCTCTGTTGTTGGTTGGCTCGACGCCGTTTTCTTCCAGAAAGACCCAGAGGGAATCCATCTCCTGGATGAGAAGGCGAGCGAACACTCCGGCGTCGTCCTGCCGGCGTTGATGAGAAAACACCAGGTGGATGAAGCGGGCGTAGAATGCGTTCCACTCTCCCCGGCTGGGAGGCGCGTTGGCCCATCGGCAAAGCAGGCGCAGTTCCTTGAGAGTTTTCTCGCCGAAGCGGCGAACGGCTTCATCCTTTCTCTCGGCAAGACCCTTGGCGCGCCGGATGTAATGGGCCAGACAGCTCTGCCGGAGCTTTGTCCAATTCCGGTACCCTCTGTCGGAGATTTTACACTCTGGAGCGACGAAGCCGAGCCCGGCCCACCGCGCTCTTTGTCAGCCGAAATGGGTTGCAGTTCTCACATCAAACTACGACGGCTTGATCGAGGGCGCTTATGCGGTCGAATCCGAGGGCACAATTCCGCCCGTCTTCTCATTGGGCGGCGTCAACCAGGCCATCGACTGCCTAAGAAGCGACCGGTTCTTTGTCTTCAAGGTGCACGGAGACGTCAACTTGCCGGGGTCGATCATCCTCGGCAATCGTGACTACTCACGATTGCTTCATCTGAGTCCGGCGTACAGGTCCTTTCTGGAAACCGTCTTCGCGACGTACACGGTCCTCTTCGTGGGGTTCGGGGGCTCGGACCCGGACTTGGAAAGCGTAGTGGACAGGCTGTCGACAATCTACGAGCGGAGCATCAGCCAGCATTTCCTGCTTATCTCAGAAGACGAATATAGCTCACTCGAACGCCGTCGGCTCCTTGAGGACAAGCGGCTCGACTGCATCACTTACGAGCGTGATGCGTCGCACTCACAGGTCGTCGAGTTTTTGAAAGCGGTAGCTCTCCGCACTGCCCCCGACGCAGATGTGCCGACGCCATTCACGGCGGAGGTTCGACGACCTCGGGCATTCCTCTCGGGCAGCTACCGCGACATCGCGCTGCTTCGAAAGATCTCTGACATTGCGCAACAGGCGGGCTTCGAAGTGTGGATGGCGGATCGTCAGGTGGCGGTGGGCGACTCCATAACGGACACGATTTCTAAGGCAATCGACGACGCTGACTGCTTGATTGCTGTGATCTCGGGAAATGCTGCCGCGACTTCTTGGGTGCACTTTGAGATCGGGCGTGCTTGGGGAGCCAGAAAGAGAATTCTCCCCATCAAGGTAAGCGACGCGTCCGTTCCCTCTGATCTGATGGGCATCCTCTACCTGCAGATCCAAGGGCCGAAGGTGACCAAACGCGATGAGGCGCTCCTAAATGAGCAATTCACAAAGTTCTTGGCATCGTTGCGTGACAGCTAATCGGGTAAGGGGGAGTTTTTCTCTCCCTCTCCCCACACCACCTATCATGCGGGTCCGCAATAGGCGGTTCACAGAACTTACCGGGTCATAGCCGGGTAATGAATGTTCACCCACAGTTCTTTGACAACTATAAGACCTTGATCCTTGAGCCACTGATTGGTCATGCCGGTTTGGGTCGCCATGGTTCGAGCGCTTCGCCACGGGCCTTTGCCTCGTTTTCCATGGACGAGGCTCATCTTCTCCTCGCTGCGCGTTATATTGAGCGTATTCCCTTGAAAGCGGGCATTGGGAACGATCCCGGATCGTATACATGGAGCCGTGCGGCGGCTCATCGGTTGGGAAAGGACGATCGACTGCTCACTGCTTCCCCGCCGGCTTGTTTCTCGTGACACCGCTCCTGCGGTGTAACGAGGGGAAATAAGTAAGGTGTCCCCGGATTGGAAACGGCCTGGCACGCGTGCGTACGTAAAAACGCCTGCATTTGCGCCCTTGCGGCTTCATGGTCACGACGCGTGAAGATCCAGATTGAAGCGCACCCGTTTGAAGCGCATCTGAATATCCTGGGAAATGCGGCTTCCGATCCGCGCCATGAAGAGATTTTCCGGGCGAAGGTTCACATTGGGATCATTGGTCTGGTAAGGCTTGAACCCGTATCCGGCGAAGAAGGTTCCGAGCATGGTGCGGTACTCCATGGGGGTCTTGTTCGAACCGTCCAAATCCCAAGTCCAGGAGTATCCCACAAGATAGCAGATCCGATCCTCCACCAGCGGATGAGACAAGAGCAGCGTCATGAGCATTCCCGCCACTCCCATGGATCTCCATTGCCGGTTCACCTCGATCACCGCCACTTCCATCATGACGCGGTCTCCCACGCGGCGCCATCGTTCGTCCGGAGACGGATACGCCAGGACAGCCACTCCCACGATTTCATGCCCGGAGGTTAAGGCCAACACCACGTTGGCGTCGGGCTCTCCGGCCGTTTCCATCAATTTCTGCTTGCTGGATAAGATCGGCCGGTACCGGGGATATCTACCGAAATCGGCGGGGAATCGGGCGCTCTCGATGTCTCCGGGGCGGCAGAACGAGACGAATGTGAGGTTTCCGCGGGGAGTCTCCCGATGTACACGGGTTTGTTGGAAGGAGCCCATGAACTTGACGGCTAACAAGCCGTAAAAAAACGCGATCTTCTGTGTTGGGCTTCATCCTTCGTCCTTGCGGCGTATTGCATGTAGGCCTCATTCCTCAGGATTCGCGCGCCTTGCATCTCATCGTTTTCTACCGGCCTGTCCATAGTACCGTTTATCAACGGGCGGTCAGAAGTCACTCCAACCCTTATGCAGGTGCTTCACCATAATCTGATAGTCATGGTAGTTCCCCTGCTGATCCCGAACATAGTCCTTCAACACGAATTCCTTGGTAAAGTCGAGCTTGTAAGCGGCCTCGATGGCGGAATCCTCAATGCCCACCACGAAATCGGACCGCAACCGCTCCAGCCCCAAATCCATAGCCCGGCGAATGAGATCCAGCAGCATCCACGTGCCCAGGCGAATGCGTCGAAACTTGGGATCCACCATAATACGCAGACTGCCCAGGTGTTTCAATCCGCCGGACGCGCCTAAGGAGAGCGTGGCGTGGGCTACGATGCGCTCGTCGACGAGCGCCACAATGGAGAAGGCCCTCCCGTCCCGGATGTCCTCCATCCACCTTCGAACCACCCCGGGATCCGATGTGTCCTCCGTCATGAACCAGCGGTCGGAAAGAGTCAGGCCGGAGTAAAACCTTTTCAGAGGGTCCAAGTCTTCCTCCTTCAAAGGCCTCAACAACGCTTCCGCACCGTCTTTCAATATCAGATCTTTGGGATAGCTTCCGACCATGTCCGCACCTCGTTTAAGACCAACCACTCTACCGATCGACATGCCTGCTGTCAATGTGCGATCAACAAGCATGGCCGGAGCCCCGGAGGAATGGGTTCCCGAAGCCGGAATGGAGAGAGGGGGCCGGGGGTGCCGAAGGGGGATCATTCCCGTGTATGGGTAAAAATACCCCATCATTGGGGCGCCGCGCAGGGAAGCGCGCTATTTTCTTTTATCAGCCTGTTATGGGAATCCGTCTTCTAGACGAAAAGGAAACACCGAAGTCCGTCAGGCAGGATAAGGCGACTATTACGGAGATAAATCTCAGGGCGCCCAAGAACGTTCCCGCAACCGGGGCTGAAAAAAATCCGCCGCCTTCAAAACCGTCCACGCCCGAACCGCCCTGGCTCGTGCGATATCCTCGCGCAGGCGCGACATTCGGTTTGGCAGGATCTTCGTGACGCCGTCACACAAGAAAGTCCTGCATTCGCGCGGGCCGCCGGCGCCATTCCTCGCCCGGCATGTCGCCTGAGGCGGGTCTAATTGGCTCCGGGAAGCTTCTCGCCGGATTTTTCCGGAGACTCCCAATACGCCCGGAACAGATCGTCTTCATGGGTCAGACGGATCATGTCCTTGCCGCAAACGGTACACCGGACCGTGTGGTCATCCAGTCCTGCGATGCGGCTTTCATCCAAGCTGCAATTCGGACACCGGTAATCATAGAGAGGCATGTTTGGTCTCCTCAAATGAGTTTTAGCGCTCCCAAGATTAGAGCAAGCATCGTGCCACCGCTTGGCGCGCTGTTGAAAAACGCGATCTGCGGTGTTGCGCTTCATCCTTCGTCATTGCGGGGTAATATAGGTACGCCTCATTTCTCCCTCAGGACTTGCGCGCCTCGCCTCTCATCGTTTTTGAACAGCCGGCCCAAAATGCTGTTTATCAAAGGGCTGTTAGTCTACTTGCGCCAAAAGCGCCGGAGTATTGAACGGTTGCTCGGCGTCATCGGGAAATTCACGGGCCCGCGAGTAAAACAATAAGCAATATGAATGGCTTATGTACATTGGCTCCCGGCGGGACACCAATTCTATAAAAGGGGGTATCCACTTGACGCAAGTGCCCCCCACATATAGTATGTCACGGTATGAATGCTCGTCCGCATCCGGTAGCGGGAGAGGACTACCCGCGCACATACCAGGAGTTTCTGGAATGGTTTGCCGATGAACCGGCATGCCGCCGCTATCTTGCACGTTGCCGTTGGCGGGATGGGTTTGAATGCGCTCAGTGCGGCGGGAAAGCCGAACCATGGACCACTGGTCGGGGTTACCTTCATTGTCGGCAGTGCGGAAGCGAGGTCTCGGTAACGGCAGGCACGATCTTTGATCATACACGGATGCCTTTGAGAACTTGGTTTGCCGCAATGTGGTTTGTGACCAGTCAGAAAGACGGCGCGAGTGCCTTGGAACTGAAACGCATTTTTGGGTTGGGGAGTTATCAAACCGCTTGGACATGGTTGCATAAACTGAGGCACGCCATGGTTCGTCCTGGTCGTGATCAACTCTGGGGCCGCGTTGAAGTGGATGAGACCTATGTTGGCGGCAGGGACGTGGGCCGCAAACGAGGGCGTGGTAGCGAAAGGAAAGAGATCGTGGCTATCGCGATAGAAGTTCATTCGCCGAGGGGGTTCGGACGGGTGCGCATGCGCCGGATTCCTGACGTGTCCGGCGCCAGTCTTGTGCCTTTCGTTTGTGACGTTGTCGAAAAGGGCTCCGAGATATTGACCGATGGATGGGGTGGCTACAACGAATTGTCGAAGTGCGGTTACCGACATGAGAGGGTTGTTTTTTCGGATACTGGGGAACCAGCTCACGTCAGGATGCCCGGCGTTCATCGTATTTCCGCGTTGCTTAAACGCTGGCTGCTGAGCACGCACCAAGGATCGGTGAGTGGAAAACATCTCGACTATTACCTCGATGAATATACGTTCCGTTTTAACCGTCGCACATCTCGATCACGAGGCATGCTATTCTATCGCCTTATCGAACAGGCTGTTATGACTGCCCCGTTGCCATATCGGCAGATCGTCCAAAGAAAACACAACCTATAGGGGGTACTTGCGGTAAGTGGATACCCCCTAATGTTTTTTTGCAGGTCTGGTGTCTGATAGTGTGCTGTGCTCACAGTCTTATTTAACTGCATAAAGTAGAGCCTGGTCAGTGTAACAGTGGACGCTTACATTTGCGTTACATTGATTTGAAAAAGTTACAGAAACATGTCAGATTGCCTCGGAGATACACCTATGAGTATATGGGGAGTCTGCGTCTAAGAGATTATCTGCGCACTACATCGCGCAGTTCGGTCGATATTGTTTTTTGTTCGACATAGTGTCCGCATGGTATTTTAATGTGACATAAGTCAGGACCATATTATGAAAGGATACCAATGAGGGTAATTTCGATTGGTATAGGGTGTTTCGCTGCCCTTCTTTTTCTCGTGGCTATCTCCTCCTGCGGGGGAGGTGAAGGTCATTCTGGAAGTATTATAACCGCTGAAGCTAACGGCCTTTGGGAAGGTACTTCTACAGAGACTGGTCTTGGTACGTTTACTTTGAAATGTCTTCTTTACAATGGGAGACTAATTGCAATCAGCGAGTCTGCTGGCACAATATATGATGGGAACTATAGCGTTATTGGCGGTGCAATATCTGGAACTTTGACAGCATATCAAATAAATAGCGGTCCGTTTGCCACTGCCCATTTGACGGGCTCTATAACAGAGCGGGAGTCAATATATGGAACATATACCACATCCTACGTCACAACCGGTACTGTGAATTTGTATTACAATAATATATATGATCGTGGATCATCGTTTGCTTTATTAACAGGAGTATGGGGTTGCAGCATAAATAATTATGCGGTAACTATTACTATAGACGCAAATGGTCGTTTCATAGGAGACGACTCTAATAACTGTATGTATAACGGGCGTATATTAGTCCCAGATTCCATGCAAAATTTATATGAGGCTACTGTGACTATTTCACAGTGTGGGACTGTAAATGGAACATATTCTGGCTTTGCTGCTCTGTATGATAATGTGAGCACAAATGACCTCCTACAAGTTGCTGTATCCAATCATAATTATATATTTATCTACCCTTTCATTAAGAAGTGAACAGCTTCTATATGACTACGGTTTTTGGAAATCCATGAGGGAGCCAACGCAACCGATGCGTTGTGAGGCCGCGAGCGCCGGCTTCTACGAGTCTCCCGGCTGGAATGCAAAATATCCGCGGCTGCGACTGGTCACCGTGGCTGAGCTGTTGGCCAGAAAGAAGATCCAGTCTCTGCCGCAGGATCAGGTTAATGTGACGTTCAAGAAGGCACCGAAAACGAAAAAGCCCTCGGGCACAGAGATCGAGGCGTTTTAGCCGCAAGGTTTTTTGGGGAAGTGCGGGCTGGAATGAATCAAGGGAGAGTTTGCCGCCGCTCGTCTATCAGCCCGTTGAAGAACGGTTGTTGATGAAAATACGAACGGAGATAAATACTGAGCCGATAGTGGAATGCCCCCCGATAATTGGTCCATGTATAATGCGAGTCTGAACCAGAAAATGATGGAAGGAGACTTTTTGCATGGCCAAGAGGAAGAGACACAGCGCAGGGCAAATCATCCGGAAACTGGAAGATGCTGACCGGCGATTGATGGCGGGGCAGAGCATAGGGCAGGTTTGCCAATCGCTGGAGGTGAGCGAGGCGACGTACCACCGATGGCGAAACCAGTTCGGTGGGATGAAGGCTGAGGAGGCAAAGAGGCTCAAGGAACTGGAAAAGGAGAATGCCCGTTTGAAGAGGCTGGTGGC
>Ga0209270_1003365_pt1 | contig 14007 bp, 13 predicted proteins | sample MTBAKSrepl1MetaG_FD_187456 | JGI IMG/M metagenome (GOLD analysis project Ga0209270, IMG submission 187456) | Enrichment culture microbial communities from Arthur Kill intertidal strait, New Jersey, USA, that are MTBE-degrading - MTBE-AKS1... | ecosystem: Environmental > Aquatic > Marine >...
CATAGAGGCTCTTGACCAGAAGGCTTCCGTCCTGAATGTGCGAACCCCTGAAATGGCCTGTGATCCGGGATGCGCAGAGCCCGCCTTTTTCAATCGACAGCCTCCCGGAAACACGTTCCACAGGGATGACGTCCTCGTCCCGAAAGGCGGTCAGATCTGTGCAGGTGAGGTGCAACAGGAGTGCCCCCGCGTTCTTGGGCATATCCAGGTCCCTGATCTGATGGAGCGTTCCGTTCAGAGTGAAGCGTTCCACGCACACGCGGCCGTCTGAAAAGATGGGAAAAAGGGAGGCGTCAACCCACGGAGACACCAGAGATGATGGAAAGATTCTCTGGAAGGTCTCCACTGTCATGGCATCGGCCGTCACATTCAGGTCGAGATGAGGATCAATTCTGTTTTTGAAATCAAGCCTTGAGCAGACGTTCAGGGTGAACCCGGGACCCTTTACCTGGAAGGACGGAACATCAAGCGCCGATTCTGAAAAAGAGGCCTCAAAAGGAACATCAAGCCTGTCAAAGGAAAAGGATTTCACGTCGCCGTCATCGACGATGGCAAAGTCGAGGCCCTTCAGGGCGATCGCGCCTGTTGTCGCCAGGCCTGCCCTCAGAGATCCCTCGACCGTCAGTTCCATGTCCGCAGTCCCTTTCTTTACCGGGAGATCCGGAAGGCGGATATGGGACAGGGGGATGCCCGAGGCCGTCAGCTCCATATAACCGGAGGGTCCGGATGCGGGGTCCGCAGCCATATCCCCCTGTGCAGAGAAGGGGAATGCATCTCCCTGCCATTCGATGTTTCCGCTGACCGCGGCCTCAAAGGCAACCGGCTCGTAGGCCCTTCGGGAGAGGGTGAGGGACATGGAGCTGAGCACCAAGGGCGTGCCTGCTATGGCGAGCCGACCCTGCTCCACGACCACGCGGGGGAACGCGGCCAGGATGTTGAGCGGCGTTCCCCCGGGAAGGGGACCGGGTGCGGAGGCGGAAAAGACGCCCCCGTCAGCGCCTTTTATCTGGATCTGCGGCGCCTCCAGGACGAGGCCGGTGGGCGCAATCTCTCCCCGGAGCAATTCCCGCAGGGAGAGGATGATCCTGATCCTGGATGCGGTGATCTCCGGTGCACCTTCGGCCGTGCGGATCTCAAAATTGCGTGCCCGAATCCCGATTCCCTTCCAGAAGAGGAAGTGGATCTTTTCTGCATGGATGTCAAGCCCTACCCTGTCTGAAAGGCGTTTGAGCAGGTAGTCCTGAACGCCCGGCCGGTGGACCAGCGAATGGAGAAGGAGGATCGATCCACAACACAAAAGCAAGAGGAGGAATGTTAAAAAAAGGATGGGCCTTAGCCGTCTGAATGCCATTGCTCGAAGTAGTCGGTCAAGATTTTCGGGTGGTCAAAGGCCAAATCCGGCGGGAGGGAGTCCCGATGAAAGATCCCGATATCCACGGCGTCGTCAGCCGCCCTCGGCATCCCGTCCGCCCTGGCCACAAACACCACCGAGATGGTGTGGTGACGGGGATCCCGCAAAGGGTCCGAATAGGCGCCCAGTTGATACAGCAGATCCACCTTTAGGGACGTTTCCTCCAGGGCCTCTCGTTTGGCCGCAGATTCCAGGCTCTCGCCGTAATCCACAAACCCGCCTGGCAACGCCCAGCCCGGAGGAGGGTTTTTCCGCCGGATCAGGACGATAAAGGGACATGAACCCAGCAGCGCTTGCCTCGCATGACAGGGGTTGATCTCGATAATGATGTCAACCGTAGGAAAGGGGTTGCGGTATTTCTCCACGATTCTCCCGCAGTGGGGGCAGACAAGGTGTTCTTTCATGATAGACTCTAACGCGCAAGGCGCCAACAACAACGTGTACCCCCTGCGCTGATGGCTTTCAAGTGGCCATTGAAGAGCCGTGAGATCAAGGGAATGTCCTCACATGCACGCGATAAAAGAACGCTCACAGCCTGATCAAGGGGTGCGAGGTTCAAGGAATCAGTGCTGAGGGGTTTGGGAGGGGCGGGACAGACTTTTTATCCGTTTACGACAGAAAGTCACATTAAATATGTTCCCTTAGCACCCTCCGTAATTGCTTCCCAGCTGGATCTTTGGGAATCTCCTTCCGGAAATAAATGTGGTGGGGAACCTTTGTATCAGGCAGGCGATCACGACAGTATTCCATGAACATTCCCCTGTTTTCCTCAACACCCTCTTTCAGCACCAGAACGGCCACAATGGCTTGTCCTTTGATGCGGTCCGATACGCCGATCACGGCGACATCCTCGACGTCGGGGTGTTGCAGCAGCACCTTCTCTATTTGACTCGGATAGACATTGAAGCCCCCAGATATGATAAGATCATCCTTACGGTTCACGAGATAAAAAAATCCCTCTTCGTCCATCCATGCCAAGTCCCCGGTGTACAGCCATCCATCGCTAAGGGCTTTACGTGTAAGTACCGGATCATTCCAGTAACCTTTCATGATTTGAGGCCCCTTTACAACTAATTCGCCGATCTCGCCTACCTCGCACACTTTGTTTCCTTCTTCCATGTCAACAATCTTGGCGTCCGTGTCCGGAAGCGGAAGGCCAATTGAATCCACTGGGCCTCCATGGGGATAGGGCGAAAAATGTGTCGCTGAAGAGGCTTCTGAAAGACCGTAGGCGGTAGCGATTTTCCGGCCTGTCAAAGATTGGAATTTCTGAGCCACCCATTCCGGGAGGAGCGCACCACCACTAGTCGGTACCTCAACAAGGGAAAGCCGTTCAGCAGCTCCCTCAATAGAAACCAGTGCGGCCCATAAACTGGGAACGGCTGGAAAAGAAAGAGGGCGGTGAGTCGCAATAGCATTCATGACAGGCAGGACATCGAGGCAACTGAACACGGGCATCAAAACCATTCTGTAACCCTTGAGCACTGAAATGAGCATGCATGCGGACATACCGAAGACATGGAAAAACGGAATGATACAGATTACGGATGCGTTTCCCCTGCCGTTGAGCCCAATCCACGCATCCGTCTGCAATACGCTGGCAACGACGTTGCGATGAGACAAGACGGCAGCCTTGGGGCACCCCGTAGAGCCGCTGGTGAACTGCAAAATCGCCGGATCTTCGGTCGATACCTGTACCTTTGGTTCCGAATCTGTTCGGCCCTCCACAAGCTCACTGTATACGAGCAGCTTGGGGGTTTGTGGCGGCAGCTGCATTTTCGTCTCGAGACCCAATACGGAGTGGATGATGACATGTTCAATGTCTGTGTCCGCTGCTGCCTCAAGAACATTCTGCACAAACAAGTCTAGCGTGATGGCAATCCTCGGCCCAGAGGTCTTCAAGGCTGAAAGGAGCTCGGCTCCCTTGCTTCCCACATTGATATTGACCACTACAGCCCCTATCTTCAGGATTGCGAAGAAACAAATCACGTAGGTCGGAGTATTGGGGAGAATCAGTGCAACCCTGTCTCCTTTTTTTATCCCCAGTTCTCCAAGGACCCCGGCAAAAGCATTCACTTTCTGATTCAGTTCCTGATAAGTGAACGACAAATCATTAAAGGTTACAGATACATAATCTGGGTATCGCCTGCTCGTGTCGACAAGAAGTTGTTGAACCGTCTTGTAGGGATAGTCTATGGATCGAGGAACATGTTCTGCGTAATTCTTCAACCAAGGCCTGTTCATATCATACTGCCTTCCTTGTCCGTCTTTGCACTCTATATTCCAAGTTTATCGCTTATCATTTTTTCCGGTGAATTGCCACATAGTCCGCAAGTGTTTGTATATTGATCAGTACCTTTTCGCCCAGTTCCCTAGTGAAAATCTCCACCCCATATTCGCGATCCAACATGGCTACAAGCACAAGCAGATCCACAGAATCCAGACTCAAGCCTCGGCCAAAAAAGGGAGCATCGTCCGGAATCTCTTCAGGATCCACATCCTCTATCATGAGTTCTTCGACGATTTTACGTTTTAGTTCCTTCAACAGAGCTTGCATAGAGAACTCCATGCCGACGATATCCTGCTATAATTTGGTCGAACATACCTGCATGAATCCTTTGGCTGCCATTCCTCTGTTGACGTCCAACACAAAATCGAGATCTGCTCTCGGGAGAGGGAACGGGGCGGCCACCGAAATAGATAGAATTTCACCAGGGAAAACAAGCTGTTTAAACCTTACTTTCGTGAATCCGGCGATCTTTATAGGAGATCTCCTCAACTCGGCAGATCGGCGGACCGCCTCACCGGCCAGAGCAAGCAGGGCTACGCCTGGCAGGAGTGGCATTCTTTCAAAATGACCCCTAAACCACGGTACGTCTGGATCCAACAAGACATGAGCTTCAACTCGGCCTTTATTCGTTACCCGAATATTACAGAGAGGGAGCCACCGATCATAATCATTATTAATGTTCAGGGAGATTCCGCAGGACATAATCGACAACATCCTGAACCGTTCTGATTTTTTTCAGCTCTTTCTCCACGATGGGCAGGCCGATTTCAGATTCCATCTGTGCAAACCAGTCTAAGGCGTCAATACTGTCGAGCTCAAGGTCATCAAACAGATTGGCATCAGAAGTAATCCGATCGTTTGGGATTTCAAATTCTTGGATCAGGTGCTGTCGCACTTTTTCATAGACTTCTTCTCTTGTCATCTTTACCACTCGAAGGATCTGGACCGGGGACCCTGCGGGGCTGGCAGGGATGTGTTTCACCAAGAACTCTTTCTACAGCGCGTCGTGTCCCCCAGCGAAAAAAAACATCTACATAGCGGATACTGTCCCGCCCTGCCAGGAGCATACCCAGCAGCCATACCAGATGGGAAATTGCATAACAGACCGGCCCTCCAAGAAAAAGAAAGGGTTCCTTGAACCAGGCCGCAAGAAAACCGAAAAGGCCTACCATGGGCCATCCCAGCACATAGCTGAATAAGACCAGCCCGATACCGGTCAGGAATGGGCCCGAAGGCCGACTTTGAAATGCAACCAGATCGGTCTTTTCTGCAAGAGCTTTCTTAGCATAGGTCGTATCGGCAATCAAGAGGGCCACGAAGTGAAGAAGCCTCGGAGCGTTCCCATGCTGCAGCGATGCCCGCCAAGCCGAGCGGAGGCGAAATGCGCCCCGCTTCTCCTTTTCTGCGCCACTTTGATAAGCATCCAAACCAGTTATCGTTTCCAGACTGGTGAAACTGAAGCCGTGTTCTGGAAGCGTTTTCGCGAGTTCCTCTACGACATGCGCAATGTGAGCGGCATTTCTTCCTCCGTCGTGGAGAAGGATGATGCTCCCATCTCGAACCTTGTTTAGGACTCGACGGATGACGGTGTCTGCATCCTTCTGTGTGTCAAACGGCCGAACTTCCCAACCAATGACGGTGAGGCCGGCCTGTCTGACGGCCCATGATAGATGGGGGTTGGTAAGCCCCATAGGCGGTCGGTAAAAAGCCGGCGTTTTTCCTGTGACGGCGCGGATTACCTCTTGAGTTCTTCTTATTTCACGTGCCAGTCTTCCACTTAACAAGAAATTGGTCCACCATGCATGCCGGTATGAATGATTTCCCAGGACATGGCCGCGCCGGTCGATCTCCCGCACCAAATCTGGATGAGCTGCGGCTTTGGATCCGACCACAAAAAAGCCAGCCTGGATCCGGTTTCTATCCAGCACGTCCAGAAGCTTGGGTGTAACAGCAGGGTCCGGGCCGTCGTCAAAGGTTAAAGCCACATGCTTTCGTCCCGGTTCTCCACGGCAAATAGCCCTTACGAAGAAATTTAGCCTCAACACGGATACACCCAGGGCGACCAAAGCCACATACAGGAACAGCCAAACCGCCATGACCGCCCACTGAGCGGGTCCGGTGGTGCAAAACCCTATGGCGAGGGTTGAAAAAACAAAAAAAAGCGTGGTGAGATAAAAATGATGCATCAGGCTCAAACATGTTTAGTCCGAAACCGTGTTCAAAAATAATATTATAACACCTAGTCCGGTTCATAATCAAGGCAATGTGCGCTGTTTGCAGAAGTATTCCTTGACACGGAGGGGGCTCCAACCTAAAATTTCGCACAAAACCATTTGAAATCCCGGCACTTCGGACTTAACAAGAAGAGGACAAACCTTCAGAAACGGAGGAATGTATTATGAAGACACACAATGCCCTTTTCAGAACCGCGGTTATTATATTCGTATGCCTTTTTCTTTTCGCCTGCAGGGCAGGACTCGCTCTTGTAAAAGGCAAAAATTGGCTTGACGCGCAGACAAACAAACCGGAAATAAACGTTTCGGGCAAGTGGGATTCAAATGAATGGGGCGAGGGAAGATTCAAACAGGATGGTCGACAAGTGACCGGAGTTCTTGGCGATTATCCTGTTAAAGGTGTGGTCAGCGGTAGGAGCCTCTATTTGCTCATGTACTCAGGAGATAGGGTTGATTATTCCGCACACCTGACAGCGTCCGACAACAAGATATTGAGTGGATTTTATTCAAAATATTACATCGTTGATGAAGTGAAGGACGATCCTGCCGACCGGGGACAGACACGACCCATCCATCTTGAGAAGAGACTTGAGTCGCCATGATCCCCCAAACCGCTGAAGGGTTCCTCGCACCTTGTTCGCACATTCATCCACCCGGGAAGACGCAGTGCTGACGTCTCCCACCACGGATTCTATTCGAGCTGCGTCTTTCACATTTAAACACATTCCGGATTCATTAAGGCCTGCCTTTGTTATACCTGTCTACAACCACGGAAGGTATGTGGCCGATGTCGTTAAGAGCGCTCTCCGGACAGGGGCGCCGGTCTATGTCGTGGATGATGGGTCGAGCGATATAACTCCCGGTGTGCTCGATTCCTTCTCAGGAGCTGCCGTCCTCCGGCATCCCAAGAATTTGGGAAAGGGCGCTGCCCTCTTAACCGGGTTTGAAGCAGCAGCACAATCATCACAATGGGCCGTGACCGTAGACGCAGACGGTCAGCATGACCCTCAAGAGGCCTTTCGCCTTGTGAAAGCAGTTCCAGCGGGGTTGAGGCCGATTGTCATTGGGCGCCGAAGGGGAATGAATGAATCAAATATACCGCAAACAAGCTCCCTTGGGAGACATTTTTCCAATTTCTGGGTCTGGATTTCTGGGGGTATCCGACTTTCGGACACCCAGTGTGGTTTTCGCCTTTATCCGATCCCAGAAGTCCTAAATTTAAAAGCAAAATCAAGGCGATATCAATTCGAAGTTGAAATCTTGGTCCTAGCCGCATGGACAGGAATGCCTATCATTGAGGTGGACGTGACTGTCAAATACCCGCCCAGGCGAGAGCGTGTCTCCCATTTTGAGCCTGGTCGCGACTTCTGGCGCAACACCAAGGTATTTTCACGGTTGATAGCTGAACGTATGGTGCTTCCCCGTGCCCGCCGCGTCCGTACCTATAGAGAAAAATGATTTCACCACTGCTCGGTTAAGATGCAACTTCATTTGGATGTGTCCGGCAGTAACTTAATTTCTGTAATCACTCGATGCGCAGACCCGAAAAATAGGCATTCCCTGAGACTGGATAATATTCGCATTCTGAAATTCGTGGTGGAAACTAAGTAAAATTTGAGCTAATGTTGATTATTTTAGTCAAATTAAGTTTCCATTCCGCAACCATAGGGGCCAACAACAGATTAAGTTCAAGTCAATCGTTTTAGACGGTAACAAATTGACATGTTAAAACAAATTGTCAGCTATTTTTTTGGTTATCTCACCTGGATGCCAAAGAAATGATTTTATCACCCAAAGCAATGCGTTACTTATTCCTCATGGTTGTCCTATCGGGGGTGGGCGCAGCTTTCTGGTGGGGTGCGCATCATCTCGAGATCAGCCATGATGTAACGGCCGCCCTACCAGAAAGGGACCCTGTGGTTGGGGCGGCCAAGGAGTTTCTCAGACATTATCCGGCACTGGAGAACGTGTTTGTGGATATTTCTCTCGCAGGCATGAAGCCTGATCGGGACCTCCTTTGTGGCGCTGGCGACGCGGTTTCTGCTGAGCTCGATCGGAGCGGACTGGCGAAACCGCTTACTGGCAGATCTGCTGCCGAAACCCTGAGCGCCCTGATGGAACTGGTGACGCGCAACCTCCCTTGCTTCTTTGGCAGCGAGGACTTACACGAGCGTGTGGCACCGCTTATTAAACCGCAGCGCATCGAGGAGATACTGAAAGAGCGGAGGCGTTATCTTTTAGGCCTTGATGCCATCGGACAGGCAAAATATTTGGCAGAAGACCCCTTAGGTCTGAGGAATATTGCCCTCGAAAGAATCTACAATGCCGTGCCTTACAAAAATGGCGCCTTATATCGGGGCCACATCCTATCCCAGGACGGTCGGCACCTTCTAATTATAGCGGAGCCGTTAGGCAATCCCCAAGATGCCGATTTTGCTCGGAGACTGGTTCACGTTTTGGATGCCGCGAGCAAGCTTCCGGAAATAGCTGATACCCAGGGAGACGGAAAGCTGCACATGGTCTATGCTGGTAGCTTTCGAGCAGCATTCGACAATGAGGCCACAATCAGGGAGGATGCCTCCCGTGCACTCTTCCTTGTAACCGTCGGGCTCATCCTCCTACTGCTCCTCTGTTTCAGGCGTCTGTGGATCGGTCTCCTTTCAGCGATACCCGCTATCGCAGGCATCATGCTCGCCACATTTTTCTACGCCCTCCTAAAAGATTCCATCTTCGCGCTCTCATTGGGCTTCGGAGGTGCGCTCATCTCCATCGCCGTAGACCACGGATTGACCTATGCCCTGACTCTGGACCGGCCTTATGAAACCCATGCACTTCAGGCATCAAGGAATGTGTGGGCCGTGGCCTCTGTGACGGTCCTGACCACTGTAGCCTCGCTTTTGTGCCTGACGCTGACAGGCATTCCGCTTTTTTCAGAGGTCGGCCTTTTCGCGGCCATGGGTGTCTCTTTGGGAGCTGTTTTTACCCATCTCTTCTTTCCTTTGCTTCTTCCAGGCCTAAAAGGCGGGAAGAAAGTAAAAGCCATGCCACTTGAGCGGGTCTCCGATTTTCTCGAACGCTCATGGAGCTGGGCTGTGTTTATCCTAATCATCCTTTTTGGGCTTATCATGACCCTCTTTATCCGTTTGCAGTTCAGCGTCGATCTATCCCATATGAACACCCTTCGACCCGAAACCATTGTAGCAGAAAGGACCTTGAAAGAGGTATGGGACCATTCATCCGGCCAGGCCTATATCATGGCAACGGGAAACAGCGTAGAGCATTTGTACTCTAACATTGAAAAGCTTCTTGAATTTTTGCAGCGTGAGCAGGAATCGGGTGTCGTCGCTAAAGGCTTAATGATGGCCAGTGCCCTGCCGGGGCCTAAGTCACAGGCCGAGGCCCTCGCACAATGGGAGGCCTTTTGGAGCCTGGATCGTATCTCTAAGCTGGAAGAGAATCTGGGGACGATCGGATCGAAATTGGGGTTCAAGGCAGGTGCCTTCAAGCCTTTTTTAGATACGCTGCAGCCCCAGACTTACCGCCCCTTGGATGTACCGTCCGGGGTTATGCGTGAACTGGGAATTTTCCAAGACAAGGAGGAAGGACGATGGGTCTTTGTGGAACAGGTGAAGGCCGGACCTTCCTACGATCCCGTCGCTTTTTTTGAACGAGCAGAAAAGAGGGGATTTCCTTTTTTCGACCCCGGGTATTTTTCCCGCCACATAGGGGGACAACTCAATGCTTCTTTCGTAAAGATGCTCATGATTATCGGGGGGGTCGCTATTTTAGTGCTTTTCATTTTAATTGCCGACTGGAAGCTTGTGGCAGTCGCAGTCTTGCCCTTGGCATTTTCCCTGGTAGCCACATTAGGGACACTGGGGATTCTCAATCGACCCCTTTCCATTGCCTCTCTCATCCTGGCACCTATCCTCGTTGGTCTTGGGATGGACTACGGTGTTTATATGGTCCGGTCATGTCAGCGATTCGGGATCGATGCTCGGGAGGAAAGATCACCGTTTCGCCTAGCCATCCTCATGGGGGGTCTCTCCACTCTGGTAGGCACAGCCTCCCTATCGTTGTCGAATCATGCGGTGCTTAGATCTGCCGGACTCAGTACGTCCTTAGGGATTTTTTATGCAATGTTAGGTACTTTTGGCCTGTTGCCTCCGCTGCTCCAACGTATATTCAGGCCCACACCCTCTCCTCTGCGCCCCCCCCTTCATGGCTCCAGAGAACATAACCGGCTGACGCTTGAGCGGTTTAAGCATATGGAAGCCTATCCTAAGTTTTTTGCGAGATTTAAGATCATGCTGGATCCCATGTTTCCCAGATTGGCCGATTTTGTGGGGCCAGAATGTCACTTGCTGGATATAGGGTGTGGGTATGGCGTGCCAAGCACGTGGCTTGTTGTGGCAAATCCCCGCCTTTACATCACCGCCTGTGACCCTGAACCGGAAAGAGCACGCGTGGCTGGTAGAGCGCTGGGTGAAAGGGCAACGGTCTACAACTGCGACGCATTCGCTCTTCTCTCCCAGATAGACTCGGTCGATGAAGTGCTTCTGCTGGATATTATCCACTATTTTTCAGACCAGAAATTGTCGCACCTTCTTTCTGGCGTGGCTGCCCTTTCCAGCCGCAACGTCAAACTGATCATACGAGTTACTGTGCCGGGAAAGGGCTGGACGTTCCAACGGGCTGTAGAAACAGGAAAAATGCGAATCAAGGGGTTAACCCCTTTTTTCAGATCCGCAGAGCATATGAGGGAGATCCTTAAACAGAGTGGCTACAGGGTGGAACTATGCGAACCCACTGCACCGGGCAAAGAAGAGACTTGGTTCATTGCACGCACTGAATCATGAAACTGGAAACCGCCAAAGCAGGACTCGAAGCCAGCGGTAAAATATCTGACTAACGACTATTGGCCGAGAATAAGTGAAAAATGGTGGAGATTGAGTCAGATCAGACCCAGGACCAATGAGGTATTCACCCCTCCAAAAGCGAAGTTGTTGTTCACCGCCAGATCAACGTGTGCCTTTCTGATCTCTCCGATCACATGATTGAGCGGTGGAAGTTGCGGGTCAACTTTTGCCAGATTCAGTGTGGGGCACAAAAACCCCTCCCGCATCATGATAATGCTTGCGATAGTCTCGAGGGCACCGCTCGCACCCATTGTATGGCCCATATAGCCCTTGATCCCCGTCACCGGGATGTCTTTGCCATATACCCGGTGGGTTGCTTCAGCCTCTGATAGGTCACCGTGGATCGTGGCCGTCGCATGCGCGTTTATGTGCTGGACCATTTCGGCAGATATACCTGCATCTCTAAGGGCGCCCCTCATACATTCCTCCAACGCCTTGGGGTCGGAGTGGGTGAGATGGGTCCCATTGCCATTGGTCCAGAAGCCTCTGATCTCCGCCAAGATAGCCGCGCCTCTTTTCTTGGCCCGATGGTATTCCTCGAGGATCAATGTGCCTGCACCCTCGGAGACTACCAGACCGTCTCTGTTTGCGTCAAAAGGCCGTGGAGTCTCTCCAGGACGGTCGTTATACCCCGTTGAGGTCGCCAGCATCAGATCAAATACGCTCGCGTAGAGAAAATCGACCTCCTCGGCACCTCCCGCAATCATGATATCCGCCTTGCCAGACCGAATCGCCTCATATGCAAATCCCACTCCCTGAGACCCAGAGGTGCAGGCGGTGCAGGAAGCGATAACCGGTCCCCTCACATGAAAATAAACGGAAAGGTTAGCAGCGCAGGTATGGCTCATGCATTTGAGATAGAAAGATGGAGGCACACCGGTGAGATCCCAGTCCGGCAGCATGTCTTCGATCTGATGAACTTGCTCTCGGGTACTTCCGGCCGTAGAGCCGTACGATATGCCGCATTGAGGCGAGGCGATGTCCTCTTCCTTGAGGCCCGATAGATAGAGCGCATCTTTAGCGGACAGCGTAGCCAGAAGAGATACTCGACCCATGCTCCGGCGATATCTTCGGAGAATAGTTTTTTCCTCCTCTTGGATGTTGCACAACCCAGCAAGCTTGGTCCGGAGCCGCCCGATCTTTTCCCACTCTGGAATGTGACGGATGCCACTTCGCAGATTTTTAAGGGAATCAGTAAATTCAGCGAGGGTATTGCCGATAGGAGACCTAAGGCCCATACCGGTTATGACAACGCGCCTATCATGGTTCATACTATGAAGGGTTCTCCTTAAAAAATGTGATTTTCGGATTCCCTTCAAGTGCCTCTCGGATGTCGTCCGGTATCTTGAAAAGCATCTCCATGCCGTGGAACTTTAATGCTGCCTGTTCGCTTCGACCCCAAGCGCATAGGGTATTATCGTTGAGGAGTCTGATCTCAAAGTCAAGGACCACCTTTATCCTGGCCTCCTTCAGTGTGACTGTACAAATGAATTCATCATTAAAGCGCAAGGGATAAACGTATTTTATTGTAGTTCTAATCACTGGAAAAGCATAATCCCTCTCTTGAAGGACCTGACGCAGATCCACACCTCTCTCACGAAACAATGCCTGCCGCGCTTCCTCGAAATACTTGAGATAATGGCCATTCCAGACCACTTGCAGCATGTCAACATCATAAAAAGGCACTTTAAGGCGGACACTGGTGAATGTCCTTTCTTCTGTTAACGTCAATCGTTCCAGCCTCCTTGACCCTTTCGATGGAGAGTATACGGCGGTAAAGCGATGCGCATGAACACGCACTAATGGAAAATCTGGCCTGCTGAAATACCCGATTCCAGACCGGGACCGTCACATCTTTATCATGACTTCATAGCGAATGAGACCGATTTTGTAAAGCCAAATCTGGGAAGAGAAAGGCTGGAGATTAGACTGTGCCTTTTTGATGGTGCATCGCCATTAAATGTGCTATGGTAAAGGTCCCTTCCAAAAAGGATATTTTTTTGAAAAGAGAGTGGGTTGACATTAGGGCGCAGAGAAAGCATTCTAAATATGGGGCCAGAGAGTTATTTACAGAATTGTCGTGTACCAAGGAGCGGTTCAGAACAGAAAATTAGGGTTGGAGATCTTCTGCCTTTGGTGCAAAAAGATTTTAGGGCCATCAGCAGCGGATGTTTCGTTCGGGAAATTAAAAGCCTCTCTCCATCCTTCAAGGGACTGTTCACTGAGCACGAAGCAACCAGAGCAGACAAACTGGGCTCAAACCGTATCAAGGCTTTTGCTGCCGCGCGCGCCTCACTTAAGGAACTTGCCCGCGAACTCGGTCTGGTGGACGCAAGCACGGCCGATGTTGAGATCGATACGCTCAGCAGCGATGGTATCCGACCCAGGCTTCCTTGCAATATCTTCCAGTGTTCTGTTTCTCATGACGACCGGTTCATTGTTGTCGCAGCCGACCGCAACCCTCTTGGCGTAGACGTGGAAAGGGTCTCGGACAAGGTGGTGCGAGGCATGCATATATTTATGTGCCCTGCAGAGCAGGATCGATCTGTAAGGAAAAATCTCGATTTGGCACAGGCTGCAACACGTGCATGGACGGCAAAAGAGGCCTTGGCTAAGGCCCTTAATATAAACCTGTTGCAGTCATGGCGGGAGGTCCAAATCCTTGAAGTAGACACTCAGATGAGCGTGGTCAGCATCAGAGGGATAGAGATGAAAGTGATTCACCGAGAGCTGGCAGGGCACGTGTTCAGCATGGCGATTTGGGACAAATCGAAAACTACCAGATATAATGGTTTCAAAAATTAATAAGCTATAATATGTGACAATATGGTTTACTTTTAAAGCTCGATCATTATAGAGCCAAATTGTATGATTTCAAAATCCGGGATAGGTGCGCCTGAGGGCGCACCTACAGGAACGATTTCAGGTTCACCTGCCGCAAGCTGTGCCGGGCAATCTCCCGGATCCATTGATTGAGATAATACGCCAAATTGATCAGTAAAATAGTAGTTATTTTAATTTAGATTTGTGGGTATGCACTTCGCTCAAGCACCCACTACATATAGTGGTTTCGGTCTTGGTCCAAGGGGTCCAAGTTTGAATTTGCTTGTCCGATAAGGAAAGGCAGGCTTGGCCCTTTCAGTGAGTAGGCAG
>Ga0209270_1003374_pt1 | contig 13967 bp, 10 predicted proteins | sample MTBAKSrepl1MetaG_FD_187456 | JGI IMG/M metagenome (GOLD analysis project Ga0209270, IMG submission 187456) | Enrichment culture microbial communities from Arthur Kill intertidal strait, New Jersey, USA, that are MTBE-degrading - MTBE-AKS1... | ecosystem: Environmental > Aquatic > Marine >...
ACATGGTAAAAAAAATTGCCGGCAACGGGCATGAGATCGCCTGTCACAGTTACAACCATCGACTGGTATATAACCTTACCCCCGAGGAATTTCGCGAAGACACCAAGCTGGCAAAGGATATTCTTGAACAGTTGACCGGCAGCAAAATCGTCGGCTACCGTGCCCCGAGTTATTCCATAACCAAACGCTCTCTTTGGGCTCTCGATATTCTTGCTGAGCTGGGCTTTCAGTATGATTCATCAATTTTCCCCATTTATCACGACCGTTACGGCATCCCCGATGCCCCGAGATTTAAATACAGGCTCGAGAAACAGAACATGACTGAATATCCTATTTCCACCACCTTGATCCTCGGAAAAAAATTCCCCGTGGCAGGGGGTGGCTATTTCCGCCTCTTTCCCTACTGGTTCACGCGCCTAATGTTGCGCAGCATAAACGAAAAAGAGGGACAGCCGTTTATTTTTTATTTCCACCCCTGGGAAATAGATCCCGAACAACCAAAGATGAAAAACGCAAGCGCACTTTCCCGCTTCAGGCATTATGTCAACCTCAACAAAACGTACAGACGGCTTGAAAAGTTGCTCAGTGATTTTTCCTTTGGCCCCATTACTCAAAAACATGGAATTGCTGCTTGATAGCAGGTCTATTTCTGCGTTTGATACAACAAACATTTTTTAGAAAAAAATGACTTTTACAGAGAACAAAGCATATCGACTACTTTTCCTGTTCATATTATTTTGTTTAAGTGGGAGTAAAATCACAGCTGAAGAACCAATGTACTTTGAAAGCATAAACTAAACCTGCATGCAAAAAGCTAATATTACCTCAAACGACATCAACCGGTCCATGCAGTGCACGAGGCTCCCCCTGGTTGATGCATTGCTTCTATGCGTCCTGGCGTTAGCATTTGCGGCGGCCTTTTTTCCTGTCTGGTCGAGACTGGTGTCCACCTGGATTTCGTCCGATGATTATTCCCATGGCTTTTTTGTCGTACCTGTGGCCCTTTACCTGGTTTGGGGCAAAAAAAATAAACTCAAAACCATATCACCCTCCTGCACCCCATGGACCTGGATACTGGTGATAGGTTCCATCTTTCTCTATATTTTTTCTTTTTTCGCGAATATCAACACACTCTCATCCTACTCAATGATCTTTTTCATCGGTTCTGCCATCATCCTTCTCAGAGGATGGCAAACCTTCAGGCTATTGTTGTTTCCCTGGCTCTTCCTGTTTTTCATGGTTCCGGCTCCCGCTCAGATTTATGCCTCAATAACGGTTCCTCTTCAATTGCTTGTATCCATGATTAGTGTTGCCCTGGCATCTTTGGGGCTGCCCGTCCTTCGGGAAGGAAACGTGATTTATCTGCCGTACCACACGCTGGAGGTTGTTCAGGCCTGTTCCGGATTACGTTCCCTGGTTGCCCTCCTTGCGCTCACATCACTGTTTGCCTACGTAAAGCTGAACTTGCTTCCAACTCGCATTGTGTTGTTTCTGAGTGCCATCCCAATCGCCATTGGAGTCAATATTATCCGTGTGTTACTCATAATTGCAGCCTATACTCTCTGGAATTTCGACCTCGCACATGGCAGCGGACACGTATTGCTCGGCACAATAATTTTTCTCCTGGCCCTGCTAATCGTTTATTTTATTCAGAGGATCTTAAAGCGTTGGGATGCCATTGCCGTATAAGAATAGTTCTGCTTATTCTTCTCCTCTTGGCTGTCTCGGCATTTATTAATATCGAGTCGACAAGCACGCAGAATTTGCCGGAAACTACTCTCTCAAAATATCTGCAGGATTTCGACCGATGGAAATATGTGAACGATATTTTGCTCCCACGCTATGCCGTAAAAGCTTTGGATCTTGATGATTTTCTCAATCGCATTTATAAATCTGAGGATAACCACGTCAACCTGTACATAGGCTATTATTATTCCAATAAAAAGATCGGTGCCGCCCATTCTCCGCTTGTCTGTTTCCCAGGACAGGGTTGGGACTATTCTTCCAAAAAGAACCTGTCGGTTCAGGCCGGAAATGATACTCTCAATATTGCCGCAATATACATTGCAAAAGGTAATGAAAAACAGTTGGTATTGTACTGGTTCCAGGCATATGACAAGACCTCATCCAACACTTTCATGCAGAAAATTCATTTATATTTATCCGGTTTACTCTATTCAAGAGAAAACAACGCATTTGTCCGGATCATGGTCCCCATAGACGAGGACATGAATGAAGAAAAAGCTGTTCAGGAGGGCCTCGACTTTATAAGGTCGTTTTATCCACATTTTAAAAATTATCTGACGTCATCGTGAGATAACAATCGATCTGCAGACCAACATGACCTCCATTTTCCTCTCAGTTTTCATCCTTACATTCTTCCTGTGTCTCCTCACCTATATACTTTACCCTCTCGCTGTCTGGATCATCGGCAAAATACTCAAGCCTCATTTTCACCGTTCAGAGATAACCCCTTTTGTTTCCATAGTGATATCCGCCTATAACGAGATCAATGATATCGAAAATAAAATCAGGAATACCCTCGAACTGGATTATCCGAAGGAAAAGGTTGAAATCCTCATCGGCTCCGATGGTTCAACAGACGGCACCCCGGACGCTGTAAAAAAATTTTCCGACAAGATCATTTTTCGCGACTACAAAATTAACCGTGGAAAAACAACCGTACAAAATGAACTGGTACAGGAATCCAGGGGTGAAATAATTGTATTTACGGATGCGGCTTCTTTCCTGCCGAAAGATGCATTGAAAAAACTGGTTAGAAATTTTGCCGACGCACGTATCGGCTGTGTGGCCGGAAGGATGGTTTTCGTCGACACTGACTCCAACATGACAACCCAGAGCCAGGGCTTGTACTGGAAGTATGAATCAACAATCAGGGAACTGGAATCCATGCTGGGCAGCTTGATAGGCGTTGATGGCCCTCTTTATGCTGTAAGAAAAAATGCATATAAACCCCTCCAGCCGAACATCATAAGCGATCTCATTACGCCGCTCCTGGTCCTGGAGCAGGGTCAAAAGGTTATTCTGGAGCCGGAAGCGCTTGTTGAAGAAAAACCAACATCCAAGGGAAAGCATGAATTCACTACAAGACGTAGGATCACCCTGAGAGGGCTTATCGGAATCTTTTCGCACCCTGAAATGCTCCACCCCTTCCGCCACCCCCTGCTCCTGCTCCAGATCGCCTGTCACAAACTGATCAGGTGGTTCGTCGGACCATTGGTTGTCCTGCACATTCTTTCCTGCCTGGTTCTTGTCCTCCGGGGCTACAAACTGCTGCAGGTTAATATGTTCCTGTATATTCTTTTCTTTATTGCCGCTTTGGTGGGATGGGCACTGGCACACTCCGGCAGAAAGGTAAAATTTTTTACTGTTCCGTATTATTTTTGTCTTGTCAATGCGGCTGCAACCATGGGGATTGTAGACTTTTTCCGAAAAAAACAGGCGGTAACCTGGAAAACCGTTCGTAACTGACGTATTTTAACGAACCGGAATGGAGCCATAGATGACCAGAGCAGTCTTATTCAAATCCGAGGAGCGTTTTGATGCCTTTAAAAAAAATATTGAGGAAAGAAATATTGAATGTACGGTCCTGGATTTCGACAGTTCTGAATGGATAACATTCGATTACAGCAACACGGATTTCATCATCTATTTCCCTTCCTTCAGCTACTCGTCCAACCACCCCCTCGCGCTCCACAAGGTATACGACAACCTTTTATTCATTCATGCCGAGTACCCCAATGTCAGGATGTTTCCTGACCCCGGTATCATAAAATATTATAATGACAAGTACAGGCAGTTTCTTTTCCTGAAAAAACATAACTACCCTGTCCCTGAAACCATCCCGTTGTTCTCCATTGATGCGATTGATCTTGCTGATCGGAAACTGGGATATCCGATGATAGTCAAAAACCGCTTCGGAGCCGGCGGTGGGTCGGTGTTCAAGGTTTCTGACAAAAAAGAGCTCAAAGAATTCTACAAACTGTCCCGGTCAGATTTTTTTAATTTCGGCTCAGTCAAATTTTTTGGCAGAATGCTTTCGAAGAGGATCTTCTACTATCACCTTATCAAGGCGAAAAAATCACCATATCCATTCCTGTCCCCTCCCCTCCTGGCACAAAAATTCATAACCATCGACCGTGATCTCAAAACCGTTGTCGGCAATTTTCAGGTCTTTGAAAGTCACTGGCGATTGCAGGCCAACAAGGACATGTGGAAGATGAATATTGACGATGGCGGCATCGGGGAATGGAGCTTTGTCCCCCAAAAGGCCATCGATCTGTCGGTTCAACTGGCAAGGGACTTGCAAGCAAGTTGGCTGAATATCGACTTGATAATCAGCGGAGAGGATTATTTCATTTCTGAATTTTCTCCTGTCTGGCACCATTATGCCTACCGGGAAAAACCGAGCTTTGTGTACAAGGACGATTATAACATAGGAACTCCTTTGGAGATTTCCCTTGATCTGGAGCGAATCATCGTTGATTCCCTGATAGCGGAATGATTGGCATTTCAAAAAAGTTCAATCCTGTAACAGGGATTGAATACAATTTGTTTTTATAACCTCCTTGTCAGATAATACAAGCGGGTTGGTCATTTCGAACGCAGGGAGAAATCTCCAATCCTCTTCGCAATGAGTTCAAGCACCGGCAATAAATATGTTGAGGATTAGTGGTAATCAGAAGAAGGTCAGATTATACAAACACAGAAATCACAGTTAAAAATTTACCTATCGAGTTTAATATAGATACCACATGAAGATTCATCTGATAGCTGCAGCACGGCCCAATTTCATGAAAATCGCGCCGCTGTACCATGCTTTGCAAAAAGAAAAATGGGCGCATACTCTCATAGTTCATACCGGCCAGCACTATGACCTGAACATGTCCGATGTTTTTTTTCAGGACCTTCGCATGCCTGAGCCTGATATCCATCTTGGAATAGGCGGAGGCACGCACGCCGAACAAACCGGGAAGGTGATGATCGCTTATGAAAAAGTACTGCTTGAGAACCAACCGGACCTGGTCATTGTCGTAGGCGATGTCAACTCCACTTTGGCGTGCACCCTTGCCGCCTCTAAAATCAGTTATCCGTCAATTCCCCCCAGAAACGGTCCTGATGATCAATCAGCCGCTCATAATACTGACCGGCCAGTAATAAAAAGGAAAACCCTGAATCGCCCCCTCGTCGCCCATCTGGAGGCTGGCCTTCGTTCTTTCGACAGGACCATGCCCGAAGAAATTAACCGCATAGTCACCGATTCACTGGCAGATTTGCTTTGGACCCCCTCGCCGGATGGAGATGAAAATTTGCTCAGAGAGGGTGTCGACAAAAGGAAAATTGTTCGCGTTGGCAATATTATGATAGATTCCCTGGAGATGCTGCGCGACCACATTGAAAATCTGCATGTGCACAAAGACTTTAGCCTGGATAAAAATACTTATGGGCTGATTACATTGCATCGGCCTTCCAATGTTGATAATCAGAAAAAATTAACTGATCTCTGCGAAACCCTTATACGTGCGGCAAAAATTGCCCCTCTTGTTTTTCCTGTTCATCCCCGTACAAAAAATAATTTATCCAAATTTGGACTCCTCAAAATGTTAGCGGGCGCAGATGGTATGATCCTCACTGAACCGATTAATTATATACGCTTTATGAGCCTTGTCTTTGACTGCCGCTTCGTGATTACAGATTCCGGCGGTATACAGGAGGAAACCACATATCTCGGAATACCCTGCTTAACCCTGCGCCCTAATACGGAGCGACCCGTCACTGTAACTCAGGGTACGAATAAACTATGCACCGGAACAAATCTCATTGAATACGTGGGAAGCATTTGCAGAGGTGATCAAGTAAAATATTCCATCCCTGAATTATGGGACGGACATACAGCCGATAGGATTGTTATCTCAATCAAAAAACTTATCAATGAGGCAATGGATTAGAAATTATTCCAACCCTTCAGTTCCGGGAGGGCGTCTACATCGCCGTAATGCCCACCGAAAAGACCAAGTTAAATTTTCTCACCTTCCTTCCTTGTGCGATTGAAGCCTGATTTTGCAGGAGGGCATGTATCCTGTGAAAGGAGCGCCCGGGTTTGATCCGTTCCTTCTTTCAGAATGAATAAGGAGAACCAGATGGCAAAAGTTGTCAACCTTGTCAGATGATAAAAACCTATACCGCCGGCCTTTACCCTGGCAAAAAGTTCACTCACCTTCTTTTCATCAAAAATACCGGAATCGGTTATTCCGGGGGACAGGAGATGTGCGGCGTAAAAAGACTGGGTCTCCCTATTTTTCCTGATCCAAATGGGATAATGCGCATATGTCGACGTATCATAGAAGGTTAGAAGCCCCTGACTTGCTCGGGTGAGATAATATTTTGCGTCGGCGATTAATTTTTTTCTCTTCGTATACAACCAGGTGGGTTTTTCAAACAGATTGAGATTCGTGTTTGCATCCTTGATCCTGGCAAGCTCGGGATAATATTTCATAATCATTGCCTTGAGAAGACTTCTCTCAAGCTTGAACTTTGGGGGTGTTCGAAGATAGAAATCATATAAAGAGTAGTTGGACAACGGAAGCTTCATTTCCCAAAAGAACCTGTAGAGGGCGCTCCGACAGATTCCATGCCGCATCCGGTTGCCGATAAAAAAAGCGTCCCGCTGATTGCAGAACATATTCGAGGCGCCGAGATGATTCTGAAATTCTTTGTAAATACTGCTATAGGCAAATTCATGAATGGCATCCATCTCCTTCTCATGAAAAAGACCTTCATATGACTTTGCACCGATTGCTATCGTATTCTGAATATCAAGAACTTTCTGATGAAGATCCCAATCATTATGAAGATGCCTGTGGGTGTAATATTCAGCCGAATAATTTGTCGGGCCCCCGTATATACCGTTCAGCAGGGTATCGTAGTGGCGGCCGACAAGATCTGGAATCAGGAGAAGGTGGGCATTGGTCATGGCATTCATGCCTTCGGACAACCATACTGCCTGCTCATATTTATCAAGAAGATTCCTCGGCCCCATCTCGACAAGGTCATGATTGTCGAGCCCGAGGACTGTACAAACCTTTTTTGCATTTTTGTATTCATATGAAAATTTCTGGCCATATGTTATCGGTTTGACGGAAACGTCACGGCTTGAAGAAGCCAGGACACCCAGGATTATCCTGGAATCAAGTCCGCCGGAAATCGGGCTGATTACATTATCGCCATCACTGAGCTTCTCATTTATCGAAGCAGTGAGCTTGTGCATGCATTCGTCCACTGCTGTCTGGAAATCAATATCTCGCTCCCGATATCCCGGGTAAAAATACTTCTCGAGTTGAATTTGATCTTCTCTTCCTCGTACTGTAAGAATACCGGCAGATGGAAACGACTTTACTGATTCGAAGAATGTGTCTTCGCCAAGGACATATCCGTAGTTCAGGAAGTCGGCTATTCCTTTCCAATTCAGCCTGGCGTCAAAATCAGGAAGAAAAGATATTGCCTTTACCTCCGGAGAAAATACAATCATGCCTGGAAGGTGTGCATAGTACAGGGGCTTCGGGCCTATTTTGTCATTGAAAATGATGAGCTCTTTATTGGTACTATTATAGATGGCGACTGAATAGTTTCCCGCAATCTTTTGCAATGCTGATGTCCCTTCGGAAACAAACAGCTCTACGATCTGCTCTGGGATTGTCCGGTCTGGCCTTGGCCCCTTATTTCCTTCGCTTCCACTGATTGAATAGATGTGGCCATCGATTAGAACGGTATATTCGTTGCCATTGAAAGAAATCGTTTCAATCTTGAAGGGTGAATGTATGGAAACACTCCCTAAAAAAACATTCTCGGAAACAAATGATTCTGATTTATACCATGGTTTATGAAACAGTAACTGCTTCATGACGTGGAAGAGGGGGCGACCATCCACTTTCTCGGGGTCGGTAATGATCAGACCGAATATGCCTGGCATGGCAATCTCCTTTCATCCATTTAGCAATTCACCGGATAGAACCAGTCCGGAGATCCGTTTTGCCTGGCTTATTGGCTCTGTTCACTTTCTTGATGGGGTACCGGATAACACTTCCTCGTAAATGCCCCTTAAAATCATTTTGGCAGCCTGCCAGGTATACTTCTCCTGTACTGATTTCCCTGCATTTGTACCCAGATGATTAAAGTGCGAAGGCTTATCGGCGATAGCCGCGATTAACCTGATAAACTCCTCCTGGTCGGAAGGCTTATACGTCAGTCCATTCGAGCCATTTTGTATGACTTCGGTCATCCCGCCGACATCACTCACCAGAACGATTTTTTTCATGGACATGGCTTCAAGCAGCTTCATGGGGACGAGGCTCTCCGTTGCGGCATTTGAGGGACGGGGGATCACGAATACATCCGTCATGGCATAATGGACGGGCATTTCTTCATATTTGACAGGGCCGATGAACTGGAGGAAAGGATGCCTTGATGAGAAAATACGCACAAGGTCGGAATAAGGTCCACGGCCGACAATCATTACCCTGATCCGATCTTTTGTCTCGGCGGGCAGCTTTTCAAGGCTGTCTAAAAAAAATTTGATTCCATTGTTCTCATCGAGAAAACCAAAATATGAAAAGACGGTCTTATCTGCCGCCGAAAGCTCATTCCTTATTCGCGAAGCCTGGTCCGAATATCTCTCAGGTGTAAAAAGATCTGTATCAACGCCATTGTAGACGACGCCTATCTTTGAACCAGGCACCCCATATTCCTGTACGAGACGACGCTGCATGGAGGCTGTCTGGACGATTACTCTCGACGCGCGTCGAATGATATGCCGCTCAAGATTGGTGACAAATAAATTATTTACCCTGTGAATGAGGTTGTTGACCGGGTTCTTCGAAAAACATAATGTGTCTTTAACAAGACCATGTACTTCATATATGAGGGGCAGACGGCAGGATGATGACGTTCTCAAAGCTGCCAGTGCAAACTCCATGGGATTATGACCATAGACAAGATTGTACTTACCTTCTTTAAATGTGTTATCGATCAATTTCGAACTTTCAGCATACCATTCTTTCAACTGAGACATGGCAGGGAAAAAAGCTGACCGCCTCCCTGCGCGAACAGCCAGGGGAACCCTTTGCACCGTTATGTTCCCGTAGGTGTCATCAGAATTCAGATGTTCGACGGTCTTAGGGATATACTGGCTTCCCAAACCAGGGACTACCATTGTATGTCTGTTTCCGTCATCCATGAAAAGGTTCATCAATCTCGTGGTGGTGCCGCCATAGATCGGGATGAATGTGTGGGCAAAATGGATAATGTTTAAATGAAGATTATTCATAGTATTCATGAATTCATGTGGATATCAGATATGCGAAAAAGGTTGGGCACGGCCATTTTCCATGAATTCTCAGAATTGGAGCCGGCATCTTAACACCATAACTGGGGGATATCCACCCTTCCTCAACAGTTATCTCTACATCCACCGGATATACAAGCAACTGAAGATAACCGGTTTTGTTGCCCTGTTTTCCAACCACGGTTGGTATCAGTTTGTTATGGTTTTTCAGGCCAAACCCATGTTCGTTGAAACAGGTAAGGTCGATCCTTGGTTTCTCTTCTTCCCGGATAGACAATTCAAGAGGCGCAAAATGAAAAAATACACTTATTTTATGAATCTGCGCTTCGTTGCCCAGCTTGGCTGGAGCATTTTCATTGCCTGAAAGAATCGAATCATAGATAAGCCAGGCATTTCGTTTTTTTAGAAACAGTATCCGTCTTTCGTGCAGTACTGGATCTGCCAACCTTGCGTACCCTGAATGAACACCCTCGAAATAATCATAATCCGTCCCGGATTCCCATTTCCGGACACGCGGGTAAGCCATTTCATCCATCCGAAAAAGATGTTTTTCCGTAAATGGATTTATCTCCTGATCATCGACCATGACCGTGTTGTGATAAGCAGTTGATCGGAACGTATCTCGCGCATGGGGATCAGATGTGTATACATATGAACCTGGATCAACTATGAAGTTCGCTCCGTCAAGATAAAGGTCGAAACTGAGAATATCATTATGCTTGTGGTTGCCTTTTCCCCTCAGCCCAACAGGGTTCGCTGATATTGCCATGCTGCTGTTCCCGTTTTTCATAAAGTAGAATCCGGAATCAGGAAACGATATGCTGTTCCTTAATCCAGGGCCATCAGGTGAGAGGCTTTTTAATGGTATAACATTTTTTATTGCCAAACGATGCAAGAGCCAGAAACTCTCTTCTCCCAACTGCTCGCGGGATAAAACAAGGTCCCTTTTGCCGAACAATTCTTTGTAAACATACAGAAGAGAAAGATGAGAATTTTTATCCCGGGACCCGTTGTAATCCAGTTTGAAGAACCTGGCATCAGCCGTATCACCTATAAGAGGAACAGTGCCATCTGGTCGAGTGTAGACTTGCACAAAAATAAACATCTTTTCGAGCCGTGATAAGCAGTCATCACTTAATACAAGATCGTTTCTGAGAAAAAGGAGGTAAGCTGTAAGAAAATGTTCTAGAACAAACCTGTGATAACCCGCTACAGAGGATTCGTACTGCGCACCGTCAGGGTACACTTGGTCGATCATTTCATGATCAATTTCACCCACACTGTATTCAAGCCACTCTCTTCCTTTTTGCGAGTTTCTGAAAAGCAACCCAAGAAAGAACAAACCCAGTAGCTCGGAAATATAATGATTGCCGGTTATCCGTATCGCATCTCTGTATCTTATGGTAAGATTCTGCTGGATAAAAATCCCGTGGAGATAAAGCATCTTAAAGATATTCCGCCATGATTTTCCTGAAATAATTTCTGCATCGCCAATATAGGTCAATGTCAATATCCAGTTGATCGCCCTTATCGCCGCATCCTGCCCTGTAATCCAGTTCGGCCCATACCCTATCGGATTTTTCCTGCACCAATGATGGAAAAGGTCCAAAAACTCAATAACGTATGATTCGTCATCTGTAATCCAGTAAGACTTTCCCAGGCACGGTGCCCACTGGAATCTGGATAATTCCCAGACTCTTACAATATCAGAGCCTCTTCTTATCATAATCGGAATCTCAGAAGATTTGTAAATCGGCCACTGACAACCTGTGGCTAAATCTTGCCTCCATGAAATTTTCTTGCCCAGTTTTTTCTTACCCGATCCCTGGAAATCGAAAACATGATTGCATATTTCTTCAGCGTCGCGCAGAATCTTTTCTCTACGGTCGTCACTAAAAATTGTTCTATATTCTTTCAAAACCTCCTTCTTTTCATTCCATGACCAGAAATATGATTTTTGCAGTATGTTTTTCAATACATGTATTGTCCGCTCATCCTCAAAATTCAGATCGCACAGTGCAGCATATTTCGTATTAATTCTTTCAGGTGCGATAGACGCAACCAGAGAATGGAATGATAGTTTCAGAAAACTGTGCCCTCTCCTAAACAAAGTTCCAGGAAGATCACGAAAGGCTAACCTTCTAGCCCTTTCAACATAACGGCGCATTTCTATATCCAGCAAAACGATTCCTATTATCCCTCTTGAGGTGAACCCCATTGTCTTGCCTGAATATGAAAAGACTATGGATTTAACGACAATGAGAATCTGATCTTACTCGGAGGATTGGGGAGGCTTTCTCCAACCAACGACTCTACCTGGATTTCCTGCAACAAGAGCAAAAGGCGGTATCGATTTCGACAGCACGGTGCCGGCAGAAATTATGGCCCCATCACCGATGGTTACCCCCGGCAGGATGATTGAACCGGCACCGATCCATACATCATTGCCGACAACGACTTCTTTACTCTCACTCCCCTGGAACCGCCAAGGTTGGTCAGGGTCTTTATAAATGTGGTTCACGGACCATATTTTCACTCCTGGCCCTATACCTACATAGTTACCCACAGTTACTTTTCCCCCTGCTGTAATAAATGCTCCCACACCTATTCCAAGATGGTGACCAACAAAAAACTTTTCGGGGCTGGAAATTATCACACCATTATCCACAAAAACAGGTGAACCGCACGCTCCGCAAATTTTTTGTAGATACCATGCACGTATTTTTTGGCCAATTTTTCCTGGAACAAGAAAAATGAAGTGTGTTTGCCACAGTTTGTATTCCTGCAACGCTTCCCAATAGAATTTTTTCATTGGCAAGAGTATGTGCTTATCAAATACTCTCATTTTGATCGCTCTCCTTATACCTCTTGAGGATAAGTGCCAGATGCTCGTCCGTCCCGGCGGAAGAGACAAGGATTGTAATCCCTAACCCAGCTTGGTAAGTCAGGTCATATTCAAACCTGATTACCACCAATTCTCAGCAGGGATTTTGTCATGGTTCACAAGTAACTGATCTTATGTGCTTTTGTCATTTCGACCGAAGGGAGAAATCTCCTGGTTGCTGTGCGGGGAGATTTCTCACATCCGTTCGAAATGACAGCCTTTTTTCAAGTACCAGCAATATATTTGCGTAGGATTGGTGGTAATAAAAAAAACTTGGACAACTCCTGTCATAGTTGTCCTGTCACAGTCAAGGTATTTTCACAAGACTGTGGCCAAGCAATTCCCGAACAACTGTGAATTGAAATATGTCCCTGTCATGATGATTCCTGGCCCACTGGAAGAAAAGTTCCAACTGGGAAAGGTCCCCCATGGCCTTTGGATGACCGATACCAACCATGTATATCCTTGTTTTGCCTTTTTTATGCCGTTTCAGAGCATCATTGGCACACCAGACCATATCATGCAAGCTGTTTTCAATGTAGAAATGAATAGTTGATGGCATAACTCTCTCGAAATATTTAGGCTTTTTCTGTGGCTCCGGCTCAAATCCAGGTATAATTGTATCGCCTTTTGCTCCTTCAGGTCTCTTCTTTCTCCAACTCCTGAGAGAATCATTCCTCCTGATTTTATTCCACAGACGGGCGGTCAATTCTGATCGGTAGTAGTAATACTTTGCTCCATATATTGGAAACAATGCAAGATCGCTGACCTTTCTTTTATCATTATACGTCTCACCGACAAGGACAGGCTCCGGTGCTGAAAATACATCGGCATAATCTACTTTTCCAGGCCATGAATCGCATCGGAAGTTATATGATCCTGAAAAATCGAAAAAAATTTCATTTCTTCTCAGTCCTTTCAGAAGCATTTTTTCTGGCCGGGAACACAAACCACCGGCCCTGAAAGCTATGACCCTGTATCCGGGTAAAGTCCTTCTGCAGAGTTCTGTCAGGGTGGTTTTCCCCTCAGATAATATCCTCATGATGGAAGGTTTATTAAAATCTTCATCATAGGGCAGATCAATTATTCGCCAATTATCATAATTTACATCAAACTTTATTCCATCATGTGGCGCGTTGATTAACTGGGGATGGGCGTGGAGCTGTATGTCGTGGCCCTCTGAAAGAATGGCGGCCAGCTGATTTTCTATCAAAGACAGCGGATGAATGTCATGGTGGCGAAAAGTATCGCAATCATAGTTATCTTGAAGTGCCCAGATTAAGCAGACATCGACAAAAAATGTTGCTCGCACATCATATTTCTTTAACAGTTGCAGGATGTTCCTGGTTGGATCTACCAGGCACCCCTTGACGTCACCAGTGCCATTGCCAAAAATTTCATAATCGAAGGTTAAAAGAGTGTGAATTCTTTCCATAATATTTTCAGGTCAACTGGAGATACATCCAGAGTTGCAGCGAATTTGAAAGGACAGTAAAAATTTCGAAAGGTTGATCATGTGTCCCCCAACTGCCCCGGATATGGCAATTTATCTTTCCTTACCAACCGGATACTTTATGGGTATGTAATTACCATTCATCCTAAATTCCCGGTTCATTGTAACGAGGCAGGAGGTTTTACCGCAAACTTCTGGTAAAGTTCCCTCTGCCTTTTGGTTATTTCACCAACCTGCAGTCGCTGACCCGGTACGGCAAAGCATTCGAT
>Ga0209270_1003380_pt1 | contig 13942 bp, 10 predicted proteins | sample MTBAKSrepl1MetaG_FD_187456 | JGI IMG/M metagenome (GOLD analysis project Ga0209270, IMG submission 187456) | Enrichment culture microbial communities from Arthur Kill intertidal strait, New Jersey, USA, that are MTBE-degrading - MTBE-AKS1... | ecosystem: Environmental > Aquatic > Marine >...
TGGGGGTCATGTCTTTCAGCAAGAGTAAAGCCAAGATTTTTGCCGAAAGTGAGACCAAGGTAACATTTGCCGATGCCGCCGGCATCGACGAGGCCAAGGAGGAACTCCAGGAAGTCGTGGAATTTTTGAGTAATCCGGGTAAATTTCAGAAACTGGGGGGAAGGATTCCCAAAGGGGTTCTCTTGGTCGGCCCGCCGGGCACCGGCAAAACCCTCCTGGCCAAGGCCGTGGCCGGGGAGGCCAAAGTTCCTTTTTTCAGCATCAGCGGTTCCGAGTTTGTAGAGATGTTCGTCGGCGTCGGCGCAGCCCGCGTCCGCGATCTTTTCGCCCAGGCCGCCGGCCAGGCCCCCTGCATCATTTTTATCGATGAACTGGACGCTTTGGGGAAAGCCCGGGGGATGAATGTCATGGGCGGACATGACGAACGCGAGCAGACGCTCAACCAGCTCTTGGTTGAGATGGATGGATTCGAAACGAATAAAGGGGTCATCATCATGGCCGCCACCAATCGGCCGGAAATCCTTGATCCCGCTTTGCTGCGCCCGGGGCGGTTTGACCGGCAGGTTCTGGTAGACCGCCCGGATATCAACGGGCGCGAAGCCATCCTGAAAATCCATTCCAGGAATGTGCTGTTAAGTCCTGAAGTTGATCTCCGCAAGATTGCCGGCCGCACCCCGGGCTTTGTGGGGGCCGACCTGGCCAACCTCATAAATGAGGCCGCATTGCTGGCGGCCCGTAAAGACAAAGATGACGTGGGGCTGGCGGATTTCGACGAGGCCATCGACCGGGTGGTTGCGGGGCTTCAGAAAAAGAACCGGGTCATGAATGTTCAGGAGAAAGAAATTGTCGCCTTCCATGAGTCCGGACACGCCATTGTGGCCGAGTCCGTTGAGCATGCCGACCCGGTGCACAAGATTTCCATTATTCCCCGGGGAATTGCAGCCCTCGGATATACCCAGCAGCAACCCACTGAAGACCGCTATTTGATGACCCGCTCGGAGCTACTGGATCGGCTGGCCGTTTTCTTAGGCGGCCGGGTGGCAGAAGAACTGGTATTTAAAGAAATCTCCACCGGCGCCCAGAACGATTTGCAGCGGGCCTCGGATATTGCCCGATCCATGGTCACGGAATACGGCATGAGTGATCGCCTCGGGCTGGTGAGCTATGAGCGTCCCCGCCAGCCGATGTTTCTTCCGGAAAGTTTTTCTCCCGCCAAGAATTACAGCGAGGCCAAAGCCGCCCAGATTGACGAGGAGGTTGCCCGGATCGTTGAGGAGGCCCACCAAAGGGTTCGCAAGATTCTCTCGGAGCGGCGAACGGTCCTGGATGATCTGGCCCATCTCCTTTCGAAACAGGAAAGCGTGCAGGGGGAGGAGCTTAGAAAGATGCTTTCGGCAGCCGCAGCTGCAATTACAGCTTCGACCCAGGTTTAAAATAACAAAGAGTGGAACCATATTGATATCAAGGAAGAAAAAATGACCGATATATTGAAAAGCGACGTTCAGACATATGTGAGAGAACTGATCTCAAAGGAGTTCAAATTTACCGACTATGAAGATAACCCCTCATTGGACAACCGAAAATTAAATATGGATAAACAACGGAATGGGCAAAATAGTTCCGTTTAAAATTGTTTATCAAATTATACCTGGCGTTGTTCTGTCTGGATTGGCGGTAGTATTCATTGGCCAGAATGTCGCTGCTACAGAGCTGAGGTTTTTATTCTGGACGCTGTCGATGTCCAGGGCGCTCTTGATGTTCCTGATTTTTGCAATAGGGATCATCCTGGGCTGGTTGCTGCACAGCTACTTCAAAAGCACAAAAATTGTAAATATGCAAAACAAGTCGCTGTGACTGACGGAACACCCGCTTGATGTTTCCGGCAGAGAATGTTTTGATAATTCTTTAATAATACGGACTACAGCCAGATAGAAGGTTGGACGGTTATATTTGTAATTATTTGATTTTAAAGAAATTTTTGACAGGTAGTGAGACTTCTGCATTTGGGTTCGACTCCCGCCGCCTCCACCAACCTTCGCTTTCCGCTGCGATTCAAGCTTCGGTTGGCAGGCCAACTTGTCGGAAAGCATATAAACGACTTTAAAGACAGCGAAGGTTGCCCTCCGATTTAATTAAGTAAGGTATTCCCGAAATTCGATCAACAACCTCTCACGGCAACATACAACCAAAAAATTGATGTTATACATTATTTGCCCTATTTACCCATTGCGGCGGCATTCATAACATTGTTGCAAAAGGATGAAAGGAGGGTGTGAACGATGGAAGCCGCTATAAAACAAAAGTCTTTAAATGGAATTGACGTCAATCAGCTATTTCAAACAATCAATCTGATCAAGAACGACCCGGAAATCGCTAAATTCAAGTTCCGTGCCGGGAATAGATGGATAGACGGCGCTCACAACCGTGCAACCGTCAAGGGTTTCTACGGAGCCCTAAAAGAGGATGACGCCAGAGAACCGGTTGTATTTGAAGTCGATGAACCTCCCGTCCTCCTGGGAAACAATCTGGGGGCGAATCCCGTTGAGTATCTTCTGGGTCGCCCTGTCCGGATGTCTGACGACCAGCCTGATCGCCCACGCGGCTGCCAGGGGGTTTCAAATCAGGGGCGTGGAATCCAGTTACGAGGGGGATATCGATCTTCGGGGTTTTCTCGGAATATCCGAAGAAGTTCCGGTGGGGTATCAGAATATCCGTGTAGCTTTTAAGATCGATGCGGACCTTTCCGACGAGCAGAAGGAAGAACTCGTTGCCATGGCTCAGAAATACTCGCCGGTGTTCAACACGATTACGAAATCGACCCCGGTTTCCGTTCACCTGAATAAGTAGTCATTCGGCCCGGAAGGGAAAATGATAAAAAAAAAGGCTGTACCGCCGCGATTCAAGGATTTGATTTGCCGCGCCCGGCTCTGTGCACCTGATCTTTCCAACTATGCGGGATCTGCCGGGGGGGGACGAACGTTTCCCCCCGCGGATTGAATTAAATACATGCAAAAAATCATCCTTATACACAATTTACCCCATTTACCATCTCCATCGATACCCCTTAATAGGTAATCAGTCAGAAATACAGCGTCCCCGCAAGTCCGGTTGAGGATGCTATATTTTTGAATTCTCATTAATCGGCGGGGAGGACATCGGCAATGGCATCTGCAAAATCAAAATCTGAGATGATGGGCACTGCCTTTGCATAAAAAATTATCAATCAACCGTTTTGAATGAAGGGAGAAAAAATGGCAAAGAAACTGGAAATTTATAAGTGTGAAATTTGCGGAAATATTGTTGAAGTCGTGCATGGCGGTGATGGTGAACTGGTCTGTTGCGGGGAGCCGATGAAACTCATGGTTGAAAATACGGTTGACGCCGCCAAAGAAAAACATGTGCCGGTCATTGAAACGGTTTCCGGCGGGATTAAAGTTAAAGTCGGCAGCACGGCCCACCCCATGGAGGACAAACACTACATTGAATGGGTTGAAGTCATCGCCGACGGCAAGGCTTACCGGCAGTTTTTAAAACCGGGTGAAAAACCGGAAGCATCCTTTGCGATTACTGCCGGGAACATTCAAGCCCGGGAATACTGCAACCTTCACGGGCTGTGGAAAAGTTGATGGGCACTACCTGAAATCATTTATTCATCCTTATTCCGAATCGCAGCCAAAAGCTTGTCGGTACTGCCGCTTTTGGTCAGAAACACCGAGGCCCCGGCAGATAAAGCGGCAGCAGCGTCGTCGTGATCTTCATACATGGAAAGAATAATGATGCGGATTTGCGGGAATTCCGAATGAATCAGCCGGGTGGCTTCCAGACCGTTCATTTTCGGCATGTTGATATCCATCAGGATCACATCCGGAAGAATCTTCCGGGCCATCCGGACGGCGGCCTCCCCGTCGGATGATTCTCCCACGACTTCGATATCCGGAATGATCCCCAGCAAAGTGGAAAGCCCGTTTCGCACCACCTCATGATCATCCACCAGCATGACACGAATCTTATCTCCGATAGTGAAAGTGTCCGGTTGTCTGAAATCGGTTTTTGCCGGGTTTGCCATTATTTCTGTGGAAACCGATTCGCTTGATTGTTCCTTCCCTGGTGGCAATACCAGCGAAAACGAGGCTCCCATTCCCGGCCTGCTTTCCACCTCCAGACGTCCGCCCATGAGCATCATCCGTTCGCGAATACTGAACAGGCCAAAACCGGTGCCGGCATCCGCATTTTCCCAAATGATCTTTTGATCAAGCCCGGTTCCCCGATCGCTCACGATAATCCGATGGCAGCCATCTTCATCTTTGCGCATTTCAACGCGTGCCGTTTTTACACCCGAGTGTTTTACCACGTTGAAAAGGAGTTCCCGAACCGACTGGAACAGGAGCACGGTATGGTCCATCTGTTTCGGGTCCAGCGAGGGATCGACCGAAAGATCGATCTTAAGGCCGTGCATTTCATGCACCCAGCGCCCCAGCCACTTCAGGGACGCCGCCAGACCGTAATTTTTCATCAGCGGCGGAGACAGCTCGTCGGTCAGGGAACGCGAGACACTGATCGACTGGATGATCAGATCGAGAATGCTCTCAACAGCCGGTCGCTGATCCGTAGCGATGCTGTTGGTTAAAATTTCAATGTTCATTTTGGCCGCCACCAGCAGCTGCTGCAGGTTGTCATGCAGAACCCCGGCCAGCCGGCGGCGCTCACGATCTTCGACCAAGGTCAACTCCGAAGCCAACAGGGACAACTGCCGGGCACGCTTCTCCAGCTCGACCGTGCGCTCCTGAACCCGCATTTCCAGTATATCCCGCGACCTTCGCAGTTCATGCAAAATCCGTCTTCGGTCCATGGCCGTCGCCACCTGGTCGGCCACGGTTTTCATGAGGGCGAGTTCTTCGGGTTGAAAAAGGCTTCGCGTCCGGGTCCCGAAAGAAAGCGTGCCGATGACCCGGTCATGGGCGATCAACGGATGACAGGCGTATGCCCGGATGCCGAAGGATGCCACCCGTTCCGTCCGGGGGTCGGGGGTATCGCCGATGTTTTCCGCGATGATCCGTTCTCCGTCCCTTGCGGCGCAGCCGGAAACGGTTCCTTCGTAATCGAGCCATTCGATTTTTTGGACCATTTCATCCGGAATCCCCGCGCAGGTGTTGAGATGAAGCCGTCCGGCCGCCTCGTCCACCAGAAAAATGAAGAAGGTTTGACAATCCAGATATGCCATGACTTCACGGCAAAGTTCATCGGCGGTCTCGCGCGGGTCGTTGGTTGCCAGCAGCCGACCGGCCGTTTTAGACAGCAGCCGGAAGCGGGCCTCGCCGTCGCGCAGGGCGCCTTCGGCCCGCTTTCGTTCGGTAATATCGAGAAACACGGTGGCAAAACGCCCGGGTTCGGTCTGAAAAGCGCTTACCTCAAAACACCTCCCCAGGGGCTTGCTCCAATTTTCGAAACGGTCGGATTTGCCCGTAAGCGCCACCTGTCCGTAGCGATCGATCCAGTAATGTTCCGTATCGGGAAGGGCTTCCAACAACGTCCGTCCTATCAGATTGTCGGCCTTGAGACCCGTCTGAATCTCGAAAGCCGGGTTGACCTCCATGAAGCGATAGTCGCAGGGCCGGCCTTCCGGATCACACAGGATCTCGTGGAGGGCAAACCCCTCGTTCATTGTTTCAAAAAGACTGCGGTAGCGCTGTTCGCTGTTACGCAGCGCATTTTCAGCGTGCCTGCGGCCGGTAATATCGTGATTTGATGAGCGGCGTCCCATCGGTTGGCCCTGGGCCGTTACCACGGCTTGGCAGGTATGGCTGATCCAGCGCTCCTCACCGTTGCGGCGCACGATCCGGAATTCAAGCGCGCATGATCCGGAATGTAAAAGATCTTCACGCATGTGGGTCGCAACCCGCTCGCGATCATCCGGGTGAACGATCCGGGTCAGGAGCCCGGGGTCCTGGATGAACTCCTCGCGCGTATATCCTGTAATGCGCTCGCAAGAAGGTGAAACGTAGAGCAGTCGATTATCCGGACTGCGCCAATACTCCCAGTTGTAAGTAAAATCGGCAACAATGCGAAAGCGATCGGCGGCTTCGAGCAGCGCGGCCTGTGCGCGCCTTTTTTCGGTAACATCGCGGAACACGAGCACCACACCGATGATTCGGCCGTCGCCGTCTTTAATCGGCGCAGCGCTGTCATCAATGGCGATCTCCGCACCGTCTTTACGGACCAAGACTGTGTGGTTTGCCAGACCGACGATTTTCCCCTCCTGGAGGACCCTGGCAACCGGGTTGTCAGCCTCCCGGCGGGTCTGTTCGTTAATGATCTTGAAGACCTCCTTAACCGGCTTCTGCAAAGCTTCCGGTTGCGTCCAGCCGGTGAGGTCTTCGGCAACCGGATTCATGAAGGTGATCCTGGCGTTGGTATCGGTAGCAAAAACCGCATCCCCGATGCTCCCCAGCGTCACCCGCAGCCACTCGCGCTGCTGCCGCAAGGCATCCTCGGCTTTGCGGCGTTCCGCGATTTCCCGCTCCAGATCTGCTTTGGAAGCGGTTACGGTCTTCAGGTCGGACGTCATGCGGTTAAAGGCTTGGGACAGATCGCCGATTTCGTCTTTTCGATCCATGGGAATGACAAAATCCAGGTTGCCGGCGCCGATAATCCGCATTCCAACCTGAAGATCTGACATCGATTTTAATGTGCGCCGGAAAACGAGCAGGTAATTGACAAGAAAATAGGCGCTGAAAATGACCAGAAGAGCTGAAATAAATAGATTTCTTTGCCGGATCAGGCGATCGATCCGGGCGCGCATCAACCCCTCGAGCCGGTGGGCATCAAAAATCATCCCCTGGTTCTGAACTGCCATCCGGCTCCATGATACCTGCATGACGGCATGCACCGCGGCGGCATCATGGGGCTCAGGCATATCTGCCAGGGTATCGGCTACATCCTCAAAAACCGCCAGCAGCCGCTGCCGGCTTCCCCTGATATTATCCGTGATCGCCCGCTCTTCCAGGCCGTCCGGATCCAGCAGAGCCAAGTCGGCGGAAAACGAGGCGAATTTCGTCTGCCAGCGGGTGCGCTGCTGGCTTTCGTGAAAAAGCAGATAATCGTTCGACAGATAACTGAGATCGCTGGTCCCCCGCTCAATCCGGTGGACAATCCCTATCTGCCCATTCAGATGCGCCACCCGCCGGCCGGTGACAAACACCACGGCGGCGGCAGCCAGCAGCATAATGCCGAAGAGAGCCATCGTAAAAATAAACTGGGTCCTGATTTTCATCTTTGCCTTCCTCAGCGGATAATGTTAACCGCTCCGGGTCTGACTGCCGCCAAAGCATCTACATATATGTAATCCAGAAAATCGGGGGTATTCTTTTCATCCGTAAGCTTGTTCCTGATCATCCAGCGGGCTTGGTCTTCCATCGCCAGAATGAGCGACTGGTCAAGGGACAGCGATAGCTGGTGCTCCGTCCAGATGGTTGCCATATCCCTGTCATTATAACGGGCTCTGCGCTGTACGATAGCCCTGGCTTCGTCCGGATAACGGACCAGATGGTCCTCGGCCCGTGCCAGAGCTTTCAGAAACCGTTTAATCCGCTCCGGATTCATTTTTATCCATCCTTCGCTGCCGAGGACGGCGCAGTATGCCGACTGCCCGCTCTGGACGGGCCACTTGACGGCGCCATTGCCCAGTCGATCTTCAATTGTCTTTACGCCGGGCTGCCAAGTGACAACCGCATCGACATCTCCGTTTATCAGAGCATCGACCGCCTGCGGAGGAGGGACATTTATAAGCGCTACCGGAAAAGGGGTCATTCCGCGCAATTCCAGAAATCTGCCCAAATAGAATTCCGCGGCCGTCTTCAGGGGAACGCCGATTTTTTTCATTTTGATGTCCGAAAATTTATTTATTCCCCGGTCTTTCCGACCGACCAGATAGATATGCCGGAACTTATCAATGCTGGCAAGCACACGTAGGCTGTGTCCGGCCAGGGCCTTGCCGACAACAACGAACTCAGCGGCTGTCGCCGTATCGACTTCGTTGTTTAACATTCCATTGACGGCCGCCAGACCTGACGGATACTCTTTGATGACAACCTCAAGGCCGCTGGCTGCAAAGTAGTTCTGCTCCACAGCGATGTAAATAAGAGAATTGACCGCAGTCGACTCCATTCCGACCGTGACGGTTTCGAGCTTTGCCGCAGGCTCTCCCTGACAGGCCGACAATCCCAAAACCAACGCCAGAATCACCGCCCCGGCAACGGACAACAGCTCAATCCTTTTCCGTGATTTCAGGATCATGACTTTCTTCCGGCCGCCGGTCTATCAAAAACGCACGACCTCGGGCAGTTTTCAGGTTCATCCGAAGACTGATTCAACGCATTTAAATCCACACGAAATTATTAGAATTCCACTTAAAGGTTTAACGAAAGGTAAATACCATATCAACTGGAAAATGCATAGGCAAGGTTTTTGTAGAGAAGCGCCATGAGAAATCACCATGGCGTTTATCGGAGGAACACCTGACGGGGGGGGATAATTATCAGGCCGGCTTATTTCATGGGGTGCATCTGCGAATAACCGTTAACAACGTACCGGAACCGCAGTCCTTTCCCACAAGCGTAGCGGCTCCGGCCGCCTGCATGGCGGCGTTGGTTTCGGCATCATCATTTATCGAAAGCCCGATAATCCGTATTTGGGGCAGCTCTGCGCTGATGATCCGGGTGGCTTCCAAACCATTCATTATCGGCATGTTGATATCCATCAGAACCACATCCGGGCAGCACTTCCGGGCCAGGGTCACGGCCTCCACACCGTCGGCCGCCTCCCCCACGATTTCGATATCGGGCTGGCTTTCGAGCAGGGCCGACAACCCCTGTCGCACCACAAAATGATCATCGGCCAGCATGACACGAATTTTATTATCCATATGTTATGACCTTGATTAGTCGATCAATTCATAGATATAAATTTAATTTTATCCGGTTCAACGCCGTCTTTGAATAGGGTAAACACCCTATTGTCGTTCTAAAAAACGGTATCGGCTACCTGTTTTTTTTCGGCCATACGGCCCGTATGCTTGTCCCCGAACCTTTGTTTGAGCTGATGCAAAAGGATCCTCCGGACAATTTGGTCCTTTCCTGCATGCTGGAAATTCCGACGCCTTTTCCCATCCCGTTTTTCATGATCTCGGCATTGATATCAAAACCCGTTCCGTTGTCTTCAACCGTCAGCGCTATTAAATCGTTAATCCCATCAAGAAACACCTGCACCCGGTCGGCCCGGCTGTGTCTGAGGACATTATTCAGGGCCTCCTGCAGAATTCGGTAAATAATTATTTTCAGCGGTTCGGGTATTTCGGATTCATTGATGCGATAGGTTTCCTCAATACGGATTCGGCTGTCTTTGGAAATACGAGCGCATATAGATGAAATGGCTGCCAGAAGCCCCAGATTATCGATTACAGGGGGGCGGAGATTGGCGATAATCAGACGGCTCTCTTTAACGACTTCCAGGGCCATGGAATGTATGTTTTTCAGGGATTTGCATTCAGGCGCGTCCGGATCGAAACGGTTGATCAGATTTTCCAGCTGCATTTTTATCGCTATGGAGAATTGTCCGATGCTGTCGTGCAGGTCATGGGCAATTCGTTCTCTTTCTTCTTCCTGTGCCGTAAAAAGCCGTGTCGAGAGAAACCGCAGCTCTTTTTCCGAAGCCCTCAGCGCTTCTTCTGTGCGCTTACGGTCCGTGATATCGATTTCGTAGCCCAAAATCGACGGCTTCCCCTGGTATTCAATAAGTACGTTTCTGCGCTGAAGCCAAATCACTTCTCCGTTTTTCTTAACCCCGCGGATCTCATATTCGGACAGGCATTCTTCGCCTGACAGCCTTTTTCGGCGGATATCCTCGATCATTCGGCGATCCGCCGGATAAATAATTTCAAGGGAGTCCAGACCGATAACTTCATCCCTGGGATACCCGTGATTATCGGCAAATATTTTATTGGCAAATATGATTTTACCGTCCTGGATCAGATAAATACCCGAAGAAGAATTTTCGACAAGGGTCCGGTATCGATTTTCAGACTCCTCAAGGGCTTTTTCCAGCCTGTATCGAAAAATCGCCTCACCTATCAAAAGCGCCGTGGATTCAATCATCTCGACTGAATTTCGAGTAAGCACGGCGGCGCTTTCGTCCGCCAGATGAATGGCCCCCACGATCTCATTCCGGTGCCGGATGGGTACCAGGCAGATGGACCTGAACCCGGCGGCGACACAGGCGCCGCGAAACAGCGCTTTCTGGTCTTCGGTCAGACCGGCGCTGAATCGGGTTGCATCTTCACAGTAAAACGATCCCTTCGGGGTTATAGCCGACTGGTCCGGTAATTTAAATTTGCCTTTGATAATCCGGACGCAAGCGCATTCATCGCCTTTGATTGAAAGCCGGTTTTCCGTTTCCAGAAACTGCGGGCTGAACCCCACGTGGGATGCATAGGCGATACCCCCCCGGGAATCGAGAATACGGATGCCCACGCACCTGAAACCGGTCCACTCGGCAATTACGTCTGCAACCGAATCAAGGTATTCTTTTTTGGTCAGTTTTTGGGCAAAAAAATTCAACAGCTTGGTTGAAACGATTTTGGCATCCGGCTCCAGCGACTTTTGGATCGGGCGATTCATCAGGGGTTACTTTCTACGGTTTTTAAATTTACCCTATCGTTGCAACGTCAGGGTAATTTTAATACGGACGTAATCGGCAACTCGCACGGAAAGCGACCGCCGCAACCGGCCTATCCTATTTTTTAAGGGTAAACAAGTGCGTGGCGCTTCCCAGAAACATCTCGGCGGCCTCCTCGTCACCTTCGGAAAGGGTGGGGTGCGGATGGATGCTCAGCGCCACATCCTGTGCCAAAGCGCCCATTTCAATAGCCAGAACCCCTTCGGCGATGAGCTCCCCGGCTTCACGCCCGACGATTCCCATGCCCCGTATGCGGCCGGAGTCCGGATCCAGAATCATCTTGGTCATCCCCCCGGAAAGTCCCATGGTGGCGGCTCGCCCCGATGCCGCCCAGGGATACCGCACCACTTTGATCGCCAGATCCCGGCGGCGGGCCTCTGTTTCGGTCAAACCGCACCAGGCCAGTTGCGGATCGGTATAGACCACCGCCGGTATTGCCTGGACATCGAATGCCGCCGCTTTTCCGTTGATGGCCTCGGCCGCCACCTTCCCCTCATACATGGCCTTGTGGGCCAGCATCACGCCGCCGACCACGTCGCCGACGGCATAGATGGTTTTATCATGGGTCCGGCGCTGGTCGTCAATCCGGATGAATCCCCTTTCGTCCACTCTGACTTTCGTATTTTCAAGCTGGAGATTGTCTGAATGGGGACGCCGGCCGACGGCAACCAGCACGTTGTCAAAAGACTGTTCGGCAGGCCCGGCATCGCCCTGCAGGACCACGTCCACACGCTCCGGATATTCCTTGATTGTTTCCACGCGGGTATTGAGATGGACGGCATCAAAGAGCGTCTTTAATCGGTCCTGCAGCGGCCGCAACAGATCCGGATCAACGCCCGGCATCAATCCCCCCGTCATTTCCACCAGGGTCACCCGGCTCCCCAGGGAAGCATAGACGGAGCCCATTTCAACCCCGACATATCCGCCGCCGATGATCAGCAATTTTTCAGGAATCTCCTTGAGTTCCAGCGCCCGGCGGGAGTCCCATAAGCGCCCGTCTTTTTTAAATTCCATACCGGGCAGCGAAACCGGCCGAGAGCCGGCGGCGATGACGGCGTGCTGAAACTGAATACGGCTGATTTCGCTGTCGGAATCATATAGACGCACATGCCTGGAATCCTCAAAACCGGCTCTGGCTTTGATAATGTCGACCCCCCGCTTTTTGCAGAGGTTCAGCAGCCCCTCGGCGAGCTTGGCGACGACCCGGTCTTTCCAATTTCGCAATCGGTCTAAATCAATTTCAGGTTCGGCATAGCGGATCCCCATTTCCCCTGCCCGCTGAACATCCTGCAGCAGTCCGGCTGCATATAAAAGTGTTTTTGATGGTATGCACCCGCGAAAGAGGCATACGCCCCCCGCTTGCCCATGGACATCGATCAGAGTGACGTCATGCCCCAGATCGGCTGCACGGAAAGCGGCGGCGTAGCCGCCCGGTCCGGCGCCGATAACCAGCACACCGACATCCTGTGTAAACTCACCCATTACCATGATATTTTTGTCCCCCTTATTATCACGGGTTGCATAATTGACGGCTTCGTAAAAAGTCCCGGGATTGTCAAACCAGCATCAGTTTCCGGGGATGTTCAAACAGATCGACAATCCGGTTCAGAAAACGGGCGGCATCGGCGCCATCGACGACCCGATGGTCAAACGCAAGCACCAGGGGAAGAATCAACCGGGGGATTATCTCATATTTCCCGATATTGCCCTGAACGACCGGCTGCAGCCGCGCCCTGGCCATGCCTAAAATAGCCGTTTGGGGATAGTTGATCATGGGGGCAAACCCCGTTCCCCCCAAAGAACCGATATTGGTAATCGTAAAAGTCCCCCCCAGCATTTCATCCCGCTCCATCCCGCCTGCGCGTGTCCGCTCCGTCAGCTTCGGCAGCTCAACGGCCAGTTCGATCATGCTTTTACAATCGACGCCGCGCACCACCGGGGTCAGGAGGCCGCGTTCCGTGTCCACCGCCACATTGATGTCATAATACTTCTTTAAAATGATTTCTTCAGCGGTACTGTCGAGGGCGGCATTAAAGCGCGGATAGGCTTTCAGGGATGCCGCCGCGGCTTTCAAGGCAAAAATGGTCAGTGTCAGCGACCCGCCCTGCTGTTCTATTTCGGATTTGTTTTCAGCCCGGAATGCTTCCAGTTCGGTAATGTCGGCAATATCCTGGTGCACCACATGGGGAATATGCTCCCAGGCCAGGGTCATCTGCCGGGCGGTCGCCCGGCGGATCGACCGCAGGGGAATGCGTTCCACCCGGCCCCAGCGGCTGAAATCAGGTAGCGCGGCCGGCTCCTTGCCGGCCGCAGGGGCCTGCCGCCCGCCTGCATCCGCCTTTATTCCCGCCGCTTGGTCGGTTTCGCCTTTTTCGGCAAAACGCCGCACATCTTCGGCAGTTACCCGTCCGCCGGGACCCCCGGGGGTCACCGCGTGAAGGTCGACCTTCAGCTCACGCGCCAGGCGCCGGGTCGAGGGAGTAGCCGGAACCGGCCCTTTCCCCGACGCTTTACGCCCGGACGATGCTCCTTTCCCGACCCGTTCCGGTCCGGCCGTCCCCTCGGCCGGTTCGGCTTCTACCGTGGTTTTTCCCGCTTCGGATTCCCCTTTTTTCGCAGCATCCGCTTTTTCGGTTTCAGAGGCCGCCTCAAAGATCATCACGACGTCCCCCACTCTGGCAATATCGCCGGCTTTTACCTTTATCTCTTTGACCACCCCCGTCACCGGCGACGGAATTTCGATATTGGCCTTGTCGGTTTCAACCACCAGCACCGGCTGGCCGTCCTCCACGGCATCGCCGGGGGATACCAGCACCTCGATAATTTCGGCTTCATGAATGCCTTCGCCGGTGTCCGGCAGTCTGAATTCAAACGGCATGATATCCTCTCACTTTAGTGAGTCTCGCACCCGCAGAGCGGATGGCCCCAGGTGACACCCGTAAAGGGGGTTAACATTTTGTCCGGATAACCAAATTCGAAATCCGAAGCACAAAATCCTAAACAAATACGAATGCCAAAAATCCAAATAACCCAAACATTATAATCTCTTTCCTCGCTGTCGATCACAAAGTTTCAGTCATTTGAAAACTCGTATTTTGAAATTGTTTCGAATTTCGATATTCGATATTCTAATTTCAGGCGAACCCTTTCTCACCGGATTGGTAGAACCTATCCGGGTCCTCCACCAGAGGTGGAGGGTTTTGATCAAAACTAA
>Ga0209270_1003382_pt1 | contig 13933 bp, 13 predicted proteins | sample MTBAKSrepl1MetaG_FD_187456 | JGI IMG/M metagenome (GOLD analysis project Ga0209270, IMG submission 187456) | Enrichment culture microbial communities from Arthur Kill intertidal strait, New Jersey, USA, that are MTBE-degrading - MTBE-AKS1... | ecosystem: Environmental > Aquatic > Marine >...
CTGCCTACTCACTGAAAGGGCCAAGCCTGCCTTTCCTTATCGGACAAGCAAATTCAAACTTGGACCCCTTGGACCAAGACCGAAACCACTATATGTAGTGGGTGCTTGAGCGAAGTGCATACCCACAATTCCTTTTTCATGTGATGACCTCCTAAGGCGGCCTGACGGCCGCAAGCAAACAGGTTTCGCCCAAGTACCGGGACCCTTCTCCCTGCCCATGGGGGTCTCTGGTTACCCTGTTAATTGCTCGTTCAGCAGGTAGCGCCCTTCTCCCTGCCCATGGGGGTCTCTGCCCAAGGGCTGCAATAAAATGCGGTTGTATGGTTCGGGGACCGCCCCCTGGCCCCGGATAATGTTTATGAAAAGGCGGCAAGGACACACCGTCCCATGAAAGCCTGTCCTTGGGGGTAGAACAGGCTGAATTTCAAAGCCCTGCTGCCGTTCCCGCGAGCTGTATTCGGTCTTTGTGCCGCCGTTGGCGTGAGGCAGAGGCCTCCACGGGCAGACTTCTTCGCACCTTGCGGAGAAGCTGCAGACAAACGGCCCAACTATAGCCTTCCATCACACCGAAATCAGTTCCGAGCCAATTCCCAGAAGTCTGCACAATGACCTGCACAATCCCATGCCCCTCACGGATGTGGCATCTTTTTCCGGCGTGAAGCGGATGCTTCCACACGCCCTACCCTCATTTGAAAGGGGCTTTTCTCCTTCTAAGGAATCCTTTGTGAAGTCCAAGGTTGCTGTAAACGGTTGAGACTATGTGAGCACTGCTCCTATTGTCGTCATTTTGGCGAAAGCTCGAATCCGGAATGCCTGTAGCATGATGGGATTCCTAAATGTCCGATCCGTCTTCCCGGACGTGATCCGGGACCGGCATGACGGAAGGGCCTCGGACTGTCAACCCAGGATTTGAAGGTTGAAAATAACAGTGCACCGCAAGAGGCGCAGCGCATGTATTGTTTGAGGGCGGTTTCATAGGTGAGGACTCCGGAAAAAATACAAGATGGATTGTTCATTGAGGCTGTTTTGTCTTTATAGCCTCCGCCTCCATTTGTCAAGGAGAACCGGCGGGTGTAATTATAAGGTGTTGGCCGAAAAGGACATGCTCTGTAGAGGAGGTGAAGGGCACTAATTGTTTCTGTTCAGAGTTTTAATCCCTGAATATGGGATCATACATTCGAGGCTCAACAGCCTGGAGGCCCTTGCGCGGGCCCACCCGAAAGACAACATCCGCATTTGTTCTTTGATGGACGTGCTGTTTTCCAAGGCCCATCCATCGGAAGACACCCATGTGATCGGCGACCGCGTGATATTCGGGTCATATGGAGTGGAAGACTGGGTCCGGAATAACTGGACCGCTGCGGCCGGCCAGCACATACAATCTACACGTGCAGGCGCTGGAAGGAAGCCAGGGCCCCATTTTCGGCAATGCCCTGGACTTCCTTCGGGTGACTGTGATAGACTCACCCAGTGAAGGCGGGGGGACCGGTTCCAGCGGATGTCTTATCAATGCCCTGATGCCCTGAGGAGGGATGTGACCAGATGATGAGCCGGCCTTTTTTGGTGGATCCCATGCGGTGATTGAATCAGGAGGAGCATTCTATGACAGAAGGCATTTACAGAGAGTTGCAGCAGCGGTTGGATCGGTATTCAATGGGCTTTCCGGCGACAAATTCAGGGGTGGAAATAGAGATTCTAAAGGAGTTGTTCACCGAGGCGGATGCGGAGATGTTCCTCCAGCTCACGCCCAGGCCGGAGACCCCTGAGACGGTGGCGGAGCGCACCGGTGAAAGGGTTGAGAAGGTGGCTGTCCAGCTTGAGGATATGTCGAAGCGGGGCCTCCTTTTCCGTACGCGCAAGGGGGATGTGGCCAAATACGGGGCCATTCCCTTTGTCCACGGGCTGTTCGAATTCCAGGTGGCCACCTTAACGCCTCGGTTGGCAGAGCTTGTACAGAAATATATGGACGAGGGGTTTCACGGGGCCATGTACAAGGGCGCCCCCGCCTTCCTCCGGACCGTCCCGGTCCAACGGAGCATTGAGGTCCGCCACCATGTGGCCCCCTACGAAGATGCCGCCCAGATTCTGCGAACGGCCGCGAAAGTGGTGGTCACCGACTGCATCTGTAGAAAGCAGAAACAACTGTTGGGACAGGGGTGCGACAAGCCCCTTGAGGTCTGTTTCATGTTCGGGTCCATGGGGCAGTATTATGTGGACCAGGGCATGGGCCGCGAGATCGATGCAGACGAGGCGATTCGGATTCTGACCCAGGCCCAGGAGGCCGGTCTGGTGACCCAGCCGGCCACGGCACAGAATCCCGGCGGGATGTGCAACTGCTGCGGCGACTGCTGCGGGGTCCTCACGTCTTTGAAAAGATTTCCCAGGCCCGCGGAGGGGGTCCTCTCCAACTATTTTGCCGCGGTGGATGCGGACCTGTGCGTGGGATGTGGGACCTGCGTGGAGCGGTGTCAGATGGATGCCGTCCTAATAAACGATGAAGGAACAGCAGCCATTGATTTGGACCGGTGCATCGGGTGCGGCCTGTGCGCGGTCGCATGCCCTGAAGGGGCCATGCAGCTGATGCCGAAGCCGGAAGACCAGCGTCGCACGCCGCCGGCAACCGGGTTTGAGCAGATGGCCTTCATGTCCCAGATAAGGAGTGGTGGGGCTTCACTCTAAGGGCCAAAAACTGTCACGACCAACCCAAGCATCATGATTGCTTCAATCCGGCTTGTATCACTTTACTGCGGCCCTTGGCCCGGGCCCCCTGCCGGACCTCAACGAGCTGATATGCCTTACATTTATTCGATGAATTCAGAATCCATCAATTGACAACATCTCAATAAGTTGGGGGCAGGGCTAAAAGCCTTATGTCTAATTCCTTATCCGGAGTTCAGGCGTCAGCCTTTTATCCTTACCATATTCTCAGCTCCCAATTGGCCTGAATGGTTTTTCATTAACGGTGCAGGCAAACAGCATTTTGATTCCTCTGTCCAATGGATTTCTCCTTTTTTCATTGAGTCTTGTGATTCCCGGGAAAGACCATGTCAGGGTTCCAGTCACGTAACAGCATGGCACAGGATCGATCCATTGCTTGAGCGATTGTCCTTGACTGAGCTGACTGCCTGACCTTGTTGACCGATCAGGAGGACATACAATGGATGCAAGAACATGGCCCATGGCCCGGCTCCTCCAGGCCCTGGGATATGACGTGATGCAAGAGGTGGCCCGGATGCAAACCAGTCCGCCTGGCTTGCACAAACAAAGGCAGATCAGGTGACCCGAAAACCGGGGGGTCAGGGCCTCTGGGGAGTCTCCTTTGGCCTCGATCTTCCCCGTGTAGACAAATGGCTTTTTTGCCCCGGCATGATGTTCCGGAGCACTGTCAAATGGTGGGGAGACAGGACAGGATGGCGGCCCCGGCCGCACGAAGGGCTGGACCTTCTGCTCTACCGGGATCAGGCGGGGAGGGTGTGCCGGCTCGATGACACCGAAGCCATCCCGGCCATGTCCGACGGCGTGGTCGCGGGCATGATCCCCGATTTCCTGGGCCGGTCCATCATCGTAAAACATCCTATCCCTCATGAGAGCGGGGGAATGCGCTACACCATCTACGCACACACCCGTCCCCGGAATGACCTGTGCACGGGTAAGCGGGTAAAGCGGGGGGATCCCCTTGCCACGGTGGCCACGCCGGATGGGGACCGGCGGTTCCCCATGGCGCCCCATCTCCATTTGTCCACGGCATGGGCCCCCGGGCCGATTCCTTGCGACCGGCTCGACTGGGATGGCATCGCGGCCCAGGAGGTGTTGACCCTGGTGGACCCATTGGCGGTTATCAGTCTGGATTATGAGCTGCTGGGGCAGGAGCATCCGGTATGCGGGGGCCTGTAGGCCTGTCGATCATAGGATCTCGAGAAACTCCTCCAGCGACAACTCCTCCAGCGCCTCTTTCAACTGATCGTCGCTCAACCGATCGTCCTTGAGATCTGCCGTGGTTTTGGGATGGATCATCTGTGAAAGGGCTGCGTCGCTTTTGTCTCGAAGCCATGCGGCCACATACGTTACAGGTGCCCTGATCTCCTCCAGTTCCTCCCACATGGCATCGGCCGCCTGCTCGGCATTCCCTGCTGCCAAATGCGGGGCCACGAAGAACCGGTCCAGGATAACGGAGAGCGGGGTATAGGCCTCCTTTTCGATGAGCCATTGCAGCTTCTGGCGGTAGGCCGTTTCATAGAGGGCCGGGGTCATCTCCCCTTTGGCGAGGTCCGTGTTCAGGAGGACCCCGTACCTGCGGCACAGTTCCGGGTCGGATCGAAGGGGCTCCGGGACCCACGGCACCCATTGGCCAGGATCTTCCTCCTGTGTCTGGACCACGGCTTCATCAAGCGTGAGCGGCCCGGGAGGGGCGGGCTGGGCCGGGTATTGCGGAAACACCGCGATCCGGTCCCCGGGCCTCAGGGGGACGAATCTGCCGTCAGGGGTCTCATAGCCCACCTCGTGATGCCCGCACGCGGGGCATTTTCGGGAGGCAACGACGCCGATCGCCATGCTGTATTCTTCCGTATTTGGCATGTTGTCTATTTTCCTTTGCGTATCGATCAAGTAACGATTTGGCGACACCATATATCCATCTGTCTATCAATCCTTGGCTTTCCCTGTCAAGGTGTTCGATGGATGATCACTCCTATCGACTGGCAAGCGGGCGTAGGGGAATTCGCATCACGAGTTTATCCGTAAGGATTTTATCTGAGTTCCGACACCGGCAGAGAGGCGTGTTCATGAGAACAACACAGGTTTTTGACCCATGGCCTGAAAAATACGATCAATGGTTTACGAGCCCCATCGGAGGGCTGATAAGGACCTACGAAGCAGAACTGATCCTCGATATGCTGAGGCCTTCCCAGGGAGAGCGGATACTGGATGCCGGATGCGGCACCGGGGTCTTTACCCGGGACGTCATCACGGCAGGCGCACAGGTCGTGGGGATCGATCTCTCCTTTACCATGCTGGCGCGGGCACAGGGAAGGCTCTCCGGGTCCCCATTCATGCCCCTGCAGGGGGATATGAAAAGACTCCCCTTCAAGGACCGCACATTTGATAAAACGCTGTCCATCACCGCGATCGAGTTCATCCCAGATGCCCGATCCGCAATGAATGACCTCTTCCGTGTCACCCGGCCGGGCGGCCTGGTAGTGGTGGCCACCCTGAACAGCCTAAGCCCCTGGGCCGAAAGGCGCCGGCGCTCGGGAGAAGAGGGACACAGCCTGTTCCAGAATGTCGTGTTCAGGTCCCCGCAGGATATGCGCCACCTGTCGGAGATCCCATGCACATGCCGGACGGCCATCCACTTTCAGAAGGATGAAGACCCTCGGAAAGCGCGAGAGATGGAAGCAAAGGGCCGGTTACAGGGACTTGATACTGGGGCCTTTCTGGCCTGCTTCTGGCAGAGGCCCTGAAAGGGGGCGCCGAGGCGGTGTCCCCAATTTGGCACGGTTCCCGGCAGCCCTAACGGACCGAGCACCCTGCTACAGGACCACTCCTTCCTGTTTAAGCGATGCTATTTTTTCCTTAAAAAAGTTGTTTTTTTGTGTCCGAAAACAGAGGATCATCCACCGATGACCTGACTTGACGACACCCGGCCATCGTCAAGCCCTTTTTGCCCTTCGGTTCAAAGACGGGATGTCTCCTGACGGGCCCGGTGAAACGCCTTGCCTCCCTTATCCGTCATTGATTTCTATGTATCATCTCAATAAACCGGGGGAGCATTGCCGGTCGGAGCAAGACCCCCGATAAAAGGCTCACGCCTAAACTCCGGAATTTACCCGTCAGGGTTTTATCCCCTGAATATTGAGATCATGCATTTCTATTGATTTGCACCTAATTTTCAATAAGATGCATGTTGATTAATGAAAATGAGACATATGCCGAATCACTTTCTGACCCGTGCTGGTGGCAACAACGGCGTGGACGATTCCGGTCTTGAGGATGAACCCGTCAAGGTGAATTGACTGTGCACAGTATGGCAGGATTCAGTTTTTTATGATAAGGTTTCATGGCCGGTAGTCATTAAACCGATGGCTGCAAAACTGAAACCCGTGACCAAAGGAGGCGCATATGGCAGCAAAACAGATTTTGATGATCGTGGGGGATTTTGTGGAGGATTACGAGGCCATGGTCCCGTATCAGATGCTGACCATGGTGGGGCACACGGTGCACACGGTCTGCCCGGGCAAGAAGGCCGGGGACACGGTCAAGACCGCGGTGCACGATTTTGAAGGGGACCAGACCTACAGCGAGAAGCCGGGGCACAACTTTGCCATCAACAAGGATTTTGATGCGGTCGACCCAAAGGCCTATGACGGCCTGGTCATCCCCGGAGGCCGGGCACCTGAGTACATCCGCCTCAACGACAGGGTGCTGGAGATCGTGCGGGACTTTGCCGCCGCGAAAAAACCCATAGCGTCCATCTGTCACGGCCAGCAGGTATTGGCGGCCGCGGGCGTTGTGGAAGGGAAACTGTGCATTGCATACCCGGCGGTCAAGCCGGACCTGGTCAGGGCCGGGGCCCGGTGGGGCGAGATCAACGAGACCTTTTCCAACGCCTATGTGGACGACAACCTGGTCACCGCGGCCGCCTGGCCCGGCCATCCGGAATGGATGCGCAAGTTCCTGGGGCTTTTGGGAAGCCGCATCGAGGCGTAGTACGCGGATTCGTCGATACTGTGACGTATTTTTTATGGCATGAACCTATTGACCGCCAAGGCGCGGGAATGGGCGCTTAGGCACAACAGGGTGCTGTGATGTGCCCATTCAAGGTCTCCCATCCACCGGAGAAGGATCATGGCTGTCTACAAACGCTCGGTGTGCCCGCACGACTGCCCCGATACCTGCGGCCTCCTTGTGGGCGTGGAAGGGGGACGGGTCGTGTCCGTCAGGGGGGACCCGGACCATCCCTTTACCCGGGGCGCGGTGTGCGTCAAGGTCAGCCACTATGGCGAACGGGTTCACTCGGCCTTGCGCATTCGGCGTCCCCTGAAACGGGTGGGGAAAAAGGGGGAGGGGGCGTTTACGCCCATCTCCTGGGACCAGGCCCTCTCCGACATCGTAAAACGCTATCGGCAGATCATCGCCGATTACGGGGCCGAGGCCATCCTCCCCTACTCCTATGCCGGGACCGCAGGGGTGATCCAGTTTCACGCCGGCCACCCCTTTTTCCACAGGCTGGGGGCCTCCCGGCTCCTCAGGACCATCTGCGGGGCCGTGGCCGGGGCCGGGTTCTCGGCCAGCATGGGCAGCATCCCCACCACGGACATCGAATCCGCGGTCGATGCGGACCTGATCCTCCTCTGGGGGACCAACACCCTCTCCACCAATATGCACGCATGGCCCTTCTTCCTTAAGGCCCGCAGCAAAGGGGCGTTGATCGTGGCGATCGATCCCTATGAGAATCGCACGGCCCAGGCCGCGGATCGCCACATCAAACTGAGGCCGGGCACGGACGCGGCCCTTGCCTTGGGCATGATGCATGTGCTGGTCAAGGAGGGGCTGATCCAGAGGGAATTCATCGCCCAGGAGACCCTCGGTTTCGACCGGCTTGAGCCCCGTATCGAGGAATATCCCCCTGAGCGGGCCTCGGAGATCACCGGGGTCCCGGCCCGGGAGATTACTGACCTGGCCGTGCGGTACGGCACCGCCCGGGCCCCTTATATCCGCACCGGGTGGGGCCCGTCCCGCCAGCTTAAAGGCGGCATGGCCATGCGGACCATCGCCCTGCTTCCGGCCCTGGTGGGGGCCATGCACAAGCCGGGCGCCGGCATCACCCAGTCCACCAGTCCGGCCTTTGCCCTGAATATGGAGGCCGTGGTCCAGGAAGGCTTGTCGCGCACCAACCCCCGCGCCATCAACATGGTGCAGCTGGGCGCGGCCCTCACCCGTCTCGAGGACCCCCCGGTCAAGGCGCTGCATATCTATCACTCCAACCCCGCCGTGGTGGCCCCGGATTCCGCCCAGGTCATCCGGGGGCTGAAACGGGAAGACCTGTTCACCGTGGTCCATGAGGTCGTCATGAGCGAGACCGCGCGCTATGCGGATATCGTCCTCCCCTCCGCCACGTCCATGGAGTGTACGGACCTCTACAAGAGCTATGGTCACTACTATCTCCAGATGGCCCACCCGGTCATAGAACCGGTGGGGGAGGCCCGCTCCGCGCTCTCCATCTTCCAGGCCCTGGCGACCCGGTTCGGTTTTGACGAGCCCTGTTTCAGCCAGTCGGAAGAGGAGATCATCGCCGCGCTTATGGCCACTGATTCCCCCTATCTGAAGGGGATCACCCTGGATCGTCTCATGGAGGGCCGGCCAGTGCGGCTCCATGTGCCTGAGGACATCTTTTCAGGGGGTTTTGGGACCCCCTCGGGAAAGATCGAGTTTTATTCCGCGGCCCTGGCGGCCCAGGGGCTGGACCCGCTCCCGGACGGGACGCCCAGCGTAGACGAGGAGGGCCAGGGCCGCTTCCGGCTCCAGTTGATCACCCCGCCCCGCCACCAGTTTCTCAATTCCACCTTTAATGAGGTGGAAACCCTTCGCAACCAGGCCGGTCCCCCCACCCTCATGATCCACCCACATGATGCACAAGAGCGGGGGATCACAGAAGGTATCGCGGTGCGGGTCTATAATGACCGGGGCAAGGTCTTTTTGACAGCCCGGATCACCGAGCACACGGGCATCGGTGTGGTCGTGGCCGAAGGGCTTTACTGGCCCCGTTTTATGCCCGGAGGGCTTGGGATCAATCAGCTGACCAGCCAGGCCCTGACCGACATGGGCCAAGGGTGCGCCTTCCACTGCAATCTCGTTGAGGTGGCGCGCCGCTGACCCGATTGTTGGCCATTTTTTGCCAAATTCCCTTGACTTTCTGCAAGTTAGCGGTATGATTCCCCACGATTACAGGACCCATATCACCCAAGGTTATAGAGATTCAGCACAATCTTGCCGCTCGGGCCCTCAACTTTCACCTTTGCGCTTTGAGCTTTCAGCTTATGATCAATCCCCTCAAATACCCGATACCCACCTCCTGACGGGTGCTGCTCGGCCTGTTGGGACGATCTCCATCTGGAATCCAGTAACCCTGCTTCGTCGTCTGATCATGAATTCTGACCCAGAGAAATATCCCTGGCGATCTCTGCGCCTTAAAGACCGCCATGGCGTGGAAAAGGGCCGTGAGACAAACTCAAAATGTGTGAGCATATTTACAGGCAAGTGCATCAAGGTGTTCTGACGTAAGGGCCTTGCTCCCATCGGCTTTGTTTGTGGGTGAGCGCCGCGATTATGCCACAGGAGGTTAGAACAATGAATTGGTTTTTTTCAATGGTCAGGGTTGCAGGAGTGGCATTCCCTGTCTCATCCATGCTAGTCCAATTACAGGCAGAGATGTAAGCGTCAGACCAACCCATCTGGCAACGGGTTCTGGGACGGGCTACAGTATGAGTGCTCGGTGAGATGTACCCAGGGCCTACGTTCTTTGACAATCGATTGAGGGGAATGACGGTTAGCGGGCTTGAGCAATCAGGCCGCGTTCGTCTTTTGGCAGAGGCTGCCATTGATCCGGAAGAAGTTCCCGGAGCCTGTTGATAGGGTGACTCATGATGCGCCTGAGAACATCATTGAAGTACTCCCAGGGATTTACATCACACGCCTTGCAGGATTGCACCAGGCTGTAGAACAGTGCCGCAGCCCGGCCGCCTCGTTCACTGCCGGCAAACAGCCAGTTCTTTCGACCCAGGGCGAGAGGTCGAATGGCGTTCTCTGCCGTGTTATTGTCAGGCTTGAGCCGGCCGTCCTCAAGATAGCGCATCAGGGCTTCCCGTTGGTTCAGGGCATACTCAACAGCTTTTCTAAGGGGTTCAGAGGGAAGGGTGGCTGACTTCAACTCTTCAAGCCTCATGAAGATGCCATCCAAAATCGGTTGGGACCTCTCCTGGCGGATACTGCGGCGCTCATCCGGTTCCATCTCTTTACACACGGCTTCTATCTGATACAGCTGTGCAATACGGGCCATAATTTCCGTGGCTTCCTGGGGACGGGATGAGGCGGATTCATCAAACTTGCGACGGGCATGGGCCCAGCAGCCCACCTCGATAACGCCGTCTTTCCGGAACAGTTCATCGTAGCCACCATAGGCATCCGCATGAACATAGCCCTGATAGCCGTCCAGAAATTTGAGGGGCCTCTGCTTGCTCCGGTCTGTGGAAAAATCAAACACCGTCAACGGCGGCCCGGGCCCTCCCCGGACATATACCCACATTCGGGCCTTTTTTACACGCCCGTTTCCCTTCACCAACAGCGGGATGATGGAATCATCAGTGAAAATGATATCTGTTCCAAGAACTGTCCGCCTCAGGACATCGCCAAGGGGTTGAATCCCCTCGTAAATCTGAAGCATCCAACTGGTCTGGGTAGCCCGGGGAATGGTCACTCCCTCCCTTTCAAAGATGCCGTCTTGTCGGTAAAGGGGCAGATGATCCGCAAACTTACTGACAATAATGTGGGAGAGCAGCCCCACATCCGCCTTGCATTTCAAAATGGGATGGTCGGGCATGGGGGCGATGATGATCCCCACATCGCCCGATGCCATGCTGTCCGGCGAGGCATACTTAGGTCGTTTGTAGACATTGACCAGGAGTTTGCCAGGGCGATATTCCAACTTCTCCGAGATCTCCCAGCCGATTTGCTTCAACGGCTTGGCGGTTTCAGGACAGACCTTTTCTTCTTCAGGGATGTCGAGGAGGATCTCTACCCGTTCTAAATGCTCAGGGATGGGGATCCGACCGGGGTGATTCTGGTTGGTTCTTTTACGGCGTTTGGGTGGATCAGGCTCATCCTCGGGCTCTTCGTTGACATCCTCCACAGGCTGGTCTGCCGCTTGAAGGATGAGATTGTCGAACATGAGCTGATTGGGATCGAGCTTTTCTGAACGACGGCCGTAGATGCGACGAAGGAGTTGCTCCACCTGATGTTGAAGGGTCCTGAGCTGGTGCTGGGCAGAGGTGAGCTGTCTGGTCAGCTCAGCAATCTGCTGGTCTTTCTGCTCCAAGAGTTGGGTCTGTGTAAGTGAGGCAGCCATAGAGAGATGTTTAGCACAAAAAAGATCATTTTGCAACAATTATCTTTCCAAAATATACCGTTTATTCACTTTTTTTGGGGTCACTCCCTCAAGGAGGAGACTCAACTGAAGACGATCGATGCGGCCGTTCTGGGCCAGGATGTGAGGAAGGTTAAAAGTACCCCGTTCGAGTCTCTTGAACCAGATGACGAATCCGTCCCGGTCCCAATAAAGGAGCTTGACCATACTGCGTCGCCGATTGCAGAATACGAACAGGGAACCGGACAGGGGATCTGCATCCAGTCCAGAGCGGATCAGTCCGCACAGGCCGTCGAAGGACTTTCTCATATCGCAGGCAGGACGGTACAGATAGATGCGGGTGGCGGCTGTCAGGGCGAGCACGGTCTTGTGTCTCCCCGGCAGATGGCTTGAATGGCAGCCCTGAGGCTGACGGGATCGAAGCCCCGCTCCACGTCGATAGACATGCCATTGCCAAGACGGATATGGACCCCGGCGGAGCATTTCTTCTCATAGGGAACCAGTTCAAGAAATGCTCCGAGATGCCTGTCGCGGGACTCCTCGTTTTGAAAACGACGCCGCCAATGATAGAACCGTCCTGGATTGATGTGGTGTTCTCGGCAGAAGGCAGCGCCGGTCAGGCCACTGTCCATCTGTTTGCTGATGAGGCCTTGCCAGTAGGCCGATCGCTCTTGCTTGGTCATCATGGAATCCCCCTTCATGTTTTATTCTGGGGGACCATAGCACGGGAATTCAGGCTACAAAAGATGGGTTGGTCTGACGCTTACATTATATTGATTACCAAGCACAAGGGAATAAGATGTCGTCATCATTGCGCTTCTCCGAAATCCTGACAAACCGCCAGGGACATCTTATTCCCTTGTGCTTTAGCACTTATTCTTAGGATTACAGGCAGTTGAGGTGCTTCCATTTTACGTGAAAATGAAACTTACTCACTCTTCTAATTGGGTGGGAAACCCCTCGTTTTGAAACATTTAATGTGAAATCCTACAAAAGGTGTCACGGAGGGGAGAGGCATGGTTTAGGAAAATCGACTTTCACGTGGTATTATCCAGCTTTCTGGCTAACCTTCAGTTGGCGGAGTTATCCAGTTAGGCTTCATAAGAATCAGCAAGAAAATCAGGCATCTGCCTTTTGGTTTTGTGGGGATATACAGAAACTGTACAATCATTTGTTAACTTTCCTTGAGGAATCTAGATGTTTGGAGCTTATCGTACATTTCTAGCATTGGCTGTTGTTGTACATCACTTATTATCTATACCCGTGATTGGCCATTATGCAGTTCATGGCTTTTTTATTCTCAGCGGATATCTAATGACATTTATAATGGTAAATTCATACGGGTATTCATTTAAGGGGGGCGTTCTTTTGCGATAAATAGATTTTTGAGATTGTACCCAAGTTACTGGGTTGTGTTGGGCTTAACTCTATTAGCAATTTTGGTGTTTGGAGAAGGGAACTCGTCTGAATATAGAAAGTTTATTTACCTTCCAGATTCATTTATGAATATATTACAAAATATTTCATTGTTATATTTTGACGTATTTCCAGGAAAAATTTCTCCGCGTCTATCACCTCCTACGTGGGCTCTAACTATTGAGATTTTTTTCTATGCATTGATAGCCTTGGGTGTAAGCCGTTCAAAAAAAATTACCACTCTGTGGTTTTGCACCAGTTTGGCTTACATGGTTTTTACACATGTTTGGGAGCTAGGTTATGGATATCGATATTCAATTGTATTAGCGGGGACACTACCTTTTTCCACGGGAGCTATGATATTCCACTATTACAATTCCTCTTGGCTTGGCGCTATTAAATCTTATGGTTCACCTGCTATATTGGTGTTGCTTTTGTTGTTTATCATTAATTCTGGAATTGCTGCAATTGCAAGTAAATTAGGCTTGCCAAGCCATATTAAATCAATGTCTTTCTATGCGAATTATTTAATCAATTCTTTGGTCATAATTATCCTTGGTGGAGCTAGCTTCCCCTTTATTTCAAGTAAACTTGATGGAGGTATAGGTGTTTATAGCTATCCAGTTTACTTAACTCACTGGCAGGCAGGTTTTGTTGCTTCTATGGTGATTTATGGAGTTCCACTACGAGGGTTTAATCCAGAGGGAATCGTTTCATTTATATTGGCGCTTTTGAGTTGTTTTGTTGTTTCATATTTAATAATTAGGATCATAGATACACCTATAGAGAATTATCGTAAAAAAGTGAGAGAGAAAGCTAACAAGCAGCTCAACTCGGATGCGAAAGCTGCCGCTTCCGCACCGGTTAGCTGAAAGTTAGCCTCTAAACTGATATGAAGTAGGAGGGTGGAAATGTCTAATTTACCGTTACGCATCCCTAGGGTTAAGATTCTATTTTTTGTCTTTATTGCCATTCTTATGCTTAACGGCTGTGCAACAACACTTTCACAATCAGCAGCAAGTGTAAAAGATGCTGACATGAAAATGGTAGAGAATTGTAAATTTCTTGGTGAAGTTTACGGTTCTTCTTATTGGGCAGGGTTTACTGTCGATGCTCTGGTGGAAGCTGCCAAAAATGAAGCGAGAGGAAAAGCCGCTTCATTGGGAGCCACACATATAGTTTGGCAGGGCATTTCCGGTAGCAATGCTCGAATCGCAAGAGGCTCGGCCTACCTGTGCAAATAAGGATAGGCAACAGAGCTAACAAATTCATCCAGCCGACCGGGAATAGACTGGTCGGGAGCATTACCGGTTTGTTAATGGATTTTTGATGGATTAGCGAAAAAAGTTCTGGACATTCCTGCTGATTGCCTCTATAGCA
>Ga0209270_1003385_pt1 | contig 13909 bp, 9 predicted proteins | sample MTBAKSrepl1MetaG_FD_187456 | JGI IMG/M metagenome (GOLD analysis project Ga0209270, IMG submission 187456) | Enrichment culture microbial communities from Arthur Kill intertidal strait, New Jersey, USA, that are MTBE-degrading - MTBE-AKS1... | ecosystem: Environmental > Aquatic > Marine >...
GCGAGCAAGGATTTCTTGAGCTGTTCGTAGACGATCCGTTCGTGGGCCGCATGTTGATCAACGATCATCAGTCCGTTTGCGGTTTCGTAAAGGATATAGGTGAGGCCCAACTGGCCGATGATTTTCGGTCCTGTTGTGAACAGGGAGGCCTCTGGGGCCGGTCCGGCAGCCGTCTGCTCAGATGGGACCTCCCTTGCCTCCATCCGGGGGAAATATTCCCACGCCGGCTCTGAGACGGCATTCCATGTTCCCTGGTGAAAGGCGACCGGCGAAGGATCCATGCGGGTATTGGCGGGAAAGGGCTGGGGCAGCCCCTGCAGTGCCTTTTCCACCGAGGAGACAATGAGTTGAAACACCCTGTTGGCGCTGCGGAATCGGATTTCCTGCTTGCTGGGATGGACATTGACGTCGATTTGCAGGGGATCGATATGGATAAAGACCACCGCCTGGGGATAGCGGCCCTTCATGATGCGTTTCCCGTATCCTTCCAGGATGGCCTTTGTCACAAGCCGGTCCCTGATGTGTCTTTCGTTGACGTAGAGGTACAGCCGATCGGCCCTGGTCCTCGCAAGCTCCGGCGGTGCGGCATAGACCCGGATTTCGAGGTCGCCTTCTTTGGCCTCCCCTGTCAGCATGGCCTCTGCGGTCTTTCGACCCATCAGCCCGGCGAGGCGAGTGCGGGGGTCTTCTGACGGAGGGAGATGGATGATCTGCCTGGCGCCGTCATCCAGCCGGAAACCGATCTCCGGGAATGCCATGGCAATTCGGGAAAGGACATCCACGATATGATCCGTTTCGGTGCTGACCGCACGGAGAAATTTGCGCCTGGCCGGAATATTGAAGAAAAGGTCTTTCACCTCCACGGTGGTCCCCGGGGGCGCGCCGGTTTCCTCTATAGCCAGCATTTTTCCGCCAGACACGGCGAGCCTGTGGCCTGTTATGTCTCCGCGGGGAAGGGAGGTGATCTGCATGCGCGATACAGCCGCAATGCTGGGGAGCGCTTCTCCCCGAAAGCCGAGGGACCGAACGCTCATCAGATCCAATGCCGTATGGATCTTGCTGGTGGCATGCCGTTCCACGCACAACAAGAGGTCGTCTTTGGACATGCCGGCCCCGTTGTCGCTCACCTTGATGCACCGTTTCCCGCCGCTGTCGATGGTTATGGCAATCCGGTCCGCGCCTGCGTCAATGCTGTTGTCCAAGAGTTCCCGGATGACGGACGCAGGCCGGTCCACTACCTCGCCGGCCGCAATTTGACAGGCCACTGTTTCAGGGAGGATCCTGATGATATTCATATCACTGTGAGGCGCACAGGGCCGTGAAGCGGCCCCTCTGGGTTGTCTTTACAGGTAGAGAAGATTTTCATCGACATCGAATCGCCGAACCAGGCGGGGGGACCTGGAAAGGCTCAAAAAGGCCCGCTTCTTTTTTGCAAGGAGAAGATTGCGAGTGCCCATGGGATCGTACATGAGGCAAACGGATGTCTCCGGGTGTTTCAGAAAGTCGTTTGCGAGGCTTCGGGACAGATCCAGCATCAGAGAGAGATACTGGTGAAAATAACGCCTCCGGACGACCTTGGCTTCAAAAAAAAGATCGTGGGTGGCATGGAGACGGTCTGAAAACTTGACCGTCTGTGCAAAAAACCCCTTGCCTGCCTTGAAGCCGTTCTTTTTCCTGCCTGCAACCAGCTTGAGAAGGTCGTCGCAGATCTGGTGATCCATCTCCAGGACCCCCCGTGCGATCCGGGTGTAGGCCGACCCGATCAGGTAATCGGCCCGGATTTCCCAGAAGAGGTGCCCCATTTTCCCTTTGCCCGGATACGCGCTCAACAGATTGGGGACAAAATAGTTGTGGGCGATCACATCGGCTGCCAGATGAGAAAGAAATCCCAGTGCATACGCCGCTTCCTGATCGTCCCTGGCCCCTTGAAGAAATCTAAACCCGCCTTCCCAGGTATGAGGGTTCTTCTTATACCGCGGTTTTCCCTTGCCAATGAAAAAATCCGCAGACAGACAGCCGTACATGTATTCGATGGGAAAGGATGTAATAATCTGGGCGATGGATGGAAGGAGGAGACTGGCGGAATTGAGGGAACTGAGGGCCAGGGCCGTATGGACACCGGGCCCCCAGGCGAGGGCGCTTTTTGCATTAATGAATTGGAGAACAAGATAAACCACCAGAAATACAATTGCTTTCACAAATATCATGATTGGATTCAAAGCCCCTTTAAAAGAATTGCCAGCATTTACCAGTGTGAGAACCCTTTGGCGACATGTGCGGCTTTGGGTGGACGCTTCGCGTTCCAACCGCGGGCATCACGCCCCTAACCTGTGACCGTCTTTAAAAGCCTGTCGACAGGGTAGCACACATTCCGCCTCTCCTTCAATATTTTTAGCCAAAATCTGCAATCAGATGACAGCGTGCCGAAATAATGCAATGTTTATTGAGATGATGACTGTATTTGAGCTGAATGGCGTCCCTCAGGCAATCAGCTCCCATCAGGGCCGGCAAAAACAGAGATTAGTCTTTCTTTTCGCGTGATTGCTCATAGATATCCGAATAGATCGTTATGAGTTTCTCCACGGTGCCGTTATTGACGAGTTTGTCAATCTGAGCGTTCACTTTCGGAAGCAGGCTTGTGAACTTGGATTTTTTCGAGAAAGCGAAATGGAAATTCTCAACCGCGGCCTCCTTTTTGAGTGATGCGATCTGGTCGGCAAATCCCAGTTTTTTTGCTTCAAATTCCCCCGAATATTTGGAAAATATAAAATAGTCGGCTTCACCCGACAGGAGTCTTTCGAAATTTTCTTTAACCGTCACCAGGCGTGTTACATGGAGCCTGGAATGGATGAAGGCGTCAAAGGCCTGGCCGAAGCTGTCCCCTGCCGTGGAAACCCCTTTTCTGCCGACAAGGTCATCCCATGTTTCAAAGGGAAACGCCTTCCCCCTGGCTACAAATATGACGACCGGATCCTTCATGAAAGGGACGGAAAACGCCATGAAGGCCTTTCTCTCTTCTGTCAAATACACGCCGGCAAGTGCATCGATCTCACCCGTCTTCAATTTGTCTTGAGCCGTCAGCCAGTCGCCTTTATAGGAGCAATTGACAGCAACTCCCAGGGACTTGAACACCAATTTTAAAAGCTCAGGCCCTGCGCCGGTGATGATGCGACCCTGTCTCCACATGACCGGGGGATATTCAGGGTGGCCTGAAGCGGTCAACTGCTGTTCAGCGAACGCCGTGCCTGCTGAGAACCATGAGAACAAAACAAAGAGCCCCAAGATGAACATCCGTCGCATATGCTTCATAACGATCCTCCCAGAATCAGCAGTTTTAAGAATGGGTCAGCGTCTTCCTCGACCCATTCCTTTGCCGCGTCCCATGCCGCGGCCGCCGCGGCCCATGCGGCCTCCTCTTCCCATGGCCCTTCTCGCAGCCATGCGGCTGTTCCGGCTGAATCCCTGCGGAGAACTGGGGGAATAAGGGCCGGTCTCGGAATCGGGGAGAGCTGACTTTTCCCTGAGGCTGCGAAGAAGATCCGAGATGCGGGACCAGATGGCCGATACAACCCCGGCTCCTGTTCTTTCAGGGGGTTTTGGTCCTGCCGTCTCTTCCGTGTCGGCAGATGCCTCAGCATATTTGGCGTCGTCTCCCGGTCGGGGCTGCTGCGTCCTCTCGAGGTCTGTAATGCCCTGGGGACGGCTGTTCAAATAAGAAAGGAGCGCTTCATAGGCCCCATTGATCTGCTTCAGCTTTTCCTCGGCCTTCTGCTTCAGCCTCCCATTGTGCGAAACCCGATCCGGGTGCCAGATATTGACCAGATCCTTGTAGGCCTGTCTCACCTCCTCGGCTGAGGCCCCGGGTTTCAGGTCAAGAATCTCGTAGCAGCGTTTGATATCCATGGCGGTCTCCGACAGTGTATTTGCAGCAACCCGGCAGGCCTGCCTCACCTTCCCGGCCACTTCAGTTTGATGTCCAGCACAGGCGTGCCGTTGACGGCGTCAAGCCCTTCGACGATCAGGGTGGTCCCTTCAAGGGCTATCAGACGCACGTCCTGGATGCCGATTTTGGAGAGCCTGTCCGGCGTGCGGGAGGCAAATACCCCCACTTCCTTTCCGTCCACCCCGCGCTTGAACCTGGACCTCACGGACCGCGCCTTATGCAGGTAATAGATAATGGTGAGGCTGCGTTCCTCTTCCAGTTTGTACATGAACCGTTTTTGCGACGGAAAGAGCTCGATCCTCGATCTCTCGGTTCTTCCTTTGGTCCCAAAATCCGTGCTGTCCCGCTCAAGCTGGTTGCCGACAAATCCGATGGGGTAGATCCGAACCGGCTTCACATCTCCGTACAGGCACCGTCGGCAGACATTCCGGCCGTCAATTGCAAACACTTCCGCTTCCCTGCACGCAGCCCCGCATTCGGCGCAAACTCTGTCTGGTGAATTTGTCATGGCCCAATTCCTCTGCAAGACGGTCACGTGTCCTCCTCTCCGGCCGTTCTGACAAGTGTCTTAACCGCATTTTGTACAAAAATCAATCTCGAATCGGGTGCAAGCAAAACTGTTGGCCGTGCAAGGCTTTCGCCCTCCCAACAGTCTTCCCAAGGCGGCCTGACGCCCGCAACCAAACAGCGTTCTGCCCGCCCGTGGGGGTCTCTGCCCAAGGGCTGCAATAAAATGCGTTCTGATCGTTCGAAGACCGCCCCCTGGCGCCGGATAATGTGTATTGAAAGGCAGCAAGGAATCCCTCTCGACCCGCCTGACTCGCCTCACTCGCATGGCAGGCAGGTGAAAGGGCGTCCTTGGGGCTGGAACAGACCGTATTTTAAAGCCCTGCTGCCGTTCCCAGGAGCTGTATACGGATAAGTTCCTGATTCGGAATTCAGACGTCAGCCTCCTATCAGGGGCGTCCGAGAGCTCCCGATTACCAACAGAAATAATTACAACCTCTCTAACGGGCCGAACCTATTTTAAAAGGCCAGTGTGTTCATGAAACGGCAGGATGAGAGGAAGCGATGTCAGGCAATAAGGAGTTTGAGCAAACCGTGACTAAGGTTTGAGGACCCCTTTTTGGGAAAGAAAAGGGGTCCTCAAGGCATTTAGATGCAGTTCAGGATCACGCGGGATTTGAGATCTCCACAAGCTCGACCTGGAAGTGCAGGGTCTGGCCTGCCAGAGGGTGGTTCCCATCCAGCGTGACGGCCTCGTCCGAGATGTCGGTGACCACAACTTCCAGTGGATTCCCCTGCGACTGCTGGATCTGCAGCCGCATACCGATGGTCGGCTGGATGTGATTGGGAAATTCCTCCGCCGGCACCTCAAGGACCATCTGCTCCTGTCGATGGCCGTACGCCTCGTCCGGCGAGAGCTCAAAGTCCCGGGTTTCGCCCACTTCCATGCCCAGGATGCCCTTTTCAAAACCGGTTATGATTCGGCCTTCACCTGTCGTAAACTCGAGTGGTTCCCGTCCTTTGGACGTGTCGAATACGCGCCCGTCCTCCAGCGTGCCGGTGTAGTGGACCTTGACGGTGTCTCCATTCTTGAGCGTTGTCATCGTTTTCCTCCTGTGCGATGCGGCCGGGGACCCCCTTGGGTTGTCTGTTGATTAAGAAAACGACCTCTCCCCCCGGCTGATTGCGGACAACAGAATCAGCCGTCGCTTTCGAACGGTCAACGGACGATAACGTCCCCTGGCGCGGAGGGTATTGGCGAATGCCCTGTATGGCTTGGCATGAAAAGGGGAGGAGCAAACCAAAACAGAGGATGGCTTTTCCTGTCCCTCACCACAGGAAAAGCAGGTTTATCCGGCCCAACAACGACCGGATCATGCGGATACGATATGCATCGGCGGACTGTCGCCGTTTTACCCTTCCACATCACAGCGCATCATCTCGCTATTGAGAAGTTAATACCCTGTAAATTTTGGAATTTAGGTGTCAACCTCTTATCCCGGGGACGGGATGAATTCGCAGCTTTTCCTTTGCCCCGGGTTATTGAGATGATACAGCGCCGCGTATTAAGAAAAAGATCCATGCGGTATAGGTTTCTTTGGGTAAGAACGGTTTGTTTGACCAATATATTTATATTAAGCTCTCATTTTCCCATGTCAATGGGCCGCCTTCTCGGATTCAGAACGGCTCTGGGAGCATCCCTGTGAAAGAGGGTGTAGATGGCCGGGATGAGCCCGAGGGTGATCAGAGTGGATCCGGTGAGCCCCCCGATGACCGCCCGGGCCAGGGGGGCCTGGGCGTCGGCCCCCTCGCCGATTCCCAGGGCGAGCGGGAGAAGGCCGAGGATGGTCGTCAGCGTGGTCATGAGGATGGGTCGCAACCTCCGTCGGCCCGCCTCAATGACCGCGGGCCGGACCGTCATGCCGGCGCGGCCCAGCCGACCGGCCTGGTCTACCAGGAGGATGGCGTTGTTGACCGCAATGCCCCCCAGCATGATGCACCCGATATAGGATTGCACATTCAGGGTGGTGTGGGTCAGAAACAGGATAATCAGGACTCCCACCGCGGCCACAGGCACGGAAAACATGACCACCAATGGGTTCATGAAGGATTCATACTGACAGGCTAGGACCATATAGACCAAGATCAGGGCCAGGGCCAGGGCCGCGACCAGCTCATTAAAGGCCTTTTTCTGTTCCTCAAATGTCCCTGTCACGGTCAGTCCGTATCCCGCGGGACGGGGAATCTGGTCCAGGAGATCCTGGATCTCCCGGGCCACGGAACCGGAATCGCGGCCGGCCACATTGGCCTCCAGGGTCACCACCCGCTGCTGGTCCTTCCGATCGATCACAATGGGGCCTCGACCGGGCTCGGCAGTGACCAGATTGCGCAAGGCCACCGGGTCGCCCGAGGGGGTATTCAGGGTCAGATCGAGAATGTCGTTCAGTGAAAGCTTTTCCGCATCCTTAAGTTGTACCAGGATCCGGTAGGAATCACCGTCCGTGCGGAATTCTCCTGCCTTGGAACCGGCCACCGCCGTCTCCAGGACACGGGTCACGTCGCGCACGGTCAGACCCATGTCAGAGGCCTTGTCCCGGTCCACCCGGATCTGGAACTGTGGCACCCCGGCCTCGCGGGTGATATCCACGTCCGCAACGCCCGCCACCTGGGCGGCCACCGATGCTGCGCGCCGGGCCAGGGCGTCCAGCCTCGCCAGATCAAAGCCGCGGATTTCAATGGTCAGCCCCTCGTCTCCACCCAGAAGCCGCTGCAAGAGAAACTGGCCCTGGGGTGCCCGGGTGCGGATCTCCATGCCTGGGATCTTCCCGGTCAGTCGGCGGCGCAGATCATCCGCAATGTCTGTGTTGGACCGTTGGCGCTGGGCCGAAGGGACCAGTGCCAGGTTGATCTGACCAGTGGCGGCTGCATCCGGACGCCAGCCCACTGAACCGACGCTAACAACCGAAGAGACCGTCTCCGGCGCCGCGGCCTGAACAATGGCCTCCATCTTCCGGGTCTGCCTGTCCACAATGTCGAGCCGGGTGCCGATGGCCATTTCCCCGGTCACCCGCACCTCGCCCTCGTCGCTGGGCGGGAGAAACTCGCTCCCGATCAGGGGGATGAGGAGGAAACTGCCGGCCAGGGCAACCGCTGCAGTGAAAATGGTCATTACCCGATGGTTCAGGACCCAGCCGAGGAAGTCGGCATACAACTGATTGAGCCCCTCAAAAAAGGCCTCTGCGAGAGCCGCCAGTCTCTGGATCGGGCCGTCTCTCTTTCCGGTGCGTGGGCTCAAGAATCGGGAGGCCAGCATGGGCACCAGGCTGAGGGACACCATGAGGGAACAGACCAGCGAAAAGATGATTACATAGGCCAGCTCCTTGAACAGGATGCCCGGGACGCCCCGGACAAAGATGAGGGGGAGAAATATTACCAGGGTGGTGAGGGTGCTGGCCACAATGGCCGGCGCTACCTCGCTTGCCCCTTCCACTGCTGCTGTTTCAGGGGTTTCGCCCCCCTCCTCGCGGCGTCTGTAGATGTTCTCCAGGACCACAATGGCCCCGTCCACCATCATGCCCACGCCCAGGGCTAGTCCGCCCAGCGTCATGAGGTTCAGGGTAAACCCGCCCAGGTAGATCAAGAAAAAGGTGGCGATCATGGATATGGGGATGGCCAGGAAGATCACCAGGGTGCTTCGCACATTGCGGAGGAAGAGGAGGAGGACCATGACGGCCAGGCCCCCGCCGTAAAGGACCGAACGGGCTACATTGGCAATGGACCGCTCGATGAAATTGCCCTGATTGATGACCGGGATGACATGGATCTGTGGGAAGCTCCTGTTGACCGCATCGATCTCGGCCAGCACGGCCCTGGAGACCTCCACCGTATTGGCGTCGGCCTGTTTTCGGATCGCCACCCTCAGACCGCGTTTGCCATTGACCCGCACAATCCGGGTCAGCTTCTGATAGGTATCTCTGACGCCGGCCAACTGGGACAAGGTCACAGGGACCCCATCCTTCAGCGTGATGACCGTGTTCCGGATCTGTTCCAGGTCGATGAATTCGGCAGGGGCTCGAAGGGTGATCTCATAGCGGCCCTCTTCGATCTTGCCCGCGGGCAGATCCAGGTTGGCGTCCTGCACAGCCTGAAGGATGCGATCCAGAGGGATGCCCAGGGCCCGAACCCGGTCAGAATCCAGCTCAATCCGCACCTCCCGATTGTAGCCGCCCCATACGTCCACCTGGGCCACTCCGGGGATCCGGGCAAAGCGATACCGGATCTGATCCTCGATCGCCTGGGTCAGCTCCACCGGGTCCAGAGTGCTGGAGATGCCTAAGATTACCACCGGAAAGGAGGCAATGTCGAACTTGCGGATGCGCGGCCTTACCACGTCCTCGGGCAGCTCGTCGATCTCGTCTTCGAGCCTGCTCTGGACGTCCATGGCCGCGATATCGATGTTGGCGCCCCACACAAACCGGACCTGAACGCTGCTGTTGCCCTCAGAGGACTGGGAGGTCATCTCTTCCACACCCGGGACCGTGGCGATGATCTCTTCCACGATCTGGGTTACCAGCCGCTCCATGACCTCCGGGCTGGCCCCTTCGTATTCAGTGCGGACCGTTAGGGTGGGGAGCTCGATGGTGGGGAGGAGATCGATGCGCATTCGGCTGAGGGAAAATATGCCGACAATGACCACGATGAGGGTCGCCATGGTGATGAAGATGGGCCTTTGAACGCTGAATCCCGGAAGGCTCATGTTTAGACTCTTTGTCCGTAACTTCTCCGCAACGTGCGAAGAAGTTTCCCCGTGGGGGTCTCTGCCCAAGGGCTGCAAAAACCGAATACAGCTCCTGGGAACGGCAGCAGGGCTTTGAAATACAGTCTGTTCCAGCCCCAAGGACACCCTTTCACCTGCCCGCCATGCGAGTGAGGCGAGTCAGGCGGGTCGATAGGGATTCCTTGCTGCCTTTCAATAAACAATATCCCGAGCCCGGGGGGCGGTCGCCGAACGATATGGATGCACCTTATTGCAGCCCTTGGGCAGAGACCCCCACGGCCGGGCAGAACGCTGTTTGGCTGCGGCCGTCAGGCCGCCTTAGGGTCTCGCCCCGGTGGAGGGGCATTCTCCCTTGTGGTCAGGAATGGTGATGCGCGAGCCGTGGTCCACCAGTTGCTGTCCCAGGATCACCACCTGGCCCGACAATCCTTGCCCTTTTACCTGGACCCGTTCCCCTTCCTGGATCCCGATCGAGACCTCGCGCCAGAGCACGGAACAACCGTCCGGGCTCACCACAAAGACCCCATCCCTGTCGTTTCGTTGGGTGAGGGCCTGCTGAGGAACGATCACGGCATTTTCCACACGGTCCAGGATTACGGAGACCCGTACGAACATTCCGGGTTTGAGACGCTGGTCCGGATTGGCCACTTGAAGCTCCACCTTTGCCTGGCGCGAGGTCTCACGAAACACGGGCGAGATACGGTCGATCTGCGCCTCAAACCGTTCACCGGGGAATGCGTCTGTACTGAGCCAGGCCGGCTGTCCGCGACTCAGATGCACATAATCCTTTTCTGTCACAAAGATGACGGCCTTGACGGGGTCCAACTGGACCACCGAGATGAGGGGATCGTTGGCCGAGACCGTCTCGCCTGCGTCCACATACCTGTCCCCCACCACCCTATGCCCAACCCTGTCTGCCCAGCTGGCCGTCACCTGCGTATAGCTTAGCCGGATCCGGGCCGTTTCCAGAGCCGCCTCGGCCTTGGCCAGCTGTGCCCTGGATACGTCCACCTGGGCCAGCTTCCCCAGATGCTCAGCCTGGGCCGCATCAAACTCCGCATCTGAGGCCACATTGCGCTCGCGGAGCTGTTCCATGCGCTGGAGCTTGCGGGCTGCGATCTCCAGGGCGCTTCTGGCCTCTGCCAGATTGGCCTTGGCTACCGCCAGTTCGGCCTTGGCCAGGTTCACGGCCTGCACGTACTCATCATTGTCGAGCTGAGCCACCACCTGGCCCCGGGCCACAGGATCGCCAAGGTCCACGTTCAGTCTTAGGATCCGACCCCCGATCTTGGGCGCCACCACCAGCCTGGAAGGGGATTCCAGCGTCCCGCTGAAGGTCTTCTGCCATTTTAGGGATCCCCGTTCAATGGGGGCCGCCTCTACCGGGATCGCTGCCCGGCCCAGGGCCGCACCGGGAGGGGCCTGGGCCTTTTGCAGGCGGTCCCAGATCATCCATGCGATCCCTGCGGCCGCACCGACAATGATAAGCAAAATGATGAGATTTCGTGTCCTCACTTCTTAGACAGGGTCCTTTCTTGCAAATGGAAGCAAGATCTTTTTCATGTTACCATCAATGGAAGAGGGGGTCAAAGCTATTCAGGCGCCACCCCCTGACCAGCAAAGGGCCTTTCTGGAATCCATGCCCCAAGGCGGCCTGACTGCCGCGACCAAACAGGTCTCCCCCAAGCCCCGGAAGCCTTCCGCCCGCCCGTGGGGGTCTCTGCCCAAGGGCTGCAATAAAATGCAGCCGTATCGTTCGGCGACCGCCCCCGGGCTCGGGATACCATTTATTGAAAGGCAGCAAGGAATCCCTATCGACCCGCCTGACTCGCCTCACTCGCATGGCGGGCAGGTGAAAGGGTGTCCTTGGGGCTGGAACAGACCGTATTTTAAAGCCCTGCTGCCGTTCCCAGGAGCTCTGTTCGGTTTTTGCAGCCCTTGGGCAGAGACCCCCACGGGCAAACTTCTTCGCACGTTGCGGAGAAGTTGCAAACAAAGACTCTAAAATGCAGAGCCAGACTTGACAATTGGGCAATGGGACTTATCTTCTATCATGCCTTTTCGAATTATTTTAATAATTTCAGGATGTTATGAGTTGTAAAGGTTCCCGGGGGGTGGCTCGGGTCGGAGGGGATGGTTCGCTATCCCTCATGAATTAGACAGAGGAGGATTGCTACATGAAGATCAGGCCGTTGAACGACAGGGTGTTGGTACTCAGAATCGAGGAGGACGATAAGACAAAGGGGGGCATTATCATCCCCGATACGGCAAAGGAAAAACCCCAGCAGGGGAAGGTGGCAGCGGTGGGCCCTGGCAGGCTGAACGAGAAGGGCGAGCGCATCCCCATGGCCGTAAAGGAAAACGACAGGATCCTGTTCGGCAAGTATGCGGGCAATGAGATCAAGATCGATGGAGTAGAGCATCTCATCATGCGGGAAGACGATATCCTGGGTATACTGGAATAGCGCTGGAGGAGGGCGTTGAATCATGAGTGCAAAAGAGATCAAGTATAGTGAAACGGCAAGAGAAAAGATGATGAAGGGGGTTGACACCCTTGCCAACGTCGTCAAGCTGACCTTGGGACCCAAGGGCCGAAACGTCCTTATCGAGAAGTCATGGGGTGCGCCCAAATCCACAAAAGACGGGGTGACCGTGGCCAAGGAAATCGAACTGGAAGACAAGTTCGAAAACATGGGGGCACAGATGGTCAAGGAAGTTGCCTCCAAGACATCGGATGTGGCAGGTGACGGCACAACCACAGCGACCCTTTTGGCCCAGGCTATTTTCAGGGAAGGTTCCAAGCTGGTGGCCGCAGGTCACAACCCCATGGGCATCAAGAGGGGGATTGACAAGGCCGTGGAACTGGTGGTGGCCGAACTGAAAAAGATCTCCAACCCCACCAAAGATAAAAAGGAGATTTCCCAGGTCGGCACCATCTCCTCCAACAACGACAAGGCCATCGGGGAAGTGATTGCAGAGGCCATGGAAAAGGTCGGCAAAGAAGGGGTCATCACGGTCGAAGAGGCAAAGAGCATGGAGACGACTCTCGAGATCGTGGAAGGCATGCAGTTTGACCGAGGGTATCTTTCTCCCTACTTTGTCACCAATGCTGAAAAGATGGAGGCCCATCTGGAAGATCCCTACATCCTCCTGCACGAAAAGAAGATCAGCAGCATGAAAGACATGGTCCCCATCCTGGAGCAGGTCGCCAAGACCGGGAAACCGCTTTTGATCGTTGCCGAGGACGTGGAGGGAGAGGCCCTCGCCACACTGGTGGTGAACCGGCTTCGCGGCACACTCCAGTGCGTGGCGGTAAAGGCCCCTGGCTTCGGGGACCGGCGCAAGGCCATGCTGGAGGATATGGCGGTCCTGACCGGCGGCCAGGTGATCAGCGAGGATCTGGGAATCAAACTGGAGAACATCACCCTTCAAGACCTGGGGGGCGCCAAGCGGGTCACTGTGGACAAGGATAACACCACCATCGTGGACGGCAAGGGCACCCGGGCTGCCTTGGAGGGCCGCGTCAAGCAGATTCGAGCCCAGATCGAAGAGACCACCAGCGACTATGACCGTGAAAAGCTCCAGGAGCGCCTGGCCAAACTCATCGGCGGTGTGGCTGTGATTAATGTGGGCGCAGCCACCGAGATTGAGATGAAGGAAAAGAAAGACCGGGTGGAAGACGCATTGAACGCCACCCGGGCCGCGGTTGAAGAAGGGATCGTGGCGGGGGGCGGCGTCGCCTATCTCCGCTGCCTGAAGGTCCTGGAAAAAACCCAGCTTTCTGAGGATGAGCAGATAGGCGTCAACATCGTGAAACGGGCACTTGAGGAGCCTGTGCGTCAGATTTCCGCCAATGCAGGGTTCGAGGGGTCTGTGATTGTGCAGAAGGTCAAAGAGGGCAAGGACAATTTTGGGTTCAATGCCGAGACCGGCGAGTATGAGGATCTTATGAAGGCGGGGATCATCGACCCCACCAAGGTCACCCGCTTCGCCCTCCAGAACGCCGCGTCTGTGGCCGGTCTCCTTCTCACCACAGAAACCATGGTGGCTGAAAAGCCCAAAAAGAAGACGCCTCCACCGGCTATGCCTCCGGAGGATATGTACTAACAAGCGGTACGCCTTCGAGTCCCCATGGGGGCTCGAAGGCCTTCCCTGTTGTCCTCAAGAAAAAGGGCAAGGCCGTGTTGTTCACGCGGTCATGCTCCCTTCAGACCGTCACTCATCGTCATAGAAATCCTGTCGTTTGCGGCGGAGTTCGCGCCTCCTTTTCCCATCCTTAACCCATCTGTCTTTGTCCTCAACAGCCCTTGTCTTCTTCTTTCTGCAGTCGGGACAACGTCTGGGAGCGGCAAAATCAAGGGCCAGAAAGCGGGCCTGTTCTGCCGACGTAAAGACAAAGGGCTTACCGCACTGGATGCAAACAAGGGTCTTATCTTTCATTGCAAATCAAATAGCGGACTGAAGGTTGTATGCGACACAATCTCTGTGGATTGTCCCAAGGCGGCCTGACTGCTGCAACCAAACAGCGTTCTGCCTGCCCGTGGGGGTCTCTGCCCAAGGGCTGCAATAAAATGGGTTCATATCGTTCGGCGACCGCCCCCCGGGCTCGGGATATTGTTTATTGAAAGGCAGCAAGGAATCCCTATCGACCCGCCTGACTCGCCTCACTCGCATGGCGGGCA
>Ga0209270_1003389_pt1 | contig 13885 bp, 6 predicted proteins | sample MTBAKSrepl1MetaG_FD_187456 | JGI IMG/M metagenome (GOLD analysis project Ga0209270, IMG submission 187456) | Enrichment culture microbial communities from Arthur Kill intertidal strait, New Jersey, USA, that are MTBE-degrading - MTBE-AKS1... | ecosystem: Environmental > Aquatic > Marine >...
AGTATTTCTGGATGTCGGCGTCTTGCTTGATGCTACTCTGGGTCAAGGTGTACAAGGCCCAGAAGAGAGAAGATTTACCAGAGCCGTTATTGCCATAAGCGAGGATGTTTTTGCCTTTCAGATCAAAGAGCTGTTCCTGCTGGAACGCCTTGAAATTTTTTATTTTTACTTGTGAGATTTTTTTCATCGAGATTCAAGGATAGGCTTTAAGATATCAGGGCTGCGGACGGCAAAGAGCTTGATACGGTTGCGCACCTCGCTGTCCGGGTGGGTCCAGCGGGCGTAGAGCTGGTTGATGACGGTTTCTTTTTCGCTGTCAGGCAGTTGCTCGAAATCTCGTCCATTCATTACCTCCGTCAAGTCTTTTTCTACGAATTGCAGGGTGTCGATTTGCTTTTCTTTCATGTGAGCGGGGAAGTAGAGCTGGAAAACAAGAGCATCATTAACCTGTTTAAATACATTAAAAAAACGAGTAGCTGAGTAAGATAAAATTGATGTCATGCAAGAAAGTAAAACATCTTGGGCAGAGTTTGGAATCGCTATTGGTATTGAGTGCAATTCGTAAATTCCAATAGTCGGCATTCTGTATTTAAGGCAATACCAAAAATTCACAACTTTAGAATTCAAAATTGAGCAAATAGATTTTATTGAACACTGTCTTTTGTAAGAAGAGAGCCTAGATACATTGACAGTATCCAAAAAATAGTTTTGTTGATTGTCATAAGCAGCTAACAGCTGGTAAGAACTATTAACTCTCTGTGTGACTATTTTTTCAGGAACCTCAAAAAACGAGCTAGTATGCGGCACACATCCAACTTTTTCTTTCATCAAATCTGGCCGATACCAAATATACTCTCCTGCCCAATTTAACTTGAAGGCTTTTATGTTTTTTCCTCTATAGACTGGATGATATTCCGCCCCGATAGCATCGGAGGTAATAAATCTTTTATCATCACTTGTTTTTATTCCTCTTGAAAATTCAATTATTTCTTTTAATTCTGTCCCTGTATTTTCAATTTGTTTAAAAAGATTCTTTTGTTCTGGCGTTGACATAGTATCAAATTCATAAATATCTGACGACAATACTTCATCTGAATCTATGTAAGTGACCCTCTTGAAGTTTTCATCCAAGACATCAATTTGATACTTATGATGCATCTGAGCATTTTTCACCCGCTCCAAAACGATTACAACAGGTCTAACAATAGCTTCAAATACTCCGAAATTTAAGTCAACTATGCTAAGAAATTTAAACTCTCCAAATATTAATTTTCGTAGCGGAGTAAAACTGTCGGTAGCTTTCCATGTATGAGGTATTATGAAGGATAACAAAGAATTTTGACGGGTTAGCCTGCTCCCTTTTTCAATAAAAAAAGCAAACAAATCCGTTTTGTTCTTTGTTACGGAAAATAATTTCCTATATGTGGACCTTTCAAATTCGGTAAGGTTTGCAAAGTTCACATAAGGCGGATTACCAATCACCACATCAAAACCGTCATTCATTCCGAACATCCATTCCGGATCAAAAAAAGGTGAGGACTCATTCTGATCATATGGATCCCAAGCGGCAAGTTGCCGGGCGGTTTTATTGGCCCATCCGTCAGCGATCAGTAGCTCTCCCATTTTTTCTCGCAAAGCCTGGTCCTCTTCTCGCAGCTTCCGTTTAGTTTTTGGCGTTTTGGCTGAAAAAATACGGTGCCGCACGATTTTTAGCTCTTCTTCCAGTTTTTTTACCTCCTTGTTTGCAAAAAGGTTACCCTGTTTCTCCGGCTTCTCAATACCGATCAAGGTGTTGGCGGCTACGAATTTGGTTTCCAGGTTGGGCAGGGGGCGGATGCCGAAATTTTCCTTGTTTTTGTCCACCTTCTGGTCCACCACGAGGGAGATAAAGAAGCGTAGCTTGGAAATCTGGGCGGCAATGGGCTGGATATCCACACCGTAGATGCAGTTCTCGATCAAAAAGAGTTTTCGGGCATAGTCCGGGTCGTTGATCTGCTCGTCAAAGGCTTCGTTGATCTCTAAAAGCTTCTGCTCCCGGGCTTCCTTGTCCACCAGATGAAAGGCTGTTTCCGTTTCCTTGAGAGCTTTCTCCATCTGCAAGTCATGCCAGTGGGTATTGTCCGGATCAAGTTTCTGGAGGACATGCACCATCTTTTGTAGGATACCCATGGGAAAAGCTCCGGAGCCGCAAGCCGGGTCCAGGATGCTGCAGGTGTCGAGCGCTTTGATGATTGCTTTTTCCAAGTCGGTGTTTCCAGCAAAGGGATTGCCGGGATCAAAAGAGAGGAGTTGGTGGAGCTTGTTGTCCAGGTCATCCTCTTCCATGTCCCATTCCGACAAGGCATTTTTCAGGTAGGCAATGAGGCTTTCATCCACCATGTAGTTAACTATCTCGCGGGGAGTGTAGAATGAGCCGGTCTGCTTGCGGGCCGTGGTTTTGGTCTCGGGGTTATAACTGGCCAGCAGGTTTTCAAAGACCTTGCCCAGTAATTCTGGATCAAGGGCAATGTCTTCTTCAATGGGTGTGTTCTCCGTGATGGTGAACTTATAGGATTCAAAGATGTTGACCAGCCCTTTGACCGCCGCCTGCTTGGTCTTTTTATTGTCAATGCCCATCACCTGGCTGAGGTCCACCTCTTCATCAATACCAAAAAATAGATAATCGGGAACCACTAGTGGGTTGTCCTCCCGGTCGGAAAAGCCGTCTTTATAGACAATCACATCGCCTCCCCGCGGCCCCTTCTCTGTAGGGTGTGGTTTGTCCAGGCATTCAAATAGACCGCCATTCATAAAGGGCACGGTTTCTTCTACCAGGTCAATGAATTTCTGTGAGTTCTTGAAACAGGAACCATAGCGCAGCAGGTTGGTGACATTCATGTGCTGCTTGTCTTTCCGAAAATCCCTTTTGCCCATTTCCTGATTCAGGGTAGCGAAAAAGAGGTTCTGGAGAATAGCCTTGTAATAGTGGCTTTTCTTGTTAAGGGACTGGAAGAGACTGCCGCTTTGGTGGTAGGGGGTTAGATCCTTGATCAGTTTATCTTTCACATAGTTAAGGTCAAACAGTTCCGTCGGGATCAGCTTTTTCTCCTTAATGAACCAGACAAAGAGGAAACGTGTCAGTAGACGGATAACATTTTTGGCATTGTGCTCCTGCTTAAACTCCTGGAGTTTTTTCTCATCGGTGGAGCCTGTCTCCTCGAAGAGCGTGTGAATGGTCGGCTCACCTGGAAAAGTGACTTCTTTGATGGCCCAGAAATACCAGTTGGATAGCTCTTCATAGAATTTTTTGTTCAGCAGCGAGACGTTGAAAACTGTCTGCCAGTAGCTGTAAAGGGCTGAAAACGAGTTGACGGCCTGCTTGCCGGAACGGCTGATGGCAAGCTCGGACAGAATGCGCAGGTGGCCGGAATGGGGCCGTTCAATATCAACATCCCTGAGGAGAGAAACCTTGCCGGCTTTCTCGCCTTCCCGCCATTCCTGTTTGTATGGTAGCCGCTCGGCATTGGCAAAGGAAAGTAAATTGTCATAGCGAAAGACCACAACCACTGGGGTGTAGTGAAATTCCCGATTGAAGGCGCGGGTAATTTCGGCAAGCTGTGTCCTGGTAGGTGGCAGGTCGTTATCACGCTGGTTCAGTGTAACACCGAATATGAGAATGCCGTCGTAATCGGACTTTATTTCCCAGTAGTCAAGGCTTTCTCCTCCTTCAAAGGCGGCATCGTCCACCATGCCCAAGAAATAGACATCCTCCATCAACTGATAGGCGTCTTTGTCTGCTTTAAATGTTCTGGAAAGAATATCCTTTGGCCTGGCTGGCTCTTCGGCGATGTAGTTGACCGGGACGTTGAGGCTTTTGAAAAAGTCGCGCAGTGCACTATAAAAATCCTTAGTCTTGAAATATTTCAGGTCTTTCATGAATTGCCTTTCAGACTGATATCCAGCTTAAACTAATTTGACTCGGTAAAAATCATTTATTCCTATCCCACCAGGAACCAGGCTATGAGGTCAAAATTGTCAGCCTGGTATTTATCTCCCACCGTTATATTCTGTTTTACTTTCCGCACTGCCCCAGCATCACCAGCTTTCAGTTTGGCCAACACATCCATGGCCTCGCTCCCCATTCTGGTTTTGGTGGTACCGTCTTCCAGTTGTTCTTCTTCGACAGCTTGACCAACCAGCCATTTTTTAACAGCCTCGATCAGGGGCTGAATGGCGGTCGGCTCACCCTTGTCTACAGCAGGACCGACATGGCGGGCCTTGTCCTTATGGATCATCAGGGCGTCCAGCACCTCTTTCTGGTTCTGAAGAACCTGCCTGCCCTGCATGTCGATGTAAATAAGATCATAACTCTGGTATTGATGGTCCGAGGTCTTGGGCGGCCTGGCTGGATACCCCAGCAGGGAGATGATTCCCTCCTTGGGGCAAACAGGCGATTCCCCCGTGAAGCCTGTATAGACACCTTTTGGCATCCGCTCATATTTACTGTTGCTGTCTTGGATGCCGGCCAACAGCTCCTGGCGATATTTCTCCAGAGAAAGATCGTCAAAGCCAAGCCCCTGTTCGCTGACCTCGATATCCTCCCAGGAGGTCTGCATCTGCTGGAGCATCCGTTCCTTCATCTTGTTTTCCAGGGATTCGTCAGTGGCCATCTGGGCAAAGGTATCAGAGAACTCCAGGTGTACTTCCGAGCCGGCCAGCTTCATGGCCGTCATGCGTTGTTCGATTCGGCCCTGCAGATTGAGATAGGAATTGATATTGTTCGACGGCCAGAAATTGATGCCGAATATTTGTTTGTTGGGCGAGCCCAGACGATCAATACGCCCCATTCGCTGGATAATCCGCACTGGGTTCCAGTGAATATCGTAGTTGACGACAGTATCGGCATCCTGCAGGTTTTGGCCTTCGCTGAGGGCATCGGTGGCGATCAGAATATCAATGGGCTTTTTGATAGTCTGTTCATAGGCGGGTGTATTGGTTTCCGCCAGCCAGCTGATCCAATGCTGAAATGCCTCCTTTTCGTTTTTGCAGTCAGCAGGCGCTTCGAACTGCCATTCCTGTTCTTTAAAAAGTTTTGTGAACGGGGCGAAACGTTGCAGGATCGGTTCAAAGTTATTGGTCTCATGCGGGGAATCATGCGTTACTGATCCCGAGCCGCTTACCATGGCCAGGTTGTGGAAGCCTCTGGCCTTGAGTTGTTCGAAAAGATAGGTTGCTGTGTCTCTGTAAGCCGTGAAGATGACAAGCTTTCTGTTATTGTCGTTGGCTCCGGAAAAGGCCTTTGCCTGAATTTTTTCCATGAGTGTCTGAAGTTTATCGTCGGCACTTTTATGGTTTTGGGGGTGCCGTGCTTCCTGCTGGATTTTTTCCTGAAATCGCGTCAGATTGACACTGAGGTTATCCAGGGCGTCAAGGTCTTTTTTGAGGTCTTTTTTGAATAATTCCAGGGTGCCGGCTGCATCGATCTCGGAAAGCCGGATTTTTCTTTTCTTGCCGAGCGTGAATTCCGCGAGTTCATCCTCCTGCTCATCAGCATCAAACAGCGATTCCTCACCATTGTCATCCAGGGCGCTGTCACTTTTGGCTGTTTGATAGGCCTTAATTTTGTTCAGGGCATTCTGGTGGTGGAAGCGGATCTTGTCCACGGTTGTATGGAAGGCGTACCAGGAGGATTCCAGCCTTTTCACCAGGAGGATGTACATCATTTTAACCAGAAAAAATTCCCGCTGTTTTTCATCGTGTAGAATGTCTTTGTCCTCGGTCGTCTGGATGTAAGAAGAGGGCTGATACCCGGACAACATGGGAGGGAAATGGTCGAATAACTCTTCAAAGCTCTCAAAATTGCCGATCTGGCTGGGAGTGACAAAGATATTTTCTGGTTTTGCCTTTGCCGGAAATTCGAGCCCTGTTTGTTGCCCGGCGATCATGGCCCTTGTCCGGGCTACAGTAAGGGCGTCTGTTAGCCTGAAAAAATTGGCAGGAAGCTGTTTAATGAAGGCGCTTATTTGAGGGTTGGTCAATTGTCTCCAGTCGTTAAAGGCCTTTTGAGCACTACGGAAGGTGTAGTCCAGGTTTTTTATCCCTAACGACTCGTCGAAACCACGGGTGTCACCCTGGACCATTAATTTAAATTGATTGCGGATGTCATTTAATGAATTATTGATCGGTGTAGCGGAGAGCATCAGGATCTTAATGTCCTCGTTGCTCTTGAGAATTTCCTCAACCAGAAATTGGTATCTCTTGGATTTGTCGTTTCGTAGATGGTGACTTTCGTCGATGACAATGAGTTTCGGTTTGTCGTTACAGAAGAGTTTATCGGATCTGTCGATGTATTTCTCGAGCCGGTCTAACTGCATATCCGTATGAAACCGAATGAAATAATCAAAACAGTCTTTTTCGAATTTTGAGTCCTGATGCTTCAGATAGCGGTGCCAGTTATGTTGCAGTTTTTTTGGGCAGATCAACAGAATCTCCCGGCCTTGAAGTTGAAAAAATTTCATCACAGCCAAGGCACTCCAGGTTTTTCCAAGACCGACCGCATCGGCCAGAATAGCGCCATTATATTTCTGCAACATTTTGATAAGGCTCAAGACCCCTTTTTGCTGGAACGGATAGAGAGTTTTATATATGACCGTATTTTCCAGCCGGCCGACCTGCCGGTTGAACTCGGGATTGTCCTGGTCCAAGATTAGCTGACTTCCAAACAGTTCGAAAAGAACTTTGTAATACAGTTCCCGTGGAGTGTACTCGATAAAGATCCTTTCTATCTCCTCGATCAGATACTCTTTAAATGGCTTGGTGTATTTTTTCCCTTCCGTGTCAAAGAGCGTCTTGTTTTTATGTGCCTGGGGTCTTTTCCAAAGCTCGTTAAACCATTTCCTGAGTTCCTTATACTGGTTGTTGTTGCCGGTTTCGGCAATGTTCAACTCGACATTACTGGTTGTCTTCAAACCTATACCGGCTTCGGTCAGGTTCGAACTGCCGGAAATGAAATAGTTATCCCGATCATCCTTGTTGGCTGGTGAAAAGAGATAAGCCTTGGCATGACAGAAATTGGGCTCGAGAGTTTTGGCATCGACTTTTTCCTGGCGCAAAAAGGTAACGGCTTCCCGGGCTAGACTGTTGAGCTTGAGAGAGGCCTCTACAGTGATGTTTTCATTGAGCAGATCGAGGGCACGGGTTGTATCTATTTCAACATTGACAATATCACCGAGAACAAACCTGAACGCCGTTATTTTTTCGTTAACCTGCTGCGAGAGATAAGCAAGCGCCCCGACGGTAAAATAACCGGTAACGATGTTAAGAGTTCCATCCTCGGTATACTTTGAAATCCATTCATGGACCTTCAGGTTTTCGTTTTCATTATCCAGTAACATAATTACCTTCGGAAAGGGTTAAATATACGTAATTTTTATTTGCAAAGGGGCTAAAATGTCAATATTAATAATGTCTCATAACTTTACAAATTCTCACCGTAAATCCGCTCTCGTAAAAACTTCCCCACTTTGAATACCGTCATGTCCTTTGGCTTCATCTGTTTCTTTTCACCGACCGAGGCATCCACACAAACGTTAAATAGTGCCCGGCCGATTTTATCGAACAAGTACTGCCGGTACTGCTCAGTTCCTGAAGATAATACTTTGCGTGGTATTAAGTTATCTGCATCAATGACCACCTACTCTATAAAACATATATGATGAATTTGAAATCCGTGGCGATCTATCCTCAATCGGGAACCCCAACTATAGCCGAAACAACTCGAGAGTGGATTGGCTGTGCTGAAGGGATTCTTGAAAAAGCTTCAATGATTTTTTCTGCGTTTAGAGGATTATTTTTCAGATCCCTCCTAATGTCTTTAAGCCGTAATGGCTTAAACCTTCGCCTTTGCATAAGTTTTTCATACCAAGCCTCCCTTATTAAATCGAGCCACGCCTCTGCGACACTATCCAAATCCGGACGTTCTTCTTCGCTAGTTGGTATTTCCAGCATTCTTTTTGCTTCTTTAGAAGCCTCAAGCCATTCACGATCTTCCAGCAACTCAGCCTTTTTTATGTAATGATCAAGCACCAGATTCATTTCGTGAAGAGCCCTTTGTTTTTTCCTGGGCAACAATACAGTTTCTGTTTCAAGGACTCGCTTCAAAAACTTATCGATCAACTGTGAAGCTTCATTGTCCATTTGGCGCTCTTTAATATCACCCGTAAGAAGTTCTTTTAACCTTTCAGCAACATCCTCAAGATGGGTTATCGGCCTTGCCTGAAGGTGATCCAGTAAAAGCCATTTTGGCGCACCACGATCAATTCCGGCAATTGCCAAAAAAGCCCAAGCCTTTTCCGAACGAACCAAACTCACAGTAGAAACCACTCTTGCCTTAGAATGGCATACCTGTTCATACACATCTTTAGGGACTATTCCAATATTGTGATCTACCAAATCCCGCACGGGCTGGAATGCATCTCTAAGGCCGTCCCAGACTTGCCCGGAAGCATACATTTCATCGAGCCTGCGGATCATCTCTTCCGCAGTCGAAGGTCCTTCTTCCTGAACTTCTTCAGGTATGAGGTTTTCAGGTAGAGACAAATTTGACCCTAAAATTTCTTTTACCTCTGTATATCGATTGAAAAATTTTCGATCAGTTTTCAAGGAAAAGGAATCGCTGTCCTTGGGCCACCAGACCTCTATCTGTTTATGTGGGCTATTCATACGGTCAACACGACCGACACGTTGCTCGGCTATGCGGATAACACTCGGCATATCCAACAACACCACGGATGATGCCTGTTGTAAATTCAATCCCTCAGACATTGCATCTGAACATAGTGCAATTATATTTTTTGCTTGTGAGCCTGGAGCAAATAACTTGTTAACCTTTTTCTTGTTAGTCCCTTTTGCTCCCGTTGCGACAATAACCTGGCAATCATCAATTTCTTCTTCGATAAAATTTTTAATGACCTCAAGAGTGATAAGACAACTGTCGAAAGCAATAATGAGTTTATGCTTGTCCAATAAGCTAACCAGCAATCTTGCTTTCGCTTGCTCCCTACGATCACTCATTTTGCTCGCCAGCTCGAGAATCTCATCATATATTTCGACTTCTCTTTCCACAGCAATTCTGTGTTCAGTCTCCTCTGCCAACCATTTGGGCAACTTATCCTTCAAGGTACTGGCGGGAAGTTTTTCGGCACTTTCTTTGAGTCTTCCAAGGACATTGCCTGTTTCTTCGTTTTTGATATGTTCCTTAATCGCATAACGCTGTGAAGCAGTTTTCGTCCCTAACAAATGCTCAACCAGAGCAGCTTTAGAAGAACGCAAGCGGGACATGAGGTGGTAAAGTGCAAGTCCTTTTGCGCCCTGCAAACGTCCCCTAATATATATATCTTCATCAACTACACCTCTGAGAGATTCCGGCATTTCTATTCCAGAGCGCAAATTAACCAATCCACGTAACTGTCCGGCCAGTTTTCTAATCTGGGTTGCAAGTTTTTGATCGATCTCGTTTTCTTTTGTTGGATATGTCTTTGGTTTGTGGTGAGGATAACGACACATGATATTGTTATCATCACGATAGGCCTCCGGCTCCCTATCTACCATGGCATTAAGCAATGATTTCGTACGCCGCAGCGTAAACCGTTGTACCTCCTTCTGCATTTCTAAACGTTCTTCACGGGTCATGAGAAGTTGACCGTTTTGCTTATTTATACGCTTTCCCAAACGATCAAATAGGGTTAAAGCTGAGTCTTCAAGGTTATCAGCACCAAGCAAATCAACTATACGGAGGAGATCTCTGGCCCCTTTGTTAATTGGCGTTGCTGTAAACATGACAACCACGTCAGCCATATTTCCATGAAGTCCTCTCGTTCGAGAAGAAATTGGATTGAGAAAATTGTGTGCTTCATCTATCGCCAAAGACTGGGCTCTACGTACAACTTTTACGACATCCTCATGTTTATCAGAACCACGATAACTTAAAACTCCATGGGAAAGTGTACTCAATGGCAGCCCGCACTCAGCGGCTTCTCTACGCCAAGAATTTTCTACTATGCCAGGGGGACAAACAAGGGCAGTAATATCTTTGCGCACCCTTCCAGTGCTCCAGATCCGGTCCATAACGGCTCGTAACAAATGAGCGCCCATTCGAGTTTTTCCCGAACCTGTTGCATCTGCCACCAATACACTGCCAACGTTTTCAACCATCCAAAGGCTCTGGGCAATCCCGATCTTTTGAGATGGCCAAAGTTCACTGTTATTACTGGCTAAATGGGTTTTAATATATCTTTGTGCCCATTCACCTTCGAGTAATTCTCCGCACGCACGACCCAGAGCCTCCTGCCAGGATACCACCTTTAACAACTTCTCCAGAAGGTCAACAAAATAGCTGTTGTAATCTTCACCCAAAGCCCAAAAATTCTCGGCGAGTTGATTGGCCTCTCGATACCGCTTAGGCTCTTTTAACTTCTGAAACCGTGCATTAGCCTCTAATTGTCGCTTCATACCAGTGAAGCTGAAATTGCTTGATCCTAATGTAACGGCATCATCGCCTACATAAATTTTGCTGTGCAGTCTATGTTTCTCATCAGCGATATATCGACTCTGGAGTCGATTATTCCGAAGCATATCAATTACCAAAACAATTTTATAGCAAAGTCTTAACGAGATGCCGGCATTTAGCCAGTAATCGATAACCTCCTGTGGTAATGATTTTTTTTTAAGACTGTACTCTGTACGGCGGGCTGGTGATGGCTCGCTTCCAATAACTAATCGTATATTAGTAGGTTGGTCTGCTGGCAGAGAGGCAACAAAGTCAATTATATAATCGAGCGATGTAAAACCTGTGATTATGAGAGGAGAAACACTGTTTTTAAGATCTTTACAGACAATCTGTTCAACCTTGTTCTTGTTGAAGTTATAAGGAAATCTCTCTATTTCTGGCCAATTGGTCACACCTCGAACAATTGCACGAGTATTTACCTCATCATCAAAAAGGCCAAGCTGCCGGGTTATTTTCAACAGTTACTCCACAAGATATTTTTTAATAACCAGCTACAATTACAATTCACGTTAACAAATTATTTTTCGAGATGAAGAAAACGCTTATTCAAACTTCTTCAAACGAAGTGTATTCTGTATCTGATCACGCCAGATAGCAGGCACACCCACTTCGTCAGCATAATCCCGCCAATGAAGGACCTTTTCCCGCACTTCTTTGATAATGGCTTCTGCCCGGCCACGCTTCATCGAGGCTGTTCTGGCGCAGGCCTTGAAATCTTCCAACGTAAAGTCATCACGCTTGCCGTTCAGTGTCATTTGATGACTGGCCGTCCAGGTCCCGGAGGGGTTGAAGCTGTAAATCATGTCAAAGGCCGGCGCCAGGGACCATGTTCCAGACTTGTCCATGAGAAAGGCAATATTTTTAACATGATCATCCTGATTGCGGGCAATGATATTAAAGACCATCCGGCGAAACATTTCTTCAATTGAATCCATAGGCAGGCCGAGCTGCCTGATAACGAGAAGGGCCTGCTCGTAGGAATATGCGCCTGCCATGTTATAATCATAATGGGCCAAGGCGCAGAGAGACTGCATGTGAAGCTTTTCGCCGTTGCCAAGACGGTCGAAGCGGCGGGTCATGTAATGATGCCTGTTGTTTTCCTCGAAAAGCCGGCATTCACTCATGGTGATCCCGGCATCACAGGCCATTTTTGCATAGGCATATTCAATGAGGCCATACCCCTTCGGGTCCTCGAGCTCCTTATCCCTGTTGCCGCTTACACCATCAAATTTCAGCAGCCAGTATTCAAAACCCTTTCCGGCCGGGAGTTGTCCGGAACGTACTTCATTGGTCGAGGGATTCCAGGCAATAACTGCTTTGGCCCTTGCGCCGCCGGCCGAAGTTCCGACTCGCAGGATATCCCTTAGGGCGTTCTCCTTGTATTTTTTGCGGAACGATACATTCAGGTTATTGCGGTGGGTGAGAATTTCAGAGGCGAGATCCACGAGTTTGTCGATTTGAATTCGAGTCGCCTGGCGAGCTTTGGGTCCGGTTGCAGGAGCGTATTCCAGTGCCCCCATACCCCGAACACCCGTATAACAAAGGCGTTCAACCGCATTAAACGAATCCGGCCGCCGACCCTGGGATGCCAACCAGGCATTGATAAGAGCGTTCCCGAACTTGTCCGGCAACGAATCCGCCAGCAAGCCTGGCAGGCCGTGAAATGTCTGTTTTGCTAATTCCGGGAAGGTATACACCCTAGAGGAAAGCGGCATCATAAGCGGTGAAATCTCTATACCGCTTCCGGCAAATGCTGGATCGTACTCAAAGGCGGCTATATCACCATCATCAGCCAGAGAAACCGCGCCAATGGTTCGCCCCCACATCCTAACCTCGGCAACCGTTGTCATGGCTCGTCACCCCAAGACCATTTTTTTGGGGCTTTATCCGGACGTCGACTTGTAGAGACGCGTTGCCGCACCTTCCCTTTTTGTTTCAGCAATTCCATGGGCCTGGGGACTGGTTTAGGGACTAGATTCTCGAGACCCTCCATGAGATCAAGGACCCTTAATATCCGGATGATGGTCGAAAACTGAGCCGTAGCCCCGGCTTCGACCCGTTCGACGGTGCGTTTTGATACACCGGCTTGTTTAGCCAGATCTGCCTGCGTTATCTGACTATCAATACGATAACGGGCGATACGTTTTCCAAACTCGGCAAGAATAGCATCATCTGTCAGCAGTTTTGATATATCCATAATCGTCTTTTTTGTCGATTAGATTGGCGATATACTCATATTATCGTCATGAATTACGATTAGCAAGATAATATTTGAGCATTTATGGCATAATACGACAATTTAGACGATTAACGCCATAAATAAGGCACAATTCTCAAATAATGACGACTTAATAGATCGAAAAACAAAATTATTGCTCAAACCTCGCGAATTGCGGGTTTCTTTGTTTATTGATGCCCAAGGCATCCACATCGTTCACCCTTTTCCTGTCATACTGGCAATCTCCTGCTCGATCTGCTCGGTGAGTCGTTCCAGGATGAAGGAATTCATGCTGTAAGGGGTGTGATCGACTATGTATTTCAGTTTCATATATCAGCCCTATTGCGTTCTCATTGCGCCTAAAGATACTTGAAAACAAATATTCGGCACAAAAAAATCTTTATAATTCATTCAGTTACAGCTATTAGATTGTGCCATGATTGCGCTATTTCTTTTTTAACGGCACAATAGAACCCTCGTTGTTCGGATACCATAGGGCTGCCCTCGTAACTCCGATCTTATAAATTCTCCCTTCTTTCTTAAGCTCAGCAACTAATTTTTTTATCTGATCAGTAGATAAAGCCGGAAGTACCTGCATGAGCTCCTTCAGTCTGCTGCCGTTTTTTCTATTTTCCTTGATATGCTTCAGGAGCAAGGCCTTGTTTGTTTCACGATCCAACCCCTTTTTGCGCGTGTATGTACCTTTTTCATCAGCCATTTTGTAATACCGGCGACTGAGGATATATTTGACCCCACGACCACGACCGAACTGACCTTGGGTATCCAGTTAATACCCATCGCATTTTTAATCCACCGTTTCTTCCTTTTTTTGTTTCTTTATACACGCTGTTTCTTGTTCTTTTTGTTTCTTTGTTTATTACCTGGCACAGCCGGTTTCTTCAGTCGATTAATCTGGCAATTTCTTTTTCAATCTCCTCGGTGAGGCGTTCCAGGATGAAGGAATTCATGCTGTATGGGGTGTGGTCGGCGATATATTTCAGCTTCATATAGAGCGGTTCCGGGATTCTCAGCGGCAGATTTTTCTTCACATCCTCTCGGATGTGGGGTTCTTCCCAGGGGTACACCTCTTCCCCGGTCGAGCCGTATTTGCCTGCACCCGC
>Ga0209270_1003396_pt1 | contig 13868 bp, 8 predicted proteins | sample MTBAKSrepl1MetaG_FD_187456 | JGI IMG/M metagenome (GOLD analysis project Ga0209270, IMG submission 187456) | Enrichment culture microbial communities from Arthur Kill intertidal strait, New Jersey, USA, that are MTBE-degrading - MTBE-AKS1... | ecosystem: Environmental > Aquatic > Marine >...
CCGGACGACGCATTGCGGAAGCGCTCAGGCGGGCGGCCTTTCGTGGCGTAAAAACCCACGTCCTGATCGATGGCTTCGGCTCGATGAGTTTGCCGAAAGCCATGGTCGATTACATTGAAGCGGCTGGCGTAATGATACTGAAGTTCCGGCCCAAGACATCCCCCTGGACGTTGCGGCGCCGGAGGTTGCGCCGCTTGCACCGGAAAATGGTGGTCGTGGACCAGACGATTGCATTTGTCGGAGGCATTAACATTATCGACGACATGGATATGCGTGGTCAAACATCGCCTCGTTATGATTACGCCGTAAGTGTGGAAGGACCCCTGGTGGAAGAAATTCATGATTCTGCCCGCCGGGTCTGGAAGCGAGTGGCTTGGAGCCGTTTTCGTCCTAACTGGGGCGCGGACAAAGACAGAAAGGCGACTTCAACCGAACCCAAGGGCCGTATGCGTGCTGCTTTTATGGTCCGGGATAACATCCGGCACCGCCGCGATATTGAAGATGCCTATCTGCAGGCCATTGAACAGGCGAAATTCGAAATCATTCTTGCAAATGCCTACTTTTTCCCCGGATTGAATTTTCGTCATGCACTTCTGGATGCAGCCGCGCGCGGTGTTCGAGTGATTTTGCTGTTGCAGGGAAGGGTGGAATATCGATTGCTCCATTATGCCTCGCATGCCCTATATGGCAGTTTTCTCGATGCAGGGATAGAGGTCTACGAATATCACAAGAGCCTTATGCACGCCAAGGTTGCTGTGATTGATGAACATTGGGCTACGGTGGGATCCTCAAATCTTGACCCTTTTAGCTTGCTGCTTGCTCTTGAAGCAAATATAGCTGTGGTCGATGAAGCCTTTGCCAAAAAATTGAAGCATAGTCTGGAGCTGGCTATCAAGACAGGGGCGCGGCGGATATTTGAAAATAGCTGGAGAACGCAGAACTTTGGCATGCGTCTAATGACCTGGTTGAGTTATGGCTTGGTGAGATTCATGACAGGAATGACGGGGTATGCCCAGGGGAAACAGTCCGGCCAGGCATAATCGTTCGATAAAGAGGCCGGAATGCGGCCAAGATATCTCATGTGAGGCGGGCGAATCGAGCGGCTAAACGGTGTGACTGAATTCGTGCCGAGCCCCGTTCGGCCAGGAAAAGTGACTCTGGAGGAACAAGAGAGACGGGTAGCTCTTGTTCCTACATTCAGAACAGATTTCACAGCTTTATCTAAAAGAATAGACGGGGCCTTCGAGCGCCCCAATGTCCTCACGGAATACCTTGAGAGCGCGGATGCATAAGCTCGGGATGCTCTGGCCGTAGACCAAGGAGTGAGATTGAGAACCGACTCTCCTTAAGGGTTCCCTCAATATGTGGAGGTTCCACCAAATATTGAGGCCAAATCCATCGGTTCACTTTTCCTTGCCTTTTCCCCCATTCATCTAATCAGCTGTTATTATATGATGATTCCAAATTCCTTTCCTTTCCGGTCTCTGGCAGGCCACTTGCAATGAAGATCTACATGATCCAGGTCATCATACGAATGAAGGTCCTTGCTGAGAAGCGCAAGGAATTGTGCCAGACCATCGTTTCCCTGGTCGGCCCCATACGGGCGGAGAAGGGATGCCTGCGATGCGACTTTTGCCGGAGCATGGAGAATGAAAATGAACTCCATATCCTTGAAGAATGGAATACCCGGGAGAACCTGAATAGTCACTTGACCTCCGAGCGCTTTCGGGTACTTCGGGGGGCGATGAACCTTCTCCAGGAGCCCTGCGACATGGTGTTCCACACCGCAGCAGCGTGGAAAAGGAGACACCCAGCGTGGTGAGGGGGATCGGAAAGAGGATTGTCTGCACGCTGCTCGATCTGAGGGCGCGCCTCGGCAGGACCGGCCTGACACAGGCGCATATCGAAGACGAGCCGCCGCTTCGGGCGGAACTATTCAGCAGGGACCAGATGAAGCGGCACGCCATGGCGCTGGCGGACTCGCACAAGCTGAGTTCGGGACGACCTTCGGCCCGACTTCTGACGCGTCTCGCTGAGAATGAAGGGGTCCTGATTGGAGCGCGCAACCTGTTGACGGAGGCTGTTAAAACCAACCGCCGGATTGTGCCGGCCGGGGAATGGTTGCTCGACAATTTTTATCTGGTTGAAGAGCAGATTCGAACCACCCGGAGACACTTGCCAAAGGGTTACAGCCTGGAACTGCCGCACCTGCAAAAAGGCCCATCGGCCGGACTTCCACGCGTGTACGACATTGCGCTGGAGATTATCTCTCACGGCGATGGACGGGTTGATCCGAAAAGCCTCAGCAGTTTCGTAGCCGCCTACCAGACGGTAACCGAACTGAAGTTGGGCGAACTATGGGCGATCCCCATCATGCTGCGCCTGGCCCTGATCGAGAATCTCCGACGAGTTGCCGGCCGGATCACTGTGGACCGAATCGACCGAAATCGCGCCGATACCTGGGCGGACCAGATGACGGAGACCGCAGAAAAGGACCCGAAGAGCCTGATTCTGGTGATCGCCGACATGGCGCGGTCGAACCCGCCGATGAAGGGGTCGTTTGTCGCCGAATTTGCGCGTCGGCTGCAGGGACAGAGCACGGCCCTGGCCTTGCCGGTCTCCTGGATGGAGCAGCGTCTCGCCGAGTTGGGCCTGACCATTGAGCAGTTGGTTCAGGCGGAGAACCGGCAACAGGCAGCCGATCAGGTCTCCATGAGCAACAGCATCGGCAGCCTCCGGTTTCTCGGGGCGATGGACTGGCACGAATTTATCGAAACTATGAGTGTTGTCGAGCGGACCCTGCGGAAGGATCCTGGCGGCGTTTATGGGATGATGGATTTTGCCACTCGGGACCGATACCGTCATCTCGTTGAAAAGATAGCCAAACACAGTCAGCAATCTGAAAGCGAGGTGGCCCGAAAAGCCATCCAATTGGCTCGCGTGGGCGCGGCCGGGAAAGACGCCGACGAACGGGCGGCACATGTTGGGTTCTACCTTATCGACAAGGGACTGCCGCAACTCGAACAGGCGATTGGGGCATGTGGATCCGCCGCCGAGGCCATTCAGAAATGGATCGGCCGCAGCCCTTTGCTCCTTTATCTGTTCACCATCACGCTGATGACGGCTATTTTTACCGCGACGTTGCTGATGAAGGCACAGGCCGCTGGGGTACTGGGCTGGGACCTCGCGCTGATCGGCGTCCTCTTGCTCTTGTGCACGAGTCACCCTGCGGTGGCCCTGGTGAACTGGCTTGCGACATTAACGGCGGCTCCCCATCTCCTGCCACGAATGGATTTTTCCAGAGGGATTCCATCGGAATCGCGCACGCTGGTCGTGATCCCGACAATGCTCACGAGTGACCAAAACGTCGAGGACCTAGTCGAGGGGCTTGAAGTCCGGTTTCTGGCGAACCGGGACGAAAACCTGCGCTTCGCTCTGGCAACGGATTTTCGGGACGCAGAAGAGGAAACGATCCCGGAAGATGAACCTTTGTTGCGGCTGGCCCGGGAGAGAATCGAAGGCTTGAACAAAAAGTATGCTGACGCCAAAAGCGATACATTCTTTCTGTTTCATCGTTCGCGGCGATGGAATGCGCGGGAAAAACTATGGATGGGTTACGAGCGGAAGAGAGGCAAGCTTGCGGATCTGAATTCGCTTCTGCTCGGCGGGGCGTATGGGAGCGCCGGGAACTGCTTCTCCCTCGTCGTAGGTCATACGGACATCCTATCGAACGTAAAATATGTGATCACGCTGGATACGGATACGCAACTGCCGCGCGATTCGGCATGGCAGTTTGTGGGCGCCATGGCGCATCCCCTGAATCGTGCGCGCTACGACGCCGACAAGGAGCGCGTCGCTGGAGGCTACTGCATTCTTCAGCCACGCGTAGCCATGAGCCTGTCGGGCACGAACCGGTCGCGGTACGCGCGACTGTTCGGGAGTGAGCCGGGCATTGACCCGTATACGCGGGCCGTCTCCGATGTTTACCAGGACCTCTTTCATGAGGGATCGTTCATTGGAAAGGGGATCTATGATGTCGATACGTTCGAGCGGGCTCTCAAAGGCCGGTTTCCCGAGAACCGGATTCTCAGCCACGACCTTGTGGAAGGATGCTACGCACGGTCAGGGCTGTTGAGCGATGTCCAGTTGTACGAGGAATATCCATCCAACTACACTGCCGACGTGAGCCGTCGGCACCGATGGATCCGTGGAGATTGGCAGATTGCACGCTGGTTGCTGCCAGGCGTTCCCGGCCCCGGAACAAGCCGCCAGAAGAATCCGCTCTCCGGTCTTTCCCGATGGAAGATCTTCGACAATCTTCGGCGCAGCCTCGTATCGGCGGCGTTGACCGTGTTGTTGCTCCTCGGCTGGACCGTCTTGTCCCCGCCCTGGCTATGGACCCTGGCGGCAATCGGAGCCCTTCTGATTTCCCCCTTAGTGGCGTCTCTTCTGGATCTGTTCAAGAAGCCGGAGGATATGTCGTTGAATCAGCATCTGGCCGCCACCGTGCGGTCGGCCGGCAGAGACTTCGCTCAGGGGGCATTTACTATCGCCTGTCTTCCCTACGATGCCTGTTTCAGTCTCGATGCGATTGTGCGTACGGTCTGGCGAATGGGGGTCACCCGCAAACGACTTCTGGAGTGGAATCCGGCAAGCGACTCAGATTGCCATCATCGTACGGACCTCGCCCGCTACTGCCGGATGATGTGGGTCGCCCCGGTCATCACCACGGTGACGACGATTTATCTGGCCCTGTCGAGGCTGGACGCGATCGTCGTGGCTGGGCCTATTCTTTGTCTCTGGTTTGTCTCCCCTGCCATCGCCTGGTGGCTCAGCAAGCCTCTCGCTCGGCCCAGTGCAAAACTAACGGTTGACCAGATCCTCTTTCTCCGGAGACTTTCCCGAAAGACCTGGGGGTTCTTCGAGGCCTTCGTTGGACCGGAAGATCATTGGCTCCCTCCGGATAACTGTCAAGAGCATTCTCCTCCCGTGGTGGCGCATCGCACGTCGCCCACCAACATGGGGCTTGCGCTCCTTGCAAATTTGTCCGCTTACGACTTTGGGTACATCTCGGCCCGACAATTCATCGAACGTACGGAAAATGCACTTCACACGATGGGGGGCCTGGAGAGGCACCGAGGCCATTTCTACAACTGGTACGACACCCAGTCTCTGAAACCACTGGAACCAAACTACATCTCGACCGTGGACAGCGGGAACCTCGCAGGTCATCTGCTGACCTTGCGGTCGGGCCTGCTGGCACTTCCCGATCAAAAGATCCTGGGGTTGCGATGGATTGAGGGGCTGAGCGACACACTCGGAATTCTTGCGGACCTGGCCGGGGGGACCGGAGGAGACACCTCGACCCGGATCGCTCAACTACAGAGGGACCTGACGTCCGCATCGGATTCCCGGCCAACCAGGCTCGTAACGACGCAAAGGCGCCTCGCCCGGCTGACCGCATCCGCCGCGATGGTGGTGGAGAGCCTCGATGCCGATCCCGGTATTTCTGAGAGCGGCGTGAAAGGGTGGGCTCGTGCCCTCGCCCGGCAATGCCAGGCCGCCCTTGATGACCTGAGGTTTCTCACCCCATGGAGCGTCTCATCGGCCCCTCCGAATGGATTCGGCGGCTGCCCCTCCATGGATGAGATCCCAACGCTTCGCCAACTGGCAAGGTTTGACGTGGACCTGCTGCCGACCATCGAGGACCGCCTCGGCCCGGACGCAACCGTAGAAGAGAAGGAATGGCTGGGTGACATCCGACCTCTCATCACCGAGGCAAGCCAACGCGCCCGGACAAGGATGGCAGTCATCGAAGGCCTTGCGCTGGTATCCGGCGAACTCGCACGCATGAAGGTTGGCTTCCTGTTCGACAAGGCGCGTCGTCTCCTGGCGATCGGCTATAACGTCGGCGAGCGACGCCTCGACGCCAGCTACTACGACCTGCTGGCCTCGGAAGCGAGATTGGCCACTTTCGTGGCCATTGCCCAGGGGCAACTCCCTCAGGAGAGCTGGTTTTCCCTGGGGCGGTTGCTCACCGTCATCGGTGACGACCCGATCCTCATCTCCTGGACCGGGTCCATGTTCGAGTACCTCATGCCGCTTCTGGTCATGCCGACCTACGAAAATACCCTGCTCGACCGGACCTACAAGGCAGCGGTACAGGGGCAGATCGCATATGGGCGAAAGCGCGGCGTACCGTGGGGCATATCAGAATCCGGCTACAATGCCATCGACGTTCATCGCAACTACCAATATCGCGCCTTTGGCGTGCCTGGGCTGGGATTCAAACGCGGGCTGGAGGACGATCTGGTGATTGCCCCGTATGCATCGGCGCTCGCGCTGATGGTGGCGCCCGAAGAGGCCTGCCTGAATCTTGAGCGACTCGCCGCTGAAGGGTTGGAAGGACAATACGGTCTCTATGAAGCCGTCGACTACACGTCGTCGCGTTTGCCGCTCGGACTATCCAGCATCATCGTCCGATCGTTCATGGCCCATCACCAGGGCATGAGTTTTCTCTCGCTGGCCTATCTGCTCCTGGATCGTCCCATGCAAAAGCGGTTCGAGTTGGATCGGATGTTCCAGGCCACCATGCTCTTGCTCCAGGAGCGTGTTCCAAAGGCAAAGGCCTTTTATGCGCACGCCACCGAGGGCTCCGAGCCAATTGCCGTTTCCAGTGGACCTGAGAGCGCGGCGCGTGTTTTCAGAACCGCCAATACACCCATTCCGGAAGTGCAGTTGTTGTCAAACGGCAGATACCACGTGATGCTGACCCATGCCGGGGGTGGTTACAGCCTTTGGAAGGACATTGCGGTTACACGCTGGCGTGAAGACACCACCCGCGACAACTGGGGCACGTTCTGTTACGTCCGCGACGTATCCAGCGGGGAATTCTGGTCCACCACCTACCAGCCGACGCTCAAAAGATCAGAGAATTTTGAGGCGATTTTTTCGGAAGACCGAGTGCAGTTTCGCCGGCACGACCACGACTATGACACCCATACCGATGTCGCTGTGTCGCCGGAGGATGACATCGAGTTGCGCCGAATTACCATCACCAACCGCGGCCTGACGCGCAGAGAGATCGACGTGACGAGTTACGCGGAAGTGGTCCTGGCGTCTCCCCAAGTGGACGTACTGCATCCAGCGTTCAGCAATCTCTTTGTTCAGACCGAGATCATCCCCCAGCAGCGGGCAATTCTCTGCACCCGCCGACCCAGGTCCGCTGCCGAAAAGTCTCCTTGGATATTTCACCTGATGACCGTACACAATGCGGAGATCGCAGAGATTTCCTACGAGACGGATCGTATGAAGTTCATCGGCCGCGGAAATACCGTGGCCGATCCAGAGGCGATGAGAGAGTCATCCAGGCTATCGGGCGCCCAGGGTTCCGTGCTGGATCCGATTGTCGCTATCCGGTATCGAATCACACTCGAACCCGAATCGTCGGCAACAATTAATATGGTATCGGGCATCGACGAGACCCGCGATGGTTGCCTAAGCCTGGTTGAAAAGTACCAGGACCGCCGTTTCGCGGATCGGGTGTTGGAACTGGCCTGGACCCATAATCAGGTGTTCTTGCGGCAGATCAACGCCTCAGAGGCCGACGCGAAACTCTATGGACGCCTTGTCGGTTCCGTCCTCTACGCCAATTCCTCGCTGCGCGCCGCTCCAAGCGTCCTCATCCAGAACCATCGCGGACAATCCGGGCTTTGGAACCACGCTATTTCCGGCGATTTTCCGATCGTGCTGCTGCGGATCGAAAATCCAGCCAATATTGATTTGGCGCGCCAACTGGTGCAGGCCCACGCATACTGGCGCCTAAAAGGTCTGACAGTAGATCTGATGATATGGAACGAAGATCACTCCGGTTACCGCCAGGGACTCCACGAACAAATCATGGGGCTGATTGCCGCAGGCATCGAAGCCAACGTGACCGATCGGCCTGGCGGCATCTTTGTCAGACCCGGGGACCAGATCTCCAACGAGGATCGTATACTGATCCAATCGGTGGCTCGTGTCGTCATCACAGACGGCCGGGGGACGCTCGAGGAGCAGGTCGCTCGCTACGGCCTTGAAAACGTCGTCGTCCCGTCCCTTGTGCGGACCCGAACCCGCCGGCCCGAGCCCCCGGTTCCAGCCGCACTGCCTCGCGACGATCTGATCTTTTACAACGGGTTGGGTGGATTCACCCCGGATGGGCGTGAATACGTCATTACGAGCACACACGAGCAAACGACGCCTGCGCCATGGTCGAATGTGCTGGCCAATCCCCACTTCGGAACCGTCATCTCAGAGAGCGGCGCCGCATATACCTGGAGCGAGAATGCGCACGAGTTCCGCCTCACGCCCTGGAGCAACGACCCTGTGAGCGATTCGAGCGGGGAGGCGTTTTACATCCGTGACGAAGAGTTGGGTCACTTCTGGTCGCCTACCCCGCTGCCGAGTCGGGGAGCGACGCCTTACGCCAGCCGGCACGGATTCGGCTACAGCGTTTTCGAGCACACGGAGCGGGGTATTCATTCGGAGATGTGGGTTTACGTGGCACTGGAAGCACCGATCAAGTTCACCGTATTGAAAGTGCGAAATGAGTGCGGCCGATCCCGGCGACTTTCCGCCACGGGATACGTGGAATGGATTCTGGGCGATCTGCGGGGGAAATCCGCCATGCACGTCATCACCGAAATCGATCCCGGAACCGGCGCGCTTTTCGCACGCAACCCCTATAACACGGAGTTCGCCGGCCGGGTTGCCTTTTTCGAAGTGGACGATGCGAAGCGGACCGTGACCGGCGACCGGACGGAATTCATTGGGCGTAACGGCGCCCCTCGGAGTCCGGATGCCATGACCCGGTCGCGGCTTTCCGGCAAAGTGGGGGCCGCTCTGGATCCCTGCGCCGCGGTCCAGGTGACCTTCGAGATAGCCGACGGGGAAGAGCGTGAGATGGTCTTCATGCTTGGCATAGGACAAGACGCCGATGACGCCCGAAACATGATGGTTCGCTTCCGGGGATCGGCGGCTGCTCAAGGCGCACTCGAAGCGATATGGCAGTACTGGAATCACACGCTCGGGGCCGTCCAGGTGGAAACGCCGGACCCGTCGCTCAATGTCCTGGCCAATGGATGGCTCCTATACCAGACGCTGGCATGCCGTCTTTGGGCAAGGAGCGGGGCCTACCAGTCGGGCGGAGCCTTCGGTTTCCGCGACCAGTTGCAGGACGCCATGGCGCTCATCCATAGCCAACCGCACCTCGTTCGCGAGCACCTGCTCCGCTGCGCCGCCCGTCAGTTCCCGGAGGGAGATGTTCAGCATTGGTGGCACCCTCCCTCGGGGCGGGGCGTGCGTACCCACTGCTCCGATGATTACCTGTGGCTGCCGCTGGCGACGTGCCGCTATGTTCTTAGCACCGGGGACACCGGGGTATTGGACGAGTCCGTCCACTTTATCCAGGGCCGCCCGGTAAAAATGGATGAAGACTCTTATTACGATCTTCCCGAGCGCTCTCAAGAGGCGGCGAGCCTTTACGAACACTGTGTCCGAGCCATCCGGAACGGCCTCAAATTCGGTGAGCACGGATTGCCGCTCATCGGCTCCGGTGACTGGAACGACGGTATGAACCTGGTGGGCGAACATGGCAAGGGCGAAAGCGTCTGGTTAGGGTTTTTCCTGTATGAGGTGCTCATGCAGTTCACGGAGGTTGCCCGAGCGAGGGGTGACCCATCTTTCGCCGAACATTGCCACGGGGAGGCGGAGGGACTCCGCCGGAATCTCGATCAGCACGGGTGGGACGGCGAGTGGTATCGCCGCGCCTACTTTGACGACGGATCGGCGCTTGGATCCTTGAGCAACCCCGAATGTCAAATTGATTCGATTGCGCAGAGCTGGTCTGTCCTATCCGGTGCGGGAGATCATGAGCGGTCGCGCATGGCCATGGAGGCGGTGGATGAGCGCCTCGTTCGCCGTGAGCATGGGCTGATCCAGCTCCTGGATCCGCCCTTTGACAAGTCGGATTTGAATCCCGGCTACATCAAGGGGTATGTCCCGGGAGTGAGAGAGAACGGCGGGCAGTACACGCATGCGGCCATCTGGGCCGCCATGGCCTTCGCCCGCCTGGGGGACAACCGTCGCGCGTGGGAACTCTTTACCATGATCAACCCGGTCAACCATGCCAGATCGGCCGAGGAGACTGCTATCTACAAGGTGGAACCGTATGCTGTCGCGGCCGATGTCTATGCGGTCCCACCGCATACCGGCCGCGGCGGCTGGACATGGTACACAGGTTCGGCCGCCTGGATGTACCGACTGATCGTGGAATCACTCCTGGGGATCAGGCTTGAAGTGAACAGGCTGCGTTTTACGCCGTGCCTCCCGGCGGATTGGGAGGGGTTCACCCTGCACTACCGCTATCGGGAGACCGTCTACCACATTTCGGTTCTCCAAATGCCCGCCGGAAACGGTGAGATGGGTGTGAGCGTGGACGGCATTGAGCAACACGACAAGACCCTCCCGCTTGTTGACGACCATAAGGAACATTGGGTCGAGGTGAAAATCCACATCGGCCCAAATCAAAAAATTGCCGCACTGGATCACCATACGGCGTTGGGTTGGACGCCGCAAAACGAATAAAGGATGCCACTCGTGAATGCAAAGCCATTACTATTTTTCGTCGTTATTGCCGCGCTGCTCTGGTCGTGGGCCGTTGAAGCCGCGCCGATTAGCGTCCGGCTGATGGAGGGAAACTTTCGAGGTTTCGTTGTGCTCAAATCGCTTGACGGGGCAGCGATCGCCTACGGCGAGGTCTGCCAGAAGGCGACGGGCGACCTGGTCGAGTGCCGCACGATTTTGAGATTCACAGATGGTTCGCTTTACGATGAATCGGCCACATTCTCGCAAAAGGGCGTTTTCAGGCTTGAGTCCTACCGTCTCGTGCAGCACGGACCATCCTACCCGACCTTGGAGGTATCTTTCGATCGCGAGAGCGGGCAATACAAGGCCCGAAGCCAGTCGGAGAAGGACGACAAACAAGAGGTGGCCAGCGGGACGTTCGAGATGCCGGCAGATCTATACAACGGCATGGCGCTGGTACTGTTGAAGAACCTTCCAGGGGGCGCCGGTGCGACGGTGCATATGGCTGTCTTTATGCCGGAACCGCGACTGATCGAGATGGAGTGGAGTTGGGAGGGAGAGGATGAGGTGATGCTGGGCGGTAGGCCCCTGAAGACCATGCGCTCGCTGGTGAAGCTGGAGATCGGCGGGCTCACCGGCGTGATCGCCTCGTTGCTGGGAAAAAGCCCGCCTGACCTGCGCTACTGGCTCGTCACAGGGGATGTTCCCGCGTTCGTGAGATTCGAGGGCGCCATGTTTTTGAACGGACCCGTATGGCGGCTCGAGTTGACCACGGTGGAGTGGCCCAAGTAAGTTACCCTTTTATACAGAATGGAGAAAAAAGGTTCCCTCAATATATGGAGGTTCCACCAAATATTGAGGCCAAACCAACCGTTTCACCCTCCCCTACGCTTTTCCCCTATTCATCTAATCTACCGTTATCTATACATGATTATAGCCTCTTTCTCTTTTCCGGTTGTTGGCAGGCCACTTGCAATGCCCATCTGTATGATTCTGGTCATCATACGAATGAAGGTTCTTCCTGAGAAGCGCATGGAGCTGTCTCAGGCAATCACTTCCCTGATCGGTCCCATACGGACAGAGGAGGGATGCCTGCGTTGCGACTTTTGCCAAAGCATGGAGGATGAAAATGAACTCCATATCCTCGAAGAATGGAATACACGGGAAAACCTGAACAGCCATCTGAAGTCCGACCGGTTTCGCGTGTTTCGCGGGGCGATGAACCTCCTCCAGGAGCCCTACGAAATGGTGTCCCACACCTTAGCTACGGGAAAAAGGAAAAGGGAAGTGCGGTCCCAATAGGGTGTGTTGCTTATGGGCAAATAAGCAGGCCTCTCATTGAAATACATTCTTTTCAGTGTATTGCGGGAAACACGGAGACAATCTTGAGAGAGAGAAGGGAGGCTAATCATGTATTTTTCATTAATCATCACTTTTTTACTTCTACTGGTAATTATCGTCACTGCGATACAGAACAGTATGCCTTTGGATTTCAAATTTTTCACCTGGACCTTTCAACTATCCATTACGGGCTTGATTTTTTATTCCTCTATCATGGGGGGAGCCATCGTGGCAATTCTGACCTTGCCAAAGCTGGCAAAAAAATCCCTTCATGCAAGGAGCATGAACAAAGAGATCCATAGACTAAGGGAAAAGAGTCCAGGATAGGGAGTTATTTGAACGAGAACTCACAAATGGAGGTTCGACATGGCTGAGAGCACACTAACGGAGATTGGCAGAGTTACCAAGAAGGCAGTTATTAGGGCGCTCAAGGGTACCGGGGCGAAGGCGGAATCCATTGCGGAGACGAGCGCTGACCTGGTCAAGGCGACGATCGAGGGAGTGGGAGATTTTACGGTTGCCATTGAAAGAAGGGTGAGAGAAATTGTCACAGGGGCAATCGAGGGCGCAAAAGAGATGGGTGAGGACGTGTTCATGACCATCAAGTCCACTGTCGCTGGAATTGTCAAAGCAGGATCAGATGTGGGGGCAGATGTGGCCAAGACAGCTGTTGCAGCCACTGAGGCGGCCATCCAGGTGGCAGGCAAGGCCGGCGCCGATATCGGCAAGGCAACCAAGGAAGCGGTCACGGGGGCACTTGAAGCGGGTGATCAAATCGGGACACAGGCATCCAAGGCGGTTAGGGAAGCCCTGGCAACGTCAATCAAAGGCGCCAGGGACGTGATCAAGGGGCCGCCCAAATAGGTTAAGGGCTCACGTTGGGTCATTTTTCTAATCTTGTTTCAAGCCCAGGTGCGGCGATGCCGCCATGGGGATAATAGGCAGATCAACAATGGCGAGAGGGGGAGTTCAAATGAAAAGCGGCATTTTCGCAAGGGGATTACTGGCAGTCATATTGTTGGTCCCGTGGGCGTTGTCGGGTTGCGGGGAGAAGGACCAACCCCAGAGCAAGCCCGGGACCGTATCCGGGGAGGATGTCAAGAAGGAGGCCAAGGAGGCCTACGAGGCAACGAAGGCCTACACCCAGGAGCAGATGCAGGCCGTTCGAGAACAGATGGAGACCAAACTCGATGAATACGGGAAGGAAATTGATCAACTTCAGGCAAAGGCGGAGAAGCTGGGAGAGGACGCCAGGGCGAAGGCGGAACAGCAATTGACGGCATTGCGTCAAAAGCGGGATGCAGTCGCTGAAAAGGTGAAGGAGTTAGGTTCTTCCAGCGGAAGCGCGTGGGAGCAACTGAAATCAGGTATCGATGCGGCAATGGAGGAGTTGGCCAACGCCTACAAAAAAGTTGTGGCCGAGTTCAGCAACTCCTAAAAGCAACGATTTTGGCTTGAGAGTTGTCTCACACGCATTCGGACTGCCGTCATTCCTGCGAAAGCCGAGATCCAGGTTCGTTTTCGATGCAGCATGGCGTTCAATATGTCAAAGCTATTAAGAGGCCGTTCATTTCAGGCTTTTTAATTGAAACTCCACATTCAAACCGAAATCGAAAAGGAGAAACATAGTGATATCAGGCACACGGGATGAGGCAGAAGGCAAGATGCACCAAGTCAAAGGCAAGATCAAGGAGATCGCAGGGAAAGTGAGCATGAATCCTGACTTGGAAGCCGAAGGCAAAGATGAAAGGAGGTCCGGCAAAGTCCAAGAAAAGATGGGCGAGATCAAGAAGGTCGTTGGGACGTAGCATTCATTGTGACAGACGGACTCTCAGAATGAACGTATTGGAATCTAATCCGAAAAAGGAGGACAAGGTATGAAAATGAGATTGTTGAAAATG
>Ga0209270_1003397_pt1 | contig 13867 bp, 8 predicted proteins | sample MTBAKSrepl1MetaG_FD_187456 | JGI IMG/M metagenome (GOLD analysis project Ga0209270, IMG submission 187456) | Enrichment culture microbial communities from Arthur Kill intertidal strait, New Jersey, USA, that are MTBE-degrading - MTBE-AKS1... | ecosystem: Environmental > Aquatic > Marine >...
TGGCCCCCATATCCCGGCTCATGCCCGAAACAGAGGCCAGGAGCCCCTTGAGGCTGAAATCCCCGCTGATGAGGGTGTCAGGTCGAATGCGTCCATCCACCATGCCCAGCGCCCGGTCCTGTTCCGCACCGGCCAGATCCCAGCCCAGGGTGGCCGCATTCTGGCGCAGGTGATCGAGCGGTTCCTCGAATCCCACAAAGATGCCCGGCTCTCCGGCCAGTGTTCCCCGGTAGAGGAATTCCATGCTTAACAAGGTCTTTCCCGAGCCCGGCCCGCCGGTGACCACGGAGGTGCGCCCTCTGCGGAGACCGCCCTCCAGGATCTCGTCCAGACCCTGGATATGGGTGGGCGCCTTGGCCAGGGTCTGCCCTGGAGCCGATCCCGGCGACATCGATCCTGACTCAGATCTTTTGGAAGTGCGAGGGGTGCTCATGCGCTTTCTCCTTTACTGAATCGATCGTTCGCTTTTTCTTTTCCTTATGCCTCTCTGCCAGGCCTTGGGATGTCTCCCACATGCGGATACCCCTCCCTGGCAGCGGCCACAATGGCCTTCAGATTCTCCATGGGGGTGGGGAGGGGGATGGCGCATTCAGGGCCGATCATATGGACCCCCGCCTCAACGGCATACCGGGCCTCCCTGTACACGTCCTCCGGAGACCCCATGAGCAGGGTCTGAGCATTGTTGACGTTCCCCACCAGGGACATGCGGTCTCCGATGGCCTGAACCACCTGTTTGGCATCCATCTGCCGCTCGAAATGATAGGCGTCGAACCCTGTATCGGCGAACAGTGAGATGCGGTCCATGCAGTTGCCGCATACGTGGAGGATGATGGGGCCTGCGATCTGCGTTCGAATCTCCTGGTGGATGGGAAGCAGGTACTCCTTGTAATGATAGGGTCCCACCAGGTCCCCGGTCGCATGGTCCGCGAGAACCACCACGTCGGCGCCGGCCTGAAACTGGGCCCGGGCAAAGGCAATGGTGACCGGCATCAACTGGCGGAGCATACCATTGACTTTGTCTTTGGCCTTCCTGCCAACCTGCCGAAGAAAATTCTCCACCCCGGCCATGTGGTAGGAAAGGGTCCAGGGGCCCATGACCTTGCCCACTATGGCCGCCTGCCCGCCCACGTGCCGGCGCAGGATGCCCAAGGCATCCAGGACCACCCGAATGGAGGGCTTTTCAAGCAGGTCCTCCGGCGCCTCCACAGGCCTGAAATCCGCATAAGGCGCGGTCTTGGCGTCGGGCATCATGTCCCGATGGCCCCAATCCACCTGGGAACCCAGGGCTGCGGCCTCCTGCTGAACGCTGAACTCAGGCATGACCGTATCAAAGCCCAGGATTTCATGTCCTCCCAGGGCCAGTTCGGCCATGGCCTGGGCATCCAGATGGGCCTGCGGAAAGGATACGCCCACCGCGTCCATCAAATCATGACATACCACCGAAGTGGGATTGCCGGCAGGGGGCCGGGCGCCCCTTCTCCCGCCTAAAACCGCCGATAGGACCAGAGTGTGAGGGCTGTCAATCATCGTCGTCGCTCCCTGTCATTGAAGTGAGCTGCTTGGAGAATAAGGGCCAATGCACAGGCCGCAGGAGAGATGCTGGAGACCGTCAGGAAATCGAAAACCTGCGATTTTTTATAAGTCGAACAGCCATTTCAGAGGACACGATTCCCAACACAAACATGGCTCTCAACTGGGCCAATCGCTTTACATCCACTGAATGTCGCCTTCCTCTGTCAACAGGACCTCGGTGTCCGCCTCGGCAATGAGGAAGTCTATGATCTTACGCTTGTCCGAGTCAGGACCGAACAATTCCCTCAAGGCATGGTAGGCCTCGTAACCGTCCGGATGCGTGGCATAATAAAAATCCTGGGCCAGGTCCGAGAAGGTGTCCAGATTTGCCTGGGTCACGCAGGCCTCGGTGTAATAGGCAATCAGCAGGCTCAGGACATTTTCGAACTCATGAAAAAAGGCCAGATCCGAAAGGAGATCGATTCTCCCTGGATATTTGTCGAGGCCGTAGAGGATAAGTGCCTTGAGATGTGGATTTGCCTGCTTGAAATACCTTCTAAGCAGAGGATAATTGGGGTTCCTGGACGCCTTTTCCTCTGTGAAAGACCGGAATATCTTTTCCGACAGCGGCCTTTGGCCTTCAAAAAAGGCCACCAGGTCCCTTTGGCGCTGGTTTTTCGGCCGGGCCTCTTTTTCCTCCTTAAGCTCCATCTCCTCGATCTGATCGTATTCGCTGTCTTCTTCCACATACCGGAAGCCCAGTTCCTCCAGTCTCGCAATGTAGTCGTGTGGATGCAGGCGAAATATCTCTTTCACCTGATCGCGGATAATTTCGTTCTGGAGCTCTTCGAAATCCTCCAGGATCGGATCCCTTGCCTTTTTCTCCATTATGTCAATCCCTCCATCATCGTTGCGGCAGTATTCAATCCAACACCCAGCCCAGACAAAACAAGCATCATCATAAAAGGCTTACGCCTGAACCCTAAACTCCGGAATTTACCCGTCAGGGTTTTATCCCTGGATATTGAGATCAGACAAAACAATTTATGATAACACAACATAAGGTATTTTTAAAGCCTCAATTGATCCTGCAGCAATTCTCATTTTGCCAAAATTGTCATGCGCCCTGTGCAGCTGAAGCCGTACTGCCCTGGATTTTTGAGACGATGCGTTTTAAAGTCCATAGCAATTGATCCCTTTGAACTTCTCCCTGTACTGCCGCAAAAGCGGCGTCAGGTCCCTTTGGGGAATCGTGAGGGTTTTGAGGCGCTCCTGGATTTCGCCTTCGCTCAAACGGACGCTCAGGCGCCTTTTGGGGATGTCGATGTCAATGATGTCCCCATCCCTCACAGCCCCGATGGGTCCGCCATTGTAGGCCTCCATTTCCACGTGCCCGATACAGGGACCTGTTGTGGCCCCTGAAAATCGACCGTCCGTGATCAGGGCCACCTTTTTGTAGCCTGCGCCCTTTATGGCATCGGTGGGGGTCAGCATTTCCGGCATACCTGGGGCCCCGGCCGGTCCCTGAAAAGGCAGGACCACCACATCCCCTTCCTGGATCTTTTTTCCCTCGATCGCTGATAAAAGATCTTTTTCCGCATAAAAAACCCTTGCCGGTCCTGAGTGGACCTGCATGTCAGGCCCCACTGCAGTCTGCTTGATGACCGCGCTCGTCCCCAGGTTGCCCTTCAGTACGGCAATCCCGCCCTCGACGTGATAGGGCCTCTCCCAGGGCCGTATCACCTCATCGTCCAAGACCTTCCCTTCGGCAGCGATCTGTCGCATGGACCTTCCATTCACCGTCGGAGAGTCTTTGATGTGATCCTGCAGCCGGCTCAGGACCGCAGGGATCCCCCCTGCCCTGCCGATGTCGGCTATCTCATGGGTTCCGGCCGGGATCACAGCGCATAAGTGATGGGTTTCCCTTGAAATACGGTCAAACTCATCCACCTCAAGGGGAATCCCCGCCTCCCGGGCGATGGCCGGAATATGGAGGACCGCGTTGGTGGAACCGCCCATGGCCATATCCACGCGCACCGCGTTTTCAAAGGCCTGCGGGGTCATAATGGACCTGGGCCGCACATCCCTGCGGATCAGGTCTACGATCCGCCTGCCTGATTCATAGGCCTCCTCTTTTTTGCGGGGATCAACCGCCAGGGTGGCGGCGCACCCGGTGACGGACATGCCCAGGACCTCTGTCACAACGGCCATGGTGTTGGCCGTATAAAGCCCCACGCACGACCCCGCCCCGCAGGTCATTACCGGAAGCATTTCCTCGGCCTCCTGGGCCGTGATGCTGCCCCCCTTGACCTGGCCCACCAGGCCGAAGCCCTCGATGGGGTGGTGTTTTGCGCCTCCCACCACATTGGCCTTCATGGCCCCGCCGGTGAGTATAATGGCAGGAAGATCGAGCCGACCCGCGGCCATGAGCATGCCCGGGGTGATCTTGTCGCAGGCCGTGACCCCTACCCATCCGTCCAGGGAGTGGGACAGGACCATGATCTCGATGTTGTCCGCGATATGGTCCCTGCTGGGAAGGCTCAGCCGCATCTCCACATACATGGCCACCCCGTCGCACACCCCGGGCACTCCCCATTCCAAAGGCACGCCCCCGGCGTCCCGGATCCCCCGTTTGACCTCCTGCGTCAATTCATTGAGATGGATGTGGCCGGGAATGATGTTGTTGTAGCTGTTGGCCACGCCCACAAACGGTTTGTCCGGATCAAAATCGCTTTTTTTCAATCCTGCGGACATGAGCAATGCCCGGTGCGGCAGGGTCTCGATGTCTTTCTTCAATATGTCTGAACGCATGTACTGAACCTCCTCATTCGGATCGTTTTTAAAATTCCCGACAGAACCTGAGGGCCGCAGCCAGATTCTCACAGTGGAGATACGCTGCCCCCATGCGCGAGAATGACATGCTGTGCGTGAGCGGCGTCTTTGCCGATACGAGCGAGGCTTGGAGGCCTCTCACGCAAGACGGCAGGTCCCGCGGGATCGTCAGCTTGCCGAGAGCTTACAGATTAATGGCCCAATCATTCACGGGGGCATCCATCACGGGGGCATCCATTCGGTGCCTTGGCCTTCTCCGGGGTCTCATCTTCAGAAATCCAGCCGCCGCCCAGGGCCTTGTAGAGCTTCACGTACCCGTTCAGGTACTGCTGTTTGAGCTCAGAGAGCTCCAGTTGGGCCGAAAAGAGGGACCGTTCGGTCTCCAACACCTCCAGATAGCTGCTGACCCCCTTATCGTATCGCAGCTGGGCCAGCCGATTGGCATTGCCGGCAGCATCCACCTTCTTTTCCACGGCTGCCATCTCCCGCCTGTAGGTATCGATCTCCACCAGGGCGTCTTCCACCTCTCGAAACGCTGTCAACACGGTATTCTCGTACCGGTGAAGGGCCTCTCTGGTCTTGGCCTCCTCCGTCTCCACCCGCCGGACATTCTTGTAAAACTCAAATATGGGGCCGAACAGTCCCCCACCCACGGACCAGCCCCCGCCCTCCGAGGTCAACCCGGACAACTCACTCGCGGCAAGACCCAGCATGCCGGTAAGGGATACGGCGGGGAGGCGCATGGCCTCGGCCACACCGACCTGAGCGGTCTGTGCCTCCAGCAAGTACATGGCCTGAATGATGTCGGGACGACGTTCCAAGAGGTCTGAGGGAAGCCCGGTGGGGATCCTCGGCGGCGCGGGCTCGATGGAAACCCTGTCTCCTGTCCGGATCGGTTCGGGCAGTTTCCCCAGGAGGATACTCAGGGCATTCTCGGTGGTGGCCGCGGCCCGCTCATACTGGGGGATAGCAGCCGCGGCGATCTCTTTCTGGATCTGGGCCTGGTTCACGTCCAGTTCCGGGATGATCCCCCGGGCAAACCGGCGTTCAATGATCTTGAGGCTCTCCTCCCGCGATTGGAGGGTCTCCCTCGATATCTGAACCCGCTGGCGGTAATCCAGAAGGAGATAGTAGGTGCTCACCACCTCGGATATGAGCCCGATCTGAACCGTCCTCAGGGCATACTCCGATGCCATGAGCTGGGCCTTGGCCGATTCGGTGGCCCGCCGGAACTTGCCCCAGAAATCCATTTCCCAACTCAGGGCCGGTCCCACGTAGGCATAGGAGTTCCTTGTTTCCGACCGGGTTCCCCCGGAGAGGTTCCCTGTGCCGGCCCCTCCCTGGATGTTGAAGCCAGGATACTCATCGGCCCGCGTGAATCCCAGGTAAGCCCGGGCCTGTTCCACCCGGTCCGCGGCCATCTTGAGGTCCTTGTTGTTCTCCAGGGCCTCCGTAACGAGACCAAACAGAACCGGGTCGTCAAAGAGTTCCCACCACTTCAGGTTGATCATGACCTCGGCCGGGACCTTCTCAAAGCGGTAATTCTCAGGCGTTTCCACCACCGGCGGCGCAAAGTCCGGCCCCATGGCACACCCGCAGGAAAAGATAACCGATGCCAAAACGAACAGGCCGATCCCCTTATTTATTAAACGGATGCGCAACTCCTTCAGACCTCGTTGCTGGGTATTGGGTACTGGTTGCTGGATACTGGATGCTGGTCATAGTGCAACGGAGATCCCGCAGCATGCGGGATTGCTCGTTGCGGGTTTGTTGGTTTTTTTGCTGACCTCGGACTTCTGAACTCGGACCTCTGGCCTCTGGATATCATTCGACGTTCGTCTTTCCTCCTCCCCTTTCAGCTTTCAGCTTTGAGCTTTCCACTCACTACTCACACCTCGCGCCCAAGGCGGCCTGACGGCCGCAACCAAACAGCGTTCTGCCCGCCCGTGGGGGTCTCTGCCCAAGGGCTGCAACAAAATGCGTTTACATCGTTCGGCGACCGCCCCCGGGCGCCGGATAATGTGTATGGAAAGGCAGCAAGGACACACCGCCCCACCCGCCTGACTCGCCTCGCACCTAATGCCTCATACCTTGCCCCTCTTCTTCTCATACCGCCCGATCTTGCCGATCAGGACAAAAAAGAGGGGATAGAAAAAGAGCCCCAGGAGCGTGGCAACGCTCATCCCGCCCAACAGCGCCATGCCCATGACCACCCTGGCCTCTGCCCCGGCCCCGCTTGCCGCCACCAGGGGGAGCACCCCCAAGATAAAGGAAAAGGCCGTCATCAGGATGGGCCGGAACCGAAGCCGCGCCCCCTTGATGGCCGCGTCAAACAGGGAGGCGCCCTTGTCGAATTCCAGCTTGGCGAACTCCACGATCAGGATGGCGTTCTTGGCGGCCATGGCAATGAGCATGACCAGGGCGATCTGGGCGAACACGTTGAGTTCATAGCTCTCGCTGTGCATCCGGGCCAGAAACAGGGCCAGAAAGGCCCCGAACATGGCAAAGGGGGTCCCCATGAGGATGCTGAAGGGCAATGACCAACTCTCGTACTGGGCCGCCAGGATCAAGAACACAAAGACCAGTGAAAAGACAAAGACAATGGACCCGGTGCCCGCGGCCTTCTTCTCCTGGTAGCTCATGTTGCTCCATTCATATCCCATGCCCGCGGGCAGGACCTCCGCCGCGGTCTCTTCCAGGGCTGTCATGGCCTGGGCCGAGGTGTATCCATGGGCCGGGCTGCCGGTCAGTTCCACGGCACGGTAGAGATTGTACCGGTTGGTGTAATCCGGTCCCACGATGTCGTGGATGTTCACAAAGGTTCCCAGGGGAACGCTCCTCCCCTCCTTGTTGTTGACATAGAAAAAGTCGAGCTGGTCCTCATTGAGGCGGTACTGGGGCTCGGCCTGGATGTAGACCTTGTAAAGCCTTCCAAAGCGATTGAAATCATTGACGTAAGATCCGCCCAGAAAGGCCCCGACCGTGGTATAGATATTGTTCAGGGAAACCCCGGCCTTAAGGGCCTTGTCCTTGTCGATATCCATGAACCGCTGGGGAACATTGGCCCGAAAGGTGGTGAAGACGGCCCCGATCTCAGGCCGCTTCATGGCCGCCTGGATGAACTTCCCCGCCTGCTCCGCCAGATAGGCCGGGCTCTTGCCGCCCTTGTCCTGGATCATGAGGGAAAACCCGGAACCGTTTCCCAGCCCGGGAATGGCCGGGGGACCGAAGGCAAAGACCTGGGCCTCGTTGACGGCCATAAAAAACTCGCCGTTCAAGCGGTTCACCAGCTGATTCGCCGTGACCTGGCGCTGGGCCCAGTCCGTTAAAGACACAAAAATGAAGCCCGAATTGGAGGCCATACTACCCGAAAGGAGGCTGAATCCAGCGGCCGTGGTGATAAAAGACACCTCATTGTGCCCCCGGATAATCTCCTCCACCTTCTTGCAGACCGCATTGGTCCGTTGGAGGGAGGCCGCATCGGGCAACTGGATATTGACCATGAGATATCCCATATCTTCTTCAGGCATGAATCCCCCCGGGATCTTTTTGCCCAAAAGCCCCATGGCGGCGGTGAGGATAAGGACAAAGACAAGCCCCATGGCGATCTTTCGCGTCACCAGGCGGGTCACGCCCACATATCCGTTGGTGGATTTGTCAAAAATCGTGTTGAACAGCCTGAAAAACGCACCCAGCGGCCCCCGCACCGGCTTCTTTTTCCGCAAAAGGAGGGCGCACAGGGCCGGGCTCAGGGTCAGGGCGTTGATGGATGAAAAGAGGACCGACACGGCCACAGTGATGGCAAACTGCTGGTAGAGGCTCCCAGTGATCCCCCCCATGACGGCCACGGGAATGAATACCGCCACCAGGACCAGGGTGGTGGCGATCACGGGGGCGGTGACCTCCTCCATGGCCTTGACAGTAGCGGCCTTGGGGTCCATGCCCGCCTCGATATTGACCTGGACGGCCTCCACCACCACAATGGCGTCGTCCACCACAATCCCGATGGCCAGCACCAGTCCCAAGAGGGAGAGGACATTGACGGTAAATCCGATCAGGGGAAAGATCATGAAGGCCCCGATCAGGGAGACCGGGATGGCGATGGTGGGGATGAGGGCCGCACGCCAGTCCTGGAGGAAGATAAAGACCACGAGGATCACGAGGCCCAGGGCGATATACAGGGTCTCCACGATCTCGTCGATCCCCGCGGTGATGGCCAGGGTCGTGTCCAGGGAGATGTCGTACCCGAGGCTTTCCGGAAAGGATCCGGACAGGGCGGCCATGGTGCTCTTCACCTGTTTTGCCAGCTCAACGGCATTGGAACCGGGGGCCTGGTACACGGCGATCATGGCGCACGCCTTGTCGCCCAGCCGAGTGAAGGCATTGTACGTCTCCACGCCCAGTTCCACCCTGGCAACGTGCTTGATCTTGACCTGGGCCCCGTCGTCCGTGGTCCGGATGACCACATCGCCGAATGCCTCTTCGGACTGGAGGCGCTCGGGGAGACGGACCGTGTAGGTGAATTCCGTACCCTTGGGGGCCGGCTCGGCCCCGAATTTGCCGCCCGGCACGATCACGCTCTGGGCCTGGATGGCGTCCACGATCTCAGAAACCGTGATGCCCATTTGGGCCAGGCGGTCTGGCCTGATCCAGATGCGCATGGAATAATCGCTGGCCCCGATGACGTCGACCCGGCCGATTCCCCTGATCCTCGCCAGGATGTCCTTGATGTTGATGAGGGCGTAATTCCCAAGGAAATGCTGATCGTACCGGCCGTCCGCAGAGGTGACGGCGATGAGCATCAGGATGTTGGGGAGGGATTTCTCGGTGGTGACCCCGTATCGTTTCACCTCCTCAGGGAGCTTGGCCGTGGCAGCAGACACCCGGTTCTGCGTGAAGACCGTATCCATGTCCGGGTCGGTTCCCACCTCAAAGGAGACCTGGATGGTCATGGAGCCGTCATTGGCGTTGGTGGACTTCATATAGAGCATGTTGTCCACCCCGTTGATCTGCTGCTCCAGGGGAGTGGCCACGGACTGCTCCACGCTGATGGCGTCGGCCCCGGTGTAGCTGGCGCGCACCTCCACAATGGGGGGCGTGATATTGGGATACTGCTCTACCGGGAGCCCGCTCAGAAAGACCACGCCCACGATCACCGTGACGATGGCGATGACCATGGCCACAATGGGCCGCCGGACAAAGAAATTACCCGTGGGAGATTGATCTGGCATGCTGGATACTGGTTGCTGGTTGCTGGTTGCTTGATACTGGATACTGGTCGCTGGTCGCAGCGAAGCGGAGATCCCGCAGTAAACGGGATTGCTGGATACTGGATGCCGGGCTATTGGTCCCGTTGGGCGCCAACTTCAGGCTATCCTTTTCTGATAACCGACAACCGATAACGGATAACACCTTCTCCCTTCACGCTTTGAGCCCCCCCCTCGCGCCTAACGCCTAACGCCTGGCGCCTATTCTTCATCCGGAAACGGGATATTCACCTGAGTCGGTGCAAGCACAGTCCCGTCCTTCACCTTCTGCAGGCCTTCGTACACCACCCGCTCGCCCGGCTGAAGGCCTTCCCGAATGAGCCGAAAGGAGCCCATCGCGGGACCAGCCGTAACCTGTCTCACCTCGGTCTCGTTGTCCTTTCCCACCACGTAAACGCTGAAGGCCCCTTGCAGTTCCATGACGCATCGCTGGGGGATCAGGATGGCATCCTTGACGATCTCCACTACGGCCCGCACCCGGGCGAACTGGCCGGGTCTCAGGATTTCGTCGGGATTGGGAAAGGATGCCTGGATCAGGATGGCGCCGGTAGCCGGGTCCACCTCCCGGTTGACAAAATCGGCCTTTCCCTTGTGCTCGTAGACCGAGCCGTCCGACAGGATCAGCTCCAGATCCGCCTTCTCCTCAGGTTCCTTCTTGCCCGCCTTCACCTGTTGGAGATAATGGCGCATCATCATCAGATACTGAGACTCGGTGATGAAGAACTCCACCAGCACCGTGTCGATGCGGGAGACCGTATTGAGGATAATGGGATTCGGTGACCGGCCCACAAAATCCCCCACCTTGGCCTTGGTCTTGCCGATAAGCCCTGTAATGGGCGAATAGATCTGCGTATAGCCCAGCTGTATCTTGGCAGCCCTCAGATTGGCCTCCGCGGCCTTGACGGACGACACGGCCACATCGTACTCGGCCTGGGCCGCATCCAGGTCGCTCTGGCTGACGGCGTTTTCCTGGGCCAGAGGCCGAATCCTGTCCAGGTAGGTCTTGGCCTCGGTCATCATTGTCCTGGCCCCTGCCAGGTCGCTCATCTTGGCCGCCACTGCGGCCTCGAACTGCTGGCTTTCCAGGGTGTAGAGGAGCTTTCCCTTTTCCACCCGGGAGCCCTCTTCAAAATGGACCCCCTCCAGATATCCCTCAACCCGTGCGGCGATGCCGATGTCCTTGTACCCGTATATCTGGCCCACGAATTCCTGATAAATGGGCGTCTCGCGCGCCTTTGTCTGATATACGGACACCTGGGGCGGGGGGGGCGGCGTCAGGGCCGCCTCTTCCTGAGCGCACCCAAAAAGGATCAACAAAACCATACAGGATAGATACAGCGCGTTTTTTTTCATGCTATTGTCTCTCAGTCACGAGGGGAAGCCTGCATAAGCGTTCGCCGGTTCAATGCGGTCCAGCCTTGGCGGGATCCAGGGTTGTTCCTTGGGTCTTTCAATCCCCAGGATTTTCCCTGACATTGAACTCGAGCTTGTATTTTCGCTCTGTCTTTCCATCCTCACACCACAGCTCCAGCGTCCCGACCTCTGTGGCCTTCACCTGGAGGGTCACAGGAACAATGGCCCCGGCCTCCCCTTCCAAAAGGGTTTCAAGGCCGGCAACCGGTTCGATCTCGCCTCCCCAGTCCTCCACCACTGTGCCGATCTCGTCGTGATGCCGCGTATTGGACCCCAGGAAGTCAAACCTCACCGGCTCGCCCACCACCAGGCCGAATTCCCTTGCCGGGATCCGGGCCTCCGTGCCTTCCTCCATGCCGAACGGCGCCACACACAGGGCCTTCACCGGCGCAGGCACGCCCGGCACCGCAGGGAGGGCTGCCTCAACCCCGATATAATAGGTCTTTGAAAGCCCGCTGCGGATCCGAATCCCCCTGCCCTGTCGGGCCAGGCCGTAATAGGCGGCCCCTCTTGCAACCGCCATGTCAAAGTCGCTCGTCTCGATTTCCCGGGGCCGGGGCTTTGCCTCGGACTCAGCCCAGGAAGCGAGGAGATCCAGGACCCGTTTTCTGAGCCCGCAGGCCTTCATCACGCCCCCGTTGAAAAGGACCGCCGCAGGAAAAACAAAACCCCCCTCTTCTGTCCCGGCGCCCCTGGACGACCGCCTGTCCAGAAAGCGGGCCAGGTGATGGGTAATGGCCGGATCCGCTTCGTAAGAAAGCCCCAGCTCCCTCATTCCCGTGCGGAGGCCAACACTGGGACGTGCACTGCTTTCGCATGCTGGGAAAAAGCCGTTGATAAGGACATCCTCCACCTCGGCCCGTTTCAGCTCGGTCTTGATGGCGCCCCCGATCAGGCGGCTTCCCCGGCCCAATACGGCCACCGGCCATACGTCGACGCCTTCCTCCTTGAAAAGATGCTCTTTGGCCGTGCGACAACTGTGGCACAGCCCCCTTATCTGATAGGCATCCAGTTTCTGCCCTGCCCCTGCCAGTCGGCCGGCCACTTTATAGGCCAGGCTCAAATCCATATTATCCCCGCCCACCAGGAGATGATCGCCCACGGCGATTCGTTGCAAGGCCAGCCCCCCGTGCTCCTGGGAAACCTCGATCAGGCTGAAATCGGTGGTTCCGCCGCCCACATCGACCACAAGGATCCGATCCCCCACAGCGACCTGGTCCCGCCAGCCCTTGCTGGATGAATAAAGCCAGGCATAAAAGGCGGCCTGGGGTTCTTCCAGGAGGGTAGTCTTGGGGAAACCGGCCGTTTCTGCGGCCTTGAGCGTCAGATCCCTGGCCACTGCATCAAAGGAAGCAGGCACCGTCAGGAAGAGCTCCTGGTTTTCCATGCGCAGATCCTCGTTGTCTTTGGCCATGACATAATCCCAGCTCTCTTTGATATGGCGGAGGATGGCCGCAGAGGCCTCTACCGGAGACAGCTTGGGGCCGTTTTCAGGGGCCTCCCACGGCAAGATCCGGGCATTGCGATCCACCCCGGCATGGCACAGCCACGACTTGGTCGAGGCGATCAGACGGGAAGGGATCTCAGCGCCCCGATCCCGCGCGAACTCGCCCACAGCCAGGGTATTCTCCCTGTTCCAGGGCAGCTCCAGGCCCCCCTGTGGCACATCGTCGGGTCCGGGCAGAAACACAAAAGAGGGCAGGACAGATCGCTCTGCCACCGATCCAGGCCCCACCAGCTGGGGAACCTGAAAGATGTGTATATCGGGTGCATCGCCTTCAGAAACCTGGGCCGCTGCATAGGCCACCACGCTGTTGGTGGTGCCCAGGTCGATGCCTATGACATAGGTTGGCTCGGACACGTGATCATCCCTCACTCAATCTCCACCTCTGCAGGCACAATGACCGTGGGGTCCTGGCTGCCGGCGAGGGTGGGCAGCTTCAATTCAGTGCACCGCCAGCCCCGGTGCTGAAGAATGCCTTTAAAGGGAGGCTTACCGGCCGTTTTTCCGGTCAGCCGAATGCCTTGAGCGTCGAATCCTGGGTCCACTGTGATGGGTTCTCCCTCATTTCTGTCGATGACGGGCTGGAGGGAGACATATTTGCTCAGGCTCTCGCGGCAGCTCTCATGGATGCTGCGAACAGCAGCGCCGATCTGGGCGTCGTCGTAGGCCCGAAGGTCTTCCTGTAAAAAATCCACCAGTCGCCCTTCCCTTTGCAACAGGGAAAGGAGCTGAAGCGACCGGCGTTGATCCATTTGGGCCTGTTTTTCCTTGTCTTCGGATGAGACCTCGGGACGGGTTTTTTGGGGCAACTCCGCGCTGGGAGCGGTTACGCTTTTCACGGGCCCTTGTTCAGCAATCTTTCGCCGCATGGCAGACCGCAGGGTGAGCCACAGGAGAACGCCCACAACCGCAAGGCCCCCGGCTGCACAGAGAGCGACTTTTTCAAAGGCGCTCCTGAGCACAGGGGCGAGGTCTGATGCCAAACGGGGGTTGTCCACCTGCTGTTGATAGGCATTCAGACTTTCATTGAGAAGATCCATCCCCCAGTACCCGACACCTGCCAGCACGAGCCCCAGGACCAGGAACCAGCCCACGATCCATAGGCCCGGACGAATGCCATTTTTTTCTGATGTCTTCATGCAATATCTCCTGACAAATGATGAAGCAATCCGTTGACTCCTCAGGACCCAAGAGTATGATCTCAATATCCAGGGGATAAAACCCTGACGGGTAAGCTCCGGATTTTAGAGTCTTTGTTTGTAACTTCTCCGCAACGTGCGAAGAAGTTTCCCCGTGGGGGTCTCTGCCCAAGGGCTGCAAAAACCGAATCGAGCTCCTG
>Ga0209270_1003404_pt1 | contig 13843 bp, 16 predicted proteins | sample MTBAKSrepl1MetaG_FD_187456 | JGI IMG/M metagenome (GOLD analysis project Ga0209270, IMG submission 187456) | Enrichment culture microbial communities from Arthur Kill intertidal strait, New Jersey, USA, that are MTBE-degrading - MTBE-AKS1... | ecosystem: Environmental > Aquatic > Marine >...
CATGTCGCACGAGCTCAGGACTCCGCTTAACTCCATCAACGGGTTCTCCGAAGTGTTGTACGACGAGACGTTCGGACCGCTGAATGCGAAGCAGAAGACATACGTAAGCAATGTCCTGACCAGCGGAAAGCACCTTCTCCTGCTCATCAATCAGTTACTCGACATGGCGAAGGTCGAAGCCGGGAAGATGGCGCTGGCGCTGTCCAGTTTGCCCATGAAGAGCCTCTTGAATGAGATTTCGCAGCTGCTGGCGGACACGGTTAGCAGGAAGAAGCTTCGAGTGACGCTCGAAATCGCCGAAGACCTGCCGAGTATTGAGGCGGATGAACTCAAGGTGAGAGAGATCTTCTACAACTTGCTTTCAAACGCGGTCAAATTCACCCCCGAGGGTGGTGACATCGGCATGCGGGCGAAGAAGGCTGATTCCGAGATAGAGGTCGTGGTCTGGGACACGGGAGTCGGGATCGCGCCGGAGAATATGGACAAGATACTCGAAGGGTTCTTCCGTGTCGATACGCCGTATTCCAGGGTGACTGAGGGGACCGGGCTCGGTTTGCCGCTTTCGAAGCAGTTGGTTGAGCTGCATGGCGGGAGTCTTTCTGTCGAATCAGAGGGATTGGACAAAGGCACCTCGGTCCGTGTCACCTTGCCCATGACACCGAGGGGGCGGGTATGAGACTGAGAGTGCTGGTTGTCGATGACAACAGCAGTAATCTGATGCTAGAGCAAGACCTGCTGGAATGCGCTGACTTCGAGGTACTCGAGGCGAGAAACGCCGCAGACGCCATCACCATTGCCAGGAGTGAGAAGCCGGACGTCATCGCCATGGATGTGCGGCTTCCAGACATGCGTGGGTCGGAAGCCGCCAGGATACTGCGTCAAGACGAAGAGACGCGCGACATTCCGATTGTTTTTGTGACCGCATCCGTGATGCCGGGCGATAGAGAAGAGCTGAAAGGCATACCCAACACTGGGTTCATCGGAAAGCCGATCGACACGCGGACGTTCGCAGAACAGATTCGGCGCTTCTGTGTCCGCGATGGGGAAGAGGTGGAACGGTCACATGACATGTGAGAAGGGAATGGAAGAGCAACCGCGGATCTTAGTTGTTGACGATCATCCTGAGAACATCGAACTCCTCGAAGCATTCCTTGTTCCGCAGGGCTATGAGGTTGTCAGAGCAGCAACTGGCGAAGAGGCTCTCAAGCGACTCTCAAGCAACGATATCGCGCTGATGCTCCTGGACGTGATGATGCCCGGCCTCGACGGCTATGAAGTTACCCGCAGAGTCCGGCAAGACAGCGTGCATGGACAGCTTCCGATCGTCTTGGTTACCGCGTTGCGGGACAAGGAAGAGCGGGTGAAGGGAATCGAGGCCGGCTGTGATGATTTCCTTTCGAAGCCGGTCGACAAGATGGAGCTTCTGGCCCGGGTCCGGTCCCTGCTGAAGGTCAAGGCCTACAACGACTTGATGAGTAAGTACCGGGAAGATCTGGAGTCTGAGGTAAACAGCAGGACCGAGGAACTACGGCACGCGATTGAGGGGATACGGGCAGCTTCGCTGGAGACCATCGTTCGACTCTCGATGGCGGCGGAATACAGGGACGAAGACACGGGCGCACACATCCTCAGGATGAGCCATTACGCGGCAGCGGTTGCCAAGCAGATGGGACTGTCAGAGAAAGACGTGGAGACAATCCTCTGTGCCGCGCCGATGCACGATGTTGGCAAGATTGGGATTCCTGACCACATCCTCCTGAAGCCCGGCAAGCTGGATGCTGAGGAATGGGAGATCATGAAGTCGCACACGACGATCGGGGTGCGAATCCTGGAGGGATCCGACGCCGACGTGATTCAGCTGGGAGAGACCATCGCCGGAACCCATCACGAAAAGTGGGATGGTGAGGGCTATCCATCCGGGCTGAAGGGGGAGGGCATACCGATATCGGGACGGATCACGGCGATTGCCGATGTCTTTGATGCGCTGACATCCAAGCGCCCCTACAAGGAGCCGTTCTCACTCGATCGCTCGTTCTCGATCATCAGAGAAGGGCGGGGCACGCACTTCGACCCCACCGCGGTCGATGCGTTCTTTGCAGTGGAGAGCGAGATCCTGCAGGTCAAGGTGCGCTACCAGAACGAAGGGCAGAATCTCCTTGCCCTTCTCCCCTCGCGGGATTACTCCTGAAGTCGAACCTGGCAGAGACCATGCGAGAGGAACGTTCAGATCTTCACTCGGCAGGTCGGATGAGCTAGGCTGACCGGAACGGCACGCCTGTCTCGGGTCGGGTATGACTCCTCCAGATGCACAGCGGGCCCAAACACCAAAGGCGTGCTGCATCGTGGACACGCAATCAGAAGAGCGCCAGTTGGAGAAGTCCCGGCGCTTTGGAGCTTGTATCACTGTAGGAAGAACCTTCGTTCTGTCCACTGAGTGGTAGTTTGGAGCCTGGGGGACTGAATGCAGAACGCGTTTGTGCATCGCTGCATGGTGACCGGTGTCCTCTGGAATCAACTCGCAGGCTTCGATGTGCTGTTCAGATCTGCCTTGAAGTGCTCGGGGATCATCCGGCCTCTCAGCCGGGCTCGAGCGATCATGGCACTGCCTTTGGGCCGGGCCCAAGGGTGAAGGTCAACTCTCTGGTTCGTGCTCTGCGAGCCAAGCATCGCAGTAACCCACCCAGAGACGATTATGGTCCTCTGGTTCGACCACGCGGACTGCCAGATCGGCAATGCTCCGAATGCCGAGCCCCGGACCTCTCCGATGGATGTGCTTGTACAAGCGTGCCGATCCCCCAATCTGGTCCAACGCGGCGTACTCCGCAGCTATGGTGCCTTCAGCAGCTTCGAACGCAGCGAAGGTCCTAGCGTGTCCGTCAATCAAGCTGAACTCCCCATCGATGCTCGTGACGAGCACAGGCGGGAGCGAGCTCTGACCGCCAGCCCTCCGGACCGAGCGAACCCGGTCCAGCTTGGCGCGGTTGATGTATCAGTTGTTTGGTCTTAGGTCTGCGATGCGGTAACACTCTACATTGGCCATTCCTTGGCCCAATCCCCCTTGCTCCGGAGTCGTGAACTACCACACCAATCCTATCATCGAGCAACAGCTTCGGCTAGCCTGCAGGTTGACTGACCTTCACCCTGGGGCCGCGCAGCAGTTCATCACGCATCACAACAGCGTCTTGGGGGGCTGGTTCGCGGAGGTCAAGCCAGCAAGCGAGATCGAGTTCGCGGGGGCCGGATAGCCGCGCACTCTCCTTGAGTCGGTGGGGAGGTGGAGGGCTGGCGGGCTAGTCGGGAACGGGCTATCAAGCGGCGAACGTGGTGCTCAGCGCTCGCTTCGCACGCGGTCGATCACACGAAGGAACTCTCTCGTTGTGTGCGGATCTACATCTCTTGGCTCGATTGTCAGAGGACCGGTGTAGTCCCACTCGTGCACGATCATCCTCACGGCATCGAGAACGGACTCGAAGTCGCCCTGGGAGGGAGTAGAGCCTGCGCGTAGTTCGCACGGCACATGAACGTTGGCGATGCGGTCCACGTCGGCCTGGAACTGCGCGAGCTCATCGAAGAGCATTGCCCACCGCAGGTCCAAGGTAATCCAGTGAAACCTCTCAAGCAGCGTGCGAGGCGTCATCTCGTCAAGATGGGTCGGAACATTCTCAACAGCTGCCCTGACCTTCGGGAAACGCGATGACGCCTGTCGGACGCCATCCTCAAGAACGCCCACATCGAAGTCCTCAAGCCACGTGTCCCAGAGGTGAATGACGCAGACCCTGGCGCCGACGCTCTGCGCAAGGGCCATGCCCTCTTCGATGAGCGTCTTGCCGTGTCTGACCTCGTCTTCTCGACCGGAACACAGAGCAGTACCGACGTCTCGGTTCGCGTGAACGGAAAGGACAGGCAGGCTAGCCTGCGCGAGAAGAGCGGCGAGATCCCCAACGCTGTGTTTCTCCGCCCGCTTCCAGGCTGGCAGGCGTTTCTCCCGCTCGTCGCGCGGAGGACCGCGGCGATCCCACTCCGCAAGGTTCTGGAACTCGAAGCCGTCGACATGTGCTTCAGAGATTGCCCACTGCATGAAGCGAAGCGTGTCCTGAATCCGGTATCCGCTGCCGCCAAAGACCTTGACGCACGGAGCAACCGAGACTGAAAGCGGGTTGATACTCATCCTCGGTTCGCCTTCTTCCTCATCGGAGTAGCCTCCAGCTCCGCGGTCCAGTCAGGATCATACTCAGGTGCGCTCGATTGCGGCACGTGCGGGAAGCAGAGTGGATCGAAAGGTACGTTGGAGCCTGGGGGACACGAAGAGAAGGGCGCTCGGCAGCGGTCAAGGTGGGATCGGTGTCTGGCGAGCCTGCTGCTTCCGAGCGATGAGCCAGAGATACTCGATCTCCATCTCTCCCTCGATCTGGCTCTCGATGGCCGTGTCCAGCAGCTCGAAGCCCGATTCGGCGACCAACTGCTTGGTCGTTTCCGGCTGGTGACAGCTGAAGTACATAGGGACACCCAGCCACTCAGCCGTCACGTCATCGAATTCACTCGCCTCCGTGCTCAAGAGAAAGAGACCACCGTCGTTCAGCCAGTCATGGATGCGGAGGAACAGACGCGCATGCTCCCGTCGCGGGATGTGTTCAATCGTGTAGAACGACACAACTGCGTCGAATGAAGCCGAAGGGAAGTCGATCGATCCTGCATCTCCCAGAATGAAGCGCCCGGTGGGAACGTTGCGGCGGGCGAGGTTGATCTGCGCTTGCGATATGTCAACTCCTGTAAGCCTGTGGGTCTTCGCAATCTCTGGTCCTGCGGGTACTGCCGAGCCACAGCCAAGGTCGAGGACTGCGGAGTCCTTGCCAAGTCGGTCCAGGATTCTCCGAAGCCATGCCATTCGCGGCCAACGCACTTCCCCCTCAAGTCGCGAGTACTCCGCGGCTACGCGGTTGTATCCCTCCTGGACGATCCGCTTCTGGCGCTCGCCCTCACCCACATGAGTCATGGTTGGCAGATTCTAGCACGCGCTCCCTTCGACTTGGATCACGTTTCCGCGACTGATCGCTCGGGAGTGACAACCAGGAGCAGCTGGCTCTTGCGGGAGGCAGATCAACGCGTGAGCTAGGGGGCTTCAGAAGACTAGATTGGAACAGCGTTTTGGTCCCGAGGGGATTCGAACCCCTGTCGACGGGATGAGAGCCCGCTATCCTAGGCCACTAGACGACGGGACCGGTCGATCAGACAATTATCTCCGATCGCTCGATCGTCATCAAGCTTCCTCGGGACGATCGGCCGCCCCGCCAATCTCCTCCCTCGCCGCCGTGAGCGCGTCCATGAGATCGTCGAACATCTCGACCGGAATCGCGATCCCCTTGCGCGTTGGCCGCCACTCCCCTTCTTCGGCCTCGTAGAAGTTCCGGATGTCCACGTAGTCTCGCTCACGGAATCGCGACAGCCGAATCCGCACCTGCCCCCCGAGCCCCTTGTCGATCACGCGGATCAGGCGCTCCTCGCCTGCCTCGATCTCCCGCTCCGCCATCGCTCCTCCTTTCACACCCGGCTCGCCGGCTCCGCTCGGCCGGTCCGGGCCGGTCCGCCTACTTTCGGAGGTCTCGGCGCCGGTTTCAAGTCGCAGCAGACGCGAAGCTCGATCGAGGGCCTGCGACGGACGGAGAGCTCGAGATCCGAGCCTTCTTCCCTCACCGATCCCGGCCGACTCTGCGGTTGTACAACTCGTGCACACAACGAGAGGGCGAGGAGGCAGTCAGCTTCGCGTATTTCCTTGTTGTTCATGCCTCCATCACAAGAAGAGCAGTCCGTCATTGCGAGTGACTTGACGAAGCAGTACCTAGGCCGCATGCTGCAGGAAGATCTACGCAAATGGAAGTCTAGACCTTCCACGGGCTAGAATAGAATGCTATCATCAGAGAAAACTACAACACCTATTCACGCCATCTTTGATCATGCATTCGGCCGTGATTATCCCATTCTGTATCGAGTGGGATGTCTTTCATAGAAGCGCCCCTTCTCGTGAGGCGGCTCCGAACCTTGCCCAACCGCCGAATAGGCCACTATCATCACGGCAGGTTCACTAGATAAGGTGCTTACTAAGAACTGCTGATGATTATTCTACACGCAGGCTCTGTTGATGATCACTTGCTCCTTTGGGGAGAGAAGTCGGTCGAGGACGGAGGCTCTTCCACGCCACCACGAAGGCGAAAGGTAGAGAAGACGCCACCGAGCTCCTATCCGTTCGAGGCCGGGTTCAGCGATCTCTCCTCGGCGCTGAAAGCAGCGGGTGTTCCCGTCAAGATCCAGAAGAAACGAATGAGATCGGCCATTGCCTGGATTCCTACCAAGGGAGATCAACCGTTCGCCTCCAGCCCGCTCATCGCCGAAGCCCCAGAATCTCGGGCGAAGGTACGACTTGCCTCATGGGTGGTTACAGTGTTTCCCCTCATGCCGAAAGAGACCGTCGATCTGTTGAGTGTGAGTGCGAACAGACAAACGTTAGCTCCAGGAGTTGTCGTTGGCCCTGATCTGGTATTCTGGACAACGGCCCTCCACTTCTCCGGGGCGCTGGTGGCCAGGCAACGCTACCTGCCTGGTCTGTCGGTGAACGGCGGCAGCTGCCGGGCGACTTGGGGACCGATCTTTGCCGGTGATGACGCGGCCCGGCTCACCGCTCTGGCCGCACTGATGCCTCCGATCTGCCGGGCGCTCTCCGGGCTCGAGGAGACGTCCGCTCCTGCAATGCCCAAGGAATCTCTCCTCAAGCGGTTCATCGCCAGGATGGTGGATCACCTCGTCCGCTTCTCCATCAAGGAACCCCCGTTGCAGGAATCGGAACACGGCAATCAGCATGCCTTTGAAAGCACTCACGACGCCTGGCTTTACGCCCTACAGACGTCCGATGGCAGAGTAGTGGGAGGTGAGGATGAATTAACGCAGCTTGCGGAACAGGTACGTACATGGCATCAGCCCCTCGAAACCTCTCTAGCCTCCCCCGTGCGGCTGTGCTTCCGCCTCGAAGAACCGCAAAGAAGGCCACCGTCGGACAAGAAGCAGGCGGATCCTTCAGCGGATCACTGGCACGTTCGCTACCTCCTCCAACCTTATGATGATCCAAGCCTGCTCGTCCCGCTTGAGGACGTATGGCAGACAAAGGAAAAGAAGGTTTCCGCGCTCAAGCGGTATGGCGTGAATGTCGCGGAACACATGCTCTCTTCGTTGGGGCAGGCCGCAGGCCTTTGTCCACGGATCTCCGCCAGCCTGCAGGCCCCCGCTCCCACTGGATACTCACTCGATACACGAGCGGCACATCAGTTCCTCACTGAGACGGCAATCGTCTTGGAGCAGAGCGGTTTTGGGGTGATGCTTCCCGCCTGGTGGACCCGCAAGGGGACAAAGACCCGCTTTGCCCTTCGCGCCACGGTAAGAAGCCCAGCGATGCACGGGAAAAGCGGTCTCTCCCTGGAAGAGGTAGTGAAGTTCGACTGGGAGCTGGCCCTCGGTGACCGAAAACTCACCCAACGCGAGCTGGAGGCACTGGCCAAGCTGAAGGCGCCACTCGTCCAGATTCGCGGCCAGTGGGTGGAGATGAACGCGACGGAGATTCAAGCGGCGATCGAGTTTTGGAAGGACCAGACCCCAATAGAGGCAACAGTACGGGATATCGTGCAGATGACGCTTGGGTCCAAGGACGCCCCAGGCGGATTCAACTTTGGCGGAGTCACGGCCACGGGTTGGATCGGAAAGCTTCTCAGACAATTAGATGGAAGAACGGAGTTTGAGGAGCTCGCTTCCCCAAAGGCGTTTTCCGGCACGTTGCGACCGTACCAAGTGCGCGGATATTCGTGGCTCTCTTTCCTGCGCAAGTGGGGCTTGGGCGCGTGCCTGGCAGACGATATGGGATTGGGTAAGACGATCGAGACCTTAGCAATGATCGAGCGCGATTGGGAAGAGGACATCAGGCGACCGGTACTCCTTATCTGCCCAACCTCCGTGGTAAACAACTGGCAGAAGGAGGCCGCGCGGTTCACGCCAAAGCTTCCAGTGCTCGTCCATCACGGCGCTGAGCGGTTGAGAGGAAAAGCGTTCGCCAAGAAAGCACGCAAGCAGGCGATGGTGATCTCAAGCTATGGCCTGCTGCAGCGCGACATCGAATCCCTGCAGAAGGTGTCTTGGGCCGGGGTGGTGCTCGATGAAGCGCAGAATATCAAGAACCCTGGGACCAAACGGGCCCGTGCCGCGCGAGCGATACGAACCGACTATCGCATTGCTCTGACCGGCACGCCGGTGGAGAACAGCGTCGGCGACCTGTGGTCCATCATGGAGTTCTTGAATCCCGGACTCCTTGGGACGCAGGCCGATTTCAAGCGCAATCTCCTTATTCCCATTCAGGCACAACGAGACGCCACCGCCACCGAGCAGCTGAAGCGGATCACAGGGCCGTTCATCCTACGGCGGCTGAAGACAGACCGATCGATCATCGCCGATCTGCCCGAGAAGATGGAGATGAAGGTCTTCTGCACTCTAACAGAGGAACAGGCATCCCTGTACGCCGCCGTGCTGAAAGACGTGGAAGAGGGACTCGCCTCCACTGAGGGGATCGAGCGCAAGGGGATCATCCTCGCCACACTCTCCAAGCTGAAGCAGGTCTGCAACCATCCGGCACAGTTCTTGGGCGATAACTCGCGCCTTTCCCATCGCTCGGGAAAGCTCGATCGCCTGACGGAGATGCTGGAGGAGATCATCGCGGTCGGGGATCGGGCACTCATCTTCAGCCAATTCGCCGAGATGGGCAAACTCCTGAGAAGACACCTGCAAGAGACGTTCGGCTACGAGATACCGTTCCTCTATGGCGCTGTCTCCAAGAGCAAGCGCGATCAGATGGTCAACCGCTTTCAGGGCGAGGACGGCCCGCCCATCTTCCTCCTTTCCCTCAAGGCTGGCGGTACGGGCTTGAACCTCACCGGCGGCAATCACGTCTTCCACTTCGATCGCTGGTGGAACCCGGCGGTAGAGAACCAGGCGACCGACCGCGCTTTCCGCATTGGCCAGACGAAGAGCGTTCAGGTACGCAAGCTCATCTGTGCCGGGACGCTGGAAGAGAAGATCGACGAGATGATCGAGCGCAAGAAGGAGATCGCCGAGACGGTGGTCGGGACCAGTGAGGGTTGGATCACCGAGCTTTCCAACGCCGATCTTAAGGAGATCTTCGCCTTACGCAGGGAGGCGGTGGGAGACTAGGATGGCCAAGAGGCCAAGAGGAGTGAGGACCATGGAACGAGGATCTGATGGGGATAGTCGAGGACGCTTGGCCGCGGGAGCGTGATAACAGTCCAAGTGAACAGGAGATCGAAGAGCAAGATCAGTACATGCTTCGCTGGCAAAGGAACTTGCGTTTGGCTGCCCATGCCACGGCCGCTGCATTCGCTCAGCTTTCCGAGGTGGAGAGAGTGATGCTCTCTGGGTCCGCAGCTGTCCCATTGAACAAGGAACTCCCCCGGTTTCGCGAATTCCGCCGCCACGGGATCACCGTCTGGCATGAGTGCAAGGACGTTGACCTCGCCGTATGGCTGAGCGATCTCGATCATCTGCGGGGACTGCAGAAGGCGCGGTCCCACGCGATAAACCGGGTTTATCGGAGGCAGAATGTCGGCGTGGCGCACCATCAAGTCGAGGTCTTTATCCTGGAACCGGGAACGGACGGGTACCTGAGGCGATTGTGCACGTTCAATCAGTGTTCCAAAGACAGGCTGGACTGCCTTGTTCCCGGCTGCGGCGAGATCGGGTTCCTCCAACAACACAAAGGATTTGTCTTCTCGAAGGACGCCCTTGTCATCGGCAAGGCCATCACCCTGTTCGAAAGGCAAGGGACAGCACCGTTGAAGGGGGACTACGATGTCGCGCTACCGTGATTACTACTATTTTCCACCGTCCAGCCCCCGCAGCGTGACGGGAGGGATCAAGGCGCACTCCAAGCGTGGCGCATTCGGCAAGAACTGGTGGGCACAGCGGTGGATCGCGGTTCTTGAGAGCTTCAACATGGGGGCCCGGATCACGCGCGGGCGAACCTATGCCCGCAAAGGGCAGGTGATCTCCATCGACATCGACAAGGGGATTGTCACGGCCGAGGTTCAGGGTTCTCGCGCCAAACCCTATCGTGTATCGATCAAGGTAAAGACGCTCTCGAAGGCGAAGTGGCAGAAGCTAGGCGATATCCTTTCCGGACGGGCCGTCTTCGCGGCTAAGCTCCTCTCAGGCGAGATGCCGAATGACATCGAGGACGCGTTTGCCGAGGCTGGGCTATCCCTGTTTCCTGAAAGACGAAGTGATCTTGAGACCGACTGCTCCTGCCCCGATTGGGCAAACCCCTGCAAGCATATCGCGGCAGTCTACTACCTGCTGGGCGAGGAATTCGACCGCGACCCGTTCTTGATCTTCAGATTGCGAGGGATCGAGCGTGAGAAACTCGTGGAGTGGGTCGCCGGGAGGAAAGACACACCCACACTGATCAACGAACCAGTGCCAGAGCCTCTCCCAACAGAACCAGAGGCGTTCTGGAACGCTCCCAAGGGGAGGGCGCCGCTATTGGGCGAGGTGCGTATCCCTCCAGTCGTTGCCGCGCTCCCCAAACGGCTGGGGAAGTTCCCGTTCTGGCGCAGTGGGACCGACCTCATCGAAGCAACGGAGACGATCTATCGTGCAGCCTCGCCAGCCGGCCTGGAGATCTTCCTTGATAGCTGCCGTACCCCAACTGATGACTGAACCCTCCTGTTCTCAAGACTCGATTTGGCTGCCGTTCAGCAGTTCGTGAACATAACGAGGGCATATAAAGCAGCCGTAGCTTGGGAAAGGAGAGTGTCGAAGGTGTGAGGGGATTGTGACCACGCAGCCGGGCGCCCGACGGCCGGGGTCGCAAGGTAACGCGGTGAAAGCTTGAGATCTAGCGCTCCGAAGTCGCCAAACGCTTCATCCTGACGGTCAAGAACGACGCATTCTCGTTCCCGGGTGAACGAGGCGAAGCTGGCCAAGGAGGCGGCGCTCGGCCCTCTGGACGCGATCCCGCGTACCCAGTCCGCTGACACCTCGGACAGCACTGAAACAGCCATACCACCTTGCTGTTCCGCTGCTTGGAGAACGGGAACTCCAGGTTGATTCCACTCCCGATCTTGGCCGGGTTTGGGATCAGTGCGGTTCTTGCACGCCAAGGAGGGTCAACCGCTCGAAGGCGACGATCGCGCGCTCGCCAGCAGGGGAGTAGACCATCTCGCCTGGGCCGAGCTCGACCTCCCGCCCGTGGAGGGTGAACTTCCCTCTCCCGGAGACCACATAGAAGAAGACGTTGTACTCCTCGTAATGCACAGGGATCTCCTGCTTCGCATCAAGGCTGATGACCAGGACGTTGAAGTCCGTCCCGCGGTGGACCTCCCGTTTGCCAGGCCCGGCAGCCGGGAATGTGATCAGGTCCTCCAAACGTACCTTCTCGTTCATCCTGCTCTCCTCCCTTCCGTCCAGTGAATAGCCGCCTCGATCGTCCAGCCCATCAACGCGACGAAAACCACTGTCAATCCGAGTCTCAACGCCATGAACTGCGGGCCAAGGAACCGGAGCTCCACGAGTTCCTGAGGGATCTTGATGCACGCCCAGGCGGAGAGAAACGCGACCACGTTTCGCACGCTGGCTCCTTTGCGTAGAAACATATCAGCCATGGGGAACGCAACATACAGAGGGCCCGTGGGCAAGGTCCCCATCAGCAAGGCCAGCCCCATCCCCCTGAGGCCGGAGCCAGTGCCCAAGTACCTCACCACGGCATCCTTGGAGATCCAGACGCCGAACAGCCCCATCAAGACGAGCACAGCCGGCAGGATCTGCACCATGTCCAGGAAGTAGGTCCACGTGATGTCGGTGGCCCGTTTCCCCTGCGTGGGAAGCAGGAAGCTCAGCAGCACAAGCCCTCCTGCAAACGCAGCCAGGAGCAGCCAGCTACGAATGCTCTTCGATCGCGTCATGAGAGGATCCTTCCCATCAGCAGCGCGATGATCAGCGCCACGACAAAGCTGAGCCCGTTGCGGAGCAAGGCCAGCTTCCGCCCGAGGATCCTGATTTCCACGGGTAACGTCACCATCCCGACCATCGTCAACGTGGTGATGAACGCTGCGATGGCGGTCACACTCGCCCCTTCCGCGAGGAGCGATCCGGCCAGCGGGAACGCCACCAGCGCCGGCATGTAGATCATGGCGCCGAAGAGCGCCACAACCAGGGTGCTGCCGAAACCGCCGTCGCTTCCGATGATTCCCGAGATCGTCCCTTCCGGGAGGAACCCCAGTATGCCCCCGATGAGGAGGATGACCATCCCCACGGCCGGTCCCAGTCGGGACAGGAATCGTCCCGCTGCTTTGAGGGCGTCCGCCGTCCTCCCGCGATCCTTGAACAGCGAGAGGAGGAGACAACCAAAGGCGAGGGCATTTACCAGAAGGGCTGTAGCGCTCATCGGGATTCTCCCTTCTGGCCCGTCGGCCCTCCCTCAGCCCGCAGCCTCCAGTCGAGGGCCGCTTCCTTCGGACAGGCGCTCACGCAGGCGCCGCAGGCGTAACAATCGGCGTGCAGCTTCCTTCCCATGTAGAAGTCCGCCATCGCCTGCGTGGGGCAGGCAGCCACGCATAAGCGGCAGCTTCCGCAGCGAGCCCGGTCGATCCGGGGACGCAGCAGGCTCCCCTGCTCGGCCACCCACCCGACGAGCCCGAACGGGCACAGGAATTGGCACCACGGTCGATAGGTGAAGAGGCTGCATAAGAGCAGTACTCCCACAAAACTGGCGGCGGCCGGTGCCAGCGAGAGGGAGAACAAGGAGAACGGATCAATCAGCCGGATCCAGTCCAGTCCTACCGCCGCCAATGCGCTCATAAGCGCGAGGAACGAGAGCATCCGGACGCTGTTGCTGAGCCAGAATCGAGCCCTCCACTTGGGGGTCGGGGCACGATGAAGCAGGTCTTGGAGCAGCCCCAGTGGGCACCCCCAGCCACAGATCGCCTTGTTGGAGACCCAGACAAGCAGTAGCAGCCCCCCGGTCATCCCGGCCAGGGGGAGCAACAGCTTCCGCTGCACCAGGACGCCGGCGAGAACGGTTCGCAGCGCGGATACCGGGCTCGGTAGCGCGCCGCCGGGAAGCAACAATCCCGGCAGGAAGCCAAAGACGAGCACTCCTCCCACAACGAACCCAAGCCGTACCGTGCGGCTCACCTGGCCGCGCCACAGGAGGTAGGACGACATGAGCACTACAGCGAGCCACAGACCGAGCTGAACAACCACCATTGGGCTGAGCACCCCTGCCTTCGTCATTGCCTGTCCTCCTCCCCGAATGGTCCCTGTTCCTGTTCGGCGGAACCCAGCGCCTGCTGCAAAAGGTCGAGGAATACTGAACGCTCCTCGGGACGAAGGGCCGCCAGAAGATGTCGCGCCTTATCCCTTCGGAACGTCTCTGCCCGGCGGTGCAGCGACGCTCCTTTGCGCGAGAGGAACAACTGCACAGCGCGTCCATCCGTTGGGTCAGGACGGCGCTCAACAAGCCCTTTCTTCTCCAAGTGTCGAACGGCAACGCTCGCCGTAGGCGGCGTTACACCCAAGGCGTCGCCCACGTCTTTCAGGCGACAGCCGGGGCTTTGGGCAATCTGCGCTAGGAACACGAGCTGAGGCGGGCTCAGGCCGGCAATCCTCAGTGGATGCGTGCTCATCCCCAAGCGGCGTAGCCGCTCAAGCAACAGAAGCAGTCTTGCATCATCGCTCATTTCGTCCTCCCAAAGGGAATCGACAGGGTGAATTATTAGTTTATCGAACTAACTATAACTCA
>Ga0209270_1003407_pt1 | contig 13840 bp, 15 predicted proteins | sample MTBAKSrepl1MetaG_FD_187456 | JGI IMG/M metagenome (GOLD analysis project Ga0209270, IMG submission 187456) | Enrichment culture microbial communities from Arthur Kill intertidal strait, New Jersey, USA, that are MTBE-degrading - MTBE-AKS1... | ecosystem: Environmental > Aquatic > Marine >...
ATACCAGCGATCCACCGCTCGTCGGCTACAAAGAGATACTCGTGAAGCCACCTTATCAAAGCAATTTCAGAGGCTGGGTCTTCAGAGTCACGCCCCCGGAAGATCTCAAGAGCGATCCATTCCCGATTCCACCTCTCAGGGTAAGGGCTACGGGCGATACCTCCGAACTCGAACTGGCAAAGACGATGGATAGGTTGCGTGAGGCCATCCTGAAGGAGTACGAAGGCCTGCAGTTCAGCGAGCTGAAGAGCTACAGGTGGTTCGAAGAGAGCTATCACGGCATACAGACAATAACGGATGTATTCGGCGAAACAAGGGATACCGTTTACTTCCGTACCGACACCTTTGAGCTCTCTGAGTCTGGCGAAGATTTCGCTATCGTCTATGGCCCAATACACTCCCTTACCGGGAAATCCATCTACTCGAGCTTTATACTCTACACCGGCGATATCGTGAAAGATCTGCTACCCCTGCAATCGAGGATTATGCTTGGTTTCTTGAGTGTGAACAGCCAAACGAACGAGGAAAGCAAGCTAGGCCTTAAGGGAAGCGCAAAGCGGTTCCTTCCAGACGACCCAAATGCCGAACTTTTTTATGTTTGGAAGATAACCAAAGCTAACCCGGATAACGAGGATTACTGCGCCGTAGTGCCTGAATCAAATTATGAGAGGATCACCTACAACGAGCTTTTTGTAGCCTTCAGAGCTTACATAGACCCAAAACTGGCCGTAAGTGCCGCGTATGAGGAAATACTCATGGATAAAGTTATATATTTCTCGCAGGAGAAATAGAAAAAATTTGCCTTAGGCTTTAGCTGTAGAATTCATTAAGCTGTATCAGATAAATTTGCGAAGAAAAAATGAGGCAAAGCAAATAACTAGTGAGTGCGAAGGGTTCGAAATAGCTTTCGAACGATGTGTATTAGATGATGATAATGTCCCGATTATTCCCATCCAATACCTCCTCTAATTAACATGTCAACTTCTGTGAGGTAAGGTACTCTATTATTTCCTGTCTTTTTCCTCTCCTTGCAGCATATCTCAATATGGTATCTACATTTAGTGCATATGTATCGAAGGCATTTCTGAAAACCCTGTCCATTTCGGCACCACCAAACGGCTCAAGAGCGGGCCCCCTTGAGAACAAATCTACAAGCATTTTCTCGAGTCTCGGTATGACGATTCCATCCCTATCGAGATTTATCATGTCTTGTACGGAAAAAAGGAGTCTGGTTATGCCCGGTTATTCGATTTTGATGTTCTCTGTCTTTTCTCTGGTGTATATCGCCTCTATTAGTCTCTCTAATATCCCGATGCCTACAAACATGATCCAGTAGTGAATGAGCATCTCACGTCTTCAGGTTGCTTCTCGGATCTGCGCGGCATCGAGTCGAATGCCTCATGGGTGTCTGTATCCTGCATTTGTCTTCTCAAAGACTGTGAGCCTGGAAAAAGGGAGTTTCTGTTATTCAAGGATGAAAGGGGTATAGTTTGGGTTGATGAAGTTGCTGTGTCAAGGGAATTCTTGTCAAGGCTACTGCGAAAATTGTATACTATACAGTAAGTTACTGATCAGTATACAAATTGGAGGCAAAGATGGAGTTCTTTGATCGTGCCGATGAAATGGCTTTTTTGGAGGGACTCGCGAAGCGAAAGTCAAAGAAAATGGTTGCCCTCTTCGGGCGCAGGAGGATCGGTAAAACGACTCTTTTGAAGAAAGTCTATCCGAACGCGCGATACTTCTTTGTAGATACTCGTTCCTCGGAGACTTTGCTGAAAGACTTCTCTTCACAGATATTCGAAGGAAGCTTTGACAATTGGGAAGGCTTCTTCAGGGCGTTGTTTCGGCTTCAAGAAGTAGTGATTTTCGACGAATTTCAGAACTTCATGAGAGTCGATCAATCGGTCTTTTCGATCCTTCAGAAAGTATGGGATGAGAATTCGGGTAGAGGTCTGCTGATTCTTTGTGGATCATATGTGGGGATGATGAAGCGAATCTTTCTGGACCAGAAGGCGCCGCTATTCGGAAGATGCGATCACAAAGTCGAGCTGAACCAGTTCCGCTTCAGGGACGCTTTGGAGATGATGCAAAGCTTCGGTTATTCATTTGAAGAGGCTATAGAGTGGTACTCGATACTCGGTGGTATTCCCCAATATTTGTGGCTTCTAGAAGAAAAGGCTTCTTTTGAGATGAAGATTCGAGAACTCTTCTTTGACAGGTTCGCGCCCCTTCGGGAGGAGGGCAAGAATCTTCTTATTGGTGAGTTTGGAACGGAGCATCCGGGCTACTTCTCCGTACTTGAGGCGGTTGGTTACTTTGATAGAGATGCCGGGGAGATTGTCGACAGAACGGGTATGGAACGCACAAAGGCCATGAAATACCTTTCTGAGCTCACAAACAACTATGGAATAATCGGCAGGGTAGAAAACCTCCTTTCGAAATCGAAACGCGGTCTGAGATACACTATTCAAGATAACTTCCTTTCATTCTGGATGAAGTATATCTATTCAAGACAGAACGCCGTAGAATTCGATTCCGGACAGGCCCTAACATATACTGTTGAGAATCTTGGAGAGTACATTGGCAGAACATTTGAATCAACAGTGAAATCACTCATCCCCGATCTCTACAGGGCCGAAAAAATCCCCTTTCTGCCCGAGAGAGTCGGCAAACACTGGGGCAAAATTCCTGGCACCAGGAACAAGACGTATGAGATAGATCTCATTGGGGAATCGAGGGAAAGAATTCTGGTATTCGAGTGCAAATGGAGAAAGGCTCCGATTGGACCTGAAGTAGCAGAATACTTGATAGAGAAGATGCAGTACATCCCTGACAAGAGGGTCAAAGTACCGGTTATTATAAGCAAGTCCGGTTTCAAAGCGAACATGCCGAAAGAAGTTCTGCTAATAGACTTGCGTGATCTAGAAGAATCAACCGGATGACGTTTGCGAGCTGTTCTCCGGTTTGTAGGGAAGAAGATCCGTTGTTCGCTGCTGAAGACCACGTTGACCGTCTTGCGATCTGACACATTATGACATCATCACCGCCAGCATCCGCTATAACTAACGCAGGTCGCTCTTTTTGCTCAGGCGAGATCAGAGAAAATGAAAGGAATTGCCACAACATCACCATTTACAGGTCTTTCCATGCTATATCCTCTTCTTCCCTCAGCCAATCCCTGGCAAGAGCAGACTCTGAAGCATCCAGCAACTCGCGGCTTAAGGCAGACAGATTCCTTTCTTTCAATGCTTTCACAAAACGAAGGATTTCTTCCAAGAGAGAATCGGGTACGGCTTCTATTTCTTTTCTCAGGAGCTGACGTGTATTCATTACATCGCCCCCTTTCAATGTGATTGTATCATCGCTCTATCTAGCAGGATCTCTGGTTTTATCGAATAATTTGCACAAGAGTATTGTGTTCAATATCGTATCTTGGTAGTCCTGTGAAATCTCCCCGATTCGCGCCTTCGCTCTTTGTACTTTTGCAGATTGAATGATCGCTCTTTCATCGAATGAATAACATTATTAGCCCTCGTCCAAGAAACTTATCTGATGTGTGTTCTGCGGGATAATTCTTTATACTTGTTGTCGGATCGACAGCAGATCATTTTCTTCCAAACTCACTTTCTAATAGCCCTTCCAGATCTATTTAAAACGCTTCTTATGCAGTCCGCACCGATCCATCTGCAGAACTATGAGTCTGACCCGTCATTCTGCTGCATTTCGAGAGTAAGGTCAAATTCCTTCAACAAAACGCCTCTTTTAGAACGTTTGGAATCAAAGCCCTGCAATTGATGAAATGCCATTTTGCAATCTAATTTCTCAAAATTTGACTATTGCCTTTGTTACATTGAATTCAAGATGGAAAAGACAGAAGCCCATACATTCCAGAAATTCACTCTGCTAAATTCTTAATCCAACGACACTATATTGACGACATTAGTAATTTGAAGTAACGGTGATATGATTTAATTTGATAGACATCAAACAATTGCTTAACATAAGATTCAGAATTTCAATAAAATTAGGGGGTGTTAATCTTGCGCAAAGGGATTAAGGGGCTTCTTGGGGTACTTATCGTTGCTAGTATCATACTATCAGGATGCATAGTTACTCCACCTGTAAACCTGGGGCAATGGGTTCTGAAGGATTACTGGCAGCATTATATTCTTTCTGAGCATTATTACACTTATTCCTATTCGCTCTACCCAGGTTACAACTGCGATAATGTCAAGATCGTTGTCAGTTGTTCTAAAGCACCCAGTTATGGTTTTGAAGTATGGATAATGACTCAGACTCAGTTCAATAACTTCGTTAATTCGAATGCGGTGAGTGTTGTTGAGCACTTCACAGTCTACACAGGCAATTACACATTCTATTCCAGTGCAATGTCACCTGGAGGAACTTATCGGATCGTGATTGATAATACTGACTACGGATGGGTAGATACTAATTGGGATGGTTATGACGACTACTGCAGATTTGATGCTGACATCTATTTCCACATCAACTGAAATGCTTTGACTTCCAAGCGTTTCATCCTCAAAAATCCTGCTTGATCACATAACCCTCCAAAACATGGCTCAGAAGAGCTGGGAAGCTTTAGGGAAAAAGGAGGTTCAAAATGAGAAAAGTTCTTTCGGTAATGCTTTTGGTAACTCTTCTAACTGGAAGTATGCTAGCGGGTTTCACTATGTATGATGCAATGTCTTTGGGACACTATCACGGATTAAAAGATGCAGATAATGCCGGCTTCTTTGGGGCAGTGATATTTGGTACACTGTCTGCAATATTTATGAATACTGGTTCAAAATCCCTCCCGGCAAACAAGGTCGCTTATATTAACAGCCTCACAGATGATCCAGAGGCAATCGCTGCATACGAGGAAGCTTATTCATTTGCCTATTCTAACCGAATAGCATCGAATACATGGAGAGGTTATGTAATTGCCTCAGTTATCAGCTCTGTAATTGCGATTATTACTCTGCTAATGGGAGCGCAAACCTAACAAGAGGGAATTGCAAAGAAACCTATCTCTTAATCCTGCCTATGGCTGGAAAAGTGAGAACCGAGGGTTTCTGGTGGGGGGTAGAACTTCGTCAGCAATCCATTCTGTTGTCTCATCATGCAGAGTTATATGTGTGAAAAATGGAGTCTGACCCTATTTAACCAAGGTTTTGTGCCCTAGTTTATCTTTCGCTTCGCCAACGGCAATTCAGTTTCTCGAGTTTCTGGATCTTGCTTTATCGTAGATATTTAGCTTGCAGGAAACGCGCTTCTCAGCAGCCGGTATAAAGTCACTGTAAAAAGGTGAATCTGTTACGAAAAAAGTAATACCTAATCTTCCGCATTCTCGCTGTAGTCCTCTAATACATCGTCTGACAGATGTACGAGGTGAGGAAGAGAAGCTATCTCTCTTACGCTTTCGTATGAGAGGTATGTGCAAGTCTCAAACAAAGGACCACGTTCTAGCAACGAAAAAACAGGTCTTTGCAGTTCTTGAAAGACCTTATCCTTTCTCGAGAAAGGCGCTACTATGTGAAGCTTAATGTCCATATTCGGCTGAAGCGCCAGCAGATCGGCCATTCTGAGAATACCGGAATAGATTGAAGTGGTATGCTCAACCTCGAAAGCCCTCTTGATCGATCTTCCCTTTAACCACAGAACATCTATCTGCTCTATGGTTTTCAAAGTAGTCTCATCATAGTTTAGGGGTAGCCTTTCTAAGATAGACGGATTGCCACTCTTACATTCGGAAAGTACTCTGCTCCGATCATTTCTGGGAATCCATATCTTCATTCCCATCTTAGCGCCAATATCTGCCAGTAAGGCCTGAATTTTAATTGACTCGCGCACATCGGGTTGCTCTGCAACGATTTCCGTATCTTCGGAGTCCTCGTCCGTTGGGACGGATACAGGTATATCTTTCTTCTCACCTCTGACTCTAGGTAATAGATACTTCTTGTAGGCCTCGACGTCGTAGGCGAATGATCTCCCGGAGTTTTCCTGCTTGAAAAAAGCTGCTTCCAAGAATTCGCCGTCTTCGTCATCCAGTTTAACAAGACTGCCCCTGACCTTCCCGGTCCAGGCGTTGGAGTTAGGTGGAAGGTCTCTAGTAAAAGACAGACCATTCCATATCTCAGGCTCGTGTATTGGCAGGGCTTTATCAACTTCTAGCCAGACCAGTGGCTTGACCTTGAACCTCACCGCAAAAGGGTCGTCTGCTTCATAGAAACGGGGAGAATCATCAACAAAGGGTTTGCTTGTCACTTCTAGTATGCCAATCCAGCGAGAGAGCTTGGTTAGATAACATATAAGCTTATCTCCGATGTTCACTCTGCTCGCTAGATTCTTGTGCCTCATTCGAAATCCAGAAATAGTCCTATCCGACTTTGAAAAGGCTTTATATGTTTCTGGCGAAAAGAGGTCCGTGTAATATGTCACTTCAACCATCACCTGCCTAAGTGTCTTTCTATGCTTCTAATTCCCAATGCCCTATCCTGCTATTCGGAATATGGCTGCCTGCTTTTTTCTTAGAAAATCCCCATATGAATAAAGCTAGCTGGTTTCAACACTATAATAGTCGATGTTACACAATAGACCAAAGACTCCAAGAATCCATAATCGGTATAAGAATTCTCTAAGTATTGAATCAAGCGGTAAGGATTTCCAGACAACAATCGTAAATGAATCTCTTTGATTATCATCCTTGATCTCATCGGGGCAGATATCTTTCGCCACCTTCCACGTGGCCTCAAGCACATCATAACGCTCTCTTATTCCTGACTTATGGAAAGCATTACAAAAATAGGAGTCAGACCCTATTTTAGGAGTCTGACCCTATTTTATAGTTACACCTTCATTTAACACGCATATATCCTGCTCTCTCAAACTCTAAAACACTTGAATTCAAAGGATTAACCTCTTTTGCTTGAATGATGTCTCAAAAATCTCTCAGCGGTTTTTGCCACTGCTTTTCGGCGACTACTCAGCTGTCCTTCCGCAAAATGGATCATTTCAGCTTGATTCCCTGAGAATTCGAAATAATGATCAAAGCATTCCATCACCTGCCCACACACTATGCAATTGCACTCAGGTGAAGGTTCCCCTTTATTAGTATAGACAATGTTTTGTACTTCAAGTAATCTCCTGGTGATATCGCATTCCAATTCAGGCTTGGCAAGTACAATTTTCCATGCATTGCCAACAACATTAGCTGCCGTAATCATCTGTGTATCTTGAATCAATGCAAAGTAGTCTTGATAGATTGCCTTAAACTTATCTTCATGGTCGACCGATGAGAGATTAGACAGGGTCCGGATTCCGTCCCATTTGATGAAACTGTTTTTATGATGGAGCCATTTGACAATATCCTCGAAGTAAGGATATACGAGTTCTGGCTTTTGCTCACTCACCATACGAATGATTTTTGTACACGCATATTTAATACTGGATGCTTCTGTCAAGACAATCTCAAACAAGGAATTTAAGACTGTTGTGTTTTCTATGGTTTCAACGACAAATAGATTCAAGTCCGATTTTGCTTTTAGACGATTTATTAGTATTTCTTTATCCAAAATATCTGCCTCCTATCAAATTACTTGGCTTAGTTTGCGAAGCAATTAATTCTCAGCATTCAAAGTATATTTAGAACCCTTCATTTTTACTCTTACTGTTTCCAGTTCAACGGCCCTTTCTCTTGCTAATTTGAAGTAATTTCCCGAATTGTTTATGCGAATTCTGTTTCGCTCATCTACAATGCCAATTAAATCATAAGCATAGTCAAATCTTGCCAGCGTTGAGTTGAGTCTCCATGACTGTCATTGCACAACAGGATTCCACCAATTTTCAGACGTTGTTTTGTTGCCTGACCAATAAAACCAGCCTTTAAAGAATACGAAAAAACCTATACTGAACAGACACGTTTCAGAGCAAGTGCATCACCAAGCAGTTTAACAAATACGCAGATCCGTCTGTAGAATCAGAAGTCTGATCCGCTCATACTGAGACCCAGTGCACGGGAAAGTCTGAGCATCATTTCATACGATATGTTCTGCCTGCCGGATTCGATTCTTGCGATCACTCCTTGAGATGTTCCTATCGCTTCGGCCAGATCCTTTTGCGAGAGTCCCTTCTCAAGCCTTGCAGATTTTATCTCCCTAACAAAAACCCTAAGTGGTCTCTTCGAATACTATACCTTGGCGAATTTCTCATCCTTCAGCCATTCCTCTTTAAGAGAGTCAAAAGAGCGCATCACTTTTCACCTTCTAGAAGCGTCTTTATAGGATCTTCCGAGTCATCGAGGATGTCGTCTTCGAATGCCAGCAGGTCGTCTTTCAGCTGAAGCATCTCTTCGTCCTCCGAAGAAGATAAGATTTCAATAATCGCGTCGAATGCCTTCTTTCTTTCGGTTGCATCGATTTCCTCAAGCCTCTTCCATATTCTGTCGAACATGATCACTGTAATCACCCCCGGTGCCTTATATCTCAACACTAAGAGCAGTCAAATTATTCCGCTTTGGTGCAGCAAAGTCCACTCCAAACTGCCAATCTGAACTTAATGTAAGAACGCGAGTCTGTCACGAAAAAAACTAATGAGCTTGAAGTCATCTATATGCGTCTCCTAGTTTAACTATCTGGACCACAAGAATTACAAACTCATCTCCCCGGACCTGGAAAATGATCCCGTGATCACCGACCCTCATCCGCAGAAGTCCGTTGTATTTACCTGAAAGACTTTTAACGTCCGGTTTCTTGCTCGCCTTTCTGTCGTAGTAATCAACCAGCTGTCGGAAGCTTTTGTCTATTCTATTCTTAACCGTGGTATCGAGCTTTTCGTGTTGCCGTTTGCTCAATCTCGTGAAGCTAATCCGGTAACTCATAGCTGTCTACGATTTCCAGATCCTCTTCCGTCATCTGATCCAGTATCCTTGTGAGTTCTTCATTCTCTTCGGGGTCGCACTGCTCGCTAGTAGCCATTATCTTGAAGTACATTGAATTGTAGCCTTCAGTCTTTATGAGATTCCATAAAGCCGTCTCAATGATTTCGCTGGCGCTCTTGCCCTGTAATCGCCCGAGCTCCTTCAGAACCTTCCATGTAGAAGGTTTCATCATGATATTGTGTCTCTCTTTGGTTTCCCGAACATCTTTCATAAGATCACCACCTTATACACACACTATGTGTATAATGAGTATATCACGAAAACTTGAAATTCCCCGCTTTAGATACCAACCGTGAGGTCTGCCATTTTAGTAGCTAGGAGTTACTCAACAAATATCTGTGAGCAGTCCAAAATCCCGTATACAAAACTTGGTTATTTTTGAACATAGTACAGTTCCCGGACAAGCAAGCGCAATGATTGCAGCCGATACCACCCAACAATACTTCCTGAAGTAGAACAGCATCATGAGGATTTTCCCGTCACTTTATGTCCGTTTCGATCGAAATCCACTTCCATTCCTTGTCCTGAAAACGCATCGAATATCATTTAGATACTATTATTCAAAGAACCGCGAAATAACTCTTTATCTTCTGAGCCATGAGAATGCATGAATATTCAGCGAGACTCTAAAGGACGCAGTTATCATTAAGTGAAGAAAATCATAACAAGTAGAATGGGAAGTTTGTTCTATTCTCCGCCACCAATTCTGAATCACTTCAACAAAGGGAGTGGAACAAATACATGACCGGAACTAGCAAGAGCATGACTGAGTTCGTTGCGTACGTATGACCAGGCTAGTCTCACTAACTGACGATTAGAAAAGAACTCAAGAGTTTCTTCGTTGCTCAGAACAGACTTAACTACTTCAACTTCTTTGACACGAAACTCCAGCATGTATTGAAGATTCATCTTGAAAAACGCCTGATTCTTCTCCGCTTCTATGGCAATATCGAACCCCACATTGCAGTTCAAAATCTTGTTCTTCTCATCCAGCTCAATAGAACCTTTTCGAACGTTAACAGAACCGTGTTGTTCGGATAGGTTGCTCTTATCATAAGTTTTGTAACTCAGAGACATAGTTCTTATTGAAAGCAGCTCTATTGCTTGGATAAGTTCAATATAACCGCTGGACTGCTTTCCGTTCATCCGGCCAGGCATTCTTCGTCACACCTTTCAGGTTGATCCAATACATGCTCTGATTCAAGCTTCTCCCAGGTAGCTTCACCAAGAGTCAAGATGTACTTAATCGCATCTATAGCATCTATGTGATATGCGTCACTTATCTGGTTGATCTTTGTTGACAATTCTTTCAGGAACTCAGGATTTCTTCCCAATACTTCTCTCACTTCAAGACTATTTTCAAGTGTCTCTCTCACCACGTTAGAGTAATCGCTTGACTCATCCAGACCTCCAGCTGTCAACAGCTTCTCACAAAGTCCTGTTGGCAATGTTATAACTTCCTCTTTGGTAGCAATTATATGAAGCTTCAGATCAAGTGTATCGGAAAGCCTATTCATCATCTCATACGATATGTTCTGCTTACCGGCTTCTATTCTTGCTATTACCGATTGCGAAGTTCCTATTGCTTCGGCCAGATCCTTCTGCGAGAGTCCCTTTTCAAGCCTTGCAGACTTTATGACCCTAATGAAGAGTCTAAGCGGTCTCTTCGAATCGTAGACTCTAGCGAATTTCTCGTCTTTCAACCATTCTTTTTTGAGTTCATCAAAAGACCTCACTACTTCCACCCCCTTCAACGCGCTTCAAATAGGTATTTCCCTAAACGTTTGCAGGCTTTGACTATGTCGGCATTCTGCCTTCTGGATCTCCCCTGTTTGAAAACTGCTAACAACAAGATTATAAGGAGATTTTCACTGTCAGGATGAAAGTATAGCCGTATTACCTCTTTCTGCTTTGTTCTAAGTTTCATTTCAAACAAGGTCCCCCATCTACAGTCCAGTGGTTTGTATAACCTCCCCTGTTTCCCGATCTGCTCTGGCGCAATACCCATCGCTTCGATATCTCCGAAATTCGAAGCGATCTCTTCTTTTGTGTCCTCATCGAGATCATTAAGGAATTTCGGTACGTCGTTCTCAAAGAAAAGCACCTTGTACCCTTTGTAAAGAGTTCGAATTCTCATATGCGTCTTCTCCGAAAGCATCAACAGTGTAATTATATATCATATATGCTATATAATCAAGACTGATCAATGTTTTTCCAAATTGCTTCGTGGCAAGAACAGACCAATCAATAGGCCCCGCTGAGACTAGTATTTCTTCTAACATCAGAAAATTACCAATTGCACCATGAAATAGCTTAGTTCATATGGAAATTGCCAGACTACAAGGTTAGGTGCGTACTCTCTATAGGACCAGTTCCATTAAGCTAAAAAAACTGAATCCGTTTTGGTCACTGTTTTTCGAGAACTTTCCATGTGCGAGCATAACCGTTTCTGTATTTTGCAGCCCGAACTTCCCGGCAATTTAACGCAAGGTGTCACAATTAACACTTTCATCATTCCTTCGCCTCCTGACTTATTGGTTACAGATTCTTGTTCGCTGATTATGTCAACCTTAATCCCACCTTATTCGCGCCACTAGTGTAGAGGAGCATGTAACTGAGGTCCGAGACTCAGCAAAGGGTAAGAAGGTATAAACGCTAAGTTTAATCAGGGCGCCGTTCTTGCAATACGGAATCCCAGATAGTAATACGTGTCAGTAGGGGTATTGAAGAAGCGAAACGAAACATGTGTGATTTTCGCGCTTGAGTCCCAGCCACCGCCCCGAATCACTCGGTTGTAACCGATGTCGCCGTAAGGATTTGTCTCTGCAGAATCGGAGTATATTCCAAACCAATCACTGCACCACTCCCAGACATTCCCGGACATGTCGTATAGGCCTAGTTCATTAGGTGTTTTCTTTCCTATTTTCTGTGTCTTGCTTCCCGAATTTTCCCTATACCATGCAATGTCACCGACGCTATCGCTCCCTGAATAACTGTATCCCTTACTTTTGTTTCCTCCCTTTGCAGCATATTCCAATTCTGCCTCTGTTGGCAGTCTATAGCCCAAAACAATCGAGGGATCTGTAGTTATATGGCCATATTTGTCCAAGAGGTTTCCATCCTTGTCGTACACCTTTTGAAGTCCCTCTTTTTCACTTAGCCAGTTGCAGTAATCTATAGCATCCCACCAGCTTATGTTGATAACGGGTCTCGCTCCCCTTCCCCAGCCTTCATCGTTCGGTTTGCTTCTGCCGGTCTCCTCACAGAAAGCATCGTATTCATCGAATGTTACTTCGTATTTTCCTATGTAGAAGTCGTACGTAAACGACACACGATGAGCTGGCTGAACATTAAATGGTGCTAGTGAATCATCTCCCATAATAAAGCTTCCGCTCTCCACCAGAACTTCACCGCTTCCCATAACTGATTCGAAGCCGAATATGTATGTCGTCTGTTCTCCGTGTTGCTCCACAGTCAGCACGACAGAAATAGTCTTATTAGCTATTCTTGGTATTGAACTGGTAGCTTTCCACTCTCCATCTACAAACTGGATTGAACCCACAGGTACCATTATTTCATCTACATAGGCTCCTGGTATAACTATCGTTGAAGGAATGGTGTTGCCTCTATTCTGAAAAGGAATGCCCCTTCTCAGAACACTCTGAGAGCGGCCATCAGAATCAATGAAAGCGCACAGATCCCATACTATTGTCAGAGGAGCCCTAGATATGTTACTTAATTTGAATTCAGGATAATCGCCTGTGAAATCACCAAACTCGACCCTGATAGTTTTGTCCTCGTAGGATCTTTCACTGATAATCCTCCCCTTTGGAGTTACTGATGTAAGCTTGTAGTTTTCGTATACTAAGGGAAAAGCGTATATGGTACACAAAGTAAGAAGCAAGAATCCCATTAAGAACAGGCTTTTCACAATTACCTCCTCCTATTTCAAGCGCGATATCCAACATGCACTTTGTTGTCTCCTATTAGTGGCAGAAACAACACTCCTGACCATTGACTGGCCTAATTGGCTATCCGGAACAACCCTCGTGAAATCAATTAAATATGGGGTGAAAAACAGAAGCTTAACTTAATTTCTTAGCATTATTTTAGCATTAGAAAATGCAGTTCCCAAAATGATCGTTCATTCAGTGATCCTCGTTGCTTGAGAGGGTCCGTTTCTATCTGAAGGTCATCCTATTTCCGTCACTTCTGAAAAATCCTATGTAATGCCTTCTAGGAAAAGACAAGTGAACGGGAAGAATCTGTGGCCATTCAATCATTGGTTTCAAAGATTTACATTCAGCATCAATCCTTCAGTATAATGTGCTTAATCACTTGTCCTGGCCGGTGTGTTTTTTGCAGGAGCGAATCCCTGTTTTTGCAAGAATTCCAAACAACTTTCCACCCGGGAAATTTTGTTAATGAGTTTTCATCAGCGAATTCCTAATTCTAAAACTCTGACCTTCGAACAACAACAAATGACTGTGGTGAACAAGACGGTCAATCATTGCCGAAGTCATCTGTTCATCGTAGAAGATATGGACCCATTTGCTGAACTCCAGATTTGTTGTGATTATCACGCTCCTTTGTTCATAGCATTCTGAGATAACTTGAAACAACAACTTCGATCCATCGCGTTCGAGAGAAGCGTTGTCGATCAAAATACCCACACCTCGCCAATATTATCGGTCACAAATTTCCTTATTCTTCTCCACCTTCCTCTTCGTGAAGCATATCTCCTAAGCACGCTTTGATCAATAGCAAACCTTTCAAAGGCCTCTTCGAAAAGCTCTACCGTCATATCTCCCTGAATATAGTCATAGACCTGTTCATCGCAGAACACGTCTACAAGAATCTTTTCAAGGGATGAAATAGGAACATCATCCACCGACGTAA
>Ga0209270_1003409_pt1 | contig 13837 bp, 12 predicted proteins | sample MTBAKSrepl1MetaG_FD_187456 | JGI IMG/M metagenome (GOLD analysis project Ga0209270, IMG submission 187456) | Enrichment culture microbial communities from Arthur Kill intertidal strait, New Jersey, USA, that are MTBE-degrading - MTBE-AKS1... | ecosystem: Environmental > Aquatic > Marine >...
CGACGGTTTTGCTGAAGCGGAATTTAAGCTGGTGAAAGGTGAAATCAAACCCTCTGTTAAGGAGATCGCTCGGGACGGAGTATATGTTGCCTATGCCAATGGGATTGTGGAGGACACCAAAACTGGGTTTGAGTGGGTGGCCGGGCCGGACAGGGATACCGACTGGAACAAGGCTAAAGCCTGGGTGGAAAGCCTCAATCTTGACGGCGGAGGATGGAGGATGCCGACCGAGGATGAGTTGCAAAACCTTTATAAGGAAGGGGCAGGGGATCGCAATATGACGTCTTTGTTGAAAACTACTGGCTGGTATGTTTGGTCAGGCGAAACAAAGGGTTCCTCCTACGCCAGGTACTTCTTCTTCGGCAACGGCCTCAGGGACTGGCTCTTCCGCGGCACCTCCGACGACCTACGGGCCTTTGCGGTGCGTTCCCGAAGCGTCGGCATAGACGGAAAGACAACAGGAAAAAGAACGGATTCACTACTGAAGCCTCTGCTGGAGAACATAAGCGGATACAAGGATGAGACCAAAGCCGTCAGACTGGAGCCCGACGGTTTTGCTGAAGCGGAATTTAAGCTGGTGAAAGGTGAAATCAAACCTTCTGTTAAGGAGATCGCTCGGGACGGAGTATATGTTGCCTATGCCAATGGGATTGTGGGGGACACCAAAACTGGGCTTGAGTGGGTGGCCGGGCCGGACGAGGAAACAAACTGGAACAAGGCTAAAGCCTGGGTGGAAAGCCTCAATCTTGACGGCGGAGGATGGAGGATGCCGACCGTGGATGAGTTGGAAAACCTTTACAAGAAAGGGGCAGGGGATCGCAATATCACGTCTTTGTTGAAAACTACTGGCTGGTATGTTTGGTCAGGCGAAACAAAGGGTTCCTCCCACGCCTGGGACTTCTACTTGTTCAACGGCTACAGGCACTGGCGCTCCCGCAATCGCTCCAACAAGCTACGGGTCTTTGCGGTGCGCTCCCGAAGCGATGGATAATTTTATTATTTGAGCTTTTGATCATTTAAGCCCAGGGAGTACAGAGGGATTATATCCCTCTGTTCGCGACATTTTTTTGAGGAGGGGTCTTGGCCCAGTACGAACATCTCCCGATCTACAAAACAGCCTTTGACCTGCTGGTGTATTTCGAGACGATCGTCCGCAACTCTTCGAGATACAACAAATACACGCACGGGACTGTCCTGCGTGACTTGGCCCGGGAGGTCCTCATGCTGATCGTGACGGCCAACAACACCACCAACAAGCGGCCGGCGCTTGAACAGGTGCGCATGAAACTGGAGGAGTTGAAGGTGACGATCCGTGTCTGCAAGGAGGTGCAGGCCTTTGCGCTGCATTCCCGAAAGAGTATGGATAATCGGATTATTGAGAATTTTGCTCGGAAGTGATGCGGATTGCCAGGCATTTCGCGAGTTGCTTAAACAGATAGCAAAGCTTTTCCATTACAAAGTGGTCGCTCTTTGTCTGATCTTCAAAATGTGGAGGGGGAATTATATGGAGGAAACACTGACGATTCGGCTGCCGAATGAGATCCGTAAAGTGCTCAACCGGACGCCGGATGAGATGGGACGTGACCTGCGGGTCTATGGCGCACTGATGCTCTTTCGTCTGGGCAAATTGTCTTCGGGGGCAGCCTCGTTAATGGCGGGAGTGCCTCGCGTGATGTTCCTTGATCTGTGCGCTGAGTACGACATCCCCGTCTCTCAAATCACACCCGACGAACTAAGGCGAGAGATAAATAATGGCTGAGAAATCCATTGTTTGCGATACCTCTTTGCTGCTGTACCTGGGTCGAATCAAAAAGGCAGACATCCTGCCGGTTTTGTACAAAGAGGTTTCTGTGCCGGAGACTGTAGCCCTGGAATTGGATGCCGGACGTCTCCTGAGGGGAGACACCATTGATCCTGGCAGGTTGGATTGGGCGAATGTGGTATCTGTTTCAGAAAAGAGGATACTTGATTTGCCCCGAAATCAGTTGGGGATGGGCGAAAGATCGGTCATCGCCTATGCAAGGACGCATGCCGATTATGTGGCAGGTCTCGATGACCGGTCGGCCCGCCTCTTTTGTGAACAGCTTGGGATCAACGTCGTCGGCATGGTCGGAGTCCTGCTAAAAGCGAAGAGGAAAGGCCTGTTCCCCAGTCTGCGCCCACTCCTGGAATCCGCGCACGCCCATGGCTTCCACATGAGCAAAGAGTTGTACCAGGAGGCCTTATCGCTCACAGGTGAAAAGACATAGGATTCAAAACGCTTCATTACGTCTGCATGCTTTTTCTCGCTTCTTTGACGATGTCCATTATATGTTTCGATATCTTCTGATCAGGCGGGTCATACTCCCACCACTCCTTGTCGCCCCCTTTAAGAGAAAAAATACCGTGAATCCAATCAGGTCCCGGCTTGATGTCTTTGGTCTGAACCTGAACACGAAAGCGATTCTGTGGTACGGGGTTGTTTCCGCTGCAATGCATTTGGGTGGTGACCGCCATATACTGGTTATAGCGGCGCGTGATCTGGTTTCTCACCGCAAAACAAGAAAGTCGGGTCTTATTCGGACCATCAATCCGGTCACTGGCTCCAAACAGTCTGACCAACTGTTCCAGAAAGGGTAAAATCTCTGCTTGAACAGCCGCTGACTCCAAATTCAGTTCTCGTTGTATACTGCTATATCCTTCCCCAACCATCCCGCTCACCTCCCTCTCAAATTTCCTTTCCCCTTGTCCTTGCTTTCTCACGCAATATCCAAACCACCCAGTTAGAAATTCCCCTTTCCAGAATAATGCACTTTTCCCTATATCGTGTCCACCCATTTACCGGGTTTCCAGGGCGATTCAATACGAACACGTCGCCAAATCGATATGGAGCGCCCATCTCGGCCATCCAATCTTCTCTTCGGCCAATACCCGGAAAAAAGCCTACCCCACAATTCGGCTAACTGCGATACGTACCCAAATTTTCGATATCCCAACGGGTACAGATTTGAGCTCATAACTCACGGTCATGGCAAGGAGCCCGGCGGGTTCCTACGTGGTCTCCAAACTGTTTCCGCCAGAATGGATATCCCAATCAATTTCTGGCAGGCCGATGGTTGGGATATCATCTCTCGGAGAAACAAACTGAGGCCTGAGATTTGTAATGACAACGACGCTTCTTTGAGGAACTGCAGACCTAACGTTACTTCTTGATATCACGGGAAATTAACAGGTTGCCATATGAGCCACAAAGGCCCCGCAACCTCAATGCTTGAGGGGTTATGAAACACCACCAGATGTTGTGGTCACTGGCCATGATAGAGGTTAGCTTGAAATTTGTTAAAAGAGACTGTAGACTGTCGTACAAACATCCTAAAGAGGGGATCTGCGAGACCGAGGGACCACCGACGGTTCTTTTGGCTCGGCAATGATAATCATTGCCAGAATGAAAGGAGGGCCAAGCTATGAGCCATGTTGCCCCCGAAAAAAGAAAGGGTACTTATGCCATGGGCCGAATTTTAAGCAATGTTCAGATAGAGCTGATCAAATTGTATTCGACAGATCTAGAATATGACGATTTGATGGAACTTAGAAAGGTCCTGGCCAATCATTTTGCTCAGAAAGCAATGAACGGTGCCGATGCCGTGTGGGAGCAGAAGAAACTGTCCTCCGACGCAATGGAAACCTGGCTGAATGAGCACTAATCAGAGATTTGTCATCGACACCAACGTGCTGCTGGTTTCGATATCAAGAAAATCACAGTACCACCGGGTATTTGAAGCGCTGCTCAATCAGGAATTCGACCTGGCTGTAACGTCTGATATTCTTTCAGAATATGAGGAGGTTATTTCCGAAAAATATTCTGTTTTGGTTTCGCGGAACGTTATACGGGCACTTCTCCTGCTTCCCAATGTGATTCGTACGGAGGTGTATTACAACTGGAACCTGATAAGAGATGACAGGGATGATGATAAATTCGTTGACTGCGCTGTCGCATCCAATGCGGATGCTATCGTTACGCATGATAGGCACTTCAACATTCTCAAGAGCATTCCTTTCCCCCAGATAACGATCTTGACCATATCTGAATTTGAGGCTGTCCTAAACAAACGAAAATAGAGGAAAGGGCAAGGACACCTTACCGGGCAGAATGGATATCCCAAACAATTTCTCGCAGCCCGATGGTTGGGATATCATCTCGCACAGGGGCAAGCTGATGTCTGAGATATGGCATGACGCCGATGCTTCTTTCAGGAACTGCCGACGTGATCTTACTTCTTAATATCACAGGAATTTGCCAGGTTGATATGTGAGCCACAACGTCACACATCTTAAAATTTCGGATAGGCGTTGAAACACTACTACATCTTGTACCCACTCGCCACAATAGAATATTGCACTTGTGTATGGGTTGGGAATGGGAAGTGGGGGAAGCTGGCGAACGTGATGGGTATATTTTGAGGGAACATGAGCATATCCTTTTCTGGTGAGATTGGCACGACGGGATGCCCCGGGTGGTATGCAACGTGTGATGGATCGAGGTAATGAGAAAAAACGATACACTTCAACACTATCGACCGGAACGATTTTATCGCCTGATTGGCCAAACTCGCAGAAGATGCAAACACTTTCATCTTGCTGAGCGGCAATAGGAGCTGATAACATGGCTGTCGCCTGAAGTATCCTATCGAAACCGGCATCTAACTCCGCTCCCTGCTTATGCGAATCTGCAGGCTTGAGACGGCGCCAAAATCCGTTTGGCAGCCAGTAGACCTCCTCCCCGGGATCAAGGAGGATATTGACAGGAAACGGGTCCCCGGCAGATGAATTGTTGCAGGTTCCGGGAATATTCTAAGCCTGCCACGAGAGGGGTTTCCTCTGCAGGGGGACCAACTTAAGGGTCCTGATGTTTGATTTGAAGGAATTGGAATTAACCTTTCAGCCATTCTTAAGCGGTTTTCTATGAAAATTGGAAAATACGCCCTGGATGAATACAGCCGCCTCACCAAGTCGTTTCACGGAAGCCTAGCCCCTGGAATGCTTATCGGCGGCATGATGGTCGATGCGGCCCTGGATCGGCTGAAAACGACCCATCTCTTTGATGCCATCTGCGAAACATCAAGCTGTCTCCCCGATGCCATTCAGCTCCTTACCCCCTGCACCATCGGCAACGGATGGCTCCATATCGTCGACCTGGGGCGTTTCGCCCTGACGCTGTATGAAAAGGACTCCGGCAGGGGGGTGCGGGTGTTTCTGGATGCCGGAAAGACAGAGAAATGGCCCGAGGTCAGAAGCTGGTATCTCAAGCTCAAGGCGAAGAAAGAGCAGATTCGCGAGGCACTGACCGACCAGATTTTAAAGGCAGGCCTCAACCTTTTTGGGTTTCAGGATGTCGAGGTGCTCCCTGTTTTTATGACAAAGCGAAGCAAGGGGGCCATCGCAATCTGCCCTGTCTGCGGAGAGGCGTATCCGAGCAATCATGGAAGCTTATGCCGCGCCTGCGGGGGCCAGTCTCCTTATTTGGGAACTGGCCGGATGCCCAGCGGGGAGAATCGAGAGTGACCCCCGTTTCAAAAAGGGCCACGCACGCATACAGACATAGCCGACAAATCTCCGACCATTCGCGTCCATATCTGGCTTGAGACGGATGACGGCATCTTCTTCGGGGCAGGAAGGGTCCACCTCCTCGAAAAAATCGAGCTGCATGGGTCGCTCAAGAAGGCGCCGAGTGGATGGGCATGTCGTACCGGGCCGCCTGGGGCAAAATCAAGGCCATTGAGGCCGATGTGGGGTTCAGGCTGGTAAAAAAGAACGCCGGGAAAAAGGGCGGATACAGCCTGACGGACGAGGGCCGAAGCCTCATGGCCAATACAAATCATGGTTTTGCCGCGTCGAGGATTCCGCTCTCAAGCTGGCTACAGCAATTTTTCCCTTTGTGGGTGAGATTGTCAATCGCGTACCTTTACTGCAACGCTATCCAGTCCCCACCAGGATCCCAAAGGTGCGGCATCCGAAGGATCCACAGCGAAATAGAACACATAATCTCCCTCAGAAAGAGGGTTGTTGAGTGCTTCATAGGGTTGACTGATGGTAAACAGGGGTCCCTGAAAGCACGGGGCAATGCCAGGGTGCCATCCCTTGTGGTAAACAAAGGTGTACCAATCCAATGGAGGATCAAAAGACGTCCGGACAGCAATCCACCAATCAGCCTCCCGCCCTGCATCGTAAGACGGGTCCAGTGTGACGGTTATGGATACGAGGTCTGTCGGCGAGACCGTTATCGGCAAATCAGAGCCATTGGCCTTGATATCAGCCTTGAAGGAAGGCGCCGGGGTCAACAAAAAGGCATGCATCTCACCTTTAACCAGCCCGGTCCCGCAAATATGACCCCCATCCGTGATGCCTCTGGCCTCCCTCAGTTCCCATCCGGAATCAACAGGAATCGCATGGTTGAGATCGATCCTTTCACCCGCTTTCCATAAATATGCCTTTCCCTCACGTCCGATCAGGGTTCCCTGGGCGCCCACCACATCTCCATGGTTGTTAATGCCTAAGGCAAGGCTCTCGCCCTCGCCAAAAAGGAGCGTCATGGCAACTCCCGTTTCCCACTTGAATGCGTGGTATTCATCCAAAGGGGTACGGGCATATCCGATGACCTGCCCACTGTCGTTGATACCTGTGGCATAGTACTGCCACCCTTCCTTATCAAGAGAGCCCAAATCTTTCATCCCTTCTACGCTGTTCCAGATAAAGGCGCGACTTGGGGTCCCTGAGTTCCCTACCACATCACCAAGGTTGTTGATGCCAAGGGCGTAGCTGGGTCCGCCGAAGGTCCCGAGGATGGTCAGGGTATCGACTGAGGGGTTCCAAAGTATGGCGCGGGTTCCCTCGACATCGTTAAATCTTCGCGCATATCCGATGACCTTTCCGGAATGATTGATTTGGTTGGCCGTGGCAAAGAGAAAATCTCCCTTGTTAAGGAAAGAAAGCCCGCTGACCGCATCCCAGATAAAGGCATCGTCATTGTGGTGATGGATATTGCCCACGACCTGGCTTTCGTTATTGATTCCCAGCGCTTTTCCGGGCCCGATGTCAACCATCCCTGAGATGGGATCCCAATGAAACGCCTTGAGATCTCCGTTGTCTGTTTCGGACTTCCCGGCCACGGCCCCTTGGTCATTCACCCCGTAGGCAAAGCTTGTTTTGCCCCCGAGGGTACCCAGATCGATAATTGTGAATCGCGGCTGAGACATCGCTCTGCACGGATATGAAAACACCATCGGCAACCCGAAGAATATGAGAATGCAAATTCGTTTTATTCGTGTCGGCCTCATGTGGCTTACTCCTGTTAGCTTCTGTTGGATTATCTCCCAAACCCTAAAAGCAATAGGTAAGCGTTCACAGGTTCAGGGTTTAGGGTTCCAGATTGAGGGCATAAGCAACAACAGCGACCTGATTCGAAACTGGCACAGGATTTATCTGGCAATAAGCGCCTATTCGAGGGCCAATTCCGTGGCTGGAAGTGACGAATGCGGGCTCACTGATGGCATATCGATCTTCAGACCTAAACCCCTGAACCTTTGAACCCGTGAACGGTTACAGCAATAGATTCTTACACGTTCAATGTGAGAGATTATCTCTCAGAATATCGGGAACTATTTGATAATAAAGCACTTGCCAGGTAACTTCCAAATTACATGACGCAGTGGAATAGTGGAATGATGGAACAATGGGATATTGGGTCTGAAAAAGAAACGTATCTATTAAAAAAAACGCCTTCCGCTTATTACCCAATATTCCACCCTTCCAATATTCCATCATTCCATTTTTAGGGTCCCCAACCCGCAACCCGTAACCTGCAACGAGCATCGAGTCCAAATTTCAAATATATTTGGCTAGTTATACGGAGATGATCCGGACGGGCCCTATTTGCAAATTTCAGAAAAAATCTGCACGAAAAACAAGAAAGGCAGGAACGTCTCCGTTCCTGCCCCTTTTGCCGAATACTTGCGTATCGTGGCTACTGGACAGTCACCTTAACCGTATCATGCCAGGTGGCGTTTGGGATACCATCGGCATTGCTGTCCACGGCAAAATGGAAATCATATATACCCGCAGGCAGCTTGCCGTTGAAGACTTCTGCGCCAGGCGACAAATTGAACAGCCCCGTCTGAATGCAAGGCGCAATCCCTGACGTCCAACTCCTCATGGCATAGACATAACTAAACCACCCCAGGTTCGATTCATATGCAGCCACCCACCAGTCGGCCATCTGTCCGACCCGGCTGCCGGGGGTGAGCCCGACAGTGACGGAAATGGAATCGTTGCTTGAAATCGCGACAGGGTTGTCCTGGCCGTTGACCTTAATATCGGCAACAGGAGGATTGGTATCCGTGATGGCGCCGTAAACAATGATTTTTTCCTGGTCCACATATTGCCACCCGGCTTCCAGAAGATCGATATCCGTGGTCCCTTCGGGGAGCGGTTCCACCCGGATAATGGTCACGGTCCGGGTGGAGGAACCGGCGTTGTGGTCCCAGTCATAATCGTAGGGCCATATCACATCCTGATTGGCGGCGGTACTGCTCTGGTCCGGAGGAGAGCTTACTTTCTGAGGCGGTACGATTCGAAATGGTCCTTCCCCCGAAAGTTTGTTGTCCTCACCCAATATGCCGGGTTCCATGGCCTGCCCTTCCCTCTTGAAGGCCAGAATCATCTTCAGGCCGTTTTCATTGACGATAGTATCCCCATGGCTTCGCCCGGCACAGGAAGGGGCGCCGTAATCGCACCAGCCATCCGTGACGTTAATGGCGGTGTCCGCCTCGGCATCATAATAAAACACGGCTTCGGGATAGGTGCCGTTTACATGATAGAGTTCGGGATCCGGGTCCGCCTCAAGCGGATGATAGTCAGACCACCCATCCGGCGCAAACACCGTGATGCCCGATGCGGAACCCAGGATGCCCGCATCCTTCAACAGATCTTCCACCGGTACCCCGCTATACTGGGCATAAAAATCACCGGACCGAGCGGTATTCATGAGCAGAAACTGGGTATGCTGGCTCATGGCTTCCAACTGGGCCCTGGTATACACGCGGCTCGGCGCCGGCACCTTGGTGGGATCGTCCTTGGCGTTGCCCGGATACCGGACCGCGGCGATCTCCACCCCATTGCTGTATCCATCCCCATCAGAATCCTTGTCCGCTATGGCGGCGACGGCATTCTGGTTCCGGCCGTTGAGCAGATAATCCATCCCATAGGGATTCAGGGTATCCACGATATTTCCGCTGCCGTCGTATCCATAGCTGTAATGGCACCACTGGCAGCTGCCCAGGCTCACCCATTTACCCGGTTTCTGTTCGTATTGCCCTCCGGTATGGCAGAGGGCACAGTGATCCAGTTTTGTACCTGCTTTGTCCGGATACTGGGCTACAAAATGCTGTGAATCGTTCTCTCCTTCATGATGGTATGCGGATAAAACCACCGATACCGTGACCATAACTACAAATATGGCCCCCATAATAGCTGCACACCTTTTCATTTTTTTTCCTCCCATGCTGTTGTGTTAATTTCCTAATTTTAATTAAACTCCGGCTAAAATTGAACTTGAATACGCCCCGTCACGACATCTTCACGGTCGCTGTATACGGCTTTCCCGGTGAGAGAATCCTTCATAATCAACAGGGGTCGGTCAAAGCGGGTGCTTGTGGCATTGATCAACAGGCGTAGGTAAGGATTGAGATACCAGTTTAAAGCCACCGTGTAGGCCGTGGCTTCCCGAACCGAAATCCCCGGCTCCACAAGGTATTCATAGGTCGCATCGCCCCCGTCGAAGTAATCATACCGAAACGCCAGACCCAGGGCCCCCCAGCCGCCCTGCCACAGATTTCGAAGCGGCCGGATCGCCTGAATGACCCCGTGCTTAAGGATTGGCTTCTCTCCGGTAATCATCCAAAGCAGTGCCCCGTAATGTTCCTTCACATTGATGTCAAACTCCGCATCACTGGTCTGAACATCCGAAAACCGAAGATTAATGTATTCCCCCCACAGGAGCAGAGGACCGTAGGCCCAGGCCAGTTCAGCGCCATAACGGGTGCGGGAATCGACCTCTCGGATAATGTTGAATTTGGCCGCTGAATTCACATTGAAAAATGTGGTCAATCCACCGGTTTTCACCTCCACCTTCACATTGTTTCGATCCGCCTTGGCGTAGCTGTAAGATCCCCCGATCTGCAGCCCGTCCACCACGGGGATGCCCGTGTTCCTGAAGGGGGCATAGACAATCCGACCCGTAAATTCCGGAGAATCCGAATCTCCGCCGACCGTGTCGTCCAGACCGTCGCCGTTGAAAATGCCCGCACCGTAGTAGATTCGATCGTCCCAAAAGGACGCGTGGGCCATGAGGCCCACATCCCGGCCCGGAGTCAGGTAGTAGCCCGTAGCCCGTTCGGCAAAGGGGATATCCTGGTCCGTAGTGTACTGTTCAAGGCTGAAGGGCTCTTTAAACTGCCCCGCTCGAAAGGAGATGAACGGAAGAACAGAGGTATCCACATAGGCATCCAGCAGGTTGCGGCTTCCGGCGCCCTGAAACTCGTACTGAAACTTGTAGGAAAACCGGCGATAGAGATGTCCTGTGATCAACAAACGTGCACGACGGATGTCAAATTTGTTCTTGTCGGGATCCGCATCGCCCTCATAGTTGAAATAGCGGTAGTCCACCTGAAGCAGACCGCCCATACGCAACTCGAAAAGGTCCCTTTCCCGTGAACGCAGGTAAAAACCATCGTCAAAAACAGCTTCTAATGGAAAAACGCCCTTATCTTCCGAGAGGGTCTTTTCAGGTTCAACCCCAGCAGTTGTCCTCTCTATCGCTTCTTCGGGCCACGTCACAACTGGCGGCTCTTTTCCCCCTTCCACAACGCCGCCTTCTTTCAGAGACAATGTCTGCTCCCTCTTTCCGAGCGCCTGCTCACGGTCAAGCAGGGCCTTCTCACGCTTCTCCAACTCCTCTTTCTTCTCTGAAATGGCCTTTTGATCCCTTGCGAGGGTCGCCTTGATCGTAGCTGCCTGGTCGCTGCTGATCGCACCGTTCTGTTGGAGCAGATCGAGCAACTGCTCAAGCGCCTCACCCTGAGCGGCACAGACTCCGTCCAATCCGAACAATAGAAAAAGAAAACACAGGCCGGCCGCTGTCGCGACCTGAAGCTTCTTGGAAAAGCAACACATATCTGAAAAACCCCGAACGCCTGTCATGTCGAAATAGAGACCTTGAGCAGAAAAAAGCGGCATACCGATCCTTATATTAAGGAAGACGGGTAGGTGTAATTTACCATTTATAGTCGTTTGTTGTCAATTTATTTATTTTAAAAGTATCCTTAATCCAGTGGCACCTGATTATAACCCGTATAGGTTGCATAATAACGTTCTAACGCGGATACCCGCAACCAAAGTCGTTATCGAGTAACTGCATATTATCAAGGGGGTTCGATGTTGCCAGACATCTGGAACGGTGGAATACTGGAATAATGAAAGGTTGGGAAAGGAACCTGGATCACCCAGGAAAGGCCTTTTCCCTAACGTGGCATCCAGATACGTTGGGATGATTTTTTTGATTGACATGGGCACCCATTCTTACATATATCATATCCGAAATATGACGTATTAGTCATTATGGGTTGTTTTTGGATGCATTTATGCTTTCAAAAATCCTTATAAGAACCCATTATGGATATATCATACCCGATAAGTACCAATATCAGACGCCTTTTTTGAGAACCGTGACAGTCTGGCACACCGTGACCCGGCAAGCAGAGTGAACGCGACAGAGGGGTAAACAGGCTGTGAACGGTGACGTTGCGGGTCAAGCAGGTCGGACAGGACATATGCATTTGGTCGAGAATCTTCATAGAGACGTAGCGGGCATCCGCCTTTTCAAGGGAAAACCGGCCAGTGAGGATAGGGCGCGCCTCGTAAGGCTGAACGCCCTGTTGGATAAGGACGCCCATCTGAGCAGATTCAACGAACCCCTTTTGGAAGAGAGACTACGTTCCCTTGAGGAGATCAACCCCATGCGGGATGCGGCCTACGGGTTGACCCTTGCGCGCATCAACGAACTGGGCCTGCTGTGTGCCGGCAACTATGCGGATCAATATGAGGTGCAGGGCGTAGGGGATCTCCTGTTCAACCCGAGGCGCATACGGGTCCATATCCGGGGGATTCCGGGACCTGTGGCAAAAGAACGGCACATGGGTCTGACAGAGCAATTTGCCGATGTTGCAGACACACGAGAGGGCGTTATCGCCTGGTTCAGGGATGCGACCATCATCGAAATCGAGAAAAAGCCGTTACTGGCGCACCTCTACGACAGATTGCAGGATTCGGGGGTTGTTTCGCTCCAATACCTGGATTCCGTCCTGCACCGTACGAGGAAGATAGCAGATCTCACGGGATTTCTTGCCTCCGCTTGTTTTCCAAGGGGTCTTGGTTTCCATCAATGGATGGCGCACGCAGGGGCTGCCGACAAAAAACTCGTTGAATCGAAGCTCTGCCGGTTTGATACAAAAATATTTTTTGAGCTGGGCAATGATTTCCAACGAGTCCTCCAATTAAAAACCTTGCAGCCGGCTTTTTTGGGCAAGATGGATACAGACCCCGCGATCGGTTGAATAGGGGGGAATGGAGAATGGTTAACGACACGATAACCATAGGAGAAGAAAGTGCTATTACCTGAATTTGAGTTTCACGAGCCGACAACCGTGTCAGAGGCCTGCGAGATCATGGGCCGGTTGAGGGAAAATGCCCGCCCCCTGGCAGGTGGGACAGACCTGATTGTCAACATGAAGAAGAAACTGATTCGGCCGGACTATGTCGTCTCGCTTGCAAAGATCGAGGATCTGCAGGGCATTGTTCGGGAAAACGGTTTCTTGAAGATCGGCGCCTGTGTGACCGCAGCCGAGATTGCAGGGTCGGATGCCGTGGAAAAGACATTCGGCGCCCTTGCCGAAGGGGCGAGGGTCCTCGGCTCCCCGTTGGTCCGAAACCTTGCCACCATAGGCGGAAACGTGGTCTCGGCAAGACCTGCTGCGGACCTTCCTCCGCCCCTCATGGCGTACGGGGCCGGGGCACTGCTGATAAAGAGCTCCGGGGAACGTACCGTTGATCTGAGCGACTTCTTTGAGGCCCCGGGCAAGACGGTCATGGAACCGGATGAAATTCTGACGAGGATCATTATTGAGGTTCCCCAGGGGCCCTATGGCGGCAGCTATATTAAACTGGGCGTCAGGCAGACGCTGGAAATATCACTGGTAAACGTGGCTGCCTTTATTTCCTTAGATGGTCCTGATGGTCCCATCAACAAAGCCCGCATTGTCCTGGGGTCCGTGGGGCCCACCCCAATTCGGGCACTATCCGCAGAAGAGATCTTAAAAGGGCAGCTGCCTGCCGGCACACTTTTTGAGCGGGCGGGCGAGGCCGCTGCCAGCGATGCGCAACCGATTGATGATTTCAGGGGCTCTGCCGAATACCGGCGCGATATGGTGGCCGTGCTGACCCGAAGGGCATTGAATGCGGCCCTTGACAGGGCAAGGTCCAGGTAATGAAGGAGATTGCCATGAAAAGAATGATACGTCTGACCGTCAACGACAAAGACTACGAGATAGCCGTGAAACCGAACCAGACCCTGGCGGACCTCATCCGGTATGAGATCGGGTTGACCGGGACCAAAAAAGGATGTGAGGTGGGAGAATGCGGCACCTGCACGGTGATATTGGACGGGAAAACAGTTAATTCCTGCCTGGTCCTGGCAGTCCAGGCCGACGGCAAAAACGTCCTGACCATCGAAGGTCTGGAAACGGATCAA
>Ga0209270_1003410_pt1 | contig 13836 bp, 15 predicted proteins | sample MTBAKSrepl1MetaG_FD_187456 | JGI IMG/M metagenome (GOLD analysis project Ga0209270, IMG submission 187456) | Enrichment culture microbial communities from Arthur Kill intertidal strait, New Jersey, USA, that are MTBE-degrading - MTBE-AKS1... | ecosystem: Environmental > Aquatic > Marine >...
AAAAATATGCATGAACTTTTGAGAATTGCATCAGAGCATATGATAAGATCATGTTGAAATCAAAAGACTTTGAAGGCGGCTTTGCCTCCGGTTCAATAATCAATTGCATTTTTCGGGTTAAAGATTGAGCATCTGTAAGGTAAGCCTCCACATTGCACAATCTCATCTTGTTACAGGGGAAGAGAAAAAGGGGAGGGACTACAGGGTAACCCTGTAAAAGGTCCACAGGAAGTTCTCAGTCACTAAAAAAACGGGTAAAGGTTCTTTTTCAATAGAGAGAGGTAACTAAGGTTCATCTTTATTCTCCCCGCAGGATCCTCTTTTCATAGAGCAGGTAACCTGTCCCCATTAAGATCGTACCCAGTATAATGAGTTTCAACATACCGGGGACAAGCAGTCTGATCGGTGCGCCTCTGATTAACAGGCCGATACCCATATCCATAAAATACTTCAGAGGAGAGATGGCCGTTAACTGCCTCAGCCAATCCGGAAGAGACTCGGGCGGTACCCAACCACCTGAGAGGAGAAGCATGGGAGCAAAGATCGCTATGGTGAGAAGACCTATCTGACTGAACCTTTTCGCAATCGATGCGATAAGAAACGAAAGCCCTGATGTAGCAAAGGTATATACAAGGCAGATCATAAGAAACTCCATGATCGTACCTTTTAAACGAAATCCAAGCCACAGCTTAAGAACAAACTCGTAACTGAAAGTAATCATGGTAAGCAGAACGAGCGAGGCAGCGATGATTTTTATGAAAAGAAGCTTCCTTATATTAAGAGGTGAAATCATAATCTGTTCGATCGTTCCGTACTCCTTTTCCCTTATGAGAATGGATGCGGGCAGTATCATTCCGATAAGCGTAATAACCATAAAGAACTCATTGATACCCTCAAAGAGTTTGTCATTAGCCTCCGGATTAAAAAAAATCCTGCTCCTCGCTTCAACATACGGGAGGCCCATGATCCTGTTCAGTTCAAGCCGTTCTTTTAAAAAATCTTCAGAATACTGCTCTATGATGAAACTGAGGTATGCAGAGCTCAAATATGCCGCAGAACTCTGTGTACCGTCAACGAGTATCTGCACGGATGCCCTGTCACGGTAGATATCCCTCTCAAAACCTGAAGGGACTACGAGGGCGAGTACGGTCTTTGACTCGTTCAGCAGTTCATCTATCTCACGATAGCTGCCGATAGGCGCCGGTTCCTTAAACGCAGGCGGTTTGATCCTGTCAATTAATTCTCTGCTTCTGAAAGATTTGTCCTCATCATATACGCTGATTGAGACCATTTCAGGAATAAGGTTAAACCCCTGAGCTGCGATATAAACATCGGGTATGAATGCATAAAGGATAAATATGATCAATCCCTTGTCGCGGAGTATGTGGAGAAGCTCTTTCTTTAACAATTTCACCATAGCTCAGTTTTCCCTTTTTCTGAAAACGAGGACCCCTAATGAAAAGAGCGCACAGAAATAGACTATTAAAAGAAAAACCTGTGGCAGCAACTGAACCAGACTCAGGTTCTTCAGGTACACGCCATGGATAATCTTCATAAAGTGCATCGTGGGATAGAGATGTGCCATAATCCTCGCCCCGCCTTCAAGGTTTGGGACAGGGATTAAAAGACCCGAGTAGAGAAAAGCCGGGATCACGGTAACGATAATCGTAACGATCTGTGCAGATACCATCGTCCTTGTCACTGACGAGACAAGGAGCCCCATGGATACACAGATGAGAACATAAATGAACGCACCCGGGACAAGATTCATAACATGTCCCTTCATGGGTATGTGGAATAAAAATTTTATAACTGCTACAAGGATAACGAAATTCACAGATGATATGATAAGGTAAGGAATAATCTTTCCCAAGAGGAACTCCCATTTCCTGATGGGAGTTGAATAGATGTTATAGATCGTTCCGAATTCCTTTTCACGCGTTATCGCAAGGGCTGTTAATACGGCCGGATTCATGAGAAGGACAATTGCCAGGAGACTCGGAACAAGGGCATAACTGCTCTTTAACGACTCATTGAAAAAATACCGTGTTTCTATCCTGATCGGCGATCGTGACAGATATGAGCGGCCTGTCTGTCTCAGCTTTTCCCCGATGAGTTCCCTGCTGAACGAGCCGACGATTGCCTGGCAATAACCTTTAATAGTGAGTGCCCTGTAGGGATAACCGCCGTCAATTAGGAATTGAACCTCTGCCGGCTCTCCCCTGTAGATCCGTTTTGCAAAGTCCTGAGGGATGACAAGTACTGCCCGTAATGTACCGTTCAGGAGAAGATTATCTGCCTTATCCGGATCAAGGATTTCCTCTTTCAGGTTGAAATATCGTCCCTTGAATTTGTCGATGAGCCTGGCGCTCAGTTGACTGTGATCATGATCAATATAAGCAAAAGGCATGTTCTCGATATCAAGGCTGATACCGTAACCAAAGACATTAAACATGATAAAAGGGACAACAAAAGCAAGGATAAGGAACAGTCTCACTCTGACGATTTCCTTGACTTCCTTTGAAGTAACCGCTACGATTCTCTTTAAACTGCCTTCCCCGAGTTTCATATACGTTTCAGTTTTTTGATACAGTAAAAAAGGAGAGGATTTTCACTCAATCTTATCGTCACAGGGTATTGCAATTCCGATAATTCATCCTTTCTTCTCCAGAAAATATATAAAGACATCCTCCATGAGCGGAGGGATCTTCCTGATATAACGACAGGTGACGTTATGTGAATCCAGCAATGTCTTAATCTCATTTTCACGTAGATCCTTTTTCCATACGTGGTAACGTCTTCCAAAGGGTGTTATTGCCACCTGTTGCAAAGAGAATATCTTCGTATCTATTGGTCTGTCAGGGTAAACCTCGTAAACTTCTCCGGAGTCATACGTGAAACTCTTTCTGAGATTCTCAGGTGTATCAACCGCAATAATCCGGCCCTCGTTCATAATGGCAATCCTGTCACAATAATCTGCTTCTACGAGATTGTGGGTAGTGACAATGACGGTCATACCGAGCTTATCTGAGAGCCGTCTGATGAGCTGCCAGAAAGACTTCCTCGCAACAGGGTCAACCCCGGCTGTTGGTTCATCGAGGATAAGTATTGACGGAAGGTGCAGTGTGGAGCACCCAAGGGCAAGTCTCTGTTTCATTCCAAGAGGAAGCCTTTGTACAATTGCACGTTCCATCCCGACGAGTTGAGAGACCTCTACAATCCATTTCATTCTCTCATTGAACGCACTTCTATCAATCCCGTAGAGCGTTCCATAGAGTTCAATATTTTCCTTGACCGTCAGATCTCCATAGAGTGAAAAGACCTGCGACATATACCCGATCATCTTCCTCAATTCACCACGGCCTGACGGGATACCTACTACATCAATAGAGCCTTCATCAGGTCTGTACAGTGAAAGGATACATTTCAGGAGCGTGGTTTTCCCTGCTCCGTTAGGGCCAAGGAATCCAAAGATCTCTCCATTCTTTATTGACAGACTTACATGATCTACGGCCTTGAATGAACCGAAATATTTACTTACACCGTCGATATAAATTGCATATTCATTTCCACGCGATACGTTAATGTTGAACGGGACATCATAGACCGGGAGCTCCCTGCCTTCCAGGAGCATTTCGAAAAATGCTTCTTCAAGGTCCCTTGACCTGGCCATTAAATGCTCAGGGTTCCCTGAAAAAATAATCTTCCCTTCATGAATAAATCTTACAGAATGACATCTCTCCGCCTCGTCCATATATGAGGTCGCTAAAATAAGCGTTGTGCCGGACTCGTTTATAAAACTGTTTAAAAGCTCCCATAGCTGCCGCCGTGAGAGGGGATCTACTCCTGTTGAAGGTTCGTCAAGCAAAAGGACTTCCGGATTTGAGATGACCGAGCAGCAGATGCCGAGCTTCTGTTTCATCCCTCCCGAGAGATGCTTTGCGAACCTGTCTCTAAACGGTGCTAACCCTGTTGCATCGAGGAGCTGCCGTTTAATCCGGTCCCTCTTTGCATCAGGCACATTCTTTATGGCAGCAAAAAAATCAATATTCTCCTCAACTGAGAGATCCATATAGAGGTTCAGGCCAAGACCCTGAGGCATGAAACTGAGATGTCTTTTTGCCGACTCGGGATTTTTAAGCAAATCCCTGTTCATAAAAAGCGCCGTCCCTTTGCAAGACAGCACCCCGGAGCATATCTTAAGGAGTGTGCTCTTCCCGGAGCCGTCAGGACCGATTATCCCGGTAATTTCAGAAGGAGCAACTTCCAGGTCGATTTCATGAAGTACGGCACGTTTTCCATATGTTTTTGATACCTTGCTGAGTGAAATGACAGGGGGGCTCATTCAGGTAAGATATAATTCATTTTTCTGTTGGGACAGGGAATCGCACATCAACAGGCATCCCCTTTTTAAAAATATCGTAGTATGACTTCTTTTCCCCGGTCCGGGGGGCCTTGTCTGAAAAACAGATTTTGACTGCAAAAACCTGCTTTACTCTCTCTTCATATGACTGCACCTCTTTCGGTGTAAACTCCGCTCTATCGGAAATGTAGCATATGGAACCCGTGAACGGACGGTCCGGATAGGCGTCACTCACAACCTCAGCATCCATGCCGATGTGCAACCTGCCGATGTATTTTTCAGGGACATAGGTCCTTACATGGGTCTCTTCAGGCACGATCATGACCCCTATTACACTTCCCTGCAAGAGTACCTCACCGGGCTCGGCAACCTTTCTGAGAATGACCCCGTCCGATGGTGCAGTAACGACGGTGTACCCTATATGTATGTCAACCTGCTCAACTGTCTCTTTTAACTGACTGAGCGACTGTTTCAGTGCAAGCAGTTCTTTTTCCCTGGCACGTACTAATTGACGGGCATCCTGCGCCTTCATAAATGATACGGTTGCCCTTTCAACGTCTTTTAATGCAACAGTAGCTTCCTCTTGAGCAAGTTCATGTGCAAGCTTTACGTTATCGTAATGCTCTTTTGATATGACTTCTTTGTCGAGGAGACTGGCATATCGTCTCAACTCTTTCTCGGCATTATCTTTTTTTGCCTCTGCCTGTTTTAGCCGGGCGTCTGCAATCGAAAGGGATTTCCTTGCCTCATCTATGGAATGTTCCACATTCTTCCCTGTGTATTCAAGGTCTAATGAAGCAGCCCTTATCCTATCTTTTGCTTCTTCTATCCTGCTCATGGTCTGCCTCCGTTTCGACTGCAGGTCTGCATCCTCAATCTGAGCAACCGTATCACCTTTTTTAACGGTCATGCCATCTTCTATAAGAACACTTTCTATTTTTCCGGAGATTCTCGAAGCCAACTCTGTCTCATCTGCCTCAACCCTGCCGCTGACTGTCAAAAAGGTATCCCGCGTTTTGAAATAGGGGATTATTGCATAAAAGAAAATTACGAGAGCGACAACAATAACGATCAGGAGGATACTCTTTTTTCGCATTTAAAAAATTATACCGTATGCAAGGGGTGAAGTAAACAATTGCTCCGTATTACATGCTTAACCCGAAAAATGCGATTGGGTGTTGAACCGGAGGTAAAATCGCCTTCAAAGTCTTTTGATTTCAATCCCGACTTCTGTCGGGGCAAAAGACTTTTCAGTCAACCTTGCATCCGGTTGACACATTCAGAAAAATTATATGTAGGGCATGTGTGCGGAAAAAGCTTTCCCATCGCTACCTTTGTAAGACGTTTGTTATTGAATAAACCAGAATATTTTCAAGCAAAAAGTATAGAATTCATAAGACAAGCAAATTTCGATTTGGAAAGTTTTTCCGCATATATGCCCTGACAGTAACTAACAAGGAATTGCCTTGCCCCCGATATTGCTGCAAAAGACTTTTCAGTCAACCTTGCCTCCGATAAATGCATTTTTCGGATTAATAAGATACCGTCTGGTATAATAGACGGAACCGATAAGATACCATTTAGATGTCATAGGGATTCCATTCTTATGCATAAGAATAAATATTAAAGGAGGGGCTTTGAAGGAAGAAATAATTCTCAAAGAAAAAATAAATCTCCTTGAAAAAGAGATCGCAACATTAACAGACCAGATCGAGCGTATAAACCGTCAAATAAAAGAATTCGATGATTTGAAAAACGAGATAAAAGGCATTAAACTCTTTCTCGGCAGATCAGACCCCGGCTTCAAAACCGGGTTCCCGGAGATCATGCAGAAAATTTATAAAAAGAAATAGAAGTTTCAGAAAAGAAGCATGCTCTGTGATCCAGCCTTACCAAGAAGATTTAATAACTCTAAATAGCCGGCTTTTTCGATCACTTAGATATAAAAATATCTTATGCCAAATAACCAGAGGACAACGTTCACAAGAGGAAGGAACAGGTATATCCAAAAACCCCACATAACTGAGGTAAAAGTCAATTCAGTAATTGTTCTCAAAAAGGTTTTCAGCTTTGGTTTATCTATAATTTTTATTTCAGGCATATGTGCTTTTTCCTTTTCGTTTCGCTAATCTGTCGAGTCCGCGATCCGAACTCTTCCAGACGGCCCGTGTTCCTTTTTTCTTGAGAAGTGCCTTTGGAAAAGCCACGGTAATGGTCAGGGCGTTAATTATCCAATACACAAATGAATACCATATAAACCCAGAATAAGTACCTGAAAAACTTCTTTTCATAGACATTATCAATATACATACTTACACCGAACTGAACCACACAGGCCAATGTAAGGACTGAACCGGTCCACTGCGGCGGTATAGGCGGTTGCAATCTTACAGGAAGTACAGCTCACACCAGGATCATGAAAAGGTTCTTTTTCTTCCATCGGTTGAACGGGTCCTTCCTCTTCAGCAAAAGACGTCATATCATAACGTCTCACTATCTCCCGGTCCTCAATGTATCCCTCTACAACAAATGCGTCACCTACAAAGGTGGCGTCCGCACTCAGGCGGATTCGCTCGCCCCCAGCGAGTCGCCTGAGGAGACCGGGGAGAAATGAGAAAGCTTTGTCTGGATATATGCCCTATCGTTTGTTTATGTAAATGCATTTTTCGGGTTCAAGTTACCAGCTCCCGCCGCCGCCACCGCCGAATCCGCCCCCGGAAGATCCGCCGCCCCCGCTGAAGCCTCCTCCTGCCCCGCTGCTTCGCGGTGCGGAGAACATTGCTGAAGACATGCTTGATGTCGCCGAAGATATTGAACGGGAAAACATGGATGGACTGAATGTCCTGAACCCTCCTGAAGAGACATACCATGACGGCATCTCCTGATAGATCCCTTCGAATGCCCTTGCCCAGTTGTCCACGACATCAAGGGCGATGGCATAGGGCAGGAATTTTGAAAAAAGATCCTTGTCCCCCATTCTCTCCAGACGGTCTTTTTCTGCACGTTCCATGAATTCCTGGAATCCCAGAATGTGAGTGTATGCCAATGCCCCTTTCCTTGTTTTTGCAGGCATTGCCTTTGAAAAGGCAAAAACAGGGAGGGCAGATAAGATCCCTGCGAGCACGCTTTTCCCCGCAGAAGATGATGAGAGCACCAGTGCCAAAATAAAGCCCGCTACTGCTACAACAACCCCTGCTGCCACATAGAAGCCTCTTATCTTGTCAGGGCTCCTGAGAAAATACTTTTTTCTTACCAGCTCCCCGTAGAGAGTATCTTTTAATAAGGGCAGGTTCGCATAGAATTTGTTTTTCAGATCTGAGACCATTCTCCCCGGCAGACTGCCGGTAAAAATATGTTGCATAAGCAATTTCTCGAATGGATTGAGCTCCTCATCGGGTTCTTTAATCTTTGCAAGGTAATAATCCGTTGAATCGCGTATGAGACCCTCTTTTTTTGTTTCTTCTATCCTGATGTACCCCTTGACTGCAAGGCCGACAATGCTTGATGTGATGTCCCTCGAATCTACCTTCTCGTCAATGATGGTTCCGGCCTCTGCCGGTATAAGCGGTCTGTCGCCATGTTTCGGAGGTTCATACATGACAGTGACTGTTTCACGCACCTTCGGGTCACGCCCTTTTGTGTTCCAGAGCCATAACATAGCAATCAGTGATAGGAACGGTAAGGAAAATACCCAGTTCTCCCGCATGTTTATTGCCCACAGGAATTTCTTCCAGCCTGACGGAGGTGACACAAGTCCTTTATCCCATCCGAATGCGATCGTAAAGCCCTCTTTTGTGTTGAGCCTTCTCCGGGCATAAAATTCAGCGCTATTCTCATATGTCTCGTAGCCGCAGGCTGATTCCCTTGAGCCATATGAACCGGTATAACATGCCGCCCATATATCCCTGCTGATTACCTTTCCTACCAGTGAAACATGCGCAGTCGCATTCTCAATAGGTGCCCACCAGTAATGTCCGGTCACATTCCAGTAAAGTTCATCGTGGTCATGAAAAAAGAGTATCGCATTTTCAACGCCATATGTAATGGCATACGTCTGATGACCGGAAACATACCTGTCCGGATCACCGATCCTTATATGGATAACATTGCCTTCCTTTGTAATCCTGTAGTCCAATTCCCTTCCCGACGTATCGGTTACCGAGATAACATCTATCGGTGTTCTGATCGTATCCCCTGTCTCGTCCAGATATTTAAAAGGGATATCCCTGAAGATGCCATGTTTTGAACGGTGGAATTGAACTTCAATAGTCTCCTTAACCGTAAACGAAGAATCCTTATGGACAACAATATCAGCATGAAAAGTATTGATCGTGAAGTCCTGGGCGTATGCTGATGGAGCAGACAGGATGGCTGCAAGAGCAGCAATGCATACTGCAAGATAAAATATTTTGTCGGTTTGCAGGGTTTTTAAAGTATGTCTGCTCCTCTGATTTTTCAAGGTTTAGGTTGGTTTTGCATTTCTATAATGATAATCTGCGAATCAGGTTTCTTTCGAAGAAAAATCAACTTTGACCGGCTTCCTCTCAACCTCAGGCGCCTCAAGCTCGAAAAACTCTTCCTGCCTGAAACCAAAGGTAGAGGCGACTATGTTTGATGGAAAGGACTCGATCACGATATTGAAGTCCCGCACGACTGCATTGTAGTACCGTCGTGCATATTCGATATTATCTTCCAGTTCCTTGAGCTGTGCCTGAAGCTGCATGAAATTCGCATTTGCCTTCAGGTCAGGGTATGCTTCTGCAACAGCAAACAGGCTCTTCAGTGTCTCCCTGAACATGTTCTCGGCCTTTGCCTTGTCAGCGGGTGAAGACGCCTTCATGGCAACAGAGCGTGCTTCCGTAACGTTTTGGAGGACAGACTTTTCATGTGAGGCATAGCCTTTTACCGTCTCGACGAGATTCGGGACAAGGTCATACCTCTTCTTGAGCTGGACATCGATATCAGACCATGAAGACTTTACCGTATTTCTGAGCCGAATGAGCCTGTTATAGATTGCTACAACGAAAAATACGACAGCCGATAAAATTCCGGCAATAATGAGCAGAGAAATCATTGTATCCCCTTGTTTTATGAAATCTTTACTATTAAAAACATTGTATCACAATAGAGACTGATTGTCCTGCGTTCCTCAACCGCTTCCTGAATACAACCGTTCAACAGTCTCACCGGCTTTAACTTTTTCAGTATCTTTTGTCTTTCTATCCTTGATCTCGATCAGTCCCTCCCTGAGGTTCCTCTCGCCGATTACTATCTGAACCGGGATCCCGATAAGATCGGCATCCTTGAATTTTACCCCTGCCCGCTCGTCACGGTCGTCAATCAGGACCTCCAGGCCCTTTTCCGACAACTCTCTGTAGATTCTCTCTGCAACTTCCCGTGTCTTTGTATCTTTTATATTCAGCGGCAGAATTTCTGCGTCGAACGGAGCGATGCTCTTCGGCCATATCATACCGTCTCTGTCATGGTTCTGCTCGATTGCTGCTGCTGCTATCCTTGCAGGCCCTATGCCGTAACTCCCCATAACAAGATGCCTCTCCTTTCCGTTCTCATCGAGGTAGACTGCCTTCAGGGGAACTGAGTATTTTGTGCCGAGCTTGAAAATATTTCCTACTTCAATAGCTGGTTCAACCTTTAAAGGAGCGTGACATTTCGAGCAAAGATCACCTTCTTTTACAATATGGATGTCATGCCACTCGGCGGTAAAATCCCTTCCCGGTCTGATTCCTTTTGCATGGTAATGCGGCCTGTTCGCACCGCTCACATAAACTCCTTCCCGGAGGCCTGGATCAGCAATAATCCTCACCGTATGGTTCATGGGACCGACAAATCCTGCCTCGACACCGAGAATATCTTTTACCTCCTCTTTATGCGCAGGCCTGTAGGGTCCGATGATCCTGATGAGCTTTTTCTCATGGAGATCATGATCACCCCTTGCAAGGGCAAGGACAGGACCATTATCGCTCATGATGAGAATGCTTTTGATAAAGTATTCGGGACCGAGATGCAAAAAACGTGAAACCTCCTCAACAGTTCGTTTCTCAGGTGTGTGAACCTCCTCAAATTCCCAGTTTACCGTCCCGCATGTTTCAGGATGCGAAACGGCAAGTTCGATATTTGCAGCATAGCCACACGAGCTACAGAGAACAACCTGATCCTCACCTGCTCCGCTGGGTGCCATAAACTCATGGGCAGTTGCGCCTCCCATCATGCCGGGGTCAGATTCAACCATGTAAAACGTGAGCCCGCACCTCGTAAAGATTCTATGGTATGCATCGGCATGCAGCTTGTAGCTCTGCTCAAGTCCCTGTTCGTCAATATCGAAACTGTAACTGTCCTTCATCAGGAACTCTCTTGTCCTGAGAAGACCGCTTTTCGGTCGTGCTTCATCCCTCAGCTTTATCTGCATCTGATACCATATCTGCGGGAGATCCCTGTACGAACGGACTTCTCCGGCAGCGAGCCATGTGATGATCTCCTCGTGTGTCATGCCGAGACACATGTCACGTCCTCCCCTGTCCTTCAGTCTGAACATCTCATCACCTATTTCATACCACCTGCCGGTCTGCTGCCATATCTCCGCAGGATGCAATGCAGGCATGGTGATCTCCTGTGCACCGATTGCGTCCATCTCCTCCCTGATGATCATGTTGATCTTTCTGATAACCCTGAGACCGAGCGGCAGATTGATATAGAGGCCTGCTGCCACCTGTCTAACGTAGCCGGCCCTCAACATGAGCACGTGGCTTACAGCCTCTGCATCAGCGGGAATCTCTCGCAGGGTTGGAATAAACATCTTGGAAAAGCGCATTCATTTTCTCCTTATTCTTGAATATATATTTGTCACATAAAGCATCCGCAGGTTAATGAGTGCCATTTTTTTTGTATCCTTTTTCACCATTTATATTATCTCAGGATGGCTGATTAAACTTGTATCTCCCTTATAAGTGTTAGCCCTTTTTTAATAGATATCTAATTGTATTTTAATTGCTTCACCAATCCTGAGCATCTCTTCTTCTGAAAGTACTCCGGCACGTTTAAAAAGTCTCACCTTGCTAACAGTAGCCAGTTGATCAGCCATAGCCTTGCTTTCTTTCCCGTCAAAAATGACAAGTGCTTCGCTGGGATACAGGCGGTCTGTCTTGCTTGTTAGAGGTACAACTTGAACTCGAGTGAGGAACTTATTTGATGCGTTATTGCTCACGATCACCGCAGGACGTTTTTTCATGATCTCTCCGCCGGCTGAGGGATCAAAATTAACCCACCAGACCTCACCTCTTTTCATGTGCTATATCCTTAAAAGTTGTTTCTGCCCAATCCAGGGCTTCTGCTTCTCTCTTTTTGTCTTTTGACATTTGGGAGTATGCCAATTCCAGATTCGGGCGAACGACGTGCGGACGAACCAATTCCTCAACAAATTTGCTGATCTTGCGGGGGCCGATGGTCTTATAAAGACCTTCATAAACTTCCTCATCTATGGTTATGGTCAACTTTTTTTGCATTGAAATCCTCCTTTTATATACGTGTAGTATACGTATTGATTATGGGTATGTCAATGAACCGGAAAAATAACAGGATGGTCTATTTTATGGCGGTGAAATGTCCGATTACCGTGTCGGGTTGATTGCCGTTATGCAGGCTTTTTTTGCTTTTTAATTATTTCAGACAACAATCTCAAAGCTGCTCGGGCATAAGAACATTGAGACTACGATGATCTATACCCATGTCATGCGCGATATGACAAATGCCCCCTGAAAGCCCGCTCGTGCCATTTATAATAACCAGCCGAACATCACCCGGGCAAATCTCTGTTTAGACTTTTGCTAAAAAGACTTGCATTATAGCAATCCTTAACCCGAATAATGCAGACATTACTCAAAAATTTATTGAAGACTCACTGCGGTAAAATAAGCAGCCCCGCATGTTTTTGCGGAGTTCGTTGAATGAATCTTTGCTATAATCGTCTTTTGGAAACTTAAAAAACTTCAGGATATAGAATATTTCAGCATAAACGTGTTACATTATTGTTACTCAAAAAGGGGGGGTAGCATATGAAACGGGTACCACTCACACCTAATGGATATCATAAGCTCCAGGAAGAACTCGATCGGCTTCTGAAAGTTGACAGACCAAATAACATAAAAGCTATTGCAGAGGCACGGGCCCATGGCGACTTATCCGAGAACGCAGAATATCATGCTGCCAAGGAGAGACAGTCGTTTATTGAGGGGAAAATTCAGGAACTCAAGACGAAACTCGCACTTGCCGAAGTGATCGACACATCTAAAATAAGCCAGTCAAAGGTCGCCTTTGGTGCCAGGGTCAAGGTGCTTGACATAACAACAGACTCAGAACACAGCTTCATCCTCGTTGGACCTGAAGAAGCAGATGTCAAAAGCGGAAGGATTTCCTTAAGCTCACCTGTGGGGAAATCATTGCTCGGCAAAGAGGTAGGTGACACGGTAACCATCAAGGCACCTGCAAGAACCATGGAGTATGAGATATTAGAGATCAATTTTGAGTAGATATTTCAAGGCAACAGTAACAAGAAACATCCCGTTGAATCAGAAAAACCATCTCCTTTGTATAGAGCCTCCTGAATCCATAGTCAATCCTTCTCCGGGACAGTTCTACATGATAGCGGCAAGTAATTCTTATGACCCGCTGTTAAAAAGGCCGTTCAGTTATTTTAAAAAAACATCTGATGGCATCCATTTTCTATATGCGGTCAGAGGAAAAGGGACGTCCCTCATAAAGGATTTAAAACAGGGGGAGATTATCCATCTCGTGGGACCTCTGGGCACCGGTTACCCAAAGCCGGAAGAAGGTTCTATTCCCTTGCTCGTGGCAGGCGGTACAGGTGTCGCTTCGATATTCTCGCTCGCTGACGAACTCTCTCAAGAAGCATATTTCCTTCAGGGAGCAAAGTGCAGAGATGAATTCATCATAACCGATGAACTAAAACAGCTAAAAAACAAGCCCATTATGTGCATTAAGTGCACCGACGATGGTTCATTCGGAGGAAAGGGCACGGTGGTTGATATTCTCAAAGAATTTCTTGCATCCGGTTCACTGCACACCGGATCGTGCGTACTTTATGCATGCGGGCCTAAAGGCATGCTTGAGTCTACAGCAAAAATAGCTCATAATTTCAGCATAAAAGGATATGTCTCCCTTGAAGAAAATATGGCATGCGGTTTTGGTGCATGCCTTGGCTGTGCTGTAAAAACAGTTCATGGTTACAAGCGTGTTTGTAAGGAAGGCCCGGTATTCCCTATTGAGGAAATTGCATGGTAAGAAAACTATTTCATTCTCTTGATATGTGCGTATGGATTTAACAGTTTCTATAGGTCATATAAAATTCAAAAACCCCGTCATGACTGCCTCAGGAACATTCGGCTATGGTGAGGAATACGCAGAATTTGTCGATCTGAACAATCTTGGAGCTGTCATTG
>Ga0209270_1003417_pt1 | contig 13801 bp, 9 predicted proteins | sample MTBAKSrepl1MetaG_FD_187456 | JGI IMG/M metagenome (GOLD analysis project Ga0209270, IMG submission 187456) | Enrichment culture microbial communities from Arthur Kill intertidal strait, New Jersey, USA, that are MTBE-degrading - MTBE-AKS1... | ecosystem: Environmental > Aquatic > Marine >...
CCAACCCAGAGATGGCCCGCGGCCACGATGGCGCCCGCCCCGAGCTGGAGCAGACAACCGATGATCGTGAGCATATTGGGGCTGATTCCCAGCCGGCCAAAAAAACTGGCGCCGGCATCGATGAACCCACGAAACGTCGTGCGCAACCACTGCGTGAACATGGTTTGCCTTTCTGCTCGAGCGGCCTAAAAGCCTTCCATCTGGCTAAGATCGATGATCCCTTCCGCCAGTGCTCCGATACTCTGCAAAAGCGCCAGGCGGTTCTGGCGCACAGCGAGGTCCTGCGCCATGACGAGCACATCATCGAAAAAGCGCGCGATCACCGGCGTCAGTATGACCAAACCCTCCATCAAGCGGCTGACTGTGGGTGACCGTCGCAGGTCAGCCTCTACGTCGCGGTATATGCGATACAGATCACGCGTCGCGGGCTCAATGATCAGCGCTTGATCCACGGCATAGCGCGATGTCAGATCGCGGGTGATGCGGATGCAGCGAGCATAATTGTCCAATAGCGTCTCCCAATCGGGACGTTCGAGCCATGGCGCCAGCGCATCCAGCGCCTCCCTCGCTCCGTTGGGATCGTCACCCTGCTCCGCAAGCACTGCCTGCACAGCATCGTACCGGTAACCTGCATCCCGGAGATAGCCCTCAAGACGCCGGATCACAAACTCCTGTACATCCCGTAACACTTTGGGCTCCACGGTCACAGGCAATTGCTCAGCCGCCGCGGAGATGGCCTGCGCCAGTGAGAGCGAGAGGCGTCGCTCCACCAGCACCTGGACGATGCCCAGCGCGGCGCGCCGCAAGCCCCACGGGTCGGCCCCACCGGTGGGCCGAATACCCACCGCAAACAGCCCCACCAGGGTATCGAGCCGGTCAGCCAGCCCTACGGCTAGACCCTCGTTTGCCGTCGGCAGCCGGTCGCCCATGGAGCGCGGCAGATAGTGTTCTTCGATCGCCAGCGCAACCGGCTCGGGCTCGCCGGAAAGGGCGGCATAGTGCCGTCCCATGATCCCCTGCAGGGAGGTGAACTCGACCACCAGCTGCGTCGCCAGATCACTCTTGCAGAGTGCCGCAGCGCGGCTGGCCATCGCCGTCTCCTCCGCCGAGAGAGACAACAACTCGCAGATATCCGGGACCAGCCTTTCCAGGCGGTGGACCTTGTCCAGCACAGAGCCCAGGTTCTCCTGAAAAGCCAGCGTGTCCAGCTGTTCCGTCACATCGCCCAGTGGGCGCCTCGTGTCCGCGGCGTAGAAAAAGGCCGCATCGGCATACCTGGCCCTCAGTACCTCCTGGTTCCCCTCGCGGACTGCGTCTTGGTCCAGCTGGCCGCCATTGGCCACAGCCACAAAATGCGGCAGCAGTCGACCGTCGCTCACCACCGGCAGGTAGCGCTGATGCTTTTGCATCACCGCCAGCAGTACAGCATCAGGCAGACTCAGGTAGCTTTCGTCGAACGAGCCCAGGATCGGCACCGGGCCCTCGACCAGATTGGCCACTTCGCGCAACAGAGCTGCGTCACCACCCGACTCGCCCCCCACCTGAGCAGCGAGCTCACGGGCACGCCGGGCGATGGCGTCCTCTCTGCCCAGGACGTCCAGGACGATCCCCTGTTCTGCGATAAACGGATCATACGCGGCAACACTCGCCAGCACGCAAGGCTGCGACCCGCCGGGCCGAATGCCCCGCGTTACACGCCCGCTCTGCACGCCGGCGTACTCAAAAGGCACCACCTGATTGCCGAGCAGTGCTACCAGCCAGCGCACTGGCCGCGAGAAGGCAACGCCGCTCTCATTCCAACGCATGCTCTTGACAAAGCGGAGCCCCGCGCACACCTGGGGCAACAGGTCGGCCAGGACGGCCGCCGTCCCCCGGCCACGTTCGGTGGTCACCGCGATGACATACGGCTTGCCATCGAAATCGCGCTGCTGCAGGTCCGCTACATCGATGCCACGGCTGCGGGCAAAGCCCTGAGCCGCGCGCGTCGGCTGCCCCGCCTCGTCATAGGCGATACTCACCGCTGGCCCGCGAGACACCTGTTCCACATCCGGCTGCTGCGCTGGAAGGCCGTGCACTCGGGCCACCAGCCGTCTCGGCGTGCCGAGCACCTCCAGGCCGGTATACGACAAGCGAGCCGCCTGCAAGGCGTCGTGGAGACCGCCCTGCAACTGCGCTATGGCGCTGTCCAGATCGGCTACCGGAAGCTCCTCCACGCCGATCTCGAACAGCAGCTCGTGCGGCCCCTCGCCCGCCGGCTCCGTGACAGGAGGCAGCGCTGGCAGCTCCGCAGTCTCTGCCGCAAATGCTCCCTTGAGCGGATAGCCAAGGGCCTCACGCTGGGCCGCCATCAGTTGCGCCACCTTTCGAGACAAATCGCGCATCCTGACAAAGTACCCCGCGCGCTCGGTCACGCCGATGGCGCCCCGCGCATCGAGGACGTTGAATATGTGCGAGCATTTGAGCACATAGTCGTGCGCCGGCAGCACAAGCTCACGCTGCAGCGCGTTCAGCGCTTCTGCCTCGCACAGATCGTACATCTGGCGCAGGTTGCTGACGTCAGCCACCTCAAAGTTGTACGTGCAGTGCTCCACCTCACCCCGTAAGAGGATGTCGCCATAGGTGACGTCGCCACGCCATCTGATCTCGGTAAAGGCCTTGACGCCCTGCAGCACCATGACAATGCGCTCCAGCCCATAGGTGATCTCCACCGATACAGGGTCGAGATCCAAGCCTCCGGCCTGCTGGAAGTAGGTGAACTGAGTGATCTCCTGGCCGTCCAGCCAGACTTCCCAGCCCAGCCCCCAGGCACCCAGCACCGGAGACTCCCAGTTATCCTCTACAAACCGAATGTCGTGAACAGCTGGATCGATCCCCAGGGCGCGCAGACTATCGAGGTAGAGCTCCACAGGATTGCCCGGGTCGGGCTTGAGGATCACCTGGTACTGGTAGAATTGCTGCAGGCGATTGGGGTTCTCGCCATAGCGCCCGTCATCCGGCCTGATAGAGGGCTCAACGTAGGCCACTTTCCACGGCTCGGGCCCCAGCACGCGAAGCACTGTGGCGGGGTTGTTCGTACCGGCGCCCACCTGAACGTTGTAAGGCTGCCAGATCAGGCAGCCCTGGTCTGCCCAGTACTCTTCCAGGCGCATGATCACCTGCTGAAAATCCATACCGATCTCCCTTGCCTGCAGTCTCGAAACGCAGACGACTCTAGATGTAATCGGGTCACCCGTCAAACCTGGACGTTGCCCTCGCCGGACATGGCGTCGGGGCGCCCTGCTTCGTATATCGCCAACTCAGAGCGCAGCTGCCGCAGAAAAGCCGTTGACTTGAGCTCGCGCTCCAGGGTGTATTGCAGATAGGCCTGCATCAGCGACTCTAGCTCGCGATGTGTCTGCTCCTGCAGCTGCAAGAGCGCCACTTCAGAGGGCGACCGCGTCGATAGAAATCGCAGGACTTTTTGCGCGCCCAGGCTCACTGCCCGCGCCCCCGCAATCGCCTGCCCACAGCGAGGGCACGCCAGCCCTCCCTGCGTCACGTCGAAAAAGTTGGTCTCTGGCTCGAGCGCCTTGCCGCAGACGATGCACTCGTAGAGTGAGGGCTGGTAACCCGCGTGCCTCAGGAGAGAGAGTTCAAAATAGCGCGCCCACAGTCGCAGATTCTGCTCTGTTGAAAACCAGCCCAGGGCCGTGCTGAACAGATCATACAGCTCGGCAGTGCCCTCATGCTCCGGCACAAGTAGATTGACAAGCTCTGCAGCATAGCACGCATAGGTGAAACGAAGGAGATCATGCCAGAGGCCCTCATGGACATCCAGCACCTCTGCCTGGGTCACCAGATCCATGTTGCTTCCCTGCGCCAGCATCAACAGAGAGCGTTGAAACAGGCCCAGGTGTCCGGTCTTGCGGCTGGTGGGCTTGCGAACGCCGCGCGCCAGGACGGTGACCTTGCCGCCCGGCGTCAGCAGGGTGAGGATCCTGTCCGCCTCGGAATAGTCCCGTTCGCGCAGCACAATCGCTTCAGTCTGGTGAACGCGCGGCCTTGGCAAGGCCAAACCGCCTTAGCTTGGGGCGCCCGCGACGATTTTCAGGCTGGAGCTGGCCCCAATCCGCGTGGCGCCCGCGCCGATCATCGCCATGGCGTCATCGTAGGTACGAATACCCCCCGCAGCCTTGACACCCAGGTCTGGCCCCACAACGTGTCGCATCAAAGCCACATCGCGCACGGTCGCGCCCGCTGTGCTGAATCCAGTCGAGGTCTTGGCAAAGTCAGCGCCAGCCTCCACAATCGCCAGGCAGGCCGCCACCTTTTCCTGATCCGTCAGCAGACAGGTTTCGATGATCACTTTGAGCAGTGCGCCGCGCGCATGGCAGACCTCCGCCACAGCAGCGATGTCATCGCACACACGCTCTACCATACCAGCCTTGATCAGGCCCACGGCGATGACCATGTCGATCTCGCTCGCTCCGGCCTCGATGGCCAGGCGCGCCTCGGTCACTTTGGCCTCCGTAAGCATCGCCCCCAGCGGAAAGCCTACAACGGAGCAGACCGCGGCCTTAAATCCTGCCAGTTTTTCAGCGCAGAGTGCAACGTGGCCTGAGTTGACACAAACCGATGCAAACGCATGCTCGGCCGCCTCGGCGCACAACGCTGCTACCGCCTCCGGGGTCGCATCTGCCTTGAGAATGGTATGGTCTATGTAGCGCGCGACTTGAGCCCCGCTCAATACGGGTGCCGCCGCGGACGTGTCTGGCTCGACCCACTCGGCGAGAATCTCTGCGCTTTTGGCAAGAATCTGCTCGGCCCAGCGCCCATCATGCTTGGTCATGTCAACCTCCTACTCGACACCCGTGTCGCCCGCGGGTGCCTCCATGCCGTAATTCACCCTGGGAAAAGCGTCAGGGAGCAGCGCGGCCAGGCTGGTCATCCAGGCATGCCCTGCGGTATCCGCAACGAGAATGGGCAGATCCGCCTCGAACTCGACCAGGACCTGACGGCAGGCGCCACAGGGCGTCGCGCCAGTGTCAGTGATCACAGCGAGTGCCTGAAAATGCCGTTCGCCCTCCGAAACCGCCTTCCACAGCGCTACGCGCTCAGCGCAAACCGTCAAGCCGCTCGACGCATTCTCAACATTGGCGCCAGAATAGATGCGCCCGCTGCCAGTACGCACTGCGGCCCCCACGGCAAAGCGGGAATACGGGGCATGTGCACGCTGCCGTGCCTCTGCAGCGGCCTCGAGCAGCGCGCGCCAGTCCCCGTCCAGTCCCCTAACATCGACCGGTTCAGCGATCATCCTCATCCCTGACCTTTTTCTCTCGAGCCGGCACACCATAGGCCAGAGCACCGTCCCCCACATCGTGGGTGACGACCGATCCGGCGCCGAGTCGCGCCCCAGCGCCGATCCTTACCGGTGCCACCAGCATGGTCCCGCTACCGATAAAAGCGCCGGCACCGATCGTTGTGGTGTGCTTGTGCACGCCATCATAGTTGCAGGTGATCGTGCCCGCCCCGATATTGACGCCCTCTTCGATATGGGCGTTGCCGACATAGGAAAAGTGTCCCATCTTGGTACCGGGCGCAAGGTAGGCATCCTTGACTTCGCCAAAGTTGCCCATGTGCACGCCTTCCCCCAGATGCGCCTTCGGCCGGAGGTGCCCAAAGGGACCGATCTCGGAGCCCCGATCCATCCGCGCCTCCTCGACGACGGACGACATCACGCGGCAGCCGTCACCAATCACCGAGTCGCGAACGATGCTGTTGGGCCCAATGACAGCGTCGCGGCCAACCGTCGTCTGCCCCAGCAGGCTGCTATTCGGATAGATCACCGTGTCCTGCCCGATCTCGACAGTGGCGTCGATGTAGGTCGTCGCAGGATCGATCATGGTCACCCCGGCCAGCATCCAATGCTCGTTGACGCGCCGCTGCATCACACGCTCCGCCTCGGCGAGTTGCACCCGATTATTGATGCCCAACACCTCGCTCACATCGTTGATGGTCAGGACCGAGATGGGCAGCCCATCGGCAACGGCCAGCGCCACCATGTCGGTGAGGTAAAACTCATTCTTTGGAGGCGTGGGCCTCACATCCGGCAGCCGGCGCCAAAGCCACCCGGCATCAAAGCAGTAGACGCCGCAGTTCAGCTCGCGGATGGCGAGTATCTCCGGAGACGCCACCGCCTCCTCCACGATCGCGCTCACACTGCCCTGCGCATCCCTGACAATGCGACCGAAACCCATCGACTCGGCCGCTTCCACTGCGAGCAGCGTAATCGCGGCGTGACTATCGTTGTGAAGAGCCACCAACCTCTGCAGCGTCTCAAGCCGCAGCGTGGGCATGTCCCCATAGAGCGACAGCACGGTCTTGCTATTGCCTTGAAGTAGAGGTGCAGCCTCAAGGAGGGCGTGCCCTGTGCCCAGCCGCTCCGCTTGCACAACATACTCTGCCCTGTCGCCCACAACCGACTGCACCGATTCCCCATCTCGCCCGACGACCAGCACCAGAGGGTCGGCGCCCAGGGCGCGTGCGTTGTCCACGGACCAAAAGACCATGGGGACCCCGCCGACCGGATGCAGCACCTTGTTCAGATTAGATCGCAACCGGGTGCCCTGTCCCGCCGCCAGAATCGCAACACCCAGGCCATCCACCAGGCAGAACCTCCTGCAACATCATTCCCAACCGTACAAATCTGCGCCAGACCGATTCTAGGCGCAGCACACAGCCATGTCCAACGCTGCATGTCTGGCCAAAAAAAACGGGGACCAGCCGGGCCGGTCCCCACACGATGCAGAATCAAGAGAGAAGCTGGGGCGGAAGGATTCGAACCTCCGAATAGCGGCTCCAAAGGCCGCTGCCTTACCGCTTGGCGACGCCCCATCACGCTCAGATTCTAGCACAGCACGGGCTCACCGCCAAGTCAGTGGCCGCGTTGGCCTGCGCACCATCTCGCCGTACGTTGGGCAAGGCGGCAACAATCAAAAAAGAGCACCGTGGGGCCTGTGCCCTGGTGCTCATCTCTCGTAATCGAAAAGGGTTCCTTGGCAATGACCTACTCTCCCATCCCGTCACCAGGAAAGTACCATCGGCGCTGGAGGGCTTGACTGCCGGGTTCGATATGGGACCGGGTATACCCCCTCCGCTCAAATCACCAAGAAACCCTGTTTCTTCATGTTAATTAGCGCACTTCCGAGTGTGCCTCGACGTATGTACTCATACGCCTCAACGTGTGTACCCACACCCAGCGCTCGTACTCGAGCGCCTTGCACCCTAAAAACTGAACAGGGTTTGTTACCTAAACTGACCTATAAGACCTCGATCATTAGTACGGCTCAGCTAAAGACCTTGCAGCCTGTACACTTGCCGCCTATCTACCTGGTGGTCTTCCAGGGATCTTACTGGCTTTATGCCATGGGTGATCTCATCTTGAGGCGGGCTTCCCACTTAGATGCTTTCAGCGGTTATCCCTGCCAAACTTGGCTACCCAGCGATGCACCTGGCGGTACAACTGGCTCACCAGTGGTTTGTTCACTCCGGTCCTCTCGTACTAGGAGCAACTCCTCTCAAATCACCTGCGCCCACAGCGGATAGAGACCGAACTGTCTCACGACGTTCTGAACCCAGCTCGCGTGCCGCTTTAATGGGCGAACAGCCCAACCCTTGGGAACTTCTCCGCCCCCAGGATGCGACGAGCCGACATCGAGGTGCCGAACCTTGCCGTCGATATGAACTCTAGGGCAAGACTAGCCTGTTATCCCCGGGGTAGCTTTTATCCGTTAAGTCACGACCCTTCCACGCGGTGTCGTGAGATCATTAAGCCCGACTTTCGTCCCTGCTCGACTTGTAGGTCTCGCAGTCAAGCTCCCTTGTGCCTTTACACTCTCTGGCTGGTTTCCATTCAGCCTGAGGGAACCTTTGGGCGCCTCCGTTACTCTTTGGGAGGCGACCGCCCCAGTCAAACTGCCCACCAGACACTGTCCCCCTGCCGGTTCACGGCCAGAGGTTAGGGCCAAAACTCATTCAGGGTGGTATTCCAAGGTCGACTCCACCGAGGCTGGCGCCCCAGTTTCGCAGTCTCCCACCTATCCTCTACAGACTGAGCCCTAACTCAATATCAAGCTGCAGTAAAGCTCCACGGGGTCTTTTTGTCCTGCTGCGGGTAAGACGCATCTTTACGCCTACTTCAATTTCGCCGGGCCCCCTGCTGAGACAGCGCCCCACTCGTTACACCATTCGTGCGGGTCGGAACTTACCCGACAAGGAATTTCGCTACCTTAGGACCGTTATAGTTACGGCCGCCGTTCACCGGGGCTTCGATTCAGAGCTTCGCTTGCGCTAACCCCTCCTCTTAACCTTCCGGCACTGGGCAGGTGTCAGCCCCTATACTTCAGCTTTCGCTTTCGCAGAGACCTGTGTTTTTGGTAAACAGTCGGTAGGGCCGTTTCTCTGCGATCCCAACTCGCTCCGGTGGCTAGCACCTTCACAAGCCAGGACCCTCCTTCTTCCAAAGTTACGGAGTCATTTTGCCTAATTCCTTAGCAGAGGTTCTCCCGATCGCCTTGGTATTCTCTACCCGTCCACCTGTGTCGGTTTGCGGTACGGTCACGCGAGACTCGCTAGAGGCTTTTCTTGGCAGCTTGGGTTCAACCACTTCTGGGCTCTGGGCCCCCCCGTCACCCCTCAGGCTCCCCAACCGGATTTCCCTGGTCGGATCATCGCCCTACAGGCTTGGACCTGAATCCATTAACAGGCTGGTCTACCCTCCTGCGTCCCCCCTTCGCTCAAACATCTCTACGTGGTACGGGAATATTAACCCGTTGTCCATCGCCTACGCCTCTCGGCCTCGGCTTAGGACCGACTAACCCGACGAGGATTATCCTTCCGTCGGAAACCTCGGACTTTTGGCGAACATGTTTCTCACACGTTTCTCGCTACTCATGCCAGCATTCTCTCTTCTGAGCGCTCCACCAAGCCTTACAGCTTCGCTTCGACGCACTCAGAACGCTCCCCTACTGATGCATAACCCGAAGGTTACGTATCCCGCAGTTTCGGTACCAAGCTTAGCCCCGTTATATTGTCGGCGCAGAATCACTAGACCAGTGAGCTATTACGCACTCTTTTAAGGGTGGCTGCTTCTAAGCCAACCTCCTGGCTGTCTCAGTAATCCCACTTCCTTTTCCACTTAGCTTGGATTTCGGGACCTTAACTGGCGGTCTGGGCTGTTTCCCTCTCGACGATGAAGCTCATCCCCCACCGTCCGACTGCCGGGCTTCCAGTTATGGTATTCGGAGTTTGATATGGTTCAGTAAGCTATACGCCCCTTAGCCAAGTCAGTGCTCTACCCCCATAACTTATACTCCCGACGCTAGCCCTAAAGCTATTTCGGGGAGAACCAGCTATCTCCAGGTTCGTTTGGCATTTCACCTCTACCCACAGCTCATCCGTCACTTTTGCAATAGTGAACGGTTCGGTCCTTCACAACGTTTTACCGTCGCTTCAACCTGGCCATGGGTAGCTCACCTGGTTTCGGGCCTACTCCATGCGACTCGTCGCCCTATTCAGACTCGCTTTCGCTTCGGCTCCGGGTGTACTCTCCCTTAACCTCGCCACACAGAGTAACTCGCTGGCTCATTCTCCAAAAGGCACGCGGTCAGAAGGCCGTAGCCCTCCTCCCACTGCTTGTAAGCACACGGTTTCAGGTTCTATTTCACTCCGCTCGCCGCGGTTCTTTTCACCTTTCCCTCACGGTACTTGTTCACTATCGGTCGCTAAAGGTATTTAGCCTTGGAGAGTGGACTCCCCAGCTTCCCACAGGATTAGCGTGCCCCGTGGTACTCAAGTTTCCGCTAAAGAGTGCTCCGCTTTTCGCCTACGGGACTTTCACCCCCTCCGGTCGGCCTTTCCAGTGCCGTTCGGCTAAGCTCAGCTTTTGTAACTCTTTCGTGAGGATGTGGCCCCACATCGCAGACCTTACAACCCCCCTGACGCAACACCCACATGTTTACACGTCACGGGTTTAGGCTCTTTCCCTTTCGCTCGCCACTACTCAGGAAATAATCTCTTTTCCTGGGGGTACTAAGATGTTTCAGTTCCCCCCGTGCCCTCCTCTACGCCTATGTGTTCAGCGTAGGGTGACCGGGCATTCCCCCGGCCGGGTTCCCCCATTCGGATATCTCCGGATTATCGCTCGTCGGCAGCTCCCCGAAGCTTTTCGCAGCCTACTACGTCCTTCATCGGCCTTTAGCGCCTAGGCATCCACCGTGTGCCCTTGTTCTCTTATAGATCCGTCTTACTAGACAAAAACCCTGTTCAGTTTTTAAGGTGCAATCTACGGGAAACTCGGTCCTCACCACCGCCGGGCGGTTCATTCCCTCTCTCTCCCGCTCAAGCTCTCGCTTGACCATGGAGATGAGGGGACTCGAACCCCTGGCCCCCTCCGTGCAAGGGAGGTGCTCTCCCAGCTGAGCTACATCCCCCAGCTTCCCCAGTGGGCCTTTCTGGACTCGAACCAGAGACCTCTCCCTTATCAGAGGAGTGCTCTAGCCGGCTGAGCTAAAGGCCCGCTTACCTTAACAACTAAAAAGTGACAGAAACTGCTCGCCCTTGACTCGGTTCATGCCTGCTCACCACCGCTGATCAGCAGGTCTTTTTTTTACTACCCTAGAAAGGAGGTGATCCAGCCGCACCTTCCGGTACGGCTACCTTGTTACGACTTCGTCCCAGTTACCAGTCCCACCTTAGGCAACTGCCCCCTTGCGGTTGGCTCGCCGACTTTAGGTGTTACCAGCTTCCATGACGTGACGGGCGGTGTGTACAAGACCCGGGAACGTATTCACCGCAGTATGGCTGACCTGCGGTTACTAGCAACTCCGACTTCATGCAGGCGGGTTGCAGCCTGCAATCTGAACTGAGACCGGCTTTCTGGGATTGGCTCCGCCTCGCGGCTTGGCTACCCTCTGTACCGGCCATTGTAGCGTGTGTGTAGCCCTGGACATAAAGGCCATACTGACTTGACGTCATCCCCACCTTCCTCTGGTTATATGCCAGCAGTCTCGCCAGTAAAGTATAACTGGCAACAAGGGTTGCGCTCGTTGTCGGACTTAACCGAACACCTCACGGCACGAGCTGACGACAGCCATGCAGCACCTGTGTACGCTTCCCGAAGGATCGGTCGCCTTTCGGTCCCCTACGACGTACATGTCAAGCCCAGGTAAGGTTCTTCGTGTAGCATCGAATTAAACCACACGCTCCGCTGCTTGTGCGGGTCCCCGTCAATTCCTTTGAGTTTTAACCTTGCGGTCGTAGTCCCCAGGCGGGATACTTAACGCGTTTGCTTCGGCACTGATGGCCTTGACCACCATTACCTAGTATCCAACGTTTACAGCTAGGACTACCGGGGTATCTAAGCCCGTTTGCTCCCCTAGCTTTCGCCTCTCAGCGTCAGGTACAGGCCAGAAAGCCGCCTTCGCCACTGGTGTTCTTCCCGATATCTGAGCATTCCACCGCTACATCGGGAGTTCCACTTTCCTCTCCTGCCCTCTAGTCGCTCAGTATTGGACGACCTCTCTCAGTTAAGCCGAGATCTGTCACGCCCAACTTGAACAACCGCCTACTTGCCCTTTACGCCCAGTAAATCCGGATAACGCTTGCCTCCTACGTCTCACCGCGGCTGCTGGCACGTAGTTAGCCGAGACTTTTTGCTGTGGTACTGTCCTTTTTCTCATCCCACAGTAAAGGGTTTTACAACTCGAAAGCCTTCTTCACCCACGCGGCGTTGCTGCATCAGGGTTTCCCCCATTGTGCAATATTCCTCACTGCTGCCTCCCGTAGGAGTCTGGGCCGTTCTCAATCCCAGTGTGGCTGATCATCCTCTCAGACCAGCTACCGATCCTCGCCTTGGTGGGCCGTTACCTCACCAACTAGCTAATCGGCCGCAGGCTCATCTCAAAGCGACTCGCGCCTTTCTTCCAGGCTGAGCCTGGATATTATGCGGTATTAGCTGCTCTTTCGAACAGTTATCCCCCACTTTGAGGCAGATTACCTACGTGTTACTCACCCGTCCGCCACTCACCTACGTCGCCCTTACTCACCTTTTTCCCGCTTGAATGATTTCTCATCCTCCCGTTCATCCAGTGACTCCAGGCATTGTCGATGCGTTCGACTTGCATGTGTCAAGCACGCCGCCAGCGTTCATCCTGAGCCAGGATCAAACCCTCCATGAAAAGTTACCCTCTCACGAGAGTTGGTTTCTGACTAAACTCAAGTTCTTGGACTCGCTGTTTCTGTCACTCTTTAGTTGTTAAGGTTCTACCGCTTTGCCCCAGACCCTGTCTCCAGCGCCCTGGCCACGCGGTCACCCGCTCCTGGGTGCATTGATCATTCTACCCGATCCCGCAGCTCCAGTCAAGTCTCCGCAAAACCCTGTATCGTGATCCGCTCCCCCTTGCGGGTGGATAGGCAGTATCGCACATCATTCAGATCCTGTCAAATTCACTCTCGAGTCCCACAACGGGTAACCCCGAGCTCCTTCGGCCGTCTCCGCAGCGATGTCTACCGCCCTATGATCGCTCTAAAGGTGCGTGAGGAGAAAAAGTGATTCCCGCCTCACATCGCGCAGAACCATCTGGTCAAGCGCAACGAGGCGGGATGATACACGGGTCCGGACAGCCTGTCAAATACGCCTTCGGCCTGCGAGCGCCTCCGATAGGGTCATGCGATCGGCATACTCCAGATCGCCCCCTCGGGGCAGGCCCAGTGCCAATCGCGTCACGGGAATGTCCAGCGGCTGGATCAGGCGCGACAGATAGATGGCGGTCGCATCGCCCTCCAGTGTGGGGTTTGTGGCGATAATGACCTCATGCACGCCACCATCGCCCAGACGCTTGATCAGCGGCTGAATCCGCAATTCATCCGGCCCGATACGCTCCATCGGCGAGATATGCCCGTGCAACACATGGTAGAGGCCGTGATAGGTCCCCGTGTTCTCGATGGCGACTACATCCAGGGGCTCTTCCACCACGCATATCGTCTCGCGATCGCGTCGCGCATCGTCGCAGATCTCACAGGGATCTGTTTCACTGATGTTGTAGCACTGAGAACAGACGATTGTCTGGCGATGCAAAGCCAGCAGCGCCTCCGCGAGGCTGACCGCATCTTCCTCCCCTGTGCGCAACAGATGATATGTCAGCCTGGAAGCAGTCTTGGGGCCGATCCCCGGTAGTCTGCTGAGGGCATCAATCAATCGATCGACTGCCCGCGGCATGGACGCCATTACAGCAGGTCACCCACGTTGAGCCCTGTCGCAAAGGGGCTCATCCGTTCCTGAGTGAGCTGAGCAACCTTGGCATGTGCCTCCTGGAACGCAGCCACGATGAGGTCCTGCAACATCTCGACATCCTCAGGGTCCACCACATCTGGCTTGATAGTAACGGACCGAACTTCTTGCGAACCGGTCATTTCGATGGTAACGGCACCGCCGCCCACCGTCGCAGTGACCACTTCCTGCTCAAGGTTGGCCTGCGCCTCTTCCATCTGCGTCTGCAAAGCCTGAAGCTGCTTGAGCATATCATTCTGCCGCCCGCCCGCCTGCGGGGGACGATATTTACCCCGACCTTTACTTGCCATCGAGAAACCTCCTGACGTTACTACGACTCATCTTCCGATAATTCCACCCTGGTCACACGGCCGCCGCGCTGCTCAAGCGCCTTGACGGCAGGGTGGTTGAGAAGCTCCTGCTCGCGCTGCGTGCGGCGATCCACCCGGGTGAATAGACTCTCGTCCGGCGGCGCGGCCGCACGCATGCGCTCTA
>Ga0209270_1003418_pt1 | contig 13799 bp, 13 predicted proteins | sample MTBAKSrepl1MetaG_FD_187456 | JGI IMG/M metagenome (GOLD analysis project Ga0209270, IMG submission 187456) | Enrichment culture microbial communities from Arthur Kill intertidal strait, New Jersey, USA, that are MTBE-degrading - MTBE-AKS1... | ecosystem: Environmental > Aquatic > Marine >...
GTATCTCCGCCTGTCAACCACCCTTGGAGAACCTATGGAAAAAAACTGAATGGCAAGCCTACTGCTGTGATCAATTAGGACATTTCTATTTAGCCAGCATTAGGACATTTCTATTTAGCCTTGACATAAAAAACAAACTTCATAATTTTTGAGTGGTCGTATAAGAATAATTTTTGAATTCACAAACTTACAACAAAACAAATTCTGAAATAAGCACCAAGTCCAGCCGGTCAAAGGGCGGAATCTATGAGATAATAGGCATGAACAAATAATCGGGTCTGAGCGGCAGAACGTGTGGCTCGGTCAGGAGACCTTTGCCAACCTTCCTAATCATTCACTCAGACCAATTTTGAAAGGGAACAAAATGGATAGAAAAGTTGTGATTGCAGGGTCGTGTCGTACCGCGATCGGGAAGATGAGCGGAATGCTCGCCACCGTGCCTGCCGCAAAGCTGGGTGAGGTTGTCATCCGGGAGGCAATCAAACGGGCAGGAATCCAACCATCTGATGTTGATATGGTTTACATGGGCTGCATTCTGCAAGCGGCTCAGGGGCAAAACGTTGCCCGCCAGGCTTCTGTAAATGCTGGTATTCCCGTGGAATCACCGGCAGTGACCATCAACGTAGTGTGTGGGTCTGGTCTTGAAGCAGTCAATATGGCGGCAAGGATGATCTTGCTCGGTGAAGCTGACGTGGTGGTTGCGGGCGGCATGGAAAATATGTCGGCTGCGGCTTACGCGCTTCCCCAGGCACGCGCTGGCTACCGTTTGGGTGACGGCAAGTTGGTCGACACGATGGTAAATGACGGTCTGACTGATGCTTTCAGCCAGCTGCATATGGGCATTACTGCAGAGAATGTTGCTGAGCAGTGGGGCTTGACCCGTGAAGAACTGGACGATTTCTCTGCAAAATCACAGCAAAAAGCAGCCAAAGCCCAGGCAGAAGGCAAATTTGTGGATGAGATTGTGCCTGTTCCAGTGCGAATCAAGAAAGACGTTTTCAACTTCATTGAAGACGAAGGTATCCGTGCTGATGCGACCGCTGAAGGACTGGCAAAACTAAAACCAGCCTTCAAACCGGATGGTGTCGTTACTGCAGGTAACGCCTCCACGATCAATGATGGGGCTGCAGCTGTGGTGGTGATGAGTGAAGAAAAAGCCCGTGAATTAGGTGTAACTCCTGAAGCTATTTGGCTAGGCAGTGCGTTGGAAGGCGTGGAGCCCTCGATTATGGGCATTGGTCCTGTGGCTGCAACCCGGAAACTGGTTGAAAAGCTGGGCATGACGATTGATGATTTTGACATTATTGAAGCTAATGAAGCTTTTGCCGCACAATCTGTGGCAGTCTTACGCGATCTGGGGATCGACAGTGCCAAGGTGAACCTGAATGGTGGTGCCATCGCTTTAGGACATCCCATCGGTGCTTCTGGCTGCCGGATTTTGGTTTCTTTGATTCACGAAATGAAGTGTCAACCGAATGCCAGGTTGGGTCTGGCAACACTTTGTATTGGTGGCGGGATGGGCTGCGCAACTGCTGTCGCGAAACCTGAGGTGTAAGAACATGACCTATGTTCAATATGAATTGAACGGACAGGTTGGAATCCTTACCATCAATCGTCCGGATGCTCTCAATGCGTTGAACAGTGCCGTATTGATGGAACTTGACCTGGTTTTGGACCAGGTTGATCTTGAAAACACTCGCTGCCTGATCATCACTGGAGCCGGTGATAAGGCTTTCATTGCCGGCGCGGATGTAGCAGAGATGAGCAGCATGGATGAAGAACAAGCCAGAGTTTTTGGCGAGTTTGGAAACGCGATTTTCAGAAGAATTGAAAGTTTCCCGATCCCTGTGATTGCTGCAATCAACGGCTATGCATTGGGTGGTGGTAATGAACTGGCCCTCAGTTGCGATATTCGCATATGCAGTGAGAATGCTGTCTTCGGTCAGCCGGAAGCGGGTTTGGGCATCACTCCGGGTTTTGGCGGCACCCAGCGTTTGACTCGTGTGATTGGCTCGACTTCAAAAGCTAAGGAAATCCTCTTCACCTGTCGCAACATCAAGGCTGAAGAAGCAAAAGAAATAGGTTTGGTCAGTGCAGTTTATTCTTCCGAAAGTATGATGGATGAAGCAGTAAAAATGGCAAAGCGCATTGCTTCTCAGGCTCCGATCGCAATTCGCAACATCAAAAAAGCAGTCAATGAAGGGCTCGATCTGTCCATGGAAGACGCCATCCAGTTGGAGGTGGACTTATTCAGCGCTTGTTTTTCCAGTGAGGATCAAAAGGAAGGGATGTTAGCTTTCCTTGAAAAGCGCAAAGAGAAATCTTTCAAGAATCGATAAAAAAACAACCAGCCTGAAAATTTGACAGGCTGGTTTTCTAAGAAAAGGAGAATCTATGAAAGTAGCAGTTATCGGAGCAGGAACCATGGGCGGCGGGATCGCCCAGGCTTTTGCGCAAACCGAAGGGTACGAAGTTATCCTCACCGACATCGACCTGGAATTTGCTCAAAAAGGACAGCAGCGTATTGCCAAAGGGTTGCAAAGCCGGGTTGACCGGGGAAAAATGGAACAAGCAGCCGCTGATCAAATCAACGGTCGAATTAAAGCTGGTTTGCTTGAAGATTGCGGCGATTGCGACCTGATCGTCGAAGCTGTATTAGAAGAGATGGCAGTCAAGAAAGAAACCTTCAAAGCACTTGATGCCATTGCCAAAACTGAATGCATTTTCGCCAGCAACACCTCCTCCTTATCCATTACTGAAATTGCGAAAGGTTTGAACCATCCATTGATTGGAATGCACTTTTTCAATCCTGCTCCGGTTATGAAACTGGTGGAAGTGATCCCAGGTCTCTCCACCTCGCCTGAAGTGGTCGAACGGGTAACCGCAATCGCCCTCTCTCTGGGAAAAACCCCGGTTGAGGTGAAAGAATCGGCTGGATTTGTGGTCAACCGAATTTTGATCCCCATGATCAACGAAGCCGTTGGCATCCTGGCAGAAAACGTTGCCAGCGCCGAGGGCATCGATACCGCTATGAAGTTGGGTGCCAACCATCCAATGGGTCCCCTGGAATTAGGAGATCTGATCGGACTTGATGTCTGCCTGGCAATCATGGAAGTTTTGTTTGAGGAAACCAAGGACAGCAAGTATCGTCCTCATCCTTTGCTGCGCAAAATGGTGCGAGGTGGCAAGCTGGGACGCAAGACTGGTGAAGGTTTTTATAAATACTAAAGACCAACAAAAAAACAGGTGCACTAGATTGGCTGCACCTGTTTTTTTTTATTGTGAATTAAGCCATCAGCTTCAAGTTCATACTGATGATCAAGTCGGCACCAGTGGCTTCCCGAATCTGCTCAAGCGAATATTCAGGGTTTTGTTCGATCAGAACGAAGCCTTTAGCAGTTACCTCGATAACGCCCATTTCGGTGAAAATCAAGTTGACAGCATTAACTGCAGTTAGCGGTAAAGTACATTGTTTCAGCAGTTTGTGTGCACCTTTGGCGGTGTGTTCCATGGCGACAATTACTTTCTTAGCACCGTTCAGCAAGTCCATGGCTCCGCCCATTCCAGGCACCATTTTGCCAGGGACCATATAGTTGGCAATGTCTCCGTTTTCAGCAACCTGAAGGGCGCCCAGCACAGTAATGTCTACGTGTCCTCCTCGGATGATGCCAAATGACATGGCACTGTCGAAGAAACTGCCTCCAGGAACGATGGTAACTGGCATGGCGCCGGCATTAGCAATGCAAGGGTCAAACTGTTCTTCGGTTGGGGCAGGCCCCACGCCAATGAAACCATTCTCTGACTGAAAGAGAACATCTCTGCCTTCAGGAACGAAATTCGCTACCAAGGTTGGCATCCCAATACCCAAATTGACCAGGTCGCCATCTTTTAGTTCCAAAGCAATTCTTCTAGCAATAAACTCCTGCAATTGTTGTTTATCCATCACAGCGCACCTCCATCAACAATGTAATTAACAAACACCCCGGGAACGACGACTTCATCCGGGCACATTTCACCAAGTTGGACGACTTCACGAGCCTCCACGATAGAGATGTCGGCAGCCGCACCCATGTAAGTGTTGAAGTTGCGTGTGGCACCATGAAAAGACAGGTTGCCTTTTACGTCCGCTTTTTCGGCGAATAATAAGGCTACGTTGGCACGTATGGGTTTTTCGAGCAGAAACTTTTCACGATCCACTTCCACGACTTGTTTACCTTCTTCAACCAGGGTACCCAGTCCTGTCTTGGTCAGGACACCGCCCAGCCCAAAACCTCCCGCTCTGATTTGTTCGATCAAAGTGCCTTGAGGTACAAGAACCACTTCAGTCTCGCCTTCCAGCATTTGTCGACCAGTTTCCTTATTTGTGCCGACATGGGAGGCATAAATTTTCTTGAACATTTTGGCAACCACCATCTTGCCGACACCACGATCAACAAAACCTGTATCGTTGCAAATTAGGGTCAAATCCTTGACACCCTTTGCGATCAACGCATCGATCAACCTTTCAGGTGTGCCGACCGCCAGGAAGCCGCCCACCATGACCGTGTCCCCGTCGCGCACGAGGTTTACTGCATCTTCCAAACGAATTAATTTCTCCATTTTTCCTACCTTTTTACCTTTTTTAGTTCTGCTGTTTTCTAGCAGCCAATTCCTGACAGATAAAGCTGGCAACATCATCCGCAAATTTTCCCGGTCCAAAGCCAGCATCGCAGCCTAACTCTTTCGCAAGTTCGTGATTGATCCTTGGACCGCCAATAATGAGCAAGAAGCGTTTCCGAAGGCGTTCCGCTTCCAAAAGTTCGACCAGTTCGGTAAGGTTCTGCACATGCACATTCTTCTGGGTGACGGTTTGGGATACCAGCAGTACATCTGCGTCGAACTCGACCGCCTTCCGGATGAAATCTTCATTGGTGACCTGGCTTCCCAGGTTGAGCGCTTCGAACATTTTGTAACGCTCCAGTCCATAATGCCCGGCATAACCTTTCATATTGATAATAGCATCAATGCCAACAGTATGGGCATCCGTCCCGGTGCTGGCACCAACCACTTTAATTTTTCGCCCAAAATTTTGCTGAATGAATAGATCGGTTTCATCCATAGTCATAACATTGACATCTACTGAATTTACATGCAATTGCGTGTAGTCAATAACATGACTTAGATTTCCATAAACTACAAAAAAAGAAAAACTTTTATCCAATGAGGCATGATGTGAAACAATTGGCTCCTCAATTCCCATCTTCATAGCTAATTGTTTGGCAGCTTCCACAGCTATCTCGTTATCGGGCACTGGAAGCGTGAAGGAGAGCTGCACTTTGCCGTCATTCATCGTATCGCCGTAAGGTTTGAGCCGGGTGAGGTCTAGCGTAGTGTCAATATCAATCTTTTTCCCTGAGTACAATCCACTACTCATATTTCTCTCCTTCTTCGGCTTGAATTTTGTTCAGATGATATCTTTCCGATCCTTCCCGAGACTCTTCCAACAAAAGGGGAACAAAGGGATTGAGGTATTGGTCTTCTTTTGAGACCACACCCGAAAGACCTTTTCCGCCTTCAAAAGGTCGTTTTACACCAGCGAAGCGTCCTTCTTCCAGTGTACGGAACAAACCATCTTTGCGAATGCTCTGAAGCAAATCGAGCGCTAAGTCGAGCACCTCATTAGCACGCTGTTCCATGATTCCTCCCTCCCGGAATTCGATGTCGCTACCAAAATCAGCCAGGCTGGTAGCAATATAGCGGGCATTATCGATTGCCAGCGCGCGATCTGCCATGAATGGCGTATGGATCGCCTCAGTTAACATCCCCAGGAGGTGGATGCGTTGATGGCTGATCACGGTGATCATGTTGAACAAAGTATCCTGAACATAACCTCTAAAAATATTGCCAGTCTTGAACTTGGTTGGCGGCATATATTTGAGCGGTGCATTCGGGAAGATCTGGCGTGCCATCTGTGCCTGGGCATATTCGTACAGAAAAGCATTCTTGAGCTCCGGATTCATTTCGAAGGCGTGCCCAAGCCCCATTTGTTCTTCGGGCAAACCAGCCTGAAGCGCAAATTGTTCGTTAATGAACTGTGATGCAAGTACAGTGTGCGCCTCTTCATACGCATCTGAGGTAGTGAGGTAGTTATCTTCACCTGTGTTGATAATGATGCCGGCGGCTGCATTGATCAGGCGTGAAAAGGATTGGTCGATCAGCGTGCGCTGCATATTGATGTCCCGGAATAGGATCCCATACAAGGCGTCATTGAGCATCACATCCAGGCGTTCAAAAGCTCCCATGACCGCAATCTCGGGCATACATAAGCCGGAACAATAGTTACACAGCCGGATATAGCGTCCCAATTCCTCACCAATTTCGTCGAGAGCTTCCCGCATCAGCCGGAAGTTTTCCTGGGTTGCCATCGTGCCGCCAAACCCTTCAGTAGTAGCACCGTAGGGTACATAATCGAGCAGGCTCTGACCGGTCGTACGGATCACAGCGATCACATCCGCACCTTGCTTGGCAGCCGCTTTTGCCTGGACTATGTCCTCATAAATGTTGCCTGTTGCCACGATCACATAGAGAAGCGGTCCGCTGTGGTCTCCATATCCACGCAGCCTCTCTTCGCGAATGAGGCGATTGATATGAATTCTGGATACTGCTTCTTCTGCTTTTTTCTCTGCCCATAACTGGACCTCAAACGGGTCGACTGAGTCGATTTGAGCTAGATCGAGTTCACCTTGAGCGATTAACTCTGCCAACTCCTGGGGTTCTTTGCCCAATGAGATTGCAGCTTGCCCAAGCCAATAGGTAACACCGTGTCCGAGCAATTGACGTGACATGAGGTGTTCGACAACAACATTGGGTAAAGGCACCCCAATGCTGTCAACACCATCGATGCCAAGCAGACGGCAGATGGAGCGTTCTACGGTTGTGGTGGTGAATTGGCGGGTATAAGCGCTGGTATCTTCCGCGATTTGCCTGGCGGCTTCGCGAGCTTCATCAACCTTTTCCCAATCCAGTTTTAGTGTTGCCATTAATCCTCCAGCCAGGCTGCTTTCATTTCAAGGAGCAGCGCTTCGTCCACTCCCAGCAGCTCGGCAATTTTGATTGCACCGGAAGGAACGGCATGTGTCCCTTCGATTTCTTCCAGTCGAAAATCCATTAAGTTTTGTATCCGACGAACGCGGGTAATATCCTCTCGTTGATCGGCTTTGATCATTGTTGAGATTCCTGTTATTGGTTCATTCGCTTCCTCTTGCTCAGAACCTGGTTTTGCCTGGTAAGCAGGCAGTTGCTGCAATGCTTCCGGGCGTATACCTCTTACCTGGTAAAAGCGAATCCCAGGTTGTGGAGAGACGGGATAGTGGGTGGCGATGAAAAAACTGCTCTCTGATTTTCCGTAGGTTTTGCATACGGCTTGCACGATAGCCGTAGCTTCTGCGGGATTGGTACCCCGGCAAGGCTCGTCCATCACGATGAAGCCTCGTTCAGTTTTACTTCTGCGAAAGTGATCCCGAATATTCACTGCCTCGAGTCCAAAAGAAGATAATCCACGGCACAAGTCGCCCTCCTGACTGGATTCGAAAGCAAAGAAGTCAAACAAGGGTGTTTGCAGGCTCTCACAGACCGGGAAGTAACCCAGTTGCGTCATCAGCAACGCCAGGAAGATTGTTTTTAGGGCGACGCTTTTCCCACCCATATTTGCACCAGTCAAAACTGTCGTGCCTTCATGCAACTCGATCGAGATCGGTGTGAACTTCAGTCCCTGTTTTTCAAGATGGGCAGCTACCTCTGGATGAGAGGCATTCACCAGCATAGCAGGCAGCCCCTTATCCACCAATTGTGGTAAGCACCCACTCCAACGTACTGCCAAATCCGCTTTTGCCAGGCGAAAATCGAGCAAGCCACAAGCTTCTGCGTTGTGCCGCATCTGGGGCAGCCAGGTCGTCAATTTTGCACCCAACTCCCACCGGATACGCTCCTCTTCCTGGTCTTCTTCAGCAATTACCAATGCTCGTTTAGTCAATAAGGTGTTGCGCTGAGCGCCTTTGGACTGGCTTATTTGTCTTTCGAGATCCTTCTTCCTGGTGCGGATTTCGGCAAGTGCTGGGGAATATTCGCTGTAGATATGGAAAGCAGGATTATTCTTACCACAGGGGTCCAGGAGGGCTGACGCGCCAGTTGTGTCTTCAAAATTGACAGAAGCAAATTCTAAAACCTCTGTAAGTTTGCCTAAGTGGTTAAAAATCGCCAAAGCCCCTTTGAGCTCAAAGAATTCGGTGTCGTCCAGTAAACCGCCTTTTTCCAAACGGCTGAAGGTTCCGCGTAATTCACGCAACCGTGCCAGTTGGGTCAATGCTTCGACTATTTGGGAGTGTTTTTCTGTTATCAATCCAGTCAGTCGGTTGACCGCTGCAAGTTCGTGCTCCAAATTCTTTCTTGATTGGTCGTCATAGAAATGCACAGCCTTCTTTAAACGACTTCCCTGGTGTGTTCGGCAATGGCAAGCCTCCAAAACAGCAGGTAAACCGACCTGTTGCAGCAATTCTGAAGTGATCATGACTGATGAATGCATAGTTGGCTCACATGTTGGCAGGTCCGAGATCCACTACCGGAATATTGGTGATTTTCTGGCGCAAAGCTGCCAGCAACGGTTGCGGATTGAGAAGTTGTCCGTTGGAACGGGTTGGATTCAGGCAAACCAGGCGCACATCAAGCGCATCCAGTACTGCCAGTTCGATATTTCGATTACGCAGCTTGTGAGCAGTCTCAGGTTTGAGGAACAAACGTGTACCATCCTCCACAACCAGCACCAGGCTGGCAAAGTGAGGCTCTTTGAGAAGTTCGTTGATCACCTGGTCAGTCACAGCACCGCGTAAAAGGAGGACAAAGGTGTTTTTCCGTAACTCCTTGGAAATATCTTGTCCGAAACCAACCAGGCTGGGCAAGTCGATCGCCGTGCAGTTGACCTGGTGTTTTCCCTGGTTCAACAGGATAGCGCGGGCAGTAGGGTGAGTCTTGATCGCAGCTTCGAGATCCGTGTGAATTTCTGAGTTGATCAATGGAGTCTGAAGCAATTCCAAAGCAAAGGCAGTCTTTTCTGCCAATATTTCCGGTATCGCCGAAGTGCCGGCACTCACTGCCAGTATGGCTGCCTCGCTAAGTCCGGAACCTGCCTGCGATCGACGGGACAGAGCTCCGTCGATGACAAAAAGGCAATCAGGTTCATGCTGGCGGATCAGATCAGAGATGATTGCGATTTCTTCCGATGCGCCTGGTCCTGCCAGCTCTACATAGCCATCGCTTAAGGCTCGGCAGATGATTACCTCACCAAAAGCAGTACGTACATCGCTTAGTTCCAGGATCTCCAGTAACGCGTCGCTGCGTTGCAAAGCATCCTCAGCACTGGCAATCAGGGTGCCGGCAGGGATGTAAATACGCGGTTTTGACCGACCGTTGAGGATATCCTCGGATTCACCATCTCTACCAATCGAAGTAAGTGCCAGCGGACGCGTTCGACCAGAAGTTTGCCAGGCGGAAACGATGTGATTCAGGCAGGTGGTTTTACCAGCATTTTTAGACATGCCGATCAAAGCCAGGGATTGTAGATCCTCCAGCCCTGCCAGGTCGAGCAAACCTGAGTTTGCTTCCATCGTTAACGCGTTCATAATCGTCGTCTATTCCTTATGCTTCCTGCGATTACGCGCCAAACCGACTGGTTCCAGCGTCATTCGTTGACCAGCAAGCAATCCAGCAACACCTATAAGTTCAATTTCTTGTTCGCCGCGGCAGACCGGGCATTGACATTCGTTCTTGTATTCATCTGGCTCTTTGTAGGTTGTGATTACGCCCTCAAAATTGCGCAAAACAATGTGGTTAGGACTTTGTGAGATCAGGTAATCGGGCATAACCGGAATCTTGCCACCTCCACCGGGAGCATCCACCACATAGGTTGGTACGCAAAAGCCGGAAGTGTGACCACGCAAGCCCTCGATGATCTCGAGACCCTTTGCGACTGGTGTACGGAAATGAGAAAGCCCGAGGGAGAGGTCACACTGATAGATGTAATAAGGCCGGACTCGCATGTAAACGAGACCGTTCACCAGTTTTCGCATCACATGCACGCAATCGTTGACACCCCGTAATAAAACGGACTGATTACCCAATTGCACGCCAGCATCGGCCAGCATGCTGCAAGCCAACATGGAATCTGGTGTGATTTCATTGGTGTGATTGAAGTGTGTGTTAAGCCAGACAGGATGATACTTGCGAATCATGGCACAGAATTCGGGGGTGATTCTCTGAGGGAGCACCACAGGCGTACGCGTGCCGATGCGGATGATCTCGACATGGTCAATCTTGCGTAATTCAGAGAGAATGTATTCGAGACGGTCATCGCTCATTAATAACGCGTCACCGCCAGACAGCAAGACGTCCCGCACAGCTGGTGTGTTACGAATGTATTCGATACAATCGTCAATTTGCTGGCGTGTTCTGGCACCGTCTTTTTGTCCAGCCAAACGTCGGCGCGTGCAGTGACGGCAATACATGGCGCATTGATCGGTGATGAGGAAGAGCACACGATCAGGGTAACGGTGGGTGAGACCCGGCACAGGTGAGTCCCCGTCTTCTTCCAGCGGATCTTCTAGGTCTTCCGGGCTGCGATAGGCTTCATTGCCGGTTGGCACAGCTTGCTTTCTCACCGGGTCGTTGGGATCATTGGGGTCGATCAGGGTCAGGTAGTAAGGTGTGATTGCCATGCGGAAGGTTTCCAGGGCTTTCCGGCAACCATCTTCTTCCTCGGCTGTGAGCGGCAAGTATTTTTTGAGCGTTTCGACATCAGAGATTCGATGTGAGACTTGCCAGTGCCAGTCGTTCCATTTTTCTTCGGGGACGTCTGGAAAGAGTTCTCTCCTTCTGGCTTCACCCTGTTTGTTGATATATTTGTCTTCAGCTTTCATAACCTGGCTCCTCTGGTTATGAACAAGAATGCTGCACTCGCAGCATCCATGTTCTAAAAGTTAGATATAGTTCTTCTCGAATATCTCACGCAGAGCCTGAGATTCACGCAGTTCCTGCAGGGTAATTTCGGCATGGTTCTTAGTGTAGCCGTTGCCGATGATCATGTTTACGTCTTTGCCGATCCCTTCAGCGCCCAAAGCAGCACGGGTGAAGCTGGTGGCCATGCTAAAGAAGTAGACCAATCCGCCATCTCGTACTGGCAGAATGGTGGACATTTCGGTTCCTTCGATGTTAACCACATTAATGGCGACATCATATTCCTTGCCATCGTTGGCTTCCAGAGCTTTTTCGAGCACCTCAACCGGGTTGGCGGCGTCGGCAACGAAATATTTGTGGACAAATTTATTATCCAGCAGGATTCTTTCATACTTATTGTTGCGGCTCATTCCAACCACGTTACCACAGGGTCCAACACGCTTCATCGCTTCGTAACCACAGAGCATACCGCTCTTACCACCAGCTCCCAAGATCAACACGGAGTCGCCAGGTTTGACGATATTTGCAGTTTGGGCAGGTGCACCGGCAACATCCAGGGCTGCCAGGGCAAGTGCTTCGGGCATGTCATCGGGGAGTTTGGCGTAAATGCCGCTTTCAAACAAGATTGCCTGACCCCTGATATCCACCCGGTCGATTTCAGGGTGAATGGCCAGGATCTCGTCGATGTGCAGGGGAGTGAGCGAAAGGGAAACCAGGGAAGCAATGCGATCACCGACCTTGATGTCGCGATCTTTCAGCGCCGGACCGACTTCGGCAATGCTGCCCATCAGCATACCGCCGGAGCCAGTAATCGGATTTTGCATTTTGCCACGTTCGGCAACGATGCCCAAAATCATTTCCCGCAATTGTTCTTCATTGTGCTCTGAGGCGGCCCAAAGCTGCCGGAAACTGGCAGAATCGATATTGAGAGCTGAGACATCGATCAGAATCTCGTTATCGTAGATCTCCATGGTGTTATCGATCTTTTTCGCAGCTTGCGGAAGCAGCCCTTTTGGCTCGATAACGCGGTGTGCGCCGTACTTATTGCCCATTGTCATAAATAAAATCCTCCAATTATTGTTTCGATTAATGAATACGCCCAGGCATGCCCAGAATCTGGCGGGCTTCTGCCGGCGTTGCGATTTCAAGGTTCAGTTCTTTGGCGATCCGGACGATGCGTTCAACAAACTCAGCGTTGGAAACGCCCATCCGTTCCCGGTTGTATTTCAGGTTGTCTTCAAACCCAACCCGTACATGGCCGCCCAGCAGCATACCCATCACGTTCATGTCAAGCTGACAGCGCCCAACACCTGTGACAGTAAAGGTTGCTTCCGCAGGAATAGATTCAGTCAGGAATAGCAGGTCGCGGGGTGTACCGGTAGCTCCGCCATTCACGCCCAACACAAAGTTGAAATGTAACGGTTGCTTGATATGCCCTTTACGGACAAGGCGTAGTGCCATATCAATATGACTCTTATCAAAGCACTCCAGCTCGGGTTTGATGCCGCGTTCATTCATGCGAGCGGCAAATTCGATGATCATGTTCTCGGTGTTCACAAAAATATCATCACCGCCAAAATTCATTGTTCCGCAGTCCAGGCTGGCCATTTCAGGGTTTAGCTCGGTGGGTTGCAGTCGTTCTTCAGCAGTCATACCGGTTGCGCCGCCAGTAGAAGGTTGGATGATCGCATCAGGGCAGGCTGCCTGGATGGCATCAATCAAAACACGGAAGCGTTCACGGTCCTGGGTGGGGGTGCCATCGTCAAAACGGGCATGCAGATGAATGATGGCTGCACCAGCTTCGTAAGCTAATTTGGCCTCACGAACATATTGTTCGACCGTATAGGGGACAGGAGGGTTCATCTCCTGGGTTACCTCAGCACCGCTTATTGCAGCAGTGATGATCACTTTGTGGGTACTCATTACTCTCTCCTTCGAAAATGTGATGCCTGGTTTTATCCGAGGCGTTGTTTATCTTTTGGGGTCACACAGGTACCGCTCGCCCGGCAAACCAGGATCGGTTCTGCCAGCACATCGGCAGCAGAATCACTGAGATCAGGTCTGGGGGCGATCACTTTCCAGGCTTCAAAAGCCATTTTGCGAGAGGTGTTACCTTCAGCGGTGATCCAGCCCTTGGCTTCGATGAAATCGCCTGCGTACACAGGAGCCAGGAATTCAATGTTGTCATAAGCCCTGAAGAGCCCCTCATCACCATCCCGGCGGATGAGTAATTCGGTGGCAACGTCACCAAAAAGCTTGGTCATAAAGGCACCGTCAACCAGCCCTCCGCCATAGTGGGCGTGTTCAGCTCCAATTCGCAATCTGATTACAGCTTCGTTCATCGTCTCTCCTTTAGATTAAAAAGCGCTATGTGTCAGAAAGAACACATAGCGCTCCATGCAATCGCATGACAGTGGCCGAAATTGCTTCGGGACACCAAGGCGGGGGAGAGGACTCTCCTTTAACCCTTCGGCAACGGATAATTCGATTCTTCTCCCAGTCCTGAGATACTTTCGAAGTTTCTACGCGATCCGCCGCGCCTCTATTTTAAGATATTCAATTTTCCAGACCCAAGTCTGTAAAGCAGATTATATCTGAAAAGGAAATTTGTTGGAAGGGTACCCGCATTAGTTCAACTAAAATGTTACTGAAATGCTATCGTTAGGTCAAATGAAAATGTTACCGAGGTGGCGATGGCAGAAACGGATCCAATGACAATTAGTGAACGACGCAAATATATTCATAAAGTCTGGGGGCGTTATCGGGATAGTACCAAACAAGAAAAAAGTCGGCTGCTGGATGAAGCAGTGAAAGTC
>Ga0209270_1003430_pt1 | contig 13766 bp, 10 predicted proteins | sample MTBAKSrepl1MetaG_FD_187456 | JGI IMG/M metagenome (GOLD analysis project Ga0209270, IMG submission 187456) | Enrichment culture microbial communities from Arthur Kill intertidal strait, New Jersey, USA, that are MTBE-degrading - MTBE-AKS1... | ecosystem: Environmental > Aquatic > Marine >...
CCGATCCATAAGCCGAGCCCGATGACCAGAAAGACGCTGGTCAAAAGAATGGTCCCGATCAGCAATTTCCTGCTTTCGGTAAATTCAAGAGCGCTGACATCATAAACCAGATAAAGCGGATCTTCACCATCCGACCAGTTGTTTATCAGGATATGATATTCAACTTCACCGTTGTACCTTTCGTAAAACCCTGCTCCCAGCCCCTCGACCATTTGTCTGACCCAGGGCTCCATTGTATTCATGCCAAGGTAGGCTTTAATATGATCGGAAGAAGGCTCCGGCAGGGCGATGTCAATCTGAAGCTGCCGGGCAAAAGATTCGGCTTCTTTGGTTATGCGCTGATTGATAAGGTTGTCGTCGATAAAGTCCAGTGAAACATAAACGATGGCGGCAAACACCGTGCCGAGCACCGCGCCGAAAATGCAGTACGAAATGACGATTCGCATCCTCAGGCTATGTCGAAATTTCATCGGAATCCACCAGACGATATCCCAGTCCGTGAAGAGTTTGAATCAAGGGCGTCCCAAACGGTTTGTCAACGGCATGGCGCAGGGCGTAGATATGGCTTCGCAAGGCATCGCTCCCCGGCGGCATATCCCCCCACAAGGCCTGCTCCAGATCGGTTCGTTTAACCGCATTCGGATAAGCCTGCATCAGAATCTGAAGAATTTTCAGACACACCCGATTGAGCTTGATTTCCTTTCCGGCCCGGTAGACCTTCATCCGGCCCGTATCAAATGCTAAATCAGCCACACGTAATTGTTGGGATATTCCTTCCGATCGCCGTACAAGTGCGCCTAAACGGGCGGTCAATTCCTCAAGCGCAAAGGGTTTGACCAGATAATCATCCGCGCCGGCATCAAATCCCTCGAGCTTGTCGTCCAGGGTGTCGCGCGCCGTTAGCATCAGAACGGGCGTCTGTTTTCCCCCTTCTTTTCTGAGCTTCCGGCAAAACGTCAGGCCGTCCATTCCGGGCAGCATGACATCCAGAATGATGACATCATAATCCTGGGTAATCGCCAGGTGCAGCCCGCCGATTCCATCCATTGCAAAATCAAGCGTATGCCCGCGATCTTCCAGGTAATCGGCAATATTTTCGGCAATATCCGGATTGTCCTCAACAATCAGAATCCGGACGCCCGGTGGTTTTTTAAGACGGCTCATCGATCAATTAGATTCCTGTGAAATAAATTTCGGCCGCCTGCGGAATTAAAATTTTCCGTGCCGCACGATCTCGCCTTCTATAAGATAGATCACTTCTTCGGCGATATTGGTGGCATGGTCGGCGATCCGCTCCAGGTGGCGGGAAATCAGGTACTGGTTGATGAGAAAGGCTTCTTCATCGGAATGTTTCCGCAGGGCCTGCTTGGTGAGTTGGTAAACCTCTTTTTGAATGTTATCGACCTCGTCATCCATGGTGAGAACTTTAAATGCCAGATCCAGATCCAGATTCACCAGAGCGTCCAGGCTCATTTTGAGCATGCTTTCGGCCTTCTGGGCCATCTTGGCATAATCATAATAAAAGCTGGAGATTTTGCGTTTTGCCAGGCTCTCCACCCGCTCGGCGATATTGACGGCTTCATCACCGATTCGCTCCAGATCATTATTGATCTTGATCACCGCCACGATAAAGCGCAGATCGACAGCCACCGGCTGATGCAGTGCCAGAACTTTCAGGCATTCTTCTTCAATGTCGACTTCCATTTCATCAATTTTGTGATCATCGTTGATGATTTTCTTGGCGATCCCGGCATCTTTCAGCTCAATGGCCTTAATCGCCATACGAACTTCATCTTCCGCCATGGCGCCTAAAGAAAGAATCAGCTTTTTTAATTTTTCAAGTTCGCGGTTAAAGTGCTTGGTCATGGATGAGGTCTCCGCTTAGCCCGGATATTTCACGAAGTGCATTCGTTCATTTGCAAGGCACTCCGGGGTGCAGCTGTACTTTTCGTACCGCAAGCCCCGGATAACGCAGCAAATGGGCGAATGCGCTTCGCCCGGAGGGTGAAAATTTTTCAGATATTTGTCTTATTTTAAATGCTGTGACAAAGTGTACCCTTTTTATTTGCCCCATAATGGTGTCTAATCGACCATTGTTATGATCTTTTAAAAGCCTGCTGAAAAATTTTATGAAATAACCGGGTCAGCCGAAACGCCCGGTGATATAATCCTGGGTGAGTTGATGCCTCGGCCGGGTAAAAATTACCGGCGTGGGCCCGACTTCGATCAGATCGCCCATATGAAAGTAGGCGGTGCGCTGGGAAACCCGGGCCGCCTGCTGCATGGAATGGGTGACAATCACAATCGTGTACTGTTTTCGCAGCTCGTCCATCAGGTCCTCAATCACGGCCGTGGCGATGGGATCGAGCGCCGAGCAGGGTTCGTCCATCAGGATGATCTCAGGGCTGACGGCGATGGCCCGGGCGATGCACAGGCGCTGCTGCTGGCCGCCGGAAAGGCCCGTTCCGGGACGGTTCAGAATGTCTTTGACTTCGGTCCACAAACCGGCTTTTATCAGGGAGTTCTCGACAATTTCATCCAGCTCGGCTTTGTCTTCGGCCAGGCCGTGGATGCGGGGTCCGTAGGCCACATTATCATAAATGGATTTGGGAAAGGGATTGGGCTTCTGAAACACCATGCCGACCTGCGCCCTCAGGGGAACCACATCGACGTCTTTGGCATAGATGTTCTTTCCGTCCAGCAGAATTTCTCCGCTGATGCGGCACCCCGCAATGGTATCGTTCATCCGGTTCAGGCAGCGGATAAAAGTCGATTTGCCGCACCCGGACGGCCCGATCATGGCCATCACCTCGTTGCGCCCGATTTCAATCGATACGTCCCTGATGGCATGGATGTCGCTGTAATGGACATTGACATTGCGGCAAATCATGCGCGGATCGGCGGTAGCGATATCGCCCACCGTTTTGCGGCTGTCGCGGCTGACAAGCTTGGCCCCTTCGATCGGTTTGGCTGACGGAGACGAATTTTTTTTGGGCATCTTTAATTCTGATGGCAATGATCCGGAAACCGGAATCGGTTCAACAAGATTCATACATCACGTTCGATATAAATTTATTTAAAGTCAAAGTCAATTAAATGAATAAAAATCGACCGGATAGCAGCAGCGCTGCCATCCGGTCGATCCTATCAAACCCGGCGCCTATTTGACCGGCTCTAATTTTTTAAGGTTTTTCACCGCTTCACGGACCTGCTTACGCTCCCCTTCCGGCATGGGAATCAATCCTTTTTCACTCAGATAGCCGTCTTTGCCCCAGGCTTTTTCGCTGCTGAACTCATCCAGGTACTGCCGGATTCCCGGGATCACATCCACATGCGCACCCTTTACATAGAAGAAGAGCGGACGTGACAGGGGATACTTGCCGTCGGCAATGTTTTCAAAGGTCGGCTGAACATGGTCCACATAAGCGCCCTGAATCTTGTCGATGTTCTGATCCAAAAAACTGAAACCGAAAATCCCGACCGCATTGGGATTGGTTTCGAGCTTCTGCACGATCAGATTATCGTTTTCGCCGGCCTCGATATAGCTGCCGTCTTCACGCACGGTTTCGGTTACGGCTTTGTGTTTTTTCTTGTCCGACTTTGCCAGCGCCTTGATGGCGGCAAATTGATTGGCGCCTTCCAGCATGGCCATTTCAACAAAGGCATCGCGGGTTCCGGAGGTCGGCGGCGGACCCAACACCTCTATTTTAACGTTCGGCAGCGATGGATTGACGTCTCTCCAGGTTTTATAGGGATTGGCAATGAACTTACCCTCCGCCTTGGGATCCGGCACTTCCTTGGCCAGCGCCATGAAAATCTCCTTGCGGGTGAGCTTCATGGCAGCCGTTTTTTTGGAGTTTGCCATAACGATGCCGTCATAGCCGACCTTGACCTCGACAATGTCCGTGACGCCGTTTTTGACGCAGTCATTATACTCCGAAGACTTGATGCTGCGCGATGCATTGGTGACGTCCGGATGCTGAACGCCGACGCCGCTGCAAAACAGTTTAAAACCGCCGCCTGTTCCGGTCGATTCAATCTTGGGGGTTTTGTAAGCACTGCCCCGGCCGAATCTTTCGGCCACGACCGTTGAAAAAGGATAGACCGTCGAAGAACCGACGACGCTGATGTAATCCCTGCTTGACTGGGCTTGGGCGGGGCCGAACACCCCGGCAATAAAACACACGACTAAGACCGACAATAACGCTTTATTCATCTCTTTTTTTCCTCCTGTTTTAATTTTAAATTTAGGCATCAGAAAGCTGCCCCTCCAAAACTTATTGATCAGTACAGTAAGGAGGAAATGTTAGGGAATTATTCAGATCCGAATAGTTTACAATTAAGGTTCTTCTCCAAACCAGTTGGAGAAGAGGGGCCAAGGATTCAAGCGTTTGTATTCCTACTATACACTCGACCCCTGAACCTTTGGAATCCTTTTCCTGTCTTACCAGCGTCGCTCGAATCGTTTTCGCAAAAAGACCGCGGTGGCATTCATGACGCCCAGAAACAGCAGCAGGACCATGATGGCCGCCGATGTCCGCTCCAGAAACGCCCGCTCCGGACTGTCGGCCCACAGGTAAATCTGGACCGGCAGGACCGTGGCCGGATCGGTAAACCCGGCCGGGACGTCGACGATAAACGCCACCATCCCGATCATCAAGAGCGGCGCCGATTCACCCAATGCGCGGCCCATCCCGATAATCGCGCCCGTGAGCATGCCCGGCAGCGCCAGCGGCAGAACATGATGGGCGACCATCTGCATCCGCGACGCGCCGACGCCGAGGGCCGCCTCGCGGATCGAAGGCGGAACCGATTTTAAGGCCGAACTGCCGGCAATGATGATGGTCGGCAGGGTCATGAGGGACAAGACCAGCCCGCCGACGATGGGGGCTGAACGGGGAAGACCGAAAAAGTTCAAAAAAACGGCCAGTCCCAGCAGGCCGAATACGATGGACGGCACCGCCGCCAAATTGTTGATGTTGATTTCAATGAGATCCGTCCATCGGTTTTTGGGCGCAAATTCCTCCAGATAGACGGCCGCGGCCACCCCGATGGGAAACGACAACAGCAGCGTGACCAGCAGGGTATAAAACGAGCCCATGACCGCCCCGCGTACGCCGGCCTGTTCGGGCTCGCGGGAATCTCCGGCCGTAAAAAAAGTTCGATTGAATTTCTTCTGAATTTTGCCGGCCGCCTTCAAACGGTCTATCCACTCGAGCTGCATCGGGCTGAACCGGCCGACGCTTTCCGGCACCTCTCTCCGGAAATGGCCCTTGATCAGCATGTCCACGTCGTCATCCGCCGGCACCCACACCGGCAGGGTTTTCCCGATGAACTCGGGATGTTTTAAAACCATATCGCGAAGCTGGTAAATCGCACCGGAACTGACGAGACCGTACAATAAGCGACTGTCCGTCCGGCTCCGGACTTCCGGAAACAGGGCCGACAACGAATTTCTGATAATCGCGCCGTAGTCCGCCTTGGCCAGCGCCTCCTGATTGAGAATTTCCGGGTCCAGAAAAAAATCCAGCCGGACGAAGGTCTGCTGAAACGCTGTGTATCCCTTGGAAATGATGTCGGCGAACATCACGGCTAAAAACAGCATGCTCAGCAGGATGGCCGCAAGACCGCAGGCTTTAAAGCGCCTCTCCGTCCGGTAGCGCCTTGCCAGGCTTCGATTTACGACGGTTTGGGCCCAATCGGATTTTTTTTCGGTGCGGCTGTCTTTATTCATATTGTTCCCGGTATTTTCGCACCACCCGCAGGGCGATGATGTTCAGCAGCAAGGTTACGGTAAACAGGAGCAGCCCGAGAGCAAACGCCGCCAGGGTCTTGGGGCTGTCGAACTCCTGGTCGCCCACCAGAAGGGTCACGATTTGAACGGTTACGGTCGTTACCGCCTTTAAAGGGTTTACCGTCAGATTGGCCGAAAGGCCGGCCGCCATAACCACAATCATGGTCTCGCCGATGGCCCGGGATACGGCCAGCAGGATCCCGCCCACAATGCCGGGAAGCGCCGCCGGAATGATCACTTTCCGGATGGTTTCGGACGGTGTGGCCCCCAGGCTGTAAGAACCGTCGCGCAGGGACTGGGGTACGGCGTTGATGAAATCATCCGAAAGCGACGACACAAAGGGAATGATCATAATCCCCATAACCGCGCCGGCCGCCAGGGCGCTTTCCGATGATACGCTCAAGCCCAGTTGGCCGCCGACGCTGCGGATAAAAGGGGCCACGGTCAGTGCCGCAAAAAAACCGTACACCACGGTCGGAATTCCCGCCAGGATTTCAATCAGCGGTTTGGCCGCTGCTCTGAATTTTTTGTTGGCGTACTCGGACAGATAGATAGCCGACATCAGACCGATCGGCACCGCCACCGTCATGGCAATCACCGTTATCAGCAAAGTGCCCATAAAAAGGGGGATCGCCCCGAACGCTCCGGAAGAACCGGCCTGATCGGCCCGCAGGGCCATTTGGGGGCTCCATTTCAGACCGAACAGAAATTCATAAATGGGCACCAATTGGAAGAAGCGGATGGACTCATATAAAACTGATAGAACGATGCCGATCGTCGTGAAAATCGCAATGGTGGAGCAGAAAATCAGTAGATATTGAATGATGGTTTCAACCTGATTGCGGGCTCGCAGCGACGGCCGGATTTTAGAACGGACAAACACGAGGCCTGCAATGCTCAGCGCCAGCACGATGACGGCTAAAGCGGCGCGGCTGACGGTCTGCAGGCGCTGGTAATGGTCGGCGGCAGCCTGCATGGCCGGGTTGATATTCCCCGAAACGATGTTTCCCGCCACTAGATTTCTGATGTCGTTTAAGACCAGGCTCATCCGGTCGGCCGGAAGGCTGCCAATTGACGCCGGCAGTTCCGACAAAACCAGACGGCTGATCACACGGTCCTGAGAAACCTGCCACAGCCCGAACACCAGCAGAGCGGGAATTGCGCACCAGATGGCGGTCAGCGCCCCGTAGTAAGTGGGACGGGAATGCAGCCGCACGGCCCCGGCAACATTAAAAGCCCGCCGCCGGCCGGCGAAGTAACCGAAGGCAGACACGATCAATAGGATGAATAATAAGGTATAAGCTGACATATTGGGTTTATGAATTATTTATTTTGGGTGCTTCTCCCATTTAGTCCACCCGCCCGGTAGCCTGTTACGGTGGACGGATTGGAAGAAAGGTTTCCAGGATTCCAGGGGCCGAGGGTTCAAGCGTCTGTTTTCTAATTATTTTATCAAAACCTTCCATTCTTTATAGTTGTCAGCATTTCACTTGAACCCTGGAACCCTCAACCCCTTGAGTTCTCCCCAGATTACCAATCCGGAGATGAGTTTTACCGTTTCCGCTAATATGATCCCGGATTGTTAAAGTTGTGTTAGGCTTGAGTTAGAATTCGGCAACGCGTCGTCATGCATCGGTAAAAAAATGCTGAAGGTGCTCCCGGCGCCCGGCGAACTTTCCACCGTAACCCGACCGCCATGCGCCTGAACGATGTGTTTCACAATGGCAAGCCCCAGGCCGGTGCCGCCCAAGCTGCGGCTGCGGGCCTTATCCACCCGGTAAAATCTTTCAAAAATACGGTCAATGTGTTGTTTGGGGATGCCGATGCCGTGGTCTTTGAAATGAACGGCGGTTTCAAATGCGGCGGTCTTTAAACAGGATATTTGGATGGTGCTCCCCTCCGGGGAGTATTTGACGGCGTTGTCGATGAGGTTCACGGCCGCCTGTTCGAAAAGAACCGGGTCAATCCGGGCGGTCAATCCCTTGTCACAGTTCAGTTCAATCGAAATGTTTTTTTCCTCAGCTTTTGACTGGCAGACATGGATGGCGCTCTTCAGCACGCCCCCCAATCCGACGGTTTCAGATCGGATCTCCTTTTTTTCAGTCTCCTGCTCGATGCGAGCAAGATTCAGCAGATCATCCACGATTGAATTGAGCCGATCCACATGTTTGGCGACAATGCCGAGAAAGCGCTCGGCTTCCTGGGGACTTTCAACGGCGCCATGCTGCAAAGTCTCGACAAAACCCTTGATGGCGGTCAGCGGCGTTTTGATCTCGTGGGAGACATTGGCGACAAAATCCCGGCGTATATTTTCCAGTTTGCGGACGCGGGTCACGTCATGCAGCACCACCAGAATTCCGGACCGGCTACCGGCGCGGTCATGCAGCGGTGTGGAGGATGCGCTGATAATCCGGGGCTCATCATGTTGACGCCAGGACAGATCCGATTCCCAATAGCGCCCGGCGGCCAATGCAATTTTGATGAACCCCTGAAAATCCATATTGCGGATGACTTCCTGAATCAAACGCCCCTGGAAATCCCGGGTCTTGCCGTTGAACATGCGGGCGGCCGCCGCATTCAGATTGAGCACCCGCTCGTCCGGATCAACGGCCATGACGCCTTCGACCATGCTGGAAAGTACGGCTTCAAGTTCCGTGCGCTGCTGGTCGATGGTTTTAATTTTATCCTCCAGTTGGCCGGCCATGTGATTCAACGACCTGACCAGACCGCCGAGCTCTTCGGTTTCGGCGGAAGGCAGCCGATATTTGAGCTCGCCCCGGGCAAAATGCTCGGCGCCCTTTTTAATTTTTTCAATCGGCCGGGTAATATAGCGTGAAACCAAAAGGCTGGCGCCGGCGGTCAACAGCGCCACGATCAACCCTCCCAAAGCAATTTGAATGCGCACTTTCTTTAAGGCGCCTTCGACGATGGCAATCGGAAAGGCGGTCCGGATGATCGCCCGAATGCTGCCGTTTTTTTGTAAAGAAACGGCCACATACATCATATTCTGTCGAAAGGTGCGGCTGTATCGGGTCGAACTCCCCAAACCCAGTTTCATGGCCTGGAGAACTTCCGGCCGGCGGCCGTGGTTTTCCATATTCTGAGGATTTTCATCGGTGTCGCCGACCACTTCGCCGCCGGGAAGAATCACGGTAATCCGGGTCTCGGTCAGCCGCCCGATTTTCTTGCAATTAGAATCGATGGCCGCCGAATCCAGGGGAGACAGATGGGCTTCAATATGTTTTTCAAACAAATGCGCCCGGGCTTTGAGATCTGTTTTAACTTGGTCCAGATAGAACGTGCGCAGGGCATCGATGGCATACCAGCTTATAGAAATGACCGAAACAACGACGATCAGCAGGTAGGTGGGATAAAGCCGCCAAAACAGTCGCTTGGTTTTTTTCCCCCGAATCACGGCTGCTCCTTGAAGCGGTAGCCGACCCCCCGGACGGTCTCGATATGATCACCGCAAGCGCCCAGTTTTTTTCTGAGACCCACAATCTGGACATCCACGCTGCGATCGGTTACCGGGTAATCGCTGCCGCGCACCGCATCCACAATCTGGGTGCGGGTAAAGACCCATCCCGGCCGTTTCGCCAGGTAGTAAAGGACCTGAAACTCGGTATAGGTCAGTTCAACCGGATTGTCGTTAACCGTTACGCTTCTTCTGCCCGGATGAATGCGAATCTCGTTAATCTGAACGATGCTGCCGTCATCCTCATTTTTTTTGTCATGCCGCCGGAAGACCGCCCGAATTCGGGCCAGCAGCACCCGCGGACTGAACGGCTTAGTAATGTAATCATCCGCCCCCAGCTCCAGGCCGGTGACGACATCGGCTTCTTCGCCTTTGGCTGTCAGCATGATGATGGGGATATGGCGGGTTCTGACATCGTTTTTGAGATTGCGGGCGACTTGCAGGCCGTCGATACCCGGCAGCATCAAGTCCAGAACGATCAGGTCAGGCTTTTCGATGCGGGTTTTTTCAACCGCCTTTTCACCCGTGGCGGCACATATAACCGGATACCCTTCCCTGGCAAGGTTATGCCGGACTAGTTCCAGGATATCCTCCTCATCGTCCACCACCAGAATTTTTTCTTTCGGCATGTTCCCCTCTTGATATGGACGTAAATTCCTAACTTCTGATCCAGGCGGCGGCAATGATGAAGCCGCTGACGAGGAGGAAAGCGGTTTGACAGCTTGACGAAACCGGCCGTTTGATGAAAAAACAATACACCAAACCGGCCGCAATTCCGGAAACAAAGCCGAACAGGTGCGCCATCAAATCCGAATGCTCCCCTGAACCCAGAATCCCCAGAAGCGCCAAGCCCCCGCATAAGGGCAAAAAGGTCTTGAATCGCTCGCCCGGCCTGCCGAATTTCCTTGCAAACTGGTAGGCGCTCAGGATGCCGATGGCGCCGAATATGGAAGTCGAAGCCCCGACTGAAATATGACCGCCGGCCTGCAGGGCGGCATTGATCAGATTTCCCGCAATTCCGGTGGATAGGATCATAAACCAGCCGACCCCCAGCCCCATAGTCGAACAGACGAACGAACCAAATATGGAAACCCCGACCATATTGGCCAGGATGTGCATGGCATTTGCATGGAGCATAAGCGCTGTGGTACTTCGGTATAATTCCCCCTTCATGATATGAAATGCGGACGCTCCATATGCCCGAATAAAAAACTCCCTATTATCCGCAAGATCTATGGCGGCATGAAGCATCAGCAAACCCATAGCCACCCATACGCCGGTAAACGTTCTTTGGTATTCACCCTCGGCCAAAGAGGGGCTTGCTTCCGGCCGGCTATGATTTTCATCCATATATTTTTGAATCGCATCTAAAGCCTTTTCATCATCCGCATCACGCACCCATAAGGCCCATCCCTCTTCGCCTCGCTCCGGCTTATGTGAAATATGGACAGCCGAAAGGACCAAGTTGTAGGTATCGGCCTCGTCTTTGGACAGGTTTTTTATGATGGTTGACATAATGTTGTTAACATTACAGATGCGGCTTCTTCAAGGCAAGCAAAAAACAAAATCATAACAGCGGATAGAATACCGCTGCTACGCTATAATGATCAAAGCTCTTCCGGCGTAAACGCAGTCACATCATCGATTTGTGCCGCATCGGCAAAGAGCATCACCAGGCGGTCGATTCCCAGGGCGTTGCCGGCAGCCGGCGGCATATCGCCCAGGGCTTCTAAAAACTTTTCCGGCAGGGGATAGGCTGCCCTCTCGAAGGCGGCACGCACCTGTTCGTCGATTTCAAAGCGGCGTCGCTGCTCGATCGGATCGATCAGTTCACTGAAGGCGTTACACAGCTCCAGCCCGCACACATACAGCTCGAAGCGCTGGGCCAGATCCGGATGGCCGGGCTTCAGGCGGGCCAGGGCGCCCTTTGAAGCCGGGTAGTCATAGAGAAATACCGGCTTTTCATTCCCCAGGCGCGGTTCGATTTCAAAGGCGATGGTTTCATCAAAGCGGTCATTTAAAAGCGCCTCTTCCAGCGACTGCGAGGCATACAAACGGAAGGCTTCGGCAACCGTGAGGCGCTCCCAGGGCGGCGTCAAATCTATATGGCGGCCCTGGTAAACCAGCTCATCTTTAGAATCCAGCGCCCGGGCCGCAAACAACAGCAGGTTTTCACACTGCGCCATCATATCGACATAATCCATGCCGGCGCCGTACCATTCCAATAGGGTGAATTCCGGCAGGTGTTTTGCCCCGCGCTCCTTTGCCCGGAAGCATCTGCAGATCTGAAAAATGCGGGGATAACCGGCTGCCAGGAGGCGCTTCATACAAAGTTCCGGCGAAGTATGCAGAAACCAGTCCCCGGACATTTCGGCCTCGATGTGGGCCTCGGGGGCAATGACCGGAACGCGATGGGGAGTCTCGACCTCCAGATAGTCCTGCTCATAAAAAAACTGCCGGACCGCTTGAATGATGTTGGCCCGCAGCTCTATATTGGTTTTTATGTCTGTTTGCCGGTATGAACGCACGTATGGATCCAAATTAAATTAATCCTTTGACTGAAAGTATGGTTTCAGTTCTTCGATCTGAAAGGCCTCCTCGATTTCCCTTAGGGTATCGGCCTTTCTGCGCCGGCGGTGCCGGATCAGGTAGCCGATGTCCTCCAAAATCGCATAATAGGCCGGCACCATCGAAAGGATCAGCAGGGTGGAAAACCCCAGTCCCCACATGATGGCGGTTGCCAGGGGCGCCCAGAAAACGGACTTGCCCCCAAGGCCGAACGCCATGGGCGCCAGACCGAAAATCGTCGTCAGGGAGGTCAGCATGATCGGCCGCATGCGCACATGACACGCCCTTACTACGGCCTTGTAGAGCTCTTTGGGATGTTCCCGGCGGTAGCGGTTGATAAAATCGATCAGGACCAGCGAGTCGTTGACCACGATCCCGGATAGGGTCAGCAGGCCGATCAGGGTGACAAACGTCAGGGGGTTGTTGCTCACCAGCAGCCCCACCATCACGCCCAGGGTTACAAAGGGAATGGTGATCATAATGATAAAGGGCTGGCTGAAGGAATTAAACTGCAGCGCCAGAATGAAAAAAATCAGAAACAGCGCCATCACCGCCGCCCGTCCCAGCTCCCAGAGCGATTGGTTGGTTTCCTCCTGAAGCCCCCCGGCGATCAGGCGGGCCCCCGGAAAATCCGGGCTGATGCGGTTGAAGTAATCCCGGGCGATCCCGTTGGCCCTGACCGCAGTCATCTGTTTTCCGCTCATGTGGGTCAGCAGGCCGGAAAGACCTTTTTTTTCGGCCTCGATATCTTTGATATTGGCGGTCAGGCGCACGGTTTCGCTGCCGTTGTAATGATAGATATTGTGAAATCCGGGAGCCAGGCGGACATCGGCAATTTCTTTCAGCGGGATCTCCCCGTAACCGGCAACCACCACCTTCAGGTTCAAGAGGTCGTCAAAATTCTGCCGGTATTCAGGCAGGTACTTTAATTTGATGTCCTGTTCTTCTTCCCCCTGGTTGTAGGTGGCCGCCGGCAGCCCGTGAAAAGCGGCCTGCAGGGTCATCGTCAGATAGGCATGATCGATGCCGAACCTTTTGGCCTTGGCTTCATCCACGGTAATTTCCATAAACTGTTTTTCGCGGGAATAATCATCCTGAATATCCATGATCCCGGGATGACGCCCCAGTTCTTCCCGCAAAAGCTGCGATATCCGGGCGGATGTTTCCCATTGGGGCGACTGAATTTTCAGGTCCACATCGGTTCCCACCGGCGGCCCTTCGAGCATCCGCTCCAAGACAAAGGCGGTGGCGCCGTGGGCTGCCAGCAGCCGGCCGACGTCTTCCCGGACGCCTTCCATCAGTTCCGCTACACTGCGCCGGCGATTTTTATCCTCCTTGAGAATCACGTTCAGGATGCCGTAGTGATACCCGAAAACCGGTTCATAATTTACTTCCTTCATGCCGGCAATGGCGATGGGGGCATCCAGGTCGTCGCCGATCCGTTTTTTTATCAGGTCGGAAAGGTCCATGAGGGCTTCCCGGGTCTTTTCCAGCGAAGAATTGACGGGAAGATCAAAGTGGATGTTAAACCGCGGAAAAACATCGCTTTTGGGGAACATGATAAAATCAGTCTGAAAATACAGGAAAAATGCCAGAATCGTGGACAGCACGATGACCAGGACCGAAACGTAGCGGTGGCGCAGAATAACTTTAAGATACGGATAGTAGACTCTCCGAAACGGAACGAAAACATCCCTGCGCTTTTTTAAAACCTTTCCGGTTGTATTCTTGGGGGAAAACTCTACGATATGGGACGGCATCATGAAGAACACCTCAAAAAGGGAGGCCAGCAGGGCAAATATCACCACCTTGGGCAGGATCGACAAATATCGGCCGATGATTCCGCCGACCATGACGAGAATCGGGAAAAAAGCCGCCATGGTGGTGGTCACCGAAGCCAGTACCGGCGCCAGGACTTCACGGCTTCCT
>Ga0209270_1003449_pt1 | contig 13697 bp, 5 predicted proteins | sample MTBAKSrepl1MetaG_FD_187456 | JGI IMG/M metagenome (GOLD analysis project Ga0209270, IMG submission 187456) | Enrichment culture microbial communities from Arthur Kill intertidal strait, New Jersey, USA, that are MTBE-degrading - MTBE-AKS1... | ecosystem: Environmental > Aquatic > Marine >...
TAACCTTTCTTTCGGAGCGATCGGAAAATAGAAAAAGTTGAAAAAACCCGTCAAGTTCCTTTTGTAAGGAGCAGCGGACAAAATTCATGAGGAAAAGTATCATGGTGCTGAAGGGGAGTTTACGATTGCGGGAAAAATATTTTTCAGACAAACGATGTCGGTGAAAAAATTCAGGAGAATGAAGATATTTATTGAGAAATCCGACAAGTTTGGCACAAATTCTGGAAAGCACCTTCTGTGCCAACCGCAGTGTTTTCATCGAATTTTTCTGTAAACATATGTCGCCTCCTTGAAAAGTAATATACGGCCCGTTTTCTACTGAGGGAATAATAGCATAACTTATTATATTGGCAAGCAAAAATATCAGCATTGTTCTCTTAAGTCAATGACATTGAATTCATAATGATAATACGAATATTTTTATTATACATTTCCTGTGAAAAATTTTGTGAGCATTGAATGCAAGCATCAACGATCATCTGATTCTCTGGATCGGTTGTTTCGCGAAAGCAAATTTGATTTATTCTTGTGTTTTCAGTGACTTTTACTGCTATATTCTTAAAGCCTTCGCTTCTTAAAATTGTCATGATTTGACCCATGTGTTCATCAATAATATTATTTGCTTCAATTACAACGATATACCCAACGTTTTTGCTCTCTCCCAGGTAATAGAGATCGGATCCGAAGGTCACAGCCTGAAAACGGTATGACACATACTAAAATACAAATTACAGCCTTAAATGGTGCAATAATATGCATATGATAACCATTTTCGGACGCCGACAGGCTAGCAGAGTAAAGCAATCCTCATTATATGATAGGTAGGCCAGTCCTTTTTGCTTTGAGTTCTACCATGCCAGGAAATCGCTTTGAAAGTTCTATATAAATGTGTGTGGCAATTTTATCTATTTCAGTTTTGACAAATGTGTCTTGGCCATTGGAATCATTCGCGACTGAAATCCAGGTTTGATTAACTTGATCCGATGCCTCAGCACACGCTGAATTGTAGTAATTATAGCATATTTGCAGTAGAATATATTGCGTATCATTGCGTGGTTTTTCAGGAATTAAATATTTTATATAAGTTCGACATTTGGTTACTTCATCATCAGATTGCATATTAAATTTTTTGAATTCATAATACTGTATAAAGTAATCAAAAAGTTTATCTATTATGTCATAATTGTGGTCTTTTATATAAATATGTACTGCATATCCTGGCATATAAGAATAAAACAATTTATTGCATGATGTAATAGATATAAATATAAAAGATGCAAAAACGACAAAAGCTAGATAATATATTCGTCTAGAATGAGGGGACATTTATCCACCACCTTTCAAACAAATTATATCTGTGTGTACTATTCCAAAATCCACGTCCAGTTGCAGAACCGATTGTGCCACTGATCCCCTGAGAAAAAATATGGCAAGGTAAATATGCCGGTGATAAAATTATTTGCTGGCTAAAATGTGATCTTTCGTGAGATTCGGTAGAGAAATTGTTTTGCTTATGGCCAATTTTATTTGGCTGTTTTAGTATTTGACGGTCTCCAATTATGATGCCACCTGTTGTAAACGGCCGCTGACTGTCTGCAAAATAAAAGAATGCGCCTTTTTTGAATTCTGGTGGTTTTCCAGACAGGGCATAACCAAATGCATGTCCAATAAGCATGTTGCCTGCTTCACCCGCCGCCCAGCCAAGGGCTCCCATGCCCATGCCGTGGAGGACATCTCCGCCGGTCATTCCGGAGTAGGCGGCCCCGAAGGCAGCGCCGGTCAGAGTGCTGTTCAAGAACCGATTCGCTATCGTCCCGGCCGGACCTTGGCCGAACGGCTTGAAGTCTGGACAGGGGAAGACATAGGAGGCGGCGGCTAACAGGCCCCCTGAGAACGCTCCGAGAGCGAGATCAGTGCCGCTGACAGCGGCACTGATTGCCCCGGCTGACGCCCCCGCGCCTGCATAGAGCGCCGCTGCGACGATGCCCGTCAGTTCGAGGCTGGTGACGATACTTCCCGCACCTCCGAGGAATCCCCCTGTAACTGCTCCGGTCAGGGCGCCGAGGCCGATGTCCCCGCCGGTAATGGCAGAGGTCGCCACCCCGAGGGTTGCTCCGATGATGGCCCCGATCAGGGGCTCGATCAGGAGATGTCCAGAGGGATCGGTGTACCGCAGGGGATTGTTCGCGCAATAGCTATACCGGTTCAGCAACTGTGGATCCATTGGATCGGGCACGATGGAATCCGGGGAGATGAAGCGTCCGATGCTGGGATCATAGAGGCGTGCGTTGTAGTTGTAGAGGCCGGTTTCGATGTCGTGCTCCTGGCCGGTGTAGCGGTGGTCGGCGATCTGGCTTCGGGATGGTTTGCGTTCGGCGCCGAAAGGCGCATAGTCGGCCCGCTCGACCACCTGGCCGTTGGCATTGGTGAGGGCCGTGGTGCCGCCCAGATGGTCCTGGTGAAAGAAGAGGAGTCCGCCGGAGTCCATGCGGGCGATCCTGAGGGCCCCGGCAAAGATGTATCGCGTCCGGATGCCGCCCCGGATCTCGAAGTGCTCGCCCATATACCAGGTGTCGGAGATTCCCTGGACGGTCTTCTTGACGCGGCGTCCTTCGGGCCCGTAGGCCAACCGGGTGGTGAGGGTCCCGGACGGGCGTTTATGAACGATCTGCACGGGCTGATTGTCCGCGTTCCAGGTGATCTGCCGCTCGGCTGGGGCGAGGGGGTCGGCGAGATCCGGGCCGTTGAGGAGGTTGCCATTCGGGTCGTATTGAAAGGGGTTCTGGGAAAGGATTCTGCCGCCTCCCGCAGCGCTCTGCTCGACCTGGAGGGATGAGACCGCATGGGGACGGGCCGAATCGTAGGCATAGCGGAAGATGACATCCCCGCAGCGCCGGGTGAGGAGATTTCCGGTTGGCCCGTAGGAGAACGAAAAGGGTTTCTGGGAGGCCGTGGAGGGATTTTCACCGATCAGCCGGTCGAGGCGGTCGTAGGTGTAGGTGAAGGTGACGTCCTGGACGCTGTCGACGATCTCGGAGAGGTTCCCGCCCTTCGTGTACCGATAGGTCTTGTGCTGGATATCCTTCGAGGGCATCCCGCTGGGGTCGCTGGTGAGGATCCCGCTCAGGCGCATCGAGGAGGGGTCATAGGATCGGGTGGCAGCGGTCCGGTTGCCGTAAGCGGTGCGGCCGATCTGGCCGGCGGCGGTATAATCGGTGAACCGAGCGAATTCCCTGCCGTCGGAGCCCTTGACGGCCGCCAGAAGGCTCGTGCCCTTGTGATAGGTGTAGTGGACCCGGTAACTGTCCGGGTAGGTCAAGGTGCGGAGCCGGCCGGCGATGTCGTAGGTGTAGCGGGTCGTGCCTCGCTGCTCCCCGAGGTCGGTGGTCACGGCCAGCACCCGCCCGAGGGGGTCATAGGCTTCGTAAAGGGTGCTGACGGCCCCCCGGGCCGCTTTTCGCAGCCTCCCGCGTCCGTTCGGGATCGACATGTCGTCATAGGTAAAGGTGATCGACGGCTCCCCGTTCGAATAGGCCTTGAGGACCAGCCGGTTGAGGGCGTCGTAGCCGAAGCGGGTGGTCAACCCGCGGGCGTCGGTCTGGGCGGTGAGGTTTCCGCTCGGGTCATAGGCGTATCGCCACGCGCCCATATCAGGATCCTGCATGGCGGTCTTTCGGCCCAGGGTGTCGTAGACGATCTGCGTCTGGTTGCCCTCGTGATCGATGACCTTCAGCAGGTCGCCGGCCGCGTTGTAGGTGTAGCGGGTATAAAGAGAGCTGTTTTCGGCCTGTTCGACGACCTGGAGAACGTGGCCGAGGGCGTCTTTGAAGATCGTCTTCCCGGTGCCGTCGGGCCCCCACACGCTTGTGGAAAGGCCCTGATAGGTGTAGGCCGTGGCGATCTGGCCGTGTTCGCCGTCCGGGCCGATGACCCAGAGCGGGCGCCCGCGCTCGTCGTAGACCGTCTGCCGATAGGGGTAGCGGGCGGGCGGCTTGCCGTCCTCGAGGAAATAAGGGCCGGCCGTCAGATCCTCCCGGCCCATCGCATCGTAATGGCGGTAGGCGATGACAGGCTTTCCTTCTTCACCGAAGCCGATGGTCTGGATGGGGCGGCCAAGACCATCGACATAGACATATTCGGCCTGCACGCTCCCTTCGCTGTCTTGAAGGCGGGCCGTGGCGGTGTATCGCGGAAGGCTTTCGAATCCGTAGCTCGACCAGGTGACCCCTCCGTCCGGATAGGCGGTTTGGACGAGGCGTCCGAGCGGGTCGTAGGCATACTGGATGAGGCGGCCGTTTTCATCCTTTTCCCACAAAAGGGAGCCGAAGCGGGCATCGTAGCCCTTCTCGACCACGTGATCGATGGCTGCCGTCCGGGGATAGGTGAACTTGACGGGGAAGGTGCAGGTCTCGGTGTCATAGGCGGTGAGCGTGCTGCGGCCCAGGGGATCGGTCACCCGGGTCAGGTTGCCGCAGGCGTCATAGCCAAAGGTGGTGTGGGGGCTCTTCCCTCCGTCAAGCCAGGCCTCCTCCCAGAGGCGGTTGCCCGTGCCGGCATCATAGCCGCAGCGTTTTTTCCGGATGGGGATCCAGTCGTAATCCTTCCCTGCCGCCCGCCCCTCGAAGAGGGTTTCCTCCGCAAGGCGCCAGAGCCACCCGCCGAGGTTCTGGTAGGTCCACATCCGGGCCAGGGTGGGGGTGCCGGTCGCCCTTTGCCAGGTGCAGACGAGATGGCCGTTTGTCTCGTCGTAGGAGTGCCCCTGCTCGGTAGAGACCTCATAGGTCTTGCCGTCTTCGTAGTCATAGGAGCAGGTCTGCTTCCAGGAGAGGCGCGCATGGACGCTGGCTTCGTCCGGGTCCACAAAGGGCTTTTCCCAGGTGGAATGTTCCTCGGCCAGGATGGGTCCACCATCGGGCCCGCGGTGGACCTGGCAGTAGGGGCGGCCTTTCAGGTGCCGGTCCTGATGGTACCAGGTCTCGTGCGTGCTGCCATCCGGGTCTTGCCTCCGGACATAGGCGAAGCCGCGAAACTCCCGGTCGGCGGCATCGAAATACCCCCCGGCGTAGGTGTAGCCGGAGGTCGAACGGTTGCCGAGGCCGTCATCGCTCGTGATGTTGGACACCGTATAGACCCGGAAGGGAAGGAGGGTGTTGGCGTAGCGGGAGGATGGCGCGTAGGTGATCTGGGTCCCTCCACCAAGATTGCCCCTCATGGCGCTCAGCAGGTCGGGGAAGGGGCCTTTGGAGAGCGAGAGGCCTGTCTGCTGCTCGTCGATGCGGGCGATGTCGGTCTTGGCATCCCCGTCGAAGTCCCCGGTGAGGATCGGGTACTTCATCGTGCTGGAATAGCCCTGGCCCTTGGTGAACCGGGCGAGGGGTTGGAGGGCGGCCCAGCCCTCGACGCCTTGGAAGCGGTACAGGCGGATCTGCTGGTCCCCGGCCCGGCCGATATCGATTTTGCCATCCCCGTTGAAGTCCCCCAGGACCATCGGATGGGTCCCCGTGCTGGTGTATCCCTGGTCGAGACCGAGGTCGCCGTTGATATCTGAGACGCGCTCCCACTGCCCGTCGCCCTTCGAAAGCACAACCCCGACCCCGCGGGTGTGGACGCGGCCGACATCGCTCTTGCCATCCCCGTTGAAGTCCCCGATGAAGACCGGGTACTGACCGGCGTTCACGTATCCCACATTGCGCCCGAACTCGGAGACGTCCGGCATCCGGCGCCATCCCGTCGCAGGGTCCGAGAAGTAGACCCGCATCCCCGAGGAATGGACCCGTCCGATGTCGGTGCGCCCGTCCCCGTTGAAATCCCCGATCAGCATCGGGTAGAGGCTCGAGTCGGTGTAGCCCTGTCCGGTGCTGAGATCCCCTTCGATCGAGGCGAAGGGGGCCCACTGTCCGTCTCCCTTCGAGCGGTAGACGCAGATCCCGTTGCCTCCCGCCCGGGCGATGTCGGTCCGCCCGTCCCCGTCGAAGTCCCCGGTGAAGATCGGATAGCAGGACCAGCAGGGATAGGCCCCGGCCCCGAAATCGGCCAGATCGGGCATCCGCTGCCAGGCATCGCCCCCTGCGGCGAAATAGATCCGGACCCCCGTGTCATGGACCCGTCCGATATCGGTCCGGCCGTCCCCGTTGAAATCCCCGGTGATCACGGACCACTGGGCGCCTTCGATCAGGTGGCAGTTTCCGATCCGCTCGTCGACGATCTCCTGGATCTTCTTCCAGCCTCCTTCCGGCGTACGGACATAGAAGATCGCCCCGGTGCAGGTCAGCCGTCCGATATCGGTCCGGCCGTCCCCGTTGAAATCCCCCGTCATGACGGGGTGGCGGTCATAGTAGTTGATGTGGACGCCGTACTCCCAGCCCATGTACAGACCGGTGTGGGGATAAGCCGCGAAACCGAAATCGTTCAGGCTCCCGCCCTCATCCCAGCCGGTGCCGCCTTCCTGCCACCCGAAGGCGGCCGGGGGGAGCGCCGTCTTGCCGTCGGTGCCGTACTGGGTGATGGAAAGGAGCCGGGAGCGGCCCGTGGCGCGGCCCTGCTCGTAGGCGAGGACATAGCGCCGGACCAGCTGGCTGCCGGCATAAACATCGATGGTCTTCAAGCGCTGAGCGGTCACGGCTTTGTCATGCCCCGGATAGGAAAGGGGCTTGTCCGGGCGGTCTTCGGTCGCGAACTCGACCCGGTTCGATGGGCCAAGGGTGCGGTTCCCGGTGTAAGCCACCCGGTGGGGGTAGATCTCCCCCTGGTCCTTGCGGTAGCTGACCGTCATGAAGTTCCCGTTGGGGTCTTCGACCCGGTCGAGGCACCACTTGAAGATGCCGGCGGAGCCTTCCTGCCTGGAGGCGGCGCTCGATCCGTAAAAGTACCTCAGGCCCTCCCGCGATTGGACCTCCCAGCCGCCGGAAGAGGGATTGCGGTAGAACTTCGAGAAGGCCCCCTCGATCCGTTCGCCGTAGTATCCCTGGCCCCATGCGGACCTTGGGACCAGGTCGGAGGAGGTGCCTCTGATCGTGGCGACGAAGTCATCAGAGCGGTAGTCCAGACCGTGTTTGGTCGAGCGCTGAATGGCGCCGAGATCGAGCGCCCAGCCGACGCCGAGCCAGCCGTTTGCGCGGGAACTGTCATAGGCAAGGGCGAGTTCAGGGGAGAGGGCGCAGCGGCCGGGCGGAACGAGGATCGGGATGGCGCAGGCGGCCGACCCCCCGAAAGAGGGGATTCCCGGGAGCAGCACCCCAAGGGCGCCGCTCGTATCCTGATCGGAGGGCATGGGTTCGGCCGGGCTGCTCCGCTGAGGATCATCCTGAGGGGGTTCCGGGGGTTCGGGAGTGGGTTTGGGGGATGCTGAGCGCTGTTCGAGCATCGCCTCCGGACCCGGCAGGTCTTCATTGAGCGGGCATATCGAGGCGCTGGAAGCGGCGGCGAGCCATCCTGCCTCGCATCCGGCTCCAATCATCCCGGCATCGCTCCCCACAGCGGTCTTGCCGTAGCTTGTTTCAACCCCCGGAATCGTTGTCACCATCAGCATCCATCCCAACACCCACGCAATCGGGCGGAGACCCGCACCGAGTTCGAACAGCCGGTTCACGATCCAACCCCCTCGGGAAGGCCGCAGGCCCCGGGGAAACGGGGTGCCTGCTTTCAGACTCTGTGGCCTTCATAATGGCACGGGGGGCGAGTCCGGTTAGAGGTTCAAGGTCTTTGGGCGATCCAATCGGTCAGTGATCACTCGTTCGAGTCCGCTTCGATGCACTTGCCTGGTTACGGTCCGAAAACGGTCTTTTCAGCCAATCCCGTTGTCAATCCGGATCTTCCGTTGTGTCGCAATCCACGGGTGGCTTTCGCGCAAGCGCTTGATTACCGCGATATTGGCCAAGCCGGGACCAGCGGTGAACCGGTGGGACTGGGCATGCCCAGTGTATGGCGAAGCATCCTCGTTCCTGAACAGTAAATTTGATCGTACAGGAGGTATCTCAGTCAAATTTTGTGCCATTGAGCAAATCTAAAATTTCGTTTTTCCTTGAAACCAATTCATAGGCAAATAACTCATAGTTACGTTTCTCTTCGGGAAATGAAGACCAATTGGATGACATACTCATTAGGATAGTGGATAGTCCAAAGTAAGATTTTTGAATGTAGGTGAAATCAAGGTCAATATTATTTGAACTGCTCGGGTTATAAATTGTATAATCGTATCTTATATTATCACTGCCTTTGAGTGGTATGAGACCAAGTGTCATGATCATGGCGCATGCTTCACCCGTAGCACACATAGGTCGATGTGAACTCGAGTGTAGTTTTACAATAAGATCTGGTGGATTTTGTATTTCGCTGGTAAACCCAACTTCTTTGAAAAGTTTGCTATTAATAAGCAGCATTTTGAATTGATTAGCTATATATTCAGGCAAGTACTGTTCACTATAAGTGCAAGGAACGACATCTATACCGATTACAAGTTGTGAATATGGTGAATTGGAAAGTTGCGCACGCTGATCCGGTGCCAAGGATGGAGGGATTTGGTATACATTTGTACAGCCTAAGGCAGCCAGAATAGTGATAGTACACATCAAAAATTTTACAATCCTCATATTTTACTCCATTCAAAGATGCGAAATTCGGTGATTGCAGATCTGTCCCCGCGCTCCTGCCCGCGCGGAGTGTAGTGATCATTTACGGGCACAATCAAGATTTGTGCCGAATGGGCGGAAAATGGACGAAGCCAATGTTTCCATCGGGAAATTGGTGCAGAAAAGTAGTGTTATTATATAGACTTGTATAGAACCGAAACCCTGGCGCAGGCGGAGGTGAAAAACTCTTCTTCTATGCCTGGGGATGCGAAAGAAGGTGGTACGCGGGGATACCGCCTGGCATCTGATGCATCGATGCATCTTTTTCAGTGCACGGCTCGGCGTAAACAGGTAAACGGCCTGATGTGGAAGGCACTCTTGGTTCTTAGCGGACGGTTTGTTCGCACCCTTAGAACTTGGTATTATGCTCCTGGTTCCGAAAACGTGGGCGAGGGGTTTGGTAAGATACAGGGGTTCGGCCGCCTGTTTCGAGCAGGGGCATGCACGAGGCTGGCCTTGTGCAGAAAGCCAGAAGGCCTTGGTCCGTAAAATCGAGTCCGACTTGTCTCCTATGCCTGACGGTGCTTTGCCGGTGCGGCCCTTTTTGGTTCAGCACGCAGCTTGACCTTTCGCCTCTCATCTGCCATAAAAAAGGGTTACCGCAAAACGGTCATATTTCCCTTTGAGGTGGAACGAGCGGCACATGAGCCTGGTTACAGTCATGAATCTCTCTTTGACGTTTCTCAATCGGCCCCTATTCGAAGGGGTCGGTTTTTCGGTGGAATCCGGGGACCGGATCGGCCTGGTTGGGCCGAACGGGTCCGGAAAGTCCACCCTTCTCCGGCTCATCACCGGTGAGATGGCGCCCGATGAGGGTGAGATCCGCATCGCCAGGGGGACGCTGCTCGGATATCTTCCGCAGGATGTTCAGGAGAGCCTCTCGGGTTCACTTCTGCAAGCGGTGATCGACTCCGTGCCACAGCGCAGGCAGCTGCGGGCGGACGTCCAGGAGGCGGAGGCCGCCCTGCGCGGTGCCGTTGAGCCCGCCGAACAGGCCCGGTCGGCCGAACGGTTGGCCGAACTCCACGGACGGATCGACCACCTCGAACAGACGTATCCCCTGCACGAGGCAGAGAAGATCCTGATTGGCCTCGGCTTCAAACAGGAGGAGTTTTCGCAGCCTATCGCCTCCCTCAGCGGCGGGTGGAAGATGCGGGCGGCGCTGGCAGGCCTTCTCTACCAGAGGCCGGACCTCCTCCTCCTCGACGAACCCACGAACCACCTGGACATCCCATCGGTTCACTGGCTGGAGCAATTCCTGCAATCCTACTCCGGCGCCATGGTCCTGGTGAGTCATGACCGGGAGTTCTTGAACCGGCAGGTCAAGCGCATCATGAGCTTCGAAACTGAGGGCATGCGCGTCTATTCAGGGGATTATGACTTTTACCTCAAGGCCCGGGAAGAGGAGGAGCGCGCCCTCGAGGCCAAGGCCCGTAACCAGGAGCAGAAGGTCAAGGAAGCCCAGCGGTTCATCGAGCGCTTCCAGGCGAAGGCCTCCAAGGCGCGACAGGCCCAGAGCAAGCTGAAGCTCGTCCAAAAGATGGAGATCGTCAAGACGCACAAACGGACGAAGACCATCCACTTCACGTTCCCAGCCCCGCCGCAGAGCGGCAGGGAGGTCCTGCGGATCGAGGGGCTTTCGAAGCGCTTCGGCCCCAAGACCCTTTACCGGGATGTCAATCTCAGGGTGATGCGGGGCGAGCGCATCGCGGTGATCGGCCCGAACGGCTGCGGGAAGACCACGCTCCTCAAGATGATCGCCGGGGAACTTCCGCCCGACGAGGGCGGCATCGCCCTCGGCCACAATGTGGAGATGGGCTACTTCGCCCAGCACCACTCCGACACCCTGGACCCGCGCAAGTCCGTTCTCGAGGAGGTCTACACGGTCGTGCCGCATGAAACCGTGTCGTTCGTCCGGAACGTCTGCGGGGCCTTCCTCTTTTCCGGCTCGGACGTGGACAAGCCGATCGAGGTCCTCTCGGGGGGCGAGCGGGCGCGGGTGGCCCTGGCGAAGCTCCTGGTCAAGCCCGGGAACCTGATGGTGATGGACGAGCCGAGCAACCACCTGGACATCACGTCGTCCGAGAAGCTGATCGACGCGTTGAGCGGCTACCAGGGGACCCTCCTGTTCGTCTCGCACAACCAGTCCTTCGTGAACCGCCTGGCCACGAAGATCTGGGACGTGGGGCCGCAGGGTGTCGAGGAGTATCCGGGGAACCTGACGGAATATTACGAGCACCTGGAACGGCTCGAAAAAGCGGCGCAGACGTCGGGGTCGGCCGCTGCGGCGGCGCCTCAAAATGGAGCGCCTGCGACGCTTCAAGCCCCCGAACCCTCCAACGGGCGCGCCCGCCCGAATCGGAAGGATCTCAAACGTGAACGGGCCGAACGGCGTCGGGTGATCTCCGAAAAACTTCGCCCGATCGAAACAGACCTTGCCAGGATTGAAACCCGTATCACCGAGCTCGAGGCCCTGCAGGCGGATGCCGAAAAAAGGCTTGCGGATCCGGAGGTTTTCAAGGATAAGATTGAAGGGGTCAGGCTGCTGACCCAATACAACCAGGCCAGGAGGGACTTGGCCGATCTGCTTGAACGCTGGGAGGCACGGCAGGAGGAGCTCGAGTCCGCGAAGGCCGAATTAGGAGTGCTGGAAGAGGCATGATGGATATCAAAGAAGAACACAAGGCCCTGCTGCGCGGTATGGGGCTCGAAGACGAGGATTTCGCCCTTTTCGACGGCAAATGGGTGAACTACGAGATCGACCCGGAAAAGGGCGCCAGGATCTATGACCCCTATTATCGCACCCATTACAACGAATATATCGGGATCGACGGGTGGAGCGCCTGGAGCAGCGAGAACGACACCTTCATGACAGACATCCTGAAGCCTGCCTGGGAAGAGGCCGAGCGGCGTATGGCTGCAAGCCCCAGGCCCGGCGACAAGGAAATCGCCGATGCCCTGCGCGCGAAGTTCGGGGCGAAGACCGAAGCAGACGAGCAATAGGGCCGGTGGCCCCCGTCTCAGCTTGCCGGATGACCAGGGCCTTTTTCCGTCTCTGACCTCGAGGCGGGCCCCCGTCCGAGACCTCCGCTGGATCGCCTTTTGAGCCTTTCCCTCATCATCGAGTACATAAAGCAGCACCCGGATTTCAGGGACGCCTTCGTTCATCACCGGTATCTTCCTGCCCAGGAGGCGGTTTACGGAGAGGCTCCCCCGCTTCCGCCGGAGCTGGCCGCGGTGCCGGAGCGCCTTGGGATTACGCGGCTCTACTGCCACCAGTCCGAGGCCTTGCGCCTTCTCGATGAAGGAAGGAGCGTTGTCGTCGCCACCCCTACGGCGAGCGGCAAAACCTTGGTCTACATCCTCGCGGTGCTCAAAAGCCTCCTCGGTGATCCGGAATCCCGTCATCTTTACCTCTCCCCGTTGAAGGCCCTCGCACGCGATCAGATCAAACAGCTCGCCCCCTGGTTCGGGGGCGCCCTCGGCCCGTCCGTCCGCGCAGAGGTCTATGACGGGGACACCAGCGCCTACGCGCGCAAGAAGATCCGGTCCGCGCCTCCGGAGGTGCTTCTCACGAACCCCGACATGCTCCACCGGGGGATCCTGGCCTACCACGAGTCCTGGAAGGAGCTTTTCAGCCGCCTCCGCTACGTGATCCTCGACGAGGTCCACGCCTACCGCGGCATATTCGGGTCCCATGTGAACCAGATCATCCGTCGCTTGAAGCGGGTGAGCCTGAGTTACGGCGCACGCCCGCGCTTCATCCTGCTTTCGGCGACGGTGCACAACCCTGCGGAGTTCAGCCGAGACCTCATCGGAGAGGACGTGGCGGTGGTGGATGCCGCGGGCGCCCCACGGGCGGGGCAGCACGTCGTGCTTCTCAATCCGCTCGCCGAGAGCCCGAGCTTTCTCTCGGCGAAGCTCTTCGCCGAGTGCATCCGACGGGGCCGCCGCACCATCGCTTTCACCCAGGCGCGGGTTTTGACGGAGCTCATGCACGTCTGGGTTACGCAGCTCTGCCCGGAGCTGAAGGACCGGGTGAGCAGCTATCGGGCTGGGTTCATGCCCGAAGAGCGGCGGGTGATCGAACGTCAGCTCGCGCGCGGAAAGCTCCTCGGCGTGATTTCCACGAGCGCCCTCGAGATGGGGATCGACATCGGCAACCTCGACGTCTGCATCCTCGTCGGCTACCCCGGTACCATGATCAACACCTGGCAGCGCGGCGGCAGGGTGGGGCGGGCCGGCCGCGAGTCCCTGATCGTCCTCTTCGCCAAGCCCGACGCCCTCGACCAGTACTTCATGAAGCACCCGGAGGCCTTCTTCGAACGGTCCTTCGAGGCCGCGGTCCTCGACCCCGACAACGCCTACGTAGTGGACAAACACCTCCCCTGCGCCGCGGCCGAGCTCCCGGTCACGCTCGAAGATTGCGCCTATTGGGGCGAAGGCCTCCCCGACCGCCTCGACAAGCTGGAGCAGGCCGGGGAGCTGGTGCGGAGCGTCGACGACCCGCCCACCTGGTTCCCGGGCCGGCGCACCCCGCACCTGCAGGTGGACATCCGCTCCGCGGGGGAGCCGTTCACCATCTTCGACGCAGCGACCGGCGAGGCCGTGGGGACCATCGACGGGATCCGTGCCTTCAAGGAGTGCCACCCCGGGGCGGTCTACCTCCACCGGGCCTCGCAGTACCTGGTGGACGACCTGATCCTCTCGAAGCGCGACATCGTGGCCCACCGGGAGCAGCTCAAGTATTACACCCGCGCCCGGAGCGAAAAGGAGACGGAGATTCTCCGCATCCAGCGGAGCAAGCCGGCCGGGCAGTTTATCGTCCGGCAGGGGGAATTGAAGGTGACCGAGGTCGTGACGGGCTTCGAGAAGCGCGCCATGCCCGGCCAGACCCTGATGGGCGTCTACCCCCTGGAACTGCCCCCCACGACCTTCGAGACAGTCGGCTTCTGGATCGAGATCGATGCGGTGATCAAGGATTTCGTGGAGCGGAAGGGGCTCCATTTTATGGGCGGGATCCACGCGATCGAGCATGCGTCGATCGGCATGTTTCCGCTCTTCGCCCTC
>Ga0209270_1003450_pt1 | contig 13696 bp, 12 predicted proteins | sample MTBAKSrepl1MetaG_FD_187456 | JGI IMG/M metagenome (GOLD analysis project Ga0209270, IMG submission 187456) | Enrichment culture microbial communities from Arthur Kill intertidal strait, New Jersey, USA, that are MTBE-degrading - MTBE-AKS1... | ecosystem: Environmental > Aquatic > Marine >...
TTTTCATAAAATCCGGCAGATCATTGACGGCACTTATTGTATCACCATCTCTTACATATGCTTCCACTGCCTCTCTTGCTAACTTGACCGGCTCACTCTCTTCCAATATGCATTTTTCCTTTCGTGTTTTAATTGTTTTTGAGATCTTATCAACCAATTCCTTTTCATTATCTCTCTTAACCGGCTTTGCATATGCAACCATATATCCGACACCAAAAGGCCCCTCATAAGAAAGAATCTTGGTGTCAATGTCAAAACCATTCAACATACCGGCCATTACCAGTATAGATCTAAATCCGCACTCCCCCGCTTCGTTTATCAGAGACTTGTTTATATCAAATAATTTACTGAAATCGCCTTGTTCCAAAATTTCCTTAATCTTATAATCAAAATCTTTTCCTCTTTTACTATATCCTGCCGGAGCATCAGGCGTTAATCTATGCGACAGATCTCCGCTGGCTATCAGGGCAATATCTCTATCCAATCCATCTACTGCCTTTTGAATTGCCAATCCAAAAAGATAATGCTTAAAGAAGCTTAATTCGGAGATAGAAATAGATACTATTGGTCCTTCCCATACATCCTTTAAATAATAAAGCGGCACTAGAATCCCGTGATCCAGTTGATCGGAATATCCCATTTTCACCAGCTGTTCTCCGAACTCAAAACCGGGAATATCTAATTTCGATGCCTCATTTATTATCAGCTCTGCTAGTTCTATATCATTTGTCTCATCAAACGAAACTTGCCCCGCCCCGAACTGCGCAAAAGAGCCACTCAGATTCTTTCTGGTTTTTATAGCAAATACATCGGAAAAAGCTGGGCTATGTGGAGATATGAAAATCAATGTTTTGGGCGATAAATTCTCTACTTCTAACGCAAGCCGCTTCATGCTTTTTATTGTCGCTATCGCTTCGTTAGCCCGTTGTCTTCCTATTTCAGGTACAATAATAGGAGGATGAGGCACTAAACAAGCAATTTTAATCCCCATAGCTCGCATCCCCAATTCACGTTTCACCTACACCAACTTACCCAGCAGGCTTTTCTTTGATGCCCTGCTTATTTCCACTTCCAAGAAACAACCTAGCATCTCGGGAGCAGAAGCAAAATTTACGACCTTATTAGTTCTTGTTCGCCCGAATAATTTATTGTTATCTTTTTTGGATATTCCTTCGGCAAAAATCTCAAATCTCCTACCAACTAATTTTTTATTCTCCTCCCAAGATATTTGGTCCTGAAGAGCAACTAGGCGCTGAAATCGATCCGCTTTTTCTTCCTTAGGCACCTGATTTGCCAGATCAGCTGCAGGAGTACCTTTTCTGGGAGAATATATAAACATAAATGACTGATCAAACCGTACTGTTTTTATCACATCGAGTGTTTCTTTGAAATCAGCTTCTGTTTCTCCGGGAAATCCCACCATAATATCCGTTGTTATACTGCAATTGGGAATCTTACTTTTAATTCTTTCAATTATTTCGATGTACTGGGACTTGCTATACCCTCTGTTCATTAACTTCAAAATCTTACTTGAACCTGCTTGCAGTGGTAGATGAATATGTTCGCATGCCGAATTACAATCAGATACTGCGCGTATTATCTCATTATTCAGATCTTTAGGATGTGACGTTGTAAAACGGATTCTCTTCAGTCTTTCAATCCCATCCAATTCTTCTAAAAGAGTCCCGAATCTACTTTCACCGTAAAGATCATGCCCATATGAATTCACATTCTGACCCAATAAGGTTATTTCTCTAGCCCCTTGAAGGACAAATCTATTGGCCTCTTTTATTACTTCCTCCATCGGTACACTTATTTCCCTGCCTCTCACATAGGGAACAACACAATATGAACAATAGTTATTGCATCCGATGCTAACCGGAAGCCAGGCAAACAGTTTTGATTCTCTTTCTGTGGGAAGTTTGGTCGGCAAGATTTCGGTTGATTCTTGGATCTCGCATATTTGATTTTTATTTATACGAACATTGTCAATTAAACCGGGTAAGCGATGGACATTATGCGTTCCGAAGACCAGGTCTATATGGGGAAGCAATAAAAACAACTTATCTTTATAATTCTGTGCCAAGCAGCCTCCGACTGCAATTACTAAATCCTTTCTTTTCTTCTTCAAAGGTTTTAATGAATTGACGTTTCCAAAAAGTCTTTCTTCTGCATGTTGCCTGACGCAACATGTATTAAATATCACGATCTCAGCTTTTTCCGGATTATCAACTTTTTCATAACCTTTGTTGATCAATAATCCGGTAATTCGCTCAGAATCATGTTTATTCATTTGGCAGCCAAATGTTCTTACAAAGAATCTCGACATTTTGTAATCCTTTTTTTCACAGCTACAGAAGTATATTAGCATATTGGGATCATTTAGATCGTGGCTATTATCTCTCGAAGACAAACTAGATATTCAAATCTAAGATATCCTTATTTTCTTAATTTCATCTAAAAAGTGATCAGGTACATTAATTGCGCCGATTTTCCGGCCCCGCTTGCTTCTTTTTAAACCGTGGTAATCCGATCCACCGGTGGGAGTAAGATTATACCTCTTGGCCAGTTTAAGGTAGTATTCCGACTGTTCTTCCGTGTGTTCCCCGTGCATTACTTCAATACCTTTAATACCATAATCAATAAACCGCGGGATGTACTCATCTACTTCCGAAAGTCCCGGATGTGCCAAAACAGCAATTCCGCCAGTATTTATTATAATCTCTATTACTTTTTTTGGAGAGAAGTAATACTTCTCAACAAAACACGGACCTTCTCTTCCGATATATTTTTCAAAAGCTTCCTCGATAGAATCAATATAGCCTCTGTTTACCATTACCTTTGCCACATGTGCCCTACTTATCGAACCATTCCTTGCTTCCCCTAAAACTTCCTCAAAAGGTATCTTTATATTATTTTGTTGTAAAAGCTCCACCATCTTTGAAGCTCTCTCGGTTCTATATTTTCTAAGTTCAGCAAGCTGACGACAAAAATCTTTATTTTTATGATCTATGTAATACCCCAAAAAATGAATATCCCGGCAATCAAGTCCTGAACTTAACTCAACTGCCGGTATAATTTCAATTCCCTTTAATTTTCCTTCTTCTAAAGCAATCTCAATCCCCTCTACGCTATCATGATCGGTGATAGCAATTGCTCGAAGATCTAAACTAACTGCCTTTTCAACCAGCTCTTTTGGGGTGAGAACTCCATCAGATGCCGTACTGTGGAGGTGAAGATCAATCGCCATTTTATTTGTGCCCCTCTGCCCTTACTATCCTAATAAAGTTAACCTTTGGTTCAGCCTTAACGAGATTCAACTAGAAGCTTAATCGCAGTGCGCTCTTCTCCATTAATTTGAATATCTGTAAAAGCAGGTACACAAATAAGGTCAAATCCGCTTGGAGCAACAAATCCTCGAGCTATCGCAATGGCCTTAACGGCCTGGTTGAGGGCACCAGCACCAATTACCTGAATCTCAGCTCCCCCTTTCTCGCGTAAAACTCCTGCTAAGGCTCCTGCAACAGAATTTGGATTTGATTTTGATGAAACCTTTAGTACTTCCATGCTTTCCCTCCTTGGAAATCAGTGCTATATATTAATTCGCTTCAACTAGTTCATATCCTGCAATGTTTTTGATTATAAGATCAACTACTGCAGTGATCATCTCGATTAAATCTAATAGTTATATTGATTTGATTCTTCTGTTTCGTAACTTTAGGTTCACCCTGAATCTTTATAAAATATTTTCGTTCTATTTCTCGGAATTTCTCACCTATTTCTTTAGATAAATCCTCAAGTTCTTCTTTTGGTATATACTTGGTTACATTCGTATCCTGACCATAAATATCCTTCTCAGATATTTGTTCCCTTTTTTGATCAATATAATAGTTTTCAATACTCTTTATGGGCTCGATCTTACAACTCAATATCCGCCATGCATTACGTTCCGATACTTCCAGACCAAAGTAATCTTTCGCATTTAGTACCAGCTTTTGTGCATCTTTTATTGAATAAAGATATCTAAATATTTCCGTATCTTCGTTTTTAAAAACGGCACTATTTGTCTCACCCGTTATATTGTTAATTTTACTATTTGTCATCATATATAGTACCGCTAATATCTGCGATGGTGAACCAAAATATATCTTGATTTGTGGATGACTTATGGAGAATTCCAATAATAGCCGGGGAACGTTATGCGGTCCTCTGTTAATTACCGGTATTCCCTTTCTTATTTTTATGCTAGGGAAACTCGATTGATCTTTCCTTTCCGGTAATTTATTAGTATCAGCAATTATCTGTAGTGTTGTTCCCCTTTTCGGCTGTGAATAAACGATTTTTGCATCATCAACAACAGACTTTATTGAGTAAAGCGCCATTCCTCGTCCGTGAATTCCAAACTCATCAAACACAACGGAATCAAGCTTTGAGGTAACCCGCGACTCAAATATTTTCTGATGCATAGTATGTGGAATTCCACACCCATCATCAATTACAGTAATGTACCTTTTGTTTTTATCCTTTTTGTGAAAAGCAATAAATACACTTTCTGCTCCGGCTTCACGAGAATTTCGCAGTAGCTCGGCCACAACATCCTCTACCATTCTAATATCATGTTTTGCCTGGCGTCTTTCAGCTTCCGCAATATCAAGGCGAACATAACCGTGCCCTAGATCTTCCTCTACTCTTTTATAGCTAATTCCTGACAAATTTGAAACAAATGTCAGGAGATTATCAGAGTTATTTTGTAACATCCAATAATCTCCTTTCTTTTAAGCATAATTATTCTTCAACTCTTACGATATAAATAGTGCTATTCCTATTTAAACCATTAATTACCTTGCATATTCCACTGCTCGATTTTCTCTAATAACCGTTACTTTAATTTGTCCCGGATATTCTAATTCTTCCTCAATCTGTTTAGCTATGTCCCTGGCCAGAATAATTGCTTCATCATCATCTATGTCTTGGGGTCGTACCATTATCCTTATCTCTCGTCCTGCCTGCATTGCGTACGACTTTTCAACTCCCTTATGGGACTCAGCAATATTTTCCAGATTTTCCAATCTTTTAATGTAACTTTCCAGTGTTTCTCTTCTTGCGCCCGGTCTTGATGCAGATACCGCGTCCGCTGCCTGAACTAGAACCGCTTCTACTGTTTGAGGTTCAATATCTCCATGATGAGACTCAATTGCCTTACAAACTTCCTGTCCTTCTTTCAATCTCTTGGCAAGTTCCGCTCCTATTACAGCATGAGGTCCTTCTACTTCATGATCTATTGCTTTCCCTATATCATGCAGCAATCCTGCTCTTCTTGCTAGTTTAACATCTGCACCGAGTTCAGCTGCCATTATTCCTGAAAGATGACTTACCTCAAGCGAGTGCTTTAATACATTCTGTCCGTAACTTGAGCGAAATTTTAGCCTTCCTAAAACTCTAATAAGCTCCGTATGTAATTTTCTTACATCCGTATCAAATGTCGCTTGTTCGCCTGCCTCTCTTATCTCAGCCTCTACTTCTTCTTTAGACTTATTAAACATTTCCTCAATATGCGCCGGGTGTATTCGACCATCAGAAATAAGTTTTTCCAGAGTTAATTTAGCGATTTCTCTTCTTACAGGATCAAAACTTGATAATATTACCGCTTCAGGTGTATCATCTATTATTAAATTTATCCCTGTAAGTGTCTCAAATGCCCTAATATTTCTTCCCTCACGCCCTATTATTCTTCCTTTCATCTCATCGCTTGGCAACGGTACAACCGACACAGTAGTTTCTGCCACATGGTCAGCGGCACACCTTTGTATTGCCAAAGATACAATATTTTTGGCTCTCTTATCTCCTTCTTCCCGCGCTTTTTCTTCAATTTCCCTCACCAGGGCTGCTGCTTCATGTTTTACTTCGTCCTCAATCCTCCGTAGAAGCAGATTACGAGCGTCTTCGGCTGACAATCCGGCAACTTTTTGCAGCATTTCCTTTTGTTCTGAATATATTTTGTCCAAGGCTGCTTCTTTTCTTTTCATTACCGTTTCTTTTTCGTTAATCATTTTTTCTTTCTTATCTATTGCCTGTGTCTTGCCCTCAATGAATTCCTCTCTCTTTGTCAGTCTTCTTTCAAGTCTCTTAATCTCTTCCCTTCGCTCCCTGTTCTCCTGATCAGCCTGGGTCCTCATTGAATGAATTTCATCCTTTGCCTCAAGGACTGCTTCACGTTTTGCTGTTTCAGCTTCCTTTTTTGCTTCTGCCAGTACTTTTCTTGCCGCTTCTTCAGCTGAGATAATTCTCGCTTCTCCGACATATTTTCTTACAAAAAATCCGCTAACGATGCCTACTATTACCGCACCTATAACCAATGCAATTATTAAAATATTAATCTTAGACCCTCCTTTCAATACACTAAATGGCTTATTTAGCCATATCCATAATTCCGTCTTATTTAATACTCATTATTACTCTGATTAAGCTTTTTTGATTTGCATATAGTTGCCACTGGCAAAGCTTATTTCTATATCCTACAATCAAAAAACCGAGCCAAAGCTCGGCAAATAATAACTCTCCCGCAGCAAAATATGCACTTTTTCCGCAGTTTCCTAAACACTTTTTTTGTTTTTCATTCTATCTATATAAAACCGCGACTATCGAAATTATTATTCACCATTTAAATAGTATATCCATTGATATTTTATGTCAAGCATACCTCAATACATAAAACACTCATTCTACCTGCTATATATCGTATTCTATCAGTATCTACGCTATTCATAAATCTCATTATTTTCGCTCCATACTTTTCTGGCTACTTCCGAACTCATGGAACCACTAAAGCCTTTATTAATTAAATATTGATATATTCTTCGACTTTGTTTTCTTGCATTAACTTCTTTATTTCTTATACATCTTTTCCTGGCTAAGCTAATTGCCCGCTCTCTTTCATCATCTTCAGAGAAAGCGGACAATTCTCTATCAATTATTTCTTTGCTGATTCCTTTTGTAATTAATTCTTGACGAACTCTATTTTTACCAAGATTCTTTAATGTAAAGCGATCATGAATCCATGCCTTGGCAAATGCTATTTCGTCAAGATAGCCTTGCTCTTTTAGCTGGTAAATCGTCTCTTTAATTATATCCCCGGCATATCCGTATTTACCAAGGCGTTCTTCAATCTCCTTTTCGCTTCGGCTCCTTACTCCAAGAAGCTTCAAGCTATAGTTTAGGGCTCTTTTATTCTCTTCAGATCTGGTTATCATCTCGATCTCGTCAGTATTTATTTCCTGGCCCTTCTGTAATCCAAGAGAAACAGTAACCTCTAAGTTTAGATTCTTCCAAAACTCCCCATCAAGATATACTGATACCTTTTTAGGATATTTATCTTGCTTTCTTATTTCTGTTATAATTCGGCCTTGGCCTGGCATATTTTATTTCTGATCCCTCTTTTCCGGTTCAGCGCCTTCCCCATTTTTTACTGCTATTATTTCTGCCAGTTGTTCTCTTATTTTAGTGTCTATCTCTTTGGTTATTTCCAGATTTCCTTTTAGGTGTTCCTTAGCGCTTTCTCTTCCTTGTCCTAAGCGCTCTTCTCCAAATGTATACCAAGCGCCACTTTTCTGAATAATATTTTGCTCTACTCCAATATCTAAGATGTCACCTTCTTTAGAAATCCCCTCACCGTACATGATGTCGAACTCGCACTGCTTAAAAGGAGGTGCCATTTTATTTTTAACTACCTTTGCCCTCACGCGATTTCCGACTATATCCGTTCCTTTTTTTAGTGACTCTATTCTTCTTACATCAATCCGGACTGAAGAATAAAATTTTAAAGCTCTCCCCCCGGGCGTTGTCTCAGGTGAGCCGAACATAACTCCGATTTTCTCTCTTAGCTGGTTGATAAAAATTGTCGTTGTTCTTGATTTACTCACAGAACCGGCCAACTTTCTTAGTGCTTGAGACATTAACCGCGCCTGCAATCCCACATGAGCGTCACCCATTTCTCCTTCAATTTCGGCTCTTGGCACAAGTGCTGCCACGGAATCCACTACAACCACATCAATTGCTCCGCTTCTAACAAGCATTTCAGCAATTTCCAGTGCCTGTTCTCCGGTATCCGGTTGTGAAACCAGAAGATTATCCACATCTACCCCTAATCTCTTTGCATAAGACGGGTCTAGAGCATGCTCTGCATCAATAAAGGCAGCGATTCCTTCTTTCTTTTGCGCTTCTGCAATTACTTGGAGTGCTAACGTTGTTTTGCCCGATGCTTCCGGTCCATAAATCTCGACTATTCTACCCCTGGGAATTCCTCCAATCCCAAGCGCCACGTCAAGTGCTAAGGCTCCCGTTGGTATTATTTCTACGTCCATGCGCATAGGATGCTCTCCTAATCGCATCAGAGAACCTTTGCCATACTTCCGCTCAATTTGTTCCTTGGTTATATCAAGCACCTTGTCTTTATCCAATTTTTAGCCCCTTTCAATTTTCTGTGACTATTATTTCTTATCTAATCCAAAGAGAAATGGTACAACCAATCCATTATTCTAAAGCGAACAAATGTTCGTGTCAAGCCCCATCTCCTAAATATTTTAACTTTTTTGGATCTGAGATTATTAATTTTTCTCCTGTATTAAATAAAAACCGGAAATTATCATTCCAAGCCGATAGAAACCGTATTTACAAGCTTGTAGATCGCGCCTGAGGGTGTAAGGTTACTTTTAAAAAGCGCAACACGTCCTACTCTTATTCTGCGACCGGAAAAGGCCTCCAGGCATTGATTTTTAATAATTATCCCTAAATCCTGCGGATCCTTCAGTCTGGCAAGAGTAATGTGTGGGTGAAAAGCGTGTTTCTCCTTTTCGAATCCTAATCCATCCAATGTTTCTTCTACCACAGAGGCCAGGGATTTCATTTCTTCCTGCCCCTCCGATAAACCCATCCAAAAAACTCTTGCTCTTTTATTTGATGGAAATCCGCCCAAATCACCAAGAGTCATATCAAAAGGCTCTTTTTTCTTAAGCTCGCCGGATAACCGCGACACAATCTTTTCCGGTAAATCATCTTCACAGCTTCCCAGGAACTTTAGTGTGATATGCAGGTTTCTTGCGGGAACCCATTTTATGCCGGACATGCTTCTGTCTGCATTATTTTTAATTGACATCAATTCATTCTGGCATTCCGAAGGAAGCTCGATTGCTAAAAACAACCTTAGCATTTAGGATACATCGCCCCCTGTCTCTTCGAATTTTTCCATTATGAATAACCTAAGCATATTTAAAGCCGCTGTTGAAGACCTAATCTTAATCTCAGACCTCTTTCCCGAAAACTGAAATCTTTCACAATAGCTGCCTTCTGACCAGGCCAGACCGATAAAGACTAAACCAACATTTTTTTCTTCGGTTCCTCCTTTTGGCCCAGCAATACCAGTTACACTTAATGCTACATCCACCCTCATAACATGGCGCCCGCCTTCAGCCATGGCCAAAGCAACAGGCGCACTTACCGCACCGTACTTCAGTAAATCTTCTCGAGAAACGCCGACTAATTTTATTTTCAATTCATTGCTGTAAGTTACCATTCCCCCTTGAAAATAGTCCGAACTGCCCGAAACGCTTGTTACTTGATCGGAAAGAGATCCTCCGGTGCAGCTTTCAACTGTTGCCAGCTTTAACTTGTGCTTCTTCAGTAACATCCCTACAGCTTCAGCCAAAGTTTCCTGATCAAATCCGAATACCAGCTCGCCCAAGGCCTCCACTATTTCACCTTCAACCGTTTTTGCAAGGTTTTCTGCCTTTTCAGGATTTTCTTTCGCTACAATCTGTATGTGAACCTCTCCAGGGTGTGGAAGAATAGAAATCGACAGGTTGTCATATTTTTTAAAAATGTTTTCTATTTTTTCTTCGATTACCAGTTCGCTTTCACCTGTAGTTTTAATACACCTTATACGTAAAACACTATTTTTAGAAAACTCTTCTTTTAATAGCTGAATAACCCTGAAATCTAACATTTGCTGCATCTCGGTCGGAACACCAGGTAGTACAATGATAACCTTACCACCGTCACGAATAATAAAACCCGGAGCAGTTCCTTGCATGGCTTGTATGGGTTCGGCTCCTTGGGGTAAATATGCCTGTCGATGCATTGCTTCGGGTGCTGTGTTTCCAATTCTCTTAAACCTCTGCTCTATCATTGCTGCCAGCATCGGCTGCATCACCAATTCCCGGGAAAGTGCCTTTGCTATACCTTCTCTGGTCAAATCATCGTGAGTTGAACCGAGCCCGCCGGTTATTATTGTAATCCCGCTGCGGGATATGGCTTCTTTTACCGCCGCTGAGATTTTTTCGATATCATCCGGAATACTTGACTTTCTATCACACAAAATACCTATATCCGAAAGCGCTTTGGATATATATGGAGCGTTTATGTCATTTACCAGACCAAGTGTAAGTTCAGTACCGATGGTTAAAATTTCGCATCTCATTAAGACTTACTCCTTTGACCGGGCAGAGGATCAAGTGTTTTTTTCGCTCGCATAAAATAATCAATCCCGGATATGACGGTAAGAACGATCGCTATCGCCATTAGAATCCAACCTAAGGATTTTCCAAAAAAGCTTACAGGTAAGTCCAAAATAACTGCAATTACCGCGGCAACCTGAAAGAAAGTCTTTATTTTCCCCAGAAAACTAGCGGCTATGATTTTGTTCTCCGCAGCGGCCACAATACGCAGACCGGAAACAGCAAACTCCCTGGCAATAATAATAATCGCTACCCACGAAGAAAGTTGTTTTACTTCAACCAAAGCAACAAGGGCAGCAGAAATCAGAAGTTTGTCAGCCAGGGGGTCCAAAAATTTCCCCAACACTGTCACTTGTTTTTGAAATCTGGCCACATACCCGTCAACAGTATCAGTAAGAGCGGCAATTGTAAAAATCGCGACAGAAATATACGAGCCAATAGGCTGAATACTTTTGGTGAGGAGAAAAAACATAAATACAGGAATAAGGAGAATACGGGTAAAGGTTATCTTGTTTGCCAGATTTAGCATTCCAATTCTCCTTCTAGATCATAGCCATTTGCGCTTGTTATCCTTACTTTGACAATATCACCTATCTTTAGTCTGTCCCCAGCATTAATTATCATGGTTTCTCCGTCTACTTCCGGTGCTTGGTATTTAGTGCGTCCTTGATAGCGAATATCTCCTACGTCATTACTATTCCCCTCTATATTTTCAACCAATACTTGTACTTTCCTACCAATATTTGCATTTCCTTTTTTTATTGCCAACTTATCCCTTATATCCGCAACAGCGCGCATTCTATCTCTGATTTCTTCTCTGGCAATATGCCCCGGTAACCCATAGGCCTTTGTTCCCTCTTCCGCCGAGTATTCAAATAGACCTATGTAATCCAAATCAGCACATTCGATAAACCTAACCAGTTCATTAAATTCCTCTTCCGTTTCACCCGGAAAACCGACAATAAACGAAGTCCGGACTGCTATATCAGGTATCAATTCTCTTGCTTTTCCAATCAATTTCAAATAATCTTCCGCATTGCCCTTTCGCCCCATTCTTTCCAAGATACTTTTGCTTGCGTGTTGAAAGGGTATGTCAAAATATGGACATATTTTACTACTACAAGCAGCCTTTTCTATAAGGTCGTCAGTTACATTCTGTGGTTGACAATAAAGAAGACGAATCCATTTCAGTTCATCTAAGTTTTCAAGTTCATTCAATAATACATCAAGGTGTAGTTGAGCTTTATTATCAAATCCAAACGCTGCAATATCCTGTCCTATCAGAACAATTTCCCTAACTCCTTGATCTGTAAGCATTCTCGCTTCAGCAACAAGCGATTCAATTGAACGGCTCCTATATTTCCCTCTTATAAGCGGAATAGCGCAATAAGTACACCGATTATCGCATCCATCAGATATTTGCAGATATGCGGAAGAGCCGTTAACATGGCTACGATTTCTTTTCTCCTGATACAACCGGGGCATTTGTCCTGCTTTACTTATTCTTTTACCTTCTAAGATATCGCTTAAATACTTGCCTATATCGCCAACATGCGAAAGACCGATAATCCCATCAGCCTCCGGTATCTCTTTATATAAAGATTCACAATACCTTTGAGCCAGGCAACCGGTGACGATAAGTGTCTCGTATTTACCTTCCTTTTTGTGCTTCCCTAACTCCAAAATAGTTTCTATCGATTCTTCTTTTGCACTTTCTATGAAACCACAAGCAAGAACGATAATTACCTGTGCTCTTTCCAAATCACTATACTCATACCCCAACTCCTCTAACGATCCCCGAATAAAATCGCTTTCTACGTCATTCTTGGCACAGCCCAAGGTTACCAAACCAAATGTCTTTTTCATTCTTTTGCTACTGCTCACCAATAACATTCTCCTCTTTACAAACCATCAATAGTCTTAAATACCTGCTTATTTTATACTTTTCATACAGGCTGCTACCCAAATAATACTTCAAGTGCATTTTACCCTGGAGAAGAACTAATCTCAAACACTTGCCTGTAAATACATGATCTTGTTGATTAGCGAGGTCTTTTTATTTATTTCTAATATATAAAGACTGACTATACTTAAAACTTTTCATTTAAAATGAACGTAGAAACGATGGGTACACTAGAAGGAACTTCAATACAAGCAGATGTATAAAAATATTTTCACGATGTTTACTAAAATAATTCATTAATTATCGGTAATTAATGAATTGTATGGGTATATCAAAGTCCTTTTCTTTTAACAGGGCGATTACCTTTTGAAGAACATCCCTGCTCTTGCTGGCAACCTTTACTTTCTCACCTTCGACCTGGACTTTGCACTTGGGATATTCTTCCCTAATAACTTTTGCAATTTCCCTACATTTCTCCGATGACATCCCATTTATTAGCTCAGCATTAACGGATACTGTTCCTCCGAGTGCCGAAGTTACTTTGCCGTACTTTAGAGCTTTTAGAGAGATACCTCTTTTTACCAGCTTTGACTGCAAAACATCGATAACACTTTTCAACTTAAAGTCATCGGGCGCTGATATACGAATTTCTTTTTCTTTCTTATCAAATTCGATATTACTCTTGCTATTTTTAAGATCGTATCTGACGCTGATTTCCCGCATTGCGTGATTGACTCCATTATCAACTTCTTGAAGATCTAACTGGGAAACAATATCAAACGAACATTCTTTTGCCATAGATTTACCTCTTATTCTTATCCATCTCTTTGGTTACAGTGCGTTGTTAGTCAAATCATCCAAATTATTTTATTCCACAGAAAGGAAACGCTAAATAATTAGCAACTTGTGGTTTAACGGGTTATTGGTTGGTTTAAGTCTTCTACCACGACGCCGTCTTTTTCAACCGTGACTACTGCAGGATTACCAACGCCTAAAATGACTTGATTTACGGCTGACCACTCTTTTACCTGTCCTGCTCCTAAATATTCATTAAATACCAGTTGTCCGTCAACTTCAACTTTTACCGAAGTGCCTTTCCGACCAGTTATGCTTAATTTCACAACAAACGGCTGCGTTACGGGTGCCGGAACTGTGCTAGTATCTTCCTTTTGTTGTTCCGCCTGAGTGGCTTCTTCTGCCTCATTATCAGTTTTCTCTTCATTTACTTTTGATTTCTTTTCAACTGCTGCCTTTTCTTCTTGCCCTGTTAACAAACTTCCACGTG